>Ga0209498_1000502_pt1 | contig 23977 bp, 21 predicted proteins | sample WalLakDeSediment_FD_184131 | JGI IMG/M metagenome (GOLD analysis project Ga0209498, IMG submission 184131) | Lake sediment microbial communities from Walker lake, Nevada to study Microbial Dark Matter (Phase II) - Walker Lake 11/02/13 Deep... | ecosystem: Environmental > Aquatic > Freshwater >...
AGTTGCCGTGCCATATCCGTAAGCAGGAACTGCGGAGTTGCTGTGATATAATGCCCAAAACACGAGATAGAGGAGGGTTGTTATCATGGATTGGGGGATGCAGAACCGTCTGGCCCAGTTGATTCAGGAGGATGGCCGCTGTCTGTGGCTGCCTGTAGACCATGGCTATTTCCAGGGGCCTGTCACTGGCCTTGAGAAGCCCGGGAAAACCCTGCAACCGCTTCTCCCCTACGCCGATGCGATCTTCATCACCAGGGGACTCCTAAGGTCATCTTTGGAGCCCGGGCAGGCGAGGCCCATCATACTGAGGGTATCGGGCGGCACCAGCATTCGGGGAAAGGACCTGTCTCACGAAGGAATAATCACATGTATGGAGGAAGCACTCAGGCTCAATGCCTGTGCGGTAGGCCTGTCCGTCTTCGTCGAGAGCGACCACGAGCACGAGTCGCTGCTGAATCTGGCCAGGCTGGTCGATGAAGGAGAGAGGTGCGGCATGCCGGTTATGGCGGTCACAGCCGTAGGCAGAGAACTCGAGAAGCGTGATGCCCGCTATTTGGGCCTGTCCTGCCGCATAGCTGCAGAGTTTGGCGCCCGAGTTGTCAAGACCTATTACTGCGAGCAATTCGAGAAGGTAGTACAGGGCTGTCCTGTTCCGATAGTGATTGCCGGGGGGCCCAAGGTGGAGACAGAACTGGAAGTACTTCAGTTCGTTCATGCTGGCATCCAGGACGGTGCGATAGGGGTGAATCTGGGAAGGAACATTTGGCAGAACACGCACCCCGTGGCCATGATCAGAGCTATGCGGGCCGTCATCCATGAGAGTGCCACTCCTGAGCGGGCCCAGGCAATATACGAGAGCGTCAAGACCGGAGTGGCCTAGCGCCCGCGTTCGCGGGTCAGAGAGGTCGGTTGTTTTCCAGAGGACCATGCCATGCGCGTAGCCAAGTATTATAGCAATCAAGATGTACGGCTGGAGGAGATGCCTGTGCCGCAGATCGGGCCCGGCGAAGCACTGATGCGGGTGGAGGCCAGCGGCATCTGCGGCAGCGATCTGCTGGAATGGTATCGCTTGCATAAGGCACCTCTGGTTCTCGGTCACGAAGTTGCCGGGGTGGTGGTTGCCGTGGGAGAGGGCGTGGAGTCCTGCAAAGAGGGCGATCGGGTTGCTGCGGCACACCATGTGCCCTGTGACACATGCCATTACTGTCTTGGCGGACATCATACTGTCTGCGATACCCTGCGCCAGACCAACTTCGACCCCGGCGGCTTTGCCGAATATTTGCGACTGCCTGCCATCAATGTAGAGCGGGGCGTCTTTCGCTTGCCTGATGAGCTATCCTTCGAGGAGGGGACTTTCATTGAGCCACTGGCCTGTGTCCTGCGCGGGCAGAGAATGGCACGTCTTAGACCCGGGTCCAGCGTGCTGGTTATCGGCTGCGGCACTGCCGGACTCCTTCATATACAGCTGGCCCGCGCCTCGGGCGCACAGCGCATAGTGGCGACTGACCTTGCCGACCGTCGCCTGGAAGCGGCGCGGGAGTTCGGGGCAGATGCCGCCATTCAGGCGGCGGATTACACCCTGACCCATCTGCGCGAGATCGCCGACGGTCGTCTGGCTGACCTTGTCGTCCTGTGCAGCGGAGCACCATCGGCCATAAGTCAGGCATTGGCCTCTGTGGAGCGTGGAGGCACTGTGCTCTTCTTTGCTCCTACAGAGCCAGGAGTTAGCGTGCCTATAGCGGTGAACGACTTGTTCTGGCGCAATGAGGTCACACTAACCAGCTCTTACGGCGGCAGCCCTGCTGACTATGCGGCTGCATTGGCGCTGATACAGTCCGGCAGAATACGTGTGCGGGAGATGATCAGCCATCGGTTGGGGCTGGCGGAAACTGGCCGGGGCTTCGAGCTTGTGGCCAGGGCTCAGGATTGCCTGAAGGTCATTATCGAACCCCAGAGGTAACTCACTGCTGTCCGCTTAGCGGCGGCGCTATTCAGCCATTCCTGAGCCAGTCCAGGACCTCCGACACTATCTCAGTGCGGTTATCTGTGGTTATGGTGAGCGTCTGGACTTCAGGTTGGCGTTTGATCTGGTCGGCGAAAGGATGGGGGTTCAGCATTATCGTGCCCAGAAGCTTCTTCCCGCTGCTTAACGCCTGCATGACCGCGTCCTCGAACTGAGGTGATAACAGCTCCATCTTGCCGATCTCATCTATGACCACCAGGTCGGCCTCCTTCACCGCCCGGCGCAGAGCGCAAACGCCGACCCTGTTGAGGCTGTCCGCGTCGACCCCGTACTTGCCTACCCGGTAGGGGCTGGAGATGCGCACGTGGGCCAGTATGGCCTCCCGGCCATCAAGGGTAACGATTCTGAACCCCTGCCTTGTTCCGCCGACCCTTATCTCGTCCGTGTAGAAGCCTCCAGCCCTGACCTTTGTCCGGGCCAGGGCTTCCTTGATGAGCACCGTTTTGCCCGTGCCCGGCTTGCCGGTCAACAGGAGGGCCTGTATGTTCATCTTCGAGCTGGAGCGGGGGAGGAGGCCCTGCCGGTCCGCTGCCGGTGACCTCTCCGGGCTGCCGTGCTGGTTTTGGCTGCACGTCTTCCCGCGCTGGTCCTGTGTTGTAGAGACAATTGTACCATGTTGAGTGTGCTCACCAACCCGGTGCCGCCGGCTACCGATTAACAGGTAGTCCGCTCAGGGACTATGCTTGACAGTGGCAGGAAATGTGGTTAATATGTGTCCTGATCTAGAACGCCGTGTCTGCAGTTGTGCGCCCGGTCGTGCGCAGAGCCCGCAACGAAATGGAGGTAGCATAATGACACAGGATGACAACAAGGCCCTATACGAGTCCAGGCCGTGGCTGAAGTGGTATGCCCCGGGCGTGCCGGCCGATATGGAGATCTCCGAGAAGTCGGTCGTGGACACCTTCAACGAGGCTACCGAGAAGTGGAAGGACAAGACGGCACTGATCTTCTATGGCAGGAAGATGAACTACCAGGAGCTCAGGGACCAGGTTGATAGATTTGCCACGGCACTGCATGACATGGGGGTCAGGAAGGGAGATAAGGTTGCCCTTCTCTTGCTCAACTCGCCCCAGTTCATCATAGCTTATATGGGAGCCTTGAAGGCGGGAGCCACCGTAACTGCCATCAGCCCTGTTTATGTCAGCCCCGAGATCAAGTACCAGCTTGAAAACAGCGGGGCAAAGATGATCGTCTGTATGGATTTCCTCTACGATAACGTGGAGAAGAGCGGAGTCAAGCTGGATGCCGTCATCCTCACCGGGATCGGGGAATACCTGCCGGGCCTCAAGAAGTTCCTGGGCAGCAGCGTGCTACGGGCCGTTTATCAGAAGATGGCCGCGCCACCTGTGGAGTTGTTTGAAAGAGAGGGCGTGCATCGGTTCCAGGATCTGATCAAGAAGTACCCACCCAGCCCGCCCAAAGTCGAGTTCAACGTTAGAGAGGATCTGGTGACCCTTCCCTACACCGGAGGAACGACCGGCACGCCCAAGGGCGCCATGATCAACCACTACAACTTCGCCGCAGCCCGGGTACTGGCCAATAACTGGTTCGGGGATATCGTCGAGCCCGGCAAAGAGGTCGTAATCGCCTACTTGCCCTTCTACCACATCTACGGTCAATCCGTGCTTATGATGGGAGGCCTGGCCGAGGGTTATACCCAGGTGCTACTGACGACTGGTAACCCCGATGACATTCTGGATGCCATCGAAAACTACAAGGCCACGCTCTTCTTTGGAGTCCCTTCTCTGTATGAAGGCCTCAGGGACTACGAGCGTACCAGCAGGGTGAACTGGAAACGCATCAAGATCCTCATCTCGGCCGCCGATGCCCTGCTTGAGGACACCGCCAGGGGCTGGGAGAAGCGGACCGGGGTTAAGATCCACGAAGGCTGGGGCATGACCGAGACGTCCGCGCCGGGCATGGTCACTCCTTACAACAGGATCAAGCCCGGTTCCTTCGGCGTGCCTCTGCCCAACACCGTGGGCGCCATAATCGAGCCGGATGGCAAGAGGTTTCTTCCCGCGGGCGAGGTTGGCGAACTGATATTCAAGGGGCCGAACGTAATCAAGGGATACTGGCAGAAGCCGGAGGCGACTGCTGAGATGTTCATCGATATCGACGGTGAGACATGGCTGCGCACCGGCGACCTGGCCAGCATGGATGAAGAGGGCTATTTCTACTTCTACGACCGGAAGCGTGACATGATCAAGTACAAGGGACTGCAGGTGTTTGCCAGGGAGGTAGAAGAGGTGATCGTCTCGCATCCCCAGGTCAAGGAGGCAGGCGTGGTGGGCGTACCCGACTCAGCAGTCGGTGAGAAGGTCAAGGCCATCGTTGTTCTTGAGACAGAGGCCAGAGGCAGGGTGTCCGAGGAGGACATTACCAAGTATGTTGCGGAAAGGCTGGCGCACTACAAGGTGCCCAAGATAATCGAGTTCAGGGGCGAGGTGCCCAAGACGGATATCGGCAAGGTATCACGGCGGGAACTCCGTGAGGAGGAGGACTAGAATGGCCGCGTTTTTCGAGGTGGAGCACTTAAGCAAACGCTTCGGCGGACTGGCCGCCGTCGATGATGTCAGCTTCTCGATAGACAGGGATGAGATGGTGGGCCTGATCGGGCCCAACGGTTCGGGAAAGACCACGCTGGTGCGCTGCATAACGGGGATACTGAGCCCCACCTCCGGAACGGTAAGGTTCAAGGGCAAAGACATAACGAAGTGGCGGCCGTGGAAGGTGGTTCAGGAAGGATTAGTGGGCACTTTCCAGGTGGTCAAGCCATTCCGACGTCTGCCCATTATCGCCAACGTGATGATAGGCTGTCTCTGCCCGCGCATCACCAGGAGCGGAGAATGGGTCAAGATAACCCCGGTGAAGGCACGTGATGCCCTGGAGTTCGTGGGCATTGCCGACCGGGCACTTGAGCCGGCCTCCACCCTGTCTCACGGAGACCTCAAACGGCTGGAGGTGGCCAAGGCCATCGCCACCGAGCCGGAACTGCTGATACTCGATGAACCTTTTGGAGGGCTCAATCCTGCTGAGACCGACCTGGTGGCCAAGTCTATGAAGAGATTGCACAAGGGAGGCCGCTTTGGCAGGCTGCACAGCGAAGGGCCGGCCATGCTCATCATCGAACACAAGCTCAGCGACCTCATGAAGATCGTCGACCGGGTGATCGTCCTCAACTACGGAAAGATCATCGCCTCCGGGCCCCCCGAAGAAGTGGTCAGAAACCCGGTGGTTATCGAGGCCTACACAGGCAAGGAGGTGCCCATTGCTTGAAGCCAAGGATGTAGTCGTCCGCTATGACACGGCCACGGTTCTGGATGGAGCCAGCCTGAGAGTTGAGAAGGGTGAACTGGTGGGGTTGGTGGGCCCCAACGGTGCCGGCAAGACTACGCTGCTGCGTGCTATCGTCGGCCTGATAAAGTGGGACAGGGAGGTGCTTAAGGGCACCAGGATGGATGACGTGACCTTTGAAGGCACCATAGAGTTTGAGGGGGAAAGGATTGACAAACTATCGGCGTTTGAGATAGCCAAGAAGGGTTTGACGCTCTGCCCGCAGATGGGCAGACCGTTCGTCGAGATGTCGGTCAAGGACAATCTGCTGGCGGGAGCCTATCTGTGCAAGGACCGTAAAGAGATCGACGAGAGCCTGGCCAAGGTTTACCAGCTGTTTCCCAGGCTGAAGGAAAGGGAGAAGCAGCTATCGGGTACTCTGTCGGGCGGAGAGCGACAGATGCTGGCCGTAGGCCGCTCGCTGATGCGCCGGCCCAAGTTCATGCTGGTGGATGAACCGTCCAGTGGCCTGGCGCCCAAGATAAAGGACGAGTTGTTCAAACGGGTGGAGGAGATCTACACCGAGTTGGGGGTGACGATACTGCTGGCCGAGCAGGACATCAGCTTTGCCTTTGAGTTGTCCAAGCGGAACTACGTCATGTCCAGGGGCCACGTCATCGCCCAGGGAACAGCAGACGAACTGCTCGCAGACGAAACCATCAGGAAGACCTATCTGGGACTATAAGCAAGCCCCCGCACCTGTTCCTCTCTTGTCGCTATTGTGGGCAGCGCCGGTTTCGTCGGGGCGACGAAGCAATCTCAGCCATGTGAGTCGATTCGCTTGCTCGCGGGGTGCGATACCGTGCGGATTGGCTGGTCACGATTCGCGCACAGAGTAGCTCTGGACTCTGTTGTGCCTATGGTGGCGAGCCCGCAGCAGAAGCTTGGTCTGGTGCTCAGAGTTGCTGCAGTTTAGCCTGGCGGTAGCCGGATTCTAAGCTACATGGCGCAGGGCAGCGCTGCAGGAGCGGCACTCGCGACGATGGGCTGCATTGGTGGTCTTGCAGCGCGGACATTGCCGCTCGATCTTGCTGCGTACCCACACGGCCACTCCTTCGGGCATGAAGAGCAGCACCACTATCACCAGGACGGCCAGGATCAGCATGCGGTAGTGGGAGAGGTCGCGCAGCACGATGTGCAGAAGGGGATAGAGGGTGTAAACCCCTACCACCGCCCCGTAGATACTGACGGCGCCGCCGAATATGACCCATATTATGGCCTGGAAGGACAGGGTCAGGGCCAGCACGTCGGGAGTAACGATCCTCATGATATGAACATACAGGGCACCGGATAGCCCGGCAAAGAAACTGCCGATGGCGAAGGCCAGAATCTTGTATCTGATCGTGTTGATGCCGGTGGCGCGGGCGGCGATCTCGTCCTCCCGGATGGCATGGAAGATGAGGCCGGTCCTTACGAGCTTGCTGCCGGCGTCGGTGAGTTTCCACATGATCAACACGGCGACCACCATCACAATCAGGACTATGTAGTATTGAGCTATGCGCGTGTCGGCCAGTCGACTAATGCCGGAGATGCCGTAATCACCACCCGTAATCTCTCGGAAGGTGCGGACGATCCCCAGCAACATGAGAGGCAGGGACAGGGTATACAGCGCCAGGTAGGGCCCTCTCAGCCTCAGAGCGGGCAGACATGTTCCCACTCCGATCAGCGCTGCGGCCAGCGACGCAACCGGTATCGTGGCCGCCGGCGGCCAGCCGAGATCGCGATTGAGTAACGCTGCGCCATAGGCACCCACCCCGAAGGTCAGGGCATGGCCGAAGTTCGTCTGCCCTGTATAACCCGATAACACATCCCAGCTCACGGCGAAGATGACGAATATATTGACCAGAATAAAGACCAGCAGATTGTAAGGGCTATCGACGATCAGCGGGAAGATGAAGATAAAAGCAACGAAGACCAGGGCCATGACCCGCCCGGGCACGGGCAGCACGCCCCAGCGCAGATCACGGAGCAGACGTTTCAACAACCTACAGTTTCTCCTCTTCGAACATTATGCCGAACAACCCTCCCGGCCTCACTACCAGCACTATGGCCATGATGGCCAGGGCAAAGGTCGTGTTCAGGAACGCGTAGCGGGGCAGCAGAAAGACGACCAGGTTCTCGACCAGGGCTATGATGAAGGCCCCGGCCAGACTTCCCTTGATGCTGCCCAGTCCTCCCAGCACCACGATTACCAGTATCATGGTCAGGGGCGAGAGCCACATGAAGGGCGTCAACGTCCATACCGGGCTCATCAAAATGCCGGCCACCGCGGCCAGGGCCGTGCCCAAGCCCATGGTGATCAGCAGCGTCCTGGGCACGCTGATGCCCATCAGGTTGGCGGTCTCCGGATCGTCGGCCACCGCCCTGATGGTAATGCCCAGCTTGGTCTTCCTCAAGATCAGCATTATCATGATGATAACCGCCACTGCCCCGCCCACCACCAGCAGATATTGGTTTCTGACGTTCACCCCCAATATCGTGGTGAAGCCCTCGACAAAGGGCAGCATGTGTTTGGGCGTGCCGGTGAAACGCAGCAGCATGACCTCCTGGAAGACCATACCCAGGGCCAGGGTGATGAGCAGGATGGCCTGGGGGTGCTGGCGCACGCGGTTGAGCAGGCCCTGGTAGACCAGGAGGCTCAGCAGGACAATAGCAATCAGGGTTATCAGGCCCGATTCAGCGATGCCCAGTCCGCTTTCCCGGACCAGGAAGAACATGCCGTAGGCTGCCAGCATGGCAAAGGCCGTATGTACCAGGTTGACCAGGCGGGCGGCGCCGAAGATGAGGGTCATGCCCGATGCCAGCAGGGCATATACAGCTCCGTTCACCAGTGTGAACACTACGATCGGTGCTATCACGGCATGCTCAATCCCGGGTGGTTCTTTGTTACTGTCGCTGGAGCGCGCCAGTCCCAGTTCAACATAAGGCGGGGATAAACCCCGCCACTACATATTCTGGCCTCTAGAATCCTCGGTAGTTCGGGCACTCTGAAATCCTCTCGCCTTGCAGGCAATTGTGGGATACTATATTACACCGCTTTGAACCTTGTCAAGCGCTTTTTCCCATAACACGGATTTTCTGCCTTACTTCCTGTGTCTCCGGTTGTCCCGGCAGGCCTCAGGAGGACCGATGATCTGCCTGGACGAGAAAACAACTGACCCCGGGCCGGGAGCCCGGTCCGGGGTCAGTGGAGAGTCTACGCAAGGGGGTGATTGGTTAGCCCCACTTGTCGTAGAACGCTTGTGGTATGAAGAGGGGCTGCGTGCCGGCGAACTGGAAGTTCCAGTTGCCCCACTTGTCGAACAGCCCCATCGCCTTGAGGGTCGCCACGGGGGTGCCTGCCGGCGCATGCTGCCTGGGCCAGACGGCCACCTTTATGGGGGCTGCCGCGGTGCCCTGCCACTGGCTGGCAACGGCGGTGTTGCCGATTGCCGGGCCGTAGGCAATGTCCTGCGGCAGGTGCGGCGGAGAAGTCCATTGAGCCACGTAGTTCTTGGCCAACCAGTTGGCCTCCAGCCCGGCGAAGTTGGGCTCCTCGTAGAAGGCCAGCAAATGGTCCCCGTACAGGGCATAGGCCTGGGCCGCGGAGAGCGCGCGCAGGCCGGGCTGTACACTGCCGAGGTCTATGGCTGCCCGAGGATAGAAGGCCATCTTGCCGCTAACTGCAGGGAGATCCAGTCCGGGTATGGCCGCAGCGATGTCGGCGGAGCTAAGCGAGCCGGTCTGCTGGATCGCCGCCTTCAAGAGGTACATGGAATCATAGGCGGAGCAGCCCGTGTAAAGCGGGTATGCGTTGTGTTTGGCAATGAAGGCGTTGAGGAAGGGCTGGGTTGTGGACGATAGTTGCACGTCCCTGGCGGTGGTATCGAGCGTTATCTCGCCCAGGGCTGCCGCGCCCAGCTGCGCGAAGGCGGTCATGTGGGCCATGGCGTTGATGCCTGCCGAGATCACGGGCAGTCCCGCTCCGGCCCTAGCTGCAGCCCAGGAGAAGCCCACCGTGCCGGCCATGATGGTCATGACCACATGGGTGTCCTTGGCTGCCATGTCGGCTATGGTGGCCGAGAGATCCCCTGCCGCAGCCCTGTCGCTGGGCCGGGCAGTGCCCACGTGGTTCACGCCCAGTGCGGGCAGAAGCATGCCTTCAGCCATCTGTACCGCCGGGGTTGCCCATTCGGCCTGCTCGGCCAGTATGTAGACGTTTATGTCTGCCATGGTTTCGAAGGGCAGATTAGGGTCCTGGAGCAGGGTTAATATCACCGACTGCACTATCTTGAAGGCGCTGGTAACCAGGAAGAAGTCATTGATGGGCAGCAGCCTGAAGAAGTACTTGTAGTTGTCGAAGTCGGCCTGCACCTTGCTCGTCAAACCCACTCCACCGGCACCCAGGCCCAGGAAGAGCTTGCCGTTGTCCTCACAGATGACCTCTTGCATGACTGTGGTGTGCTCTGTGCGGAAACCGCCGATGACGTAGTTCACATCGGCTATCTTGGCCTCTACGGCCAGCTTGGTGGCGGCGATGTCACCGCTCAGGTCGGCGGTGTTCATCTCTACCAGCTGGAACACGTAGGTGTTGGCACCTACCGTAAAGGGGCCGATCTGGTCGATGGCCAGCTGGGCGCCCTGCATCATGTTGACGCCGTGGGGCACGCTCATGTCCCCGGCCACGCCGATCTTAATGATGGTGGCGGCCTCGGGGAGGGTGGCAGGGAATACCGCCTGCACCGTGCCCGAGCCAGCAGCGTTGCTGGCGGTTGCGCCGGCTACCGTGAAGAAGTTGGCGGCAACGCCGGCCAAGGTGAACCCCGACTTGGCTGTCAGCGTGATGGTGGCGGTATAGATGGTGTCCGCTTTGAACGGGCTATCCGCCGGAGCCCAGCTTATGGCTCCAGTGTATTGAGCTGTATCTGTGATGGTCGCCTTCGGTGTTGCGCCGGTTGCGGGCGGGGTTACGCCGGGGATGGCTGCAATGGTGACTGTTTGGTCCTCAACACCGTTACCCGACGGACATCCGGCCAACACCAGGCCCATCACCAGCAGAGACGCTATGATCAGGTATAGAACTTTTTTCAACCTTTAACCTCCTTGTTTCCTTGTGGGTGCTCCGATATCGTCGGAGCCAGTCTGTGATTCTTTCGGTGCCGTAGCAAGCCGGTCGACCACCGTTTGTCTCCGGCAACCAACCTTTTCTGCGCTATCCCTATACGACCACCTCCTTTCTCGCCCTGGTCTCCCTTGTCCTGTAGTTGCCTGATTCATCGGGCTCTTGCTGCCCGGCAGACCGGACAATTACGTTGCGTGGGTGGCTTTGTTGCCCGCCGGAGCAAGCCGGGCATTGGAAGACCGACAAGCTGCCTGAAACCTGGAACTCTCGACCATCTCCGATTACTGGCGTCACTTTGATTGTGGCCAGACCGTATGCAAGCCTCGCATCGTTCCCTTCCGCGACCTCCTTCACCATGATAATACCACAGTCAGGTCGCTGTCAATGACCGTCCGTGCGTAGTTCAGGCGTCGTCTGTACCCCTACCTTCGAATACTAGCACACAAATGTTAAGATTCTGTTAAAATCGCGGGCGCGGCGGCAGTGTTGCAGGCCAAATTCCTGGGTACATTCCGGTGGTTGTGGATATGGGGGCGGCGATGAACGCCGACACTATGATGCTTCGCCCTGGACTCTCTTGTAAGTCCAGCTTGTCCCCTGAGGAGTGTCCTCAAGGGTCACTCCGGCATCGGCCAGTCCGGTCCTGACTCTGTCGGCGAGTTCCCACTGCTGGTTCTGCCGTAACTCAGCTCTGATGGACACCAGCAGGTCGATAAATGCCTGTGCGTCGTGCGCAACCTGCTCCTTCTCCTGCAGGGTAAGGCCCAGAACGCCTGCCAGCTTGAGCAGTGTCTGCTGAGCCCCGGTGACGTTCATGTCCTGCTCGGCGCCACGATTTATCTCTTTGGTCAACTCGAAGAGCACAGCTATGGCCTGTGCGGTGCTGAAGTCGTCGTCCATGGCGGCCACAAACCTGCGCTCAAACGGGTCGGCATCAAGCGTGGCGGCTCCGTCCCTTGAGTCGGTTCGATGGACCATGGCCCGTCGCAGGCCCTCTGCGCCCCTCTCGGTCGCCTCCAGGGCCTGCTCGCTGTAGGTAAGCGGACTGCGATAATGCGAGCCCAGGACGAACAGCCGAACGGCATCGGAGTTGAACCGGTTCAGCACATCTCTGATGCTGACCAGATTGCCTGTGGACTTGCTCATCTTGGCCTTGTCCAGCTGCAGCAGGCCGCTGTGCAGCCAGTACCGAGCAAAGGGGGCCTGCCCGGTGAACCCCTCTGATTGCGCTATCTCGTTCTCGTGATGGGGGAATACCAGGTCCTGCCCGCCGCCATGGATATCTATGCTCTGTCCGAGGTGCTTCAGGGCCATGGCGCTGCACTCCATGTGCCAACCCGGCCTACCCTTCCCCCAGGGGCTTTCCCAGAAAGGCTCATCCGGCTTGGACGCCTTCCACAGGACGAAGTCCAGCGGGTACTCCTTGCTCTCTTCGTAGCTACTGCCCTGGGAGATCATGTCCTCAAGGCTGCGGCGGCTCAACCTCCCGTAGTCCGGGAAACTCCTGACTCGATAGTAGACGCTGCCCTGTGCCTCATAGGCATGACCCCTCGCCAGCAGGCCCTCGATTACCTCTATGACCTTGGGGATCTCCTCGGTGGCCCTGGGGTAGACGTCGGCCGGCTTGATGTTGAGGGCGGCCATGTCTGCGAAGTAGCGGGCAATGTACTTGTCCGCCAGCTCCAGCGGCGGTATGCCCAGATGGTTGGCGCGGTCGATGATCTTGTCGTCTATGTCGGTGAAGTTCTGCACGTGCCTGACCCTGTAGCCCCTGAACTCCAGGTAGCGCTTGATCACATCGAAGACCACGTAGGCCATGGCGTGCCCGATATGGCTTTCGTCATAGACGGTTACCCCGCAGAGGTACATGGTTACCGTGTCGCCGCGGGTCCGAAATTCCTCCTTCCGGCCGGTCAGAGTGTTGAATACCTGCATCTCTATTTCCTGCGGGGGGCGGGAAGCGCCCCATCTGCATGATGGCGAATCATAGCTTACGTCCGCCGATTTTTCAACGATTTGACGGTATCGGCAGCAGCGGCTATTATTCTGATAGTTGATTATTTTAGTCAACAATTGACAGAAAGCGCAATGAAGCTGTCTGCACGGTCAAGGTATGGCCTGAGGGCGCTCGTGGAGCTGGCTCTTCAGCAGGATGAGGGGTTGGTTCCGCTCAGGGATGTCGCCCGGAGGCAGGAGATCTCACTTCCCTACCTCGAGCAACTGGTCACTCCACTTATAGCTGCCGGCCTGGTAAAGAGCACACGGGGAACCCGAGGCGGCGTCTCTCTGGCCAGGCTGCCTTCGGAAATCCGGCTCAGTGAGGTGGTGAGAGCTCTGGAGGGCTCCCTTGCGCCGGTGGAGTGCGTCAACGACCCGACTTTGTGTCATCGTTCGGATGGTTGTGTCAGCCGGGATGTCTGGAGAGAGATGCTGGAAGCGATGATGCAGGTCCTGGACTCCATGACCCTGCAGGACCTGGTCGAGCGGCAGCAGGAAGGGAGACAGGCCGAGATGGAGATGTACTACATCTAGGTTTCTGTCACAGGCAATGTGCAGGCGTCTCAGCATGTAGAAAGGAAGAAGGGAGACATGGTACAGACAGTGGACAAACTTAGACACAGGACGATAGAACTGCCGAAGCTGACCAGGGGAATAGCTAGGGATTCCACCGAGCTAATCGGCAATACACCTCTGGTCAGGCTGAACCGGATTACCGAAGGGGTAAGGGCGGAGGTTGTTGCCAAGCTCGAGTCCTTCAATCCGCTGGGAAGCGTGAAGGACAGGATCGGAGTGGCGATGATCGTTGACGCAGAGGAAAAAGGGTTCATCAACAAAGACACGGTGATCGTCGAGCCCACCAGCGGCAACACCGGGATAGCACTGGCCTTTGTCTGCGCTGCCAGAGGATACAGGCTCATTCTCACCATGCCCGACACAATGTCCCTGGAGCGGCGCCAGCTACTGTCCATCTTTGGAGCCGAGTTGGTTCTGACCCCGGGCAGGGAAGGAATGCCCGGGGCTGTGAGGAAGGCGGAGCAGTTGGTAGCGGAAAACCCTGGCTTCTTCATGCCCCAGCAGTTTAACAATCCCGTCAATCCCGAGATACACCGGCTGACCACGGCCGAGGAGATATGGAGGGATACCGATGGCGCAGTGGACATTCTGGTCGCCGGTGTGGGTACGGGAGGGACGATCACAGGTGTGGCCGAGGTGATTAAGAAGAGGAAGCCCGGATTCCGGGCCATTGCGGTTGAGCCAGTCGATTCTCCGGTTCTTTCCGGAGGCAAGGCTGCAGCCCATAAGATTCAGGGCATCGGCGCGGGGTTTGTACCGCGTGTCCTCAGATTGGAGCTTGCCGATGAGATCATCGGGGTCAGTAACGAAGACGCAGGGGTGATGGCCAGGAGACTGGCTAAGGAAGAGGGGATACTTGCGGGCATATCCTCAGGTGCAGCAACCTGGGCAGCTCTGGAGGTGGCCAGGAGACCGGAGAGCCAGGGCAAGCTTGTTGTTGTGGTCTTGCCGGACACGGGTGAGCGCTACCTGTCGACATGGCTGTTCCAGGACCTTTATCAGGAGATACCAAGCCCCTAGCAGGCCACGGAGGTGATCGGATTGCTTAAGACTTTGAGAGAGGATATTCAGACGATTCTGGCCAGAGACCCGGCCGCCAGGAGCAAGCTCGAGGTCATCCTCTGCTATCCGGGTCTCCACGCACTCTGGTGTCATCGGGTGGCCAATGTTCTGTGGCGGCATAGGCTGACGCTGCCAGCCCGCCTGGTTTCTCACCTCGGGCGCTTTCTAACGGGCATCGAAATCCATCCCGGAGCCAGGATCGGCAGGCGGTTCTTCATTGATCACGGGGCAGGGGTGGTCATCGGCGAGACTGCCGAGATCGGAGATGATGTCCTCCTATACCAGGGGGTTGTCCTGGGAGGAACCACCTTGAAGAAGGGCAAACGACACCCGAGCGTCGGGAACAGGGTGGTGGTGGGGACAGGCGCCGTGGCGCTGGGTGCCATAACGATAGGAGATGAGGCCAGGGTTGGAGCGGGCTCCGTGGTGGTGAGGTCGGTCCCGTCAGGCGCTACGGTGGTAGGAGTTCCGGGGCGGATCATGGGGGAACACCGAATCCCGATCATGGATCTGGACCACGGCACCCTGCCTGATCCAGTGGCCGAAGCTGTCAGGTTCGTGTTGAGGGAGCAGGACAGGATTGAGGAGCGCCTGAGAGCGCTTGAAGGCACCGACGGGTCGAGGGCACCTCTGAGAGATGATCTGGAGGAGAAGATGGTGATAGTAGCGGTATTCAGCCAGGGAGAGGGAATATGAGCGGTGCTGCAACAGGTGTCTGCGACGGGAGCAGACCTGATGCCTGGATCGCAACAAGCGCGATGTCTGGCAAGTCAGACTCCCGCACTGCCTGGCCAAACCTCCGGGAGGGCAGGCAAAGATGAATGAACTACCTGAGATCGGCAAACTCTCCCCCGAGGTCTTCAACGAGCTGATATTCACCCGGCTGGGCGCCAGCAACGAGAGCGTGATAGTGGGGCCGCAGCACGGGGTCGATGTGGGCATTGTGGAAATCGGAGATAAAGCAGTAGCACTGACCACAGACCCGGTGTTCATCGTTCCTCAGTATGGTTGGGAGAGAGCAGCCTGGTTTGCCCTTCACATTCTCGTCTCAGATGCCGTGACCAGCGGCCTGAAACCCGGGTTCCTGTCCATCGATCTGAATCTTCCGCTGGAGATGACCAGGGAGCAACTGGACATAGTGTGGGAGACCATTCATCGGGAGTGTCAGAAGTACGGGATCTCCATTGTCTGCGGGCATACCGGCAGATACGAGAACTGTCACTATCCCATGGTGGGCGGCGCCACGGTGATCAGTGTAGGCGAGAAGGACGAGTACGTAACCCCCGGAATGGCCAGGGCCGGCGACAAGATAATCATCACCAAGGGCCCCGCCATCGAGGCAGCGGGTATCTTTGCCGCCATGTTCCCCGAACTCATGGCCCGGGAATTTGGAGCGGGTTTTGCTGAGCGCGCAGCGCGGATCTTCCATGAGATGTCGGTGGTAGAGGACGCCATGACCGCGGTAAGCGTAGGAGTAAGGGACAATGGGGTCACCGCCATGCACGATGCCACCGAATGCGGGATATGGGGCGGCCTGTTTGAGTTCGCCCAGGCCGCCGGTCTGGGGGCCAGGGTGGACAAGGAACTGATAGTAGTCCGCGACTGCGTAACGGAGATATGTCGGCTATTCGGTATCGACCCTTATGCCTCCATCAGCGAGGGCACTTTGATTATTGCCTGCCGTGAGAACAAGGCTGAGGACGTGGTGGAGGCTTTGTCCCGCCAGGGGATTTCCTCATCAGTAGTAGGGGAACTCACAGATCCCCGGCAGGGCGTGGTCCTGGTGGAGGGAGGCAAGCAGAGAAAGCTGGAACACCCTAAGGTTGATCCCTTCTGGGCAGCCTTCTATGGCGCCCTGGCCAGATATGGATCTCTGGAAAGAGGAGAGTAATCACTGCCGATGAACGCATCAGGGCGAGGGCGAGCACGGAGCGGGGCGACAACAGGGAATGCTGTCGATCTGGCCCAGGATTTGAAGCAGGCGCTCAGCGACCTGCAGAGGAGGACTTGATGAAACTCCATCGAATAGTTGTCAAAGACGTGATGCGGAGAAAGAGGAGGGTTCTGTATGCCGTTCTGGGCGTTGTTATCGGCATAATGACGGTTATCAGCATACTGACCGTCGCCCTGGCCGGACAGTCCAGGATCTACCAGCAACTGGAGGACTATGGCGCCAACCTGATAGTTATCCCGGCCGTCAGTCAACTTAATCTGGAGTTGGGTGGCCTGGGTCTGGGAGCCTTGACAGTGGGGCAGAACTACATTCCCGAGGACAGGGTCGCTCAGGTCAGGAAGATAACCGACGATATGATAAACCACGCGCTGGGCGTTGAGGATGAGCAATTGCGCTATGCTGCACCGGTTTCTCCCAAGCTGTATGTGAGCGGCGAAGTAAGAGGAACATCCGTGATGGTGGTGGGCATAGACCCCGAGCAGGAACGTAGTATCAAGACATGGTGGAGAATCCAGGAGGGGGAGTACCTTGACGGCACAGATCAGGCCCTGGTGGGGGCATTGGCTGCCGAACTGCTGGACCTCAGAACCGGCGACAGGATCGTGCTTGGCGGGTTCGACATGACCATCGCCGGCATCCTGCACGAGACGGGCTCAGATGACGATTACCAGGTGTTCGTGCCGATCAAGATGGCACAGGTGGCTTTTGACAGGGAAGGGGTGGTTTCTTCGGTGGATGTTCGCGCTCTGTGCATCGCCTGTCCGGTTGAGGATATCGCAGACGAGATTAATCTGATGGTTCCAGGCGTGCGAGCGCTGGCGGTGAAACAGATAGCGATGACGGAGATGGGCATGATGGACAGGATAAACAGGTTCATGCTGGCTCTGGCCGGGATCACGCTGGCCGTGGGCATGTTCGGGGTGGTCAACACTATGACGACCTCGGTACACGAGAGAATCAGGGACATCGGCATAATGAGGGCGGTAGGTGCATCAAGAGGCCAGATAGCCAGGACTTTCATCTATGAGGCGATCATAGTTGGCATACTGGGCGGCATACTGGGCTACGTGGCCGGCACCCTGCTGGCCTATGCCATCGGCCCGATGATCTTTCAGGGGGTTGCTGTGAGCTATGTGCCCCGGTACCTGGCTCTTTCGCTGGTTCTGGCCATCCTGGTTGCGGTGGCGGCAACTCTTTATCCTGCCTTCCGCGCCACCAGGATCAGGGTTGCAGATTCCTTCAGGTCTCTGTGAGGTACAAGGGATGCTGGAAGTGAAGAACGTATCGAAGATCTACGGCGAGGCCGCAAACAGGGTCGTCGCCCTGAACGGTGTCTCGCTTCAGGCCATGAAAGGCGACTTCATAGCCATAATGGGGCCTTCCGGCAGCGGCAAGTCCACCCTGTTGAACATCATCGGCGGCCTGGACTGTCCCTCCAGTGGCGAGGTGATGCTGGACGGGAAACGTATAGATGCCCTGCACGAAGATGCTCTGGTTGATATCCGGAGAGGGCGAATCGCCTATGTCTTTCAGCAGTATCATCTACTCCCTTCGCTCACGGCACTGGAGAACGTACTGCTGCCGCTGGTGTTCCGCGGCAGGCACAACGGGGCGCAGAGAGCCAGCGATATGCTGGCAAGAGTAGGCCTGGGGCACAGGGTGAATCACAGGCCCGGCCAGTTGAGCGGCGGCGAGCAGCAGAGAGTGGCAATCGCTAGAGCACTGGTCAATGACCCCGCCCTCATCCTGGCAGATGAACCGACGGGCAACATGGACCAGAAGACGGGAATGGAGATACTGGACCTGTTTCGGCAGCTACACAGGGAAGGACACAGCATCATCATGGTCACACATAATCCCGAGATAGCCAGGCATGCCGGCGAGATCATAGTCTTGCAGGATGGAGAGATCGCCGACAGGATCGAGCAAGAAAGGAGCGGAAGAGATGAGAGCTGAAAGAGAGACGTCAAGCGGACGAGGCGGCGAAGGGGGTATGGATGCGGGCAGAACTGCCGCGAAGAGGAAGAGGCTACTGATAGTATCGCTGGTCATCGTGGCTACAGTGGCAATCACCGTCTTGCTTGCTCCGCCCGGTCGGGGTGGGCAGGAGGCGGCGGCGATACAGGCAAAGTGGATTGAGCCTCAGGTAGCGGGTGACACCGTGTCCATATCGGTGAGCGAGGTTGAGAGCAACCGGAACGTACACTTCCAGATAGAGACAGAGAGTGGCAATATGCACTTCATGGCATATTCACTGGACGCGCAGATATATGTTCGGGCTAACGTCTGCCCGCCGTGCCGGGGAATAGGCTATACTCTGGACGGAGACGTCCTTGTCTGCGACAGATGCGCGACCACCTTCAGGGCCAGAACGGGCGAGGGCATCAGGGGCGCCTGTGTTGCTTACCCCAAAGCGGCAGTCACGTATGCGATCGACGATGGCAGCATTGTGATGAGCAAGACTGACCTTCTGGTGGCATATCAAAACACCCTTGAGCCCGGGCAACCATAGAGGAGGAATCGACGGATGTGTGGTCACCGGGCACGGCAGCGGCCGTGAAGAAGGCACTGGCAGGACGAGTAAGACCGGCTGAAGAATAGGAACGAGGGATAACACGTAGATGTCGGACAGAACCAGGAAGGTAACCCTGCCGGTCACGGGCATGACCTGTGCGTCCTGCGCCGCCGCCATCGAGCAGAGGCTGGCTAGGATGTCCGGGCTGTCACGGGTCAACGTCAACGTAGCCAGCGAGACCGTATCTGCCGAGTACGATCCAGGTCAGATAGATATCAGGGCCCTGGTCGATGCGATCTCAGATGCCGGCTACGGTGTGGGATTGGAGAAATCGACCTTCAAGGTGGGCGGTATGACCTGTGCCTCATGTGTTGCTAACGTTGAAAGGGCCCTGAACAAGGTGCCCGGCGTGGTATCGGCCAGTGTGAACCTGGCCAACGAGAAGGCAACCGTGGCCTACGTGAGAGGCGAGGTAGATATGGCGGAGTTCAAGAAGGCTGTGGAGTCGGCCGGCTATTCGGTGCTGGGCGAGCAAGAAGAGGACAAGGTTGACGCAGACATCTCGAAGGTCCGGGAGGCCAGGAGGCGCTTCATCTTCGCCATCATCCCTGCGGGAGTCGGGTGGACGCTGATGATCCTTTCCATGGCTATCCCCATACCCGGGTACATGGTGATAATCGCCCTGCTCGGGTTCCCCGTTGTGTTCATAGCCGGCTGGCCTACTCATCGGGCATCGCTGGGTGCGCTGCGCCGCCGGCAGGCCAACATGGATGTTCTGATCTCCCTCGGTTCGGTGCCACCCTACTTCATGGGCATAGCTGCATTCATATGGCCGGGGCCGAGCTTCATCGAAATGGCCATGGGTATTGTGGCCTTTCATCTCCTGGGCAGGTTTCTGGAGGTCAGAGCCAAGGGTCGGGCTTCTCAGGCGATCAAGAAACTGCTGCAACTGGGGGCCAGGACTGCCCGCATCGTTGTGAACGGACAGGAGAAAGAGATTGCCATCGAAGAGGTTCAGGTGGGAGACATCATGGTCATCAGGCCCGGCGAGAAGATACCCACCGATGGAGTGATAGTGGAGGGCCGTAGTGCCATTGATGAGTCCATGGCCACCGGCGAATCGATGCCTGTAAACAGAGTGGAAGGGGACGAGGTCATCGGCGCCACTGTCAACCAGCAGGGCTTGCTGCGGGTCAGGGCCACCAAGGTAGGCAGGGACACCTTCCTGTCTCAGGTAATCAGAATGGTGGAGGAGTGCCAGGGCTCCAAGGTCCCGGTCCAGGAGTTCGCCGACCGGGTGACCAGCTACATGGTGCCCGCAGTGCTGGGGATTTCGCTTCTCACCGGCATCAGCTGGCTGGTCTTCCCCGATTTCTTCATGCGGATCATCACCTGGGGGGCCGCTTTTCTTCCCTGGATAAACCCAGAACTGGGAACCGTGACACTGGCCATCTTTGCCAGCATCGCCGTCCTGGTCATAAGCTGTCCCTGTGCACTGGGGCTGGGCACGCCCACGGCCCTGATGGTGGGCACCGGCATGGGTGCTGAGAGGGGAGTACTGTTCCGTCGCGGAGATGCCCTCCAGACCATGAGCGAAGTTCGTACCATTGTCTTCGATAAGACCGGGACCATCACCAGGGGCAAGCCGGGAGTCAGTGATATCGTCACGAACGGCAAGTTTGGGGAGCAGGAAGTCCTATTCCTGGCGGCGGGACTGGAGCAGGGCTCCGAGCATCCTGTAGGGCAGGCTGTACTGGAAGAAGCCAGGGCAAGAGGCGTTCATCCAGGCGCGCTGGATGACTTTGAAGCCATGCCTGGCAAGGGAATCAGAGGCAGGGTAGACGGCAGAGAGGTCCTGGTCGGCAACCACAGACTGATGGAGGACTACCGGATAGACTTCAGCCAGCTCAGCGAGCGGCTGGCTGCGCTGGAAGATGAGGCCAGGACCGCCATGCTGGTAGCTGTTGACGGCCAGGTAGCAGGCATCATCGCCGTGGCCGATACCCTGAAGGAGGACTCGGTTCAGGCCATCGCAGAGCTGAAGAAGATGGGACTGGAGACGGCCATGATCAGCGGGGACAACCAGAGGACCGCCACCGCAGTTGCCAGACAGGTCGGCATCACGCGGGTGCTGGCCGATGTACTGCCACAGGACAAGGCAGCCGAGATTCGGCGCCTTCAGCAGGAGGTCGGGCTGGTAGCCATGGTGGGCGATGGCATCAACGATGCGCCTGCCCTTACCCAGGCCGATGTGGGCATAGCCATAGGCACGGGCACCGACATTGCCATCGAAGCATCCGATATCACCCTGGTGCGAGGAGAACTGAGCGCCGTGGTTACGGCGGTAAACCTGTCGCGCGCCACCTTCAGGAAGATCAAGCAGAACTACTTTTACGCCTGGTTGTACAATGCACTGGCCATACCGATGGCAGTGCTGGGGCTGCTGCATCCGATGGTGGGCATGGCGGCCATGACAGCCAGCTCTCTCAATGTGGTCACGAATTCCCTGCGTCTCAAAAAGGCCAGGGTCGAACCGGCATGGCTGCGGTCGTGACCATGGCCGGAGCGCAGGCTCACGAGAGGAAGAGGACAGCAAAGGAGGTAGCAATATGGCAGGACGGATAAGGCGGCTGCTATTTGGAGGCTGCTGTGCCGGGCAAGACGCGAAGGTCAGCAGCAGGATGGCCAGGGACCCTGTCTGCGGCATGGATGTCGAGGAGAGCAAGGCGGCGGCAACTTCTGAGCACGGGGGCAAGACCTACTACTTCTGTGCCGTGGGCTGTAAGAAGGCCTTCGAGCAGAACCCCGAGAGATATCTGAAAGAGGGGCCCGCCATGCATGGCTCGCAGAAGTAGATGTGCTGTGACGAAGGTATCCAGGGCCTGAACTCGACGGTCTCGAAGTACAACCGTGCTATACTGACTCTCGCCATGCGAGCCTCGTTACAAGCGGTGTTGTCAGTGCATGGAGTGACGATATGAAACGGACATACCTTGATCATGCTGCTACTACGCCGACGCACCCCGAGGTAGTACAGGCGATGCTGCCTTACTTCGCCGATTCCTTTGGCAATCCTTCCAGCATCTACTCCTACGGGCAGGAGGCCAGGGGGGCGGTGGAAGAGGCCAGGGTCCGGGCAGCAGAGTTGATAGGCGCGCAGAGCGAGGAGATCGTCTTCACCAGTGGCGGGACAGAGGCGGACAATCTGGCCCTGAAGGGCGTGGCCTATGCTCATGAGCACAGAGGAAACCACGTGATCACCACCTCGATTGAGCATCACGCCGTGCTGGAGGCAGCGAGGTTTCTGGAGAGACGTGGGTTCGTGGTGACGTATCTGCCTGTGGACCAGTACGGACTGGTCGATCCACAGGATGTGCGAAAGGCCATCACCGCTAAGACCATTCTCATCTCGGTGATACATGCCAGCAACGAAGTAGGCACAATAGAGCCTGTAGCAGAGATCGGCAGCATTGCTCGGGAGGCCGGCATCTCTTTCCACAGCGATGCTGTGCAGACCGCGGGGCACATTCCGGTAAATGTGGATGAGCTCAATGTGGACCTGCTGTCGATGTCGGCACACAAGCTGTATGGGCCCAAGGGAGTAGGGGTCCTGTACGTAAGGAAAGGCACCAGGCTGGTTCCCATCATCCAGGGTGGGGAGCAGGAGAAGGGGCGCAGGGCCGGTACGGAGAATAGTCCCGGCATCGTGGGCCTGGGCAAGGCGGCTGAGATCGCCAGAGGGGAGCTCGCGACTGAGGCCGAACGGCTGCGCCGTCTTCGTGACAGGCTGATCGCAGGTCTCCTGGACACGATGGACAATGTTACCCTGAACGGTCACCCCACCGGGCGGCTGCCCAACAACGTCAGTGTGAGCATCGGCTTTGTGGAAGGAGAAGCCGTGCTTCTCAACCTGGACCTGGAGGGCATCTGCGCCTCGACGGGCTCAGCCTGCAGTTCCTCGAGCTCCGAACCCTCCCATGTTCTCAGCGCACTGGGCTGCCCGCCCGAGCAGGCCCGTGGCTCGCTGAGATTCAGCCTGGGCAGGGGGAACGGCGAGGAAGATGTGGACCGGGTGCTGAAGGTCCTGCCTCCTATTGTGGCCAGGTTAAGGGCCATGTCCCCGCTTGTTAAGAGCAGCAGATGATTCCTTTACTAAGAACCCGGAGGTGATAGCGATGTTTGACAAGTGTCCCGGAGCGGCTAATATACGGACACCAACCATAAAGGTGAAGAAGTGCCCTGAGTGTGGCAGAGAGGTGGAGATCTTCTCCCATGAGATGATGGTCAAATGCAGTAAGTGCGGGTTTACCATCTACAATGACCTTGCGAGCTGTGTACAGTGGTGCAAGTATGCCGAGGAATGCGTGGGAGAGGAGATGTACAAGCAGCTAAAGAAGAAGCGGATCGCCTTCGTCTGCGTGGGAAACTCGTGCAGGAGTCAGATGGCGGAGGCGCTGGCCAGGAAGCTCAGCAAACGGCCGAATCTTGAGTTCGTGAGCATGGGCACCAATCCGGCCCAACAGGTGGACCCCAAGGCTCTGGAGGTGTTGAAGGAGGAGAAGATCATCTGGCGCGGGAAACCGAAGGCCATACAGGACAAGGAGCCTATCGACGTAGTGGTCACCATGGGCTGTGAGGTGGAATGCCCCGTCGTTCCGGCGGTCAAGAGGATAGATTGGGATATCGCCGACCCACACGGCCAGGACATAGAGACCTACCGTCGGACAATGGCGGTCATAAAGGAGAAGGTTACGGAACTGCTGGAGGAGATCGACTAAATGGCAAAGGTGAAGAGGAAGACTATAAGGATAGATGAAGAGAAGTGCGACGGCTGCGGGCTGTGTATTCCCTCATGTCCTGAGGGAGCCCTGCAGATCGTTGACGGAAAGGCCAGGCTGGTCAGAGAGAGCTTTTGCGACGGTCTCGGGGCATGTCTGGGCGACTGCCCCCGGGGAGCACTGACTGTTGAGGAAAAGGAGGTTGATGAATACGACGAGGAAGGCGTGATCGGCCACATCAAAGAGACGTCGCCTGAACTGCTGGAGAAGCATCTGGCCCACCTGAGAGAGCATGCCCATGAGCTTCCTCAGCACCACTCTCATAAGGGCATTAGCTCGTGTCCTTCCGCCCAGATGCTACACTGGAAGCGGAAGGAGGGCGTAGGGGAGGAATCCGCCAGGGTTAGCTCCGAACTCCGTCAGTGGCCGATACAGCTACATCTGGTGCCGCCGCATGCTCCGTATCTGCGAAACGCCGACCTGGCCCTTGTTGCTGACTGCGTTCCGTTTGCCTACGCCAACTTTCACGCCGATTTTCTCAAGGGCAATGCCATCGCCATCGGCTGTCCCAAACTGGATGACCTCGGCGCCTACGCAAGCAAGATCACCCAGATACTGGAGAGTGCAGATATCA
>Ga0209498_1000504_pt1 | contig 23969 bp, 23 predicted proteins | sample WalLakDeSediment_FD_184131 | JGI IMG/M metagenome (GOLD analysis project Ga0209498, IMG submission 184131) | Lake sediment microbial communities from Walker lake, Nevada to study Microbial Dark Matter (Phase II) - Walker Lake 11/02/13 Deep... | ecosystem: Environmental > Aquatic > Freshwater >...
ACCTCAGAAGCCAAGATATAAAGAGGAAGCAACAACAGAATACCTGCGAGAACTCCTCGAAACCTGGAACAACATCAAGGATAATTATGACGGGATGAAATTCAGAAGAGAAGATTGGAATTTTTTCAGGAGCCGTCCGCAAAATTTTCCAACAGTGAGATTAGTTGGGGGAGCTTTTTTAATTTCGCATTTTCTAACCGGCGATTTGTTCAAATCTTTGACTAATTACTTTAATGAAGAGAGAACTGTTAAGGAAGCAAATGTTGTTTTGCGTAACTACATCATTACAGAAGCTAAAGGATACTGGGCTAACCATTATAATATTGATAAACTATCTGATGAAAAACTAAATTACTTTATTGGTGTCTCAAGAGCCGATGAGATAATAATCAATGTTTTATTACCTATACTTATACTTTACTTTGAAATTTTTGAAAAGAAAGATTCAGCCAGAAGCGTAAAACAGCTTTATATCAATTACACACAGTACGGTTCAAATATGGTTGTTGAGCAAGTGGAATCGACACTGGGGCTTGCTAAATCCTCGCGTAAAAGCATTAACTACCAGGCAATGATTGAACTATATAGAAATTATTGTGTGAGGGAAAGATGCCTGGAATGTAAAATCGGACAGAAAGTTTTTAATTGAAAAAATTAATTTTCGCTCGTTAAGTTTTTAATCTGATCTCTGATTTTTGCTGCTCTTTCATATTCCTCACCCTCAAGCGCTTCCCTAAGTTTATTTTGCAACGCAGCCAATTTTGCTTCCTTGGTAGGGACACCTTTCTGTTTGGTGGATTCAGAGGAAGTTTCAGATGTTACAGATTCTTCACTCTCTTCAGACGGAACAAATGCAGCTGCATCCATCACTATTTCAGATACGTAAATTGGTGACTGGGCACGAACAGCTAACGCAATAGCATCGCTTGGACGGGCATCAATTTCCTGTGTAAAGCCTGAAACCTCCAGAATGATTTTCGCAAAAAATGTGTTATCTCTAAGCTCATCAATAATTATTTCTAATACTGTTGAGCCCAGACTATCAGTTAATTGTTTAAGCAGATCATGTGTCAAAGGTCTTGGCGGTTTAATTCCTTCTATTTCAAGGGCGATTGCCTGTGCTTCGAAAGCTCCGATAATAATTGGCAGTCGTCGGCTCCCATCAACTTCCTTAAGCAAAATCGCATAAGCTCCGCCAGTAGATGGACTCGATGATAGACCTAATATTTCACAAGCAATTTTTTGCAAATTTAAATTACGTTTTTCAGGATTGTTTAACTTTTTTGATCTCTTCAGTTAATGCCGGAATAATTTCAAACAGATCACCTGTTATTCCATAATCAGCAACACTAAATATGGGTGCATCTTTATCTTTATTTATAGCTACAATATATTTTGATGACGACATACCTGCAAGGTGTTGTATTGCACCTGAAATTCCGCACGCTACATAAAGTGTCGGAGATACTGTTTTTCCTGTTTGTCCAACCTGTTCATTGTGAGGTCTCCAGCCAGCATCAACTACTGCTCTTGAGGCACCAACAGCAGCCCCAAAAGCATCAGCTAAAGCCTCTATTAAATGATAGTTTTCAGGTCCTTTAATTCCTCTCCCGCCTGATACTATTATATCAGCTTCAGAAACATCAAGCTTTCCTTCAGATTTTTTGAACGCTGTTACTCTGTTTTTAATATTAACATCAGATAATTCTTTTACCGTAACTTCTAACGATGGAGGATTTTCAACTACTTGTGCCTTGAAGACATTTGGTCTGATCGTAATAACTTTTTTAACACTGAGAGGTTTGACGTCAACAAAAGCTTTTCCGGCATAAGTTGGTCGGGTTAAAACAATATCATTACCCGACAATGCGATCTTAACACAATCAACAATACAGGATGCCTCTAACTTTACTGCCAGAAGAGGAGCCAGATCTTTTCCAAGAGAAGTGTTTGCAAGCATCACAATTTCATAATCTGAATCTTTGAGAAAATTGGCAACAGCTTCCGAATATCCTGATGCTGAATAGTTATGCAAAGCTGAATTTTTCAAATGAAATACTTTTTGTATCCCATATTTTGATGTGTCATTGATATTGGTGACTGTGTCACCAACTACAACTGCATCTGCAATAGAATTAAGATCTTTTGCAAGATTTACAGCAGCACTTGCAGCTTCAAATCCTGCACGTTTAATTAATCCTTCTCTTTGTTCAAGTACAGCTAATATTTTATTTGCCATTTTTTTCTTCCTTAAATTACTTTTGCTTCTTCTTTGAGTAACCGAACCAGTTCAGGAACTGCTGATGCATCACTTCCAACAATTCTTCCGGGCTGCTTTCCGGCTGGAAGGTGCATGCCAACGATCTCAGCGGTTGGATTAAAAGCAGCAGCAGGTTTTTCTTCAATAGTTTTTTTCTTTGCAGCCATTATTCCTTTTAAAGAAGCGTAACGAGGTTCGTTAAGTCCTTTCTGACAGGTTATTATTGACGGTAATGAAGTCTCAACAACTTCTCTGCCTCCTTCAATCTCACGTTCTGCAATTATTTTATCTCCATCCATATCAAGCTTAACGCAAACCGAGACACAACTATATCCAAGCAGTTCAGCTGTAAGTTGACCAACAATTGAACTGTCATAATCAACCGACTGTTTACCCATAAAAACAAGTTGAGCTTCCTGTGTTTTAATTTCTTCTGAAAGTGCTTTGGCAATTCCCATAGAATCCCTTGAGGATTCATCCTTCAGCAGAACAGCACTATCTGCACCCATTGCGAGGGCTTTCCGAATTGTTTCTTTGCTGATTTCTGTTCCAAGAGTAATTACGATAACTTCACCAGCGCCTAACTTTTCTTTTGTTTTTAAGGCTTCTTCAACAGCGTATTCATCATAGGGGTTTATTATGTAGGTAACACCAGCAGGGTCGATTGTTTTTCCGTCACTTCCCACCTTAATTCTTGCGGCTGTATCTGGAACGTGGCTGACACACACAACTATTTTCATTAGTTCTCCATTTTTTTGCTTTATTTCATATGCAAAATATATAGACTGCCTGATATATAAAAACAATTAACGTGATGAGATTAATAGTTAGAATTTAAAAAGCTTGCTTTAATTTTTACGATCGAATAGGTATTTTCACGTTATGGAAATCCCGACAAAACAATCACCTGAAGTAACCAACCTGGAAGAAGAAAAGACGGATATTGACCTTGGAAGCAGGGTAATTCTTTTCAACGATGACTGGCATACATTCGAAGAGGTAATAGATCAAATAATCAAGGCAACAAAGTGCTCATTTATAGAAGCACGGGATAAAACTTTTGAGGTCCATGTCAATGGCAAAGCAGTTGTTTATTCAGGCGCAATGGCAAATTGTTTAAGAGTATCCGGCATTCTTGAAGAAATTTTATTACATACCCAAATAGAAACTTAACAAAATTCAGAAGAACGATTTTAATTTATTTTCTTTGTTGCTTCTCCTTTCGGACCGTATAAATCTTTGATCAAATAAAACAACAGGGAATTATCTGTAACAGGATATGGAAATCGTATGCTTTCGGGCGGCATTGGCTGATCATAATTAAAAGAAAAAATTTCTTTATTGCTCATGTCGTAGTATCTTACCTTTAAAATGCCGTACTTAACTATAGTTAAGTTTATAGTGTAAAGAGTTTTAGACCTGAAAACATCGCCTTCAATTCCTTCAAATTGCTTAGGTGGCTGATTGGTTTCGAGTATCCAGATATTAAATCTGTCTCCCTTCATTGTGTCTATTGATGTGGCATCATACCAGAACTTTGAACCATCATCGGCATTTACAACTTTCCAAACGTGCTTCTCTTCTTGTTGAGCAAACATCATTATCGGGATAAAAAATAATATGGAAATAGTATATATAGTTTTAAGCATAGTTATAGTTTTCCTTTAATTCGTAGTGAAAAGATAAATAATTCCCTCAGAATCCAAAAGAATAAATTATTTCTCCTTAATCAGTAAAAAGAGAAGTATCCCTAAAAGTTAAACACATAATCACTTAGATAAACAGTTATTGTAATTTAGATTAAATATAAATAACTGATTTCTATTCTAATGTATGAGAAGGAATAGTTGTCTTTTCTCAATAATTGGAATGTATCACTTAAAACTATTGAATTTCAATATGAATATTGAAGGTTTTATTATAAACAATTGGTGCGAAAATTGTCATAATAAAGCATAGCCTCCTTAGTACAAAGGAGAGCCATACTGTTTATTATTCTTGTGCTCTCCTTTGTTTTTTTTTGGACATTGCGTAAATAGATATTGAAAAAAAAATTATTTTCCAGGAGGGAACATGTTTTACAAAGTTCTTATAACACTTATCGGAATACCTTTCTTTTTTATCTCTGCTCAAACAGAACAACGCGGTTTTATCGGTGCAAGTGCTTGTGGTATGTGCCATAAAACAGAAAAGCAGGGAAGTCAATTATCAATCTGGCAAAACAGCAAACACGCTCAGGCTTACTTTACTCTGCAAACAGAAGAATCAGATAAAATAGCAATGGACCGGGGCTTTAAAACTAAAGCAGTTGAAACACCGGAATGTTTGAAATGTCATGCATCAGGATATAATGTCGATGCTAAATTCCTTGCCGATAAATTTAAAATCGAAGACGGTGTTCAGTGTGAAACTTGCCATGGCGCAGGAGAAGATTATAAAAGCAAAAAAGTTATGGAAAACAGGGAAGAAGCAATTGCTAAAGGTATGATCGTCCACGAAAATCTCGAGGATTTCTGTATTGGATGCCATAATGCTGAGAGCCCGACTTATGTTGATTTTAATCTCGAAGTGGAGTGGGCTAAAATAGCTCATCCTGTTCCAACAGAATAAAAATAAAGAAAGTACATTAACTATTTTAGTACTGTATGAAAAAAATTCTACTGTTTTTTTTAGCAAGCGGGATACTATACATAAATTTCCCGCAAAGTCTTAACGGTAGGTTCTCAAGCTCTGTATATACTTTTGAAAGATTTGATACTGCAGGCTCATCAAGTACCCACGCAAGAACCTACCAAATGCTCTCCTTAAACATAGGCGAAAAAAATATTTGGCTGCGCACTAACTTTAACCTTGAATATGATATTGCCAGCAAGATGCAGTACGATCCGAGGTTCAGAGTTTATAATCTTTATGCTGATTTCCAGAAGTTGCTTGATGTTGCCTCCTTTAGGTTGGGTCGGCAGCCGCTTTTTAACTCAATTGCAGGTGGTGTTTTTGATGGAGCTACACTTGGCTTAAATTACAAAGGTTTCAAGCTAACCGGATATTATGGTGGTAATGTTCCGGCTTACCAAAAGTTTGAAATCCTCACTAACTGGACTGATAACTATGTGCTTGGCGGAGAGTTTACAGTTTTAGCATTAGAAGACTGGAGATTTAGTGCTAAGTATATTGATAAACATTTTCAAAGTCAGTCATACACAGCGGTGCGATTAGATCCGGATCTCAATCCGATTAACGTTTTGATTGAGAATAATTCAAACCAATATCAATTTGTTTCAGGTGAAGTATCTTATTTCAAGCAAAAGTTTGGCAGCGGTAATATAAGGTATGACTACGATCTTAACTTTAATGCCTCATCAAGATTTGAGATTTCAGGCAGATATGAACAGATAAAAAACCTTGGTATCACAGCTTATTATAATTACAGAGAACCAAGAATAAGATACAATTCAATTTTCTCAGTTTTTGATTATGCCAACACCTGGGAAGTCGAAGGCGGCGCAGATTATTTAATTGCAAATAAGTATACCGTGATTGGAAAATTCGCAAATGTTACTTATAAAGATGAGAGATCACAAAGATTAACTTTAGGATTAGCATCACAATACGGGACAATTACCGCCAGAAAAAGTTTCGGATATGCTGGTGAAATGGATGCGATATCACTTTATACTGCCTTTACTCAGCTTGATGGGCTGCTTACCCCTTCGTTAGGCTTTGCGTATACCAGATATAAATTATCGCAAGATGATCCTAATAACGAGTTAGTTTCATTACTTGCAGGTACTAATTACAGACCATTCAGAACTCTGTCGTTTGATGTTCAGGCTCAATATCTTAATAACAAGATTTATAATAATGACTGGAGATTATTCTTCAAGCTTAATTTCTGGTTCAATACCATTTTTGATTGAGTATTATGATTAAAAAGTTTTACATATCAATTTTTATTTTTAGCATAGCTTTGCTATTCTTTACAGCTTTTCTAAGTCAGAAATCTGACCCGATAAAAAGCAATAAAGAACTTATAAAATTCTCTCACGCTCTGCACTATGAGTTAGTTGAGTGCGCAGAGTGTCATTCTTCAGTAACCGGGAGTATATCTTTAAATGATAGGTTGCTTCCAAATCATGATAATTGCATTGATTGCCACGATGTTGATGACGATAAAGAATGTGCAACCTGCCATATAAATGACAATTACGAACCCTTGATGCAGAAGAAGTCTGAACTGATTTATAATCATAAGATTCATAATCTTCAGGGTATGCAGTGCACAGATTGCCACAAAGGGCTGGATAAAGTTGAATATAGTTTTGAAAGTGCTGAAGTTAATCCACCAATGGAAATGTGTTCTGCTTGTCATAACGAAGTAAAGATTGCTTCAAACGCCTGTGAATCATGTCATATCTCAACACATTATTTAATGCCTCAGAATCACAGGAGTGCTGATTTTACACGTTCACATAAATTCCATTCCTGGGAGTTGAATGCAAATTGTATGATGTGTCACGATAACACTTCCTGCCAGGATTGCCACGTTGCGACAAATGTTATTACCGAAACAAATCTTCCTGATGATTTTTATACTCCATATTATCCCGGCAACTATGTTGATGGTGCCAGGCAACAGGCGATTCTCAAAGTTCACGATATTGGATACAGATTCGTTCACGGTATTGATGCAAAAGGAAAAACACAGGAATGTCAAAGCTGTCATCAGATTGAAACGTTCTGCGCAAACTGCCATCAATCAGAGCACAGAGATTTTGCGTTGGGAGGTATAGTTCCTTCTTCTCACTTAGCACCGACCTTCAAAACAATTGGTGTAGGTACAGGTGGTGGTGACCATGCCAGATTAGCACGAAGAGATATTGAGCGATGTATCTCCTGCCACGATGTTCAGGGCGCTGATCCAACTTGCATTGTTTGTCATCTTGATAGCGATGGAATTAAAGGAACAAATCCCAAGACTCATTCAGCAGGATATATGAGCGGTGAAAGAGGTGATTGGCACGATACGCAGGCATCAATCTGTTATAATTGCCACACTAGCGCAACACCAATGGCTCCAAAAACTTCTGGTTTTTGTAACTATTGTCACAGTATGTAATGTTAAAACTGGAAAAAAGTATGAATAAAACTTTGTTAAAATATTCCATATTCTTTTTAGCCCTGATCCTGGTTGCAGCATGCAGCGAATTAAACACCGATATTCCGCCAGTTCCTAAAGTAAATACTCATCCTGACAGTCTATACAATCCTAACTCTGAAAATTATCACGTAAATCTTATTAAGAATTCTACTAATGGATTTTTTGATTGCATGGATTGTCACGCCGGAGATTTTTCAGGTGGACCTGCTGGTGCAGGATGCGATGGTTGTCATCCCGGAATAGGTGCACATCAAACAGGATACTTAGATCCTTCAAACAAAGGATTTCACGGTAAGTTCATCAGAAATAATAACTGGGATATGATTAGCTGCCAAAGTTGTCATGGTCCAAAATATGCCGGTAAAACTGTTGAACCAGATTATTCGATTCCTGGTTGTTTAGATTGTCATACATATTTAGGTGGTCCCGAAAATTGTACAACCTGTCATGGTAGTGCAGCGAGCATGGCACCACCTCGTGATTTAGATGGAAATACATCAATTACTGCCAGAGGTGTTGGTGCTCATCAGAAACATCTGGGAGTAAGTGTTAATGGAAAATCTTTAACTTGCAATGATTGCCATGTTGTACCAGGAGGGGTTTATTCCCCAGGTCATTTGGATTCAGATAATAGGGCTGAGGTAATTATATATAGCATGATAGCGAAAACCATTACAAATGATGATTCCTCACCCTCAGTTCCGATCGATCCAAATCAACCAACTTATATCCCGGCACCGGTTTATAATCCGGCTGACTTAACATGTTCAAATACTTATTGTCATGGATATTTTAAGAATGGAAATGTAGATAATAAACCAGTTTGGAATGATCCTTCAACTTCTCAATGCGGAAGTTGCCATGGTGATGGTTCAAATCCTTTACCGAAAACTCAATCTCAAGGTGGAAATCACCCGGGAAGTAATAACTGTTCAATTTGTCATGGAGGAGTAGTAGATGCCAATCTTAAGATTATTAATCCTTCAAAACATATTGATGGTTTGTTAAATCTTTTTGGGAATGATATAAAATACTAGCTCTCATATAATTAATACAAATAATTAATTAGGAGTTCATATATGAAAAAAACAAATAACCTATTAAGACTGCTTGTTGCAGCTCTGTTTTTAATAGGTATTTTCGCAGCCTGCGAAGGACCAGAAGGTCCAGTTGGTGCAAAGGGGGACAAAGGAGATAAGGGAGACAAGGGAGATCCGGGAGATCCGGGAACATCATTCGTAAACTGGGAAGGATTTGCGGAAGGAATCGTTTGCGCTGCCTGCCATAATCCTGACTACGACACCGTTTACTACGTTTGGGGAAGAAAATATCAGTGGGATCTTTCTAAACACGCTTTTGGAGGTGATTTTGAAAGAAACTCAAATCAATGTTCAAACTGCCATACGACGGAAGGCTACATGCAGATGATCAATGGACAAACCGTAACCTCGCACATAAATGGATCACCTCCGGGATGTTTCTCATGTCACGCTCCACACTCAAGAGCTGACTTCTCACTGAGGACAGTAGAACCCGTCACCATTTTATCTGCAGTAGCTGGAGTTCCAGATTACGTTTTTGATTATGGTAAAGGAAATCAGTGCGTAAGCTGTCATAAAACCCGTAGTTTGAGCACTAAACCTGACCCAACAAAAACAGCAGCTACGGATACTATTACTATTACTACACCTCGTTGGTATCCACACTATGGTGTTCAGGGTCAAATGCTTGCCGGTGTTGGTGGTTTCGAATTCCAGGGTAAAACATATACAAACTCTTTCCATCAATTCAGCACAGTTATTAAAGATGAAGGTTGTATAATTTGCCATATGGCTGATGCTCCTGCTGGTGGTGGTATCGGTGGTGGACACACAATGAATATTGAATATTTGAATACTTCCGGTAATCCTACTTACCTTTTAACCGGTTGTACTGTTGCTGGCTGCCACGCTACATCAGGATTTACAATTGATTACAAGCAAAGCCAAACAAAAACCCATCAGCTACTGGACAGCTTGTATACATTACTTACTCCACCAATTCGTAACTGGATTAATCCAGCTACTGGATTGGTAAATGCAAGTTCAAGTAATCCGTTGAAGATAGCTCCTGCATATTTATCAGGTGCATTGTTCAATTTTTATTTTATTGAACATGATTTAAGCTTTGGTTCGCACAACACTCAATATGCACAGCAATTACTCGAGCATTCAATTGAAGTATTAACTGCTCCATAATTTTCTTATTCCTTATAGTTAATAAAAAAGCCGCTTAACTGCGGCTTTTTTTATGCGGAGAGGGAGAGATTCTCAGCCAGAGGCTGATGAGCCTACGGCTCAGAACTCTCGGTTTTGTGCTGCAGGAATTTCGTCAAGTATTTATCTACCCACATCTGATTTTAAGAACGTTTCTCTCTTCTTCGTTTCACTGATTGTTGGAAATGATTCCTTGTAAATAAGTTTCCAAGGAATGCCTTCTCTTGTAAATGTTGATTTACCGCTATTATGCTCAGCTAATCTCTGATCGAGATTTGAAGTGGAGCCGAAATAACGCTAATTAAATTTGGAAATAAACAAAACATAAACTAAAAATACTGAACACAGTATAGATAAATTTAAAATTGCGGAGAGGGAGAGATTCTCAGCCAGAGGCTGATGAGCCTACGGCTCAGAACTCTCGGTTTTGTGCTGCAGGAATTTCGTCAAGTATTTATCTACCACATCTGATTTTAAGAACGTTTCTCTCTTCTTCGTTTCACTGATTGTTGGAAATGATTCCTTGTAAATAAGTTTCCAAGGAATGCCTTCTCTTGTAAATGTTGATTTACCGCTATTATGCTCGCTAATCTCTGATCGAGATTTGAAGTGGAGCCGAAATAACGCTAATTAAATTTGGAAATAAACAAAACATAAACTAAAAATACTGAACACAGTATAGATAAATTTAAAATTGCGGAGAGGGAGAGATTCGAACTCTCGGTCCAGCAAGCTGGACAACGGTTTTCGAGACCGCCCCGTTCAACCACTCCGGCACCTCTCCTAAACATTTATAATTATCTGATTTATAAAGCTTGATTAAAGTTAGGTTCTTAAATCAAATTAATATCCTCATAAAATTACAAAAAGAATGTAATAAGTGAGTTCACTGACTTTACCTGCAAAAAGCATGATGCTTCCAAATGAAATAAATATATTATGCATTAAAGTTCTCAATCAATTATTTCTCTCGTAATTTTAGAGTAATAAAAGCATTAAATTTTTATCTTAAAAGATATGAACATCATGAAAATTAAATCTACCATATTTAGAAGCAGTCAATTCTGGTTAACTATACTTTTAGTTTCATTCACATTATGTTTTTGCTTTTTGATAATTCTGTTCTATTTAAACGCAACACCATATTCTGCAATAAAATTGTTGCTTGGAAAGTTAGAGAATGAGGAAATAGTTTATGATACTTCAGATCTTTATGATTACTCCGAACCAGTTGCCCATTTGGAGACGGTCAAACTTTTTTGGGATTTGATTGAGAATTCGGAACCAAATAATGACCATGAATCGGTAGTCGGAGCTGATGTTAAAAATGAATTTCTTAGTTTCACAAAATTAGCCAACGATTTTATCAATCTGTCAAATTTAGTAACTACATGGGATGATAAATACTTAGCTTTTAATAACAGAAGATTATATCTATTTCAAATTAGTACTGGTAAAATATTTATGAAGAGTTTAGATGTTCCTGATGTTGAAAGAATAGAGTATGCTTATATATACAAGAGTGGTAATATTTTGTTCTGTGATAATCAAAATGCTTATTACTCTCACGATAATTTATTTACTTATAAAAAAGCCGATGTTCTTGACTTTGACGGCAAACCTAATGCAGCCAATAAATATGGAAACTTTTTCAGTTTAGTTATTGATAACAGACAGATCATAGATGGTAAAGAAATTCGTGTGTGGGGTAATTACTCAAATTATGGTATATGGAAGCCTGGCAAGGAGCGCTCAGAGCAAATTCAGGTATGGTATACTGTGGATGAAGGTAAAACAATAAAGTCAGCTTATAGATTCGGAGAAAGTGAACCAAAACTTCATGCCCGGCATATTCACTCTGTAAATATGTGTCCCTGGGATGACACATTTTGGGTGCAAACTGGCGATGATTTAAATGAATGTCATTGGATCAGGGGTAAATACAATTGGGACGAAGATTCCTGGACCTGGAATATTGTTGCATCAGGTGATGAATTGTCCAACTTTAAATCTACCGGATTCGTTTTTTATAACAATTATGTTTATTGGTCAGACGACAGCAGTGATCCAAACAAACATGGAATTTGGAAGACTCCATATTCAAATTTAATTAATACTAAAATTGATGTAAACCAGTTTGAAAAAGTGCTAAGTACTAACAAAGAAATTGGATGGTTTACTGGAGACCAAAAAGGATTTATGCTTGCATCACAATACTTCAAGTCAGTTGATGATAAATATAAAATTTTTACCAGTTATGATGGGGGAGTAACCTGGACATCATTCAATACAGCTCATCAAATTATAAACATAATTCCACCCAATGAGCATAGTATTGTATTAGGAAATTATTTTATTAATCAGGAAACTCTCGAGGCAGTTCATCATTGGGACTGGAAGCCATCAGTTTTTGTTAATTCTTATTTTATAGAAAGTGTTGTTTCAGAAAGATAAGATAATAACGAAGTTTTTGGGATTTAATTAATTTATTTTTACAAATTTTAGAATTAAAGTCCCAAACTTAATTGTCATAACTGCGGCAAATGTACCTAATGTGTTAGCGAAAATATCTAACTTGTTGAAAGTTCTATATGGAATAAACAGCTGATGTAATTCATTCAAAATCCCAAATGATGTTGCAAAAAGAAAAGTAAAAAACACCGGGTATATCTTCAATAAACTAACTTTATCCTGATTAACTAAAACAAAATATAAAATAACACTTAATAATGCATAAGCGCCGAAATGGAAAAACTTATCAAGAGAATTTAATTTAAGGTAATAAGGCTGCGAGATAGAACTCATTACTGCCAATGAGAAACAGTATGCCAGTAGCAAACCGACAAGAAAATGAAGACGATATTTTAAGAAAAACTTAATAACTATTATTATAATATTGATACTGTTAATTGAATAAAAGCACACTAAACATACAAGTCAAAATCTATTCTGCAAATTAGATTATACATTAGTTTAATTTATAAAAAGTTAATAGGTTATTTGATATATTTGCATTCGAAAATTCGGAAAGATGCAGGAGTGGTTTTCAGCCGAAGGCTGATCCGCCACTGGCGGAAACTGGCACAAAGCGGATAGCGTATGTATTTTGTTTATGTTTTATGGAGTCAGAAAATAATCAAGAGATATGTTGGCTCATCTGATGATGCAGAAAGCAGGCTTGTTGAGCATAATAGAGGCAGTAACAAATTTACTAAAGGTGGAATACCTTGGATAAAAATTCACCAGGAAGAATTCGCAACTAAGACAGAAGCACTAAAAAGAGAAAAATATTTAAAGTCTGGTCAAGGCAGAAAATGGCTCGATAGAATGTTCCCACAATTTCGGAAAGATGCAGGAGTGGTTTAACTGGCACGCCTGGAGAGCGTGTGTACCTGTAAGGGTACCGAGGGTTCGAATCCCTCTCTTTCCGCTAACTATTTAACTATTCTAATAATCATTTTGTATTTCATTTATGTTCTCTGGAGTAATAAGATTCAAAAAAGATATATTGGCTCAAGTGAAAATGTTCAGGAGAGGTTAGTTAAGCACAATTCAGGACTTAGCAATTTTACCAGCCGGGGCATTCCGTGGATATTAATTCATAAAGAAATTTTTAATACAAAATCAGAAGCACTAAAAAGAGAGAAGTTTCTTAAGTCGGGTGCTGGAAGAGCCTGGTTAGATAAAAAATATCCTGAATACAGACGAAGTCAATAAAGCAGGAGTGTCCGCCTATGGCGGATGGCACGTCTGGAGAGTCCGCCTTTGGCGGATACCTGTAAGGGTACCGAGGGTTCGCCCGTTTCATTCCGAAGTATCGGGAAGAACGAGGTCTCGTTCCGATTATATTGGAACGGAAATCCCTCTCTTTCCGCTAACTAAATTTTTATTGAGCCTTATTAAGCTTTCAAGTTTGTGATAATAATTCAGTTCTCACTTCAAAAAGCTAATTTCTCCCAAATCATATAAAATCACCACTAATCCAAAATCCGTTTTTATCTGATCAATAATCAATTACATTTCTTCCAGAGATTTGAGAAATCATAATTAAGAAAGATTCCCCCCAAGACAGCAGATAAACATGCTACCCTGGAAGAGTCCCGGAGTGATTCGGGACTTTTCTTTTTAAATTTTCTCATCAGCAAAAATTCAAATTCAATTACGTAATTTTGCCTAATAAGATTATACCATTGACACACTTGAAGAAACATATCGCCAGTACTTTTCAGCTTGCATACCCGGTGATGATTAGTCAACTCGGAATTATTATGATGGGAGTAGTTGATAGTCTTATGGTTGGAAAGCTCGGTGCAGCCCCGCTGGCTGCTGCATCACTTGGCAACGGGATGGCATTTATTATACTTATCATTGGCATCGGTCTTTCTTATGCAGTTACACCTTTAGTAGCAATAGCAGTTGGAGCAGGCAAATTTGAGGATTGCGGTATTTATTTCAGGCAAGCACTTCTGGTTAATAGTATTTCATCAATAATAATAGCAATTCTAATTTATTTCGCTGCTGATTTATTACAATATTTTAATCAACCTGAAGATGTGCAGATTCAAGCTGTTTCTTATATGAAGATACTTGGATTAAGTTCAATACCCCTGTTAATGTTTCAGTCTTACAAGCAATTCATTGAAGGTCTCTCGGTAATGCGTCCAGCAATGATAATTACATTGATTGCAAATACTGTGAACGCTTTTGCAAACTGGTTGTTGATCTATGGTAATCTTGGCTTTCCCAGGTTGGAATTGGATGGTGCCGGATGGGCAACATTTATCTCAAGATTATTTATGGCTCTTGCAATGATGATGTTTGTAATGAATAACAATTTCTTCAAAAAGTATGATGTATCATTTCACTATAAAAGCATTAACTGGCCGGTTATAAGAAAAATTCTTTCGCTTGGTTTGCCGAGCGGCTTTCAGTATTTCTTCGAAGTTGGAGCATTTTCATTCGCAGTTGTTATGGTTGGCTGGCTCGGAACGCAGCAGCTTGCAGCTCACCAGATCGCACTTAATCTTGCTTCAATTTCATTTATGATTGTACTTGGAATTTCTGTAGCAGGATCAATACGAGTAGGAAATGCTGTTGGTAAGAAAGATATTGCAGAAACAAGAAGAGCAGGATTCACAGCTTCGCTTCTTGGTGCTTCTGTTATGTCTGTCGCAGGATTTATATTTATTGTTTTTAGAAATTATCTGCCAACTCTTTATGTCAATGACGAAATTGTAATTTCCTATGCTTCGTCACTTTTAATAATTGCTGCTTTGTTCCAGATTTCAGATGGAACTCAAGCGGTTGGAATTGGTATTCTCCGCGGGTTGACGGATGTAAAAATTCCTACTGCAATTACTTTTGTTGCATATTGGATTGTCGGATTACCTATTGGTTATTTGCTCGGTTTTACTTTTGAACTCGGGGTTCAAGGGGTTTGGATTGGACTACTATTAGGCTTAACAACTTCTGCGATATTGCTATCACTTCGCTTCAATTCAAGAAGCAAGCATATAATTACTGTTTAATCAGTAAAAATTTTCGTGATCAGCTTTTTTTCTATTTCTTCAAAATAAATATTACTGATAGCCAGATTCTTTAATTGCTTCTCCCAGATTTCCTGTGGATCTTCTTTTTTTGGTTGGAAGATTTTTTTCTTCGAGAGTTTTGATTTCGAAGTTACCACGTAAAAAGGTTTTTTATACTCTTTGCATATTATTGCCAATGCTTTACTGCCAACTTTATTCACAATATTTCCATTTTTTAACACTAAATCTGCTCCTATTATTGCAGCATCAACCTGAGAAACAAACAAGCTCATCATTGAATCAGTTATCAACTCGGTTTTGATTCCATTATGCGCGAGTGATTCAGCCATCAAGCGACCTTCCAATTTTGGTCTTGACTCAAACACAACGACTTTAATTTTACTGTTCCTTTTGTGCCATAATTTCAGAATTTCCAGAACAGCTCCGCTTCTTGAAAGCGTTATAATTCTGTTCAGCTTTTTCAATCGCGGTAAAATTTTCTTAAAAATAATTTCTACTTTCTCCTTTTGTTGTGAAGAGTGGCTTCTAAAAAAATTTAACAAGCCGTGAGCGGTTTTTAGTTCCAATGAAAGATCTTTCAGGTATGAACTGACAGCTTCAAAATGTCCGAGTTTAATTCTTGCAAGACGGATGCCTCGGTTTATTTCTGTTTTGTTATTATGAATGGAAATAAAATATTCATTCAGCAGTTGAACCAGTTCGGATGAGCCAAGTGTCCTGTTATTCAAAATTTGTTCAAACTGATTTGTTTTCATTTTATTCTTCATTAAAACTCTGTATTGCCAGACGTTTCAGGTTGAAATTTCTCGCTGATTTTTTAGGTGATGATTTATTCGAGCTGATAGCACTAAACAAATCATCTTTTGAGTTAAAGCCTTTCAAATAAAATATTCGGACTTTGTTCCGGTTTTTCGTAAGCCAGTTCAGACTTATTTTCATTTTCTCCAAATCTTCTTCAGTTGGATTTATGTCTAATCTTGTTGAATTCGAATAGTAATCTTCTATCGCATTTTCAAAACTATCAATACCTGAGCCTGCATTCTTTTTTATATAGAATTTACTTTCAAGAAGCAGGATATAATCTTTACTCATTCCTTCTGAAACTTCAAAAAGTACGTTTGTTTTATTAATTGGCTCTGAGAGAAGGGAAGATTTATGAGTCTGAGATAATATCAAATCAATTACCTGCTTTGTCTCTGCAGCTTTTTCGTACTTCTCCTTAGCAGCATAGTCTTTCATTTTATTCAGCATTCTGTTCAGAGCTGACTGATTTCCTCCTGAGAGAAACTGATAAACTTTCTCAAGCTCATCAAAATAATCTGGATCATTATTCTTTACACAGGGTGCTGTGCATCTTTCAATATCTGCAAGAAAACACTTCTTTCCTTTTTTGAATTCTTTTTCATCACATTCACGAAGCGCAAATGTTTTATCAACTATATCAAGAACAACTTCAGCTTTTCTTCTTGAAATGAACAAGCCAAAATAGTCGTTACCATCAAAATCAAATTTAGTTGTGATTTCAGCTTTAGGATATTTATGCGTTTTATTTATCCTGATGAAATACTTATTGCCATACTTTTTTAGCTGACGATTATGTCTTGGATCTATCAGCTTAATGCTTTCAGCTTCCAACAAAAGAGCAGTAAGCTCAGAATTTGTTATTTCGGTTTTAATTTTTGCTGCCTGCTTGATTATCTTTTTTGGTTTGCCAATTGTAGTCGCTGCAAAATAACTTCTGACTCTGTCTCTTAAAGATTTTGCTTTTCCGATATAGATAATCTCATCTTTTCTATTCAGGAAATAATAAACTCCTGGTGACTCGGGAAGTGAGTAGAGAGACTCATTTACTTCCTTTGGTAATTTAATAAACTGGTTAGAAACAGCAGCGGAAGATTCAAATTCCAGAAGCTGCTGAAGTGTTTTAATTTTATTTTCTTTTGATAATTTCTTTATCAGGTTAATGAGTATTTGAGCAGTTGCTTCTGCGTCTGAAAGCGCTCTGTGTGAGTCCCTGTTTTTTATTTTGAGAAAGTGTGTTACAGAACCTAACGATTTACTCTTCAGTGAAGGAAAAATTTTTCTGGATAACTTTAATGTACAGACATTGAGATTACTCAGAGGTTCAAATCCGTTTCTGATGAATTCATATCGTAAAAATCCTTCATCGAAACTTAAGTTGTGTCCGCAAATGATAGAGTTACCAATAAACTCTTCAATTTCTTCTGCAGTATCGTAAAAGCTGGGTGAGTATTGAACATCGCTGTTTGCTATTCCTGTGAACTGAGTTATGAAATACGGTATGTCGCAGCCAGGATTTATAAGTGTTGAGAATTTATCAGTGATTTTAAGATTCTTTACCTTAACAATACCTATCTCTATTATCCGATTATTGCGAGCGGATAACCCTGTTGTTTCAACGTCGAGGACACTGAACTCGGTTTCTTTCAGACTAGTGTTGTTGTAATTAGTTAATACCATACTTTTGTTTTATATAAGAAATATTACTGATTTTTTCTTCTGAACAAATTATAATACCAGCCATCCATTACTTCAATCGGATAGAATTCATACTCTTTGTGAAACTCCTCAATTTCCCATAGATCCTTTACCGATACAAACTGGGAAGAACGCTCGTGCGGAGTTTCCAGAGGTTTTTGTGTCAGGTAATCAGTAAGCTGAATGTATTTCGGTTTTCTAGAAAAAATATATTTGCCATCTCCTTTGGTATGTCCTGGTGTCCATTTGCGCACAGCATCAGGTGAGAACTGCTCGTGAGCAATTACCGGATCAACAAGTCCAACCATATCAATCACATTTATCTTTGAAATATAACCGATAGCACCTATTGGCACAGCAGCAATATAATCATTTTTTGAAGCAATTTTTTTCAAAGTCTCTCCCATTATATTAAAACCATGCTGCCATTCGACAATATTAGTTTCAGCTTCCTGATCATAGACGACTAAAATTTCTTTTTTACTTTTCACAAAATTTAGAAATCCTTTAAATGATTCCTGGTAAACGGGTTTGATCATTAAGAGCAAAACTAAAACAACTAATATCGCAGTTACTTTATGATGAGCTTTCAACTTAAAAGATTTTTTTGATAGAAACCTGTCCAGCGCAGGCAGAAAAAATACAAAAATCAAAGGCAGAACAGGAAGAACAAATCTTCCAAGATGAAAATGATCACCGCCAATAAGAATTGTAGTTAAAATTGAAATTGCTGCAATGCTAAAAAGGAAAACTGCTTTTTCTGTGATCATTCTTTTTTCAATGAAGAACATTATGATGAAAATTGGAATCCATCCAAAACCATAGAATAATCTCAGAGCATTTATTATATAGAGAAAACCACCTGCAATTTGCTGTAAACCTCCGCCCGTTTTAGCGTAATATGTGTTGGGGAAAAAATAACCGAAAAAACTCCATCGCCAGATGAAGTAAGTCCCAAAGATTAATATGAAAGCTAATGAGAATAAAATTAAAGTATTATTAACGCGAACTCTTTTAAGTGAAATATCATCCTTCATTAAATAAAAAAGTGCTGCAATAAAAAACAGTACGGCTTCAAAACGAATGATACAAAGTAAACCGAATAAGACACCTTTAATAAAAACTTCTCTGGGTGAGTTCGAAAGTTTTAAGAAAAAATAAATGGTCAGCATTAAAAACATTGAGTAGAAAGCTGTATCCATTCCCGCACCTGACCAATATATATAAGAAGGTGAAAGAGCCAGAATTAAAACCGTGATTAAATTTGCTGATGGATGAATAAGTTTTTTCGAATGCAGATGATCATAAATTAAATAGGAAAAGAAAAGCGTGAGAGTTGAGGATACTATACCCAACAAAATGGCAAATAATTCTAAATCAATAGAGACGAATTTTGCAGCAACAAGTATAATTAGATATAGAAATGAAGTGTAACCTTCTACAGGGGCTTCTCCAATATTCCAGACGAAACCATAACCATTAGCTATGTTTTCAGCGTATCTGAAAAAGATGTATGCATCATCGAGAATTGTAGTAAATAAATAATTAGATCTTAAAAAAGTGAAAAGTGAAAAATAAAATAGTAATCCGGTAAAAAGTTTTATTTTGGTTTTTTGCATAACATAATTAGTAAAGAATCACTCAAATATAATTATTTACACATCAAGCAATGCGAATTCTTCTCCTGTGAACTTTCACCGATTATAGATATATTTTCAGTAAAATTCACACAATTTATGCCCACAATAAATATTCTCTTCATAAGTGACATAGAAAAAAATCAAGATTTACATGAAATCTTTTTATAATTACATAATTTTCGGTGAATTTCAGAATTGAAGTTATTGTTCATTTTTTTTAGATTTCATTAGGGTTTATCAAAATAAAGGAAGTAAAATGGCATCATTTAATAAAGTTCTCGATTTGGTTATGGAATTACCACCAGGTGATAGGGACACTCTATTCGAAATCATTAAGAGTCGAAGGATAGAGGAAAGAAGAAAAGAAATAGCTGGTGAGGTTCATGAATCATTGGCGTTATATAAGTCGGATAAATTAGTACCTCAAAATGCGGATGAAGTGATTCAGGTGCTAAATTCATTATCAGAAGAAAAAGAAAATTGAATTCAATATTACTTACCCCACACTTCAAGAGAGCCTTCAAGAAATTCACAAAAAAATATCCCAATCTTCAAATAAGCATCAACGAAAGCATTAAAAAATTAGAACAGAATATTTTTGATCCAACCTTAAAAACACATAAGCTTTCAGGTGAATTATTTGGTTAATCGCTTGTTCCTGCGGTTATGATTGCAGAATTGTCTTCACTATCCAAAAAGGTAAATCGAAGGATTCATTTGATATAATACTTGTTTCCATTGGTATGCATGAAGAGGTTAATTAGCTCATCCAAATTGTTTCTAAATGATTAAAGATTTTAGTTTCTATATAGATTTCAAAGACCGTTTTCTGTGAACTTTCATCGATTATAGATATATTTTAAGTAAAATTCATACAAATTATGCCCACAATTAATATTCTCTTCATAGGCGACATAGTTGGAAAACCCGGTATGGACCTCGTGCAAACCTGGCTTCCCGGAATTATCCAGAAATACAAAGCAGATTTAGTAATTGCTAACGCAGAAAACGTTGCAGATGGAAAAGGCTGCACTGATAAGGAAGGAAACATCCTTTTTGAACTTGGTGTTCACGTTCTTACTGGAGGAAATCACACATGGGATAAACATCTTTCACAGGATTATTTGAAGAAAGAATCAAGAGCACTCCGACCATTAAACTATCCTAAAGGGACCTACGGTAATGGTTTTTACATTGCTCAAACAAAAAAGGGAAAAGTTGCTGTTCTAAATCTTCAGGGAAGAACATTTATGGCTGCGATTGATTGTCCTTTCCGTTCTGCTGATTGGGTATTAACTAAACTTATAAGCGAAACGAAAGTCGTGATAGTTGATTTTCACGCTGAAGCAACTGCAGAAAAAATCGCAATGTCACATTATCTTGATGGTCGGGTAAGTGCACTGATTGGGACACATACTCATATTCAAACTGCTGATGAGCGAATTATGCCGAAAGGAATGGGTTACATTACTGATGTTGGTATGTCTGGTCCGTATGAATCTGTAATCGGTATGAAAGTTCAGGCTGCAGTAAACAGGTTTTTATACCAAACTCCTCAAAAATATGAAGCAGCAACAAACGATGTTCATTTGTGCGGTGTATTCTTAAAAGTAGATACTGCTTCAGGTAAGACGGTTCATATTGAAAGAATATTATTTCCAGATTTTGTTAAAAGTGATCAAACTTAATATAGGAAAGTGTGTTACACAGAGTTCACAGAGTAGGCACAGAGAACCACGGAGAAAAAAATATGGAATTAGATAAACTAAACGAGTTAACGCAGAAAATTATTGGTTGTGCAATTGAAGTCCATAAGCATCTTGGACCTGGACTATTGGAATCAGCATATGAAGAATGTTTGAGTTATGAATTAACTCAAAATGGATTATTTAATCAAAGACAGGTTCCCGTTCCAGTTATTTATAAAGAAGTTAAACTTGAGACAGGATATCGAATTGACATTTTAGTTGAAAATGAAGTAATCGTTGAACTAAAAGCAATTGAGTGTTTAACTCCTGTTCACGAAGCTCAAATACTAACACATTTAAAGTTTGCTAAAAAAAAGATTGGTCTGTTGATGAATTTCAACTCACTAAAATTAACCGACCAGTTGAGAAGATTCATAAAATAATACTCTGTGGCTCTCTGAGGTTCTTTGTGGCTCTCTGTGTTCCCTCCTAAAAAAAGTTACACAGAGTGCATGGAGAAAAACACAGAAGTCCACAGAGGAAATAAATTAAATGATAGACTAATGATAATACTTGACGGAAAAAAAATAGCTCAGGATATCAGGACTGAATTAAAATCTGATATCGAAAAACTAAAAGCTTCAGGTAGTGATGTACCCGGTTTAGTCGCGATTCTTGTTGGCGATAATCCAGCTTCAGAGATTTACGTGAGAAGCAAAGCCAAAGCTTGCGAAGAAATTGGTATGCATGCAAAAACAGAAAAGCATCCTGCTGATATGAAGGAAGAAGACCTACTTCAACTAATCGAATCATACAACAACAATAAACAATATCACGGCATTCTTGTTCAACTTCCTCTCCCAAAACATATTGATGAAGACAAAGTCATCGAAGCAATCTCCCCTAAAAAAGATGTTGATGGATTTCATCCAATAAGTGTTGGTAATCTTGTAATTGGGAAACCAGCATTTCGTTCGTGCACTCCGGCTGGAATTCAGGAGTTGCTGATCAGATATAACATTGAAACTAAGGGCAAGCACGTTGTTGTTCTTGGAAGAAGCAATATTGTCGGCAAACCTATTGCAAATATCATGCTTCAGAAAAAAGAATTTGCGAATTCGATTGTAACAATTTGCCATTCTGCAGCGCCTGATGTTTCTTATTACACAAAGCAGGCAGATATCCTTGTCGCAGCAATGGGTTCACCAAAATTTGTAAAAGAAAACATGGTCAAAGATGGAGTTGTGGTTATTGATGTTGGAATTAATCGGGTTGAAGATAGCACAGCTTCAAAGGGTTATCGACTTGTTGGTGATGTCGACTTTGATGAAGTATCGCAGAAAGTATCTTATATTACTCCTGTTCCTGGTGGAGTGGGACCAATGACAATAGCAATGCTGTTAAAAAATACTTTTGAAGCATTTATAAAGTATGGCAAGTAAAAGTTTACTACCACTAGAATTAATTGAGAAAAGGATTTACTTAATCCGAAATCAAAAAGTAATGATGGACACTCATTTGGCGGAATTATATGGGGTAGAGACTAAAATTCTCAATAAAGCAGTTTCAAGAAATTTAGAGCGTTTCCCTGATGATTTTATGTTTCAAATTTCGAAGGAGGAATGGAATTCTTTGAAGTTCCAATTTGGAACCTCAAAAAAAGGCAGAGGAGGACGAAGGTACTTGCCCTACGCCTTTACCGAGCAGGGGGTGGCGATTTTATCATCAGTATTGAAAAGCAAAAGAGCTGGAGTTAAAAATTGATTCTAATGACAAACATATTCAGGCAATATTCGAATTTATAAACCAACTCATAGCTCCACCGGAAAAACCAAAAAGAAAAATGGGATTTACTACCAATGAATAACAATCACCACAAAATTTCAGACGAAGATGTTTCTCAGGAATTTCTTGAGAAAGTGTTAAAAGATTATTACTGCTATGGAGATTCCTGCAAAGGCTGGGAAACAAATGTAATCACCCAACCTAAAACTGTGAAGAATATAGTTGATGTTGGTGCTTCCAGAATAGCAGCAGGAAAAGGTGTTGGCAATTCTATAAAAGATAAAAACATTGCTTCAAAAATTGATCATACAATGCTTAAACCTGATGCAACTCCTGCAGAGATAGAAGAGCTCTGTGCTGAAGCAAAGAAATATCAATTTGCATCGGTTTGTATTAATCCAGGTTACGTTTCTTTGTGTTCTTCATTATTGAAAGGAACGGAAGTAAGAGTCTGTACGGTTGTCGGCTTTCCGCTTGGTGCAAATACGTCCGAAGTAAAGAAATTTGAAACCGAGCAAGCGATTAAGAATGGTGCCACTGAAATTGATATGGTAATAAATGTTGGAAGATTAAAAGCCGGAGATTATAATTATGTTGAAAATGATATTTTACAGGTAGTACTGGCAGCGAAAAGTAATAACTCATTAGTGAAAGTAATCATTGAAGCAGCACTTTTAAATGACGAAGAAAAAGTTAAAGCCTGTCTGATATGCAAAAAGGTTGGTGCTGATTTTGTAAAAACATCAACAGGGTTCAGCAAAGGTGGCGCAACTGTTGGTGATGTCGCATTGATGAAATATGTAGTTGGCAGTTCAATTGGAGTTAAAGCGGCAGGAGGGATCAGATCCAAAGAAGAAGCCGAAGCAATGATCGCATCCGGAGCTGACAGAATCGGTGCAAGTGCAAGTGTGAAGATTGTTTCTGGTGAGAAAAGCGAATCAAATTATTGATGACAGGCTAACGTGGTTCTCGATATCATAGTAACAAAAACAAACGATGGTTTTACTGCTGAAATTCCTTCCTTATCTGGTTGCGAAAGCTGGGCTCACGATGAAGATACTGTTTTATCAAAAATCCTTGAACTTGCTGCATTCTACTTAAAAACAGATGCAAAGAAATTTAAGATTGACAAAGC
>Ga0209498_1000505_pt1 | contig 23957 bp, 16 predicted proteins | sample WalLakDeSediment_FD_184131 | JGI IMG/M metagenome (GOLD analysis project Ga0209498, IMG submission 184131) | Lake sediment microbial communities from Walker lake, Nevada to study Microbial Dark Matter (Phase II) - Walker Lake 11/02/13 Deep... | ecosystem: Environmental > Aquatic > Freshwater >...
CCTTCCGAACGGCGTTTGACAACGTCCACGATCTCCTGCGGAAGGTGCCGGGGGTCAACATCCAGGACGAGGAAGGGTACGGGCTCCGCCCCAACATCGGCCTCCGGGGGGCGGGAGCCGAGCGGAGCGGGAACGTGACGCTCATGGAAGACGGCGTGCTCATTGCCCCGGCTCCCTACGCGGCCCCGGCGGCGTACTACTTTCCGAGCATGGGTCGCATGGAGGGGGTGGAAGTCCGGAAGGGGGCATCGCAGGTCCGGTACGGTCCCAGGACTCTGGGGGGAGCCGTGAACCTGCTGGCCGCCTCCATCCCGGAGGAGCGCCAATGGAGGCTGGAGATGGGTGCCGGGGGCGACGCCACCCGCCGTGGCCAGCTTCGTGTCGGGGACAGCGGAGAGCATCTCGGGTGGCTCGTTCAGGGCCTCGAGCTCCGGACTGATGGATTCAAGGAACTGGAATCGGGTGAGAACACCGGGTTCCTCACGCGGGACTTCCTCGGACGCGTGCGCCTCACCTCCTCTCGCGATGCCGGGCGCTACCAGCAGCTGGAACTCAAGGTGGGCCTGAACGACCATACGTCGAACGAGACCTACCTGGGACTCACGGAGGCCGATGTCCGGGCCACGCCCTACCTCCGCTACGCCGGATCCCAGGAGGACGTGATCGACACCGAGCATCGGCAGCTCAAGCTCCGGTATTTCCTCGAGACCTCCCCGTCCACGGACCTGGTGGTGACGGCCTACCGCCACACCTTCGCCCGGAACTGGTACAAGCTCCAGACCGTGAACGGGAGGGGCCTGGGCGCGGTGCTGGCAGATCCCGCTACCTATGCCGGGGAACTGGGCGTGCTCCGGGGGGCGGACAGCCCGGACAATGCTCTGCGTCTGCGGGCCAACAACCGGGTCTACACATCCCGAGGCATCCAGGTGGTCGGTGGTGGCCGGTTCCTGGCTGGCGGGGCGCGGCACAATGTAGAGGTCGGACTTCGACTTCACGCCGACGACGAGGACCGGCTCCAGTGGGAGGATGGCTACCGCATGAACGCCGGCCGGATGATCCGCACGTCGACCGGGGTTCCGGGGTCGCAGGACAACCGGCTGGGGGAGGCCGGTGCCCTGGCCCTCTTCGCGCAGAACGAGATCCGCGCGGGGAGATGGGCCTTCGTCCCCGGGGTCCGATGGGAGTCCATCGAGTTCACGCGGACGGACTGGGCCCGGGAGGACGGAGATCGCCGCGGCGAGGCGACGGTCCGCCGCAACGACGTGACTGCCCTGATTCCGGGGATGGGACTGACCTGGGAGTGGAACCCTCGAACGCACCTCTTCGGGGGGATCCACCGGGGGTTCGGACCGCCGGGACCGGGAGCCGACGAGGCCACCCGGGTGGAGTCCTCGCTCAACTGGGAGGCCGGCATCCGGGTCCGTCAGGCGGCCGTGGGGGCGAATGTCACCGCCTTCTACTCGGATTACACCAACATCCTCGGCCGCGCCACGCTGGCCACCGGCGATTCGGGCACGGGGGATCTCTTCAATGGAGGCGAGGTTCGGGTTCTCGGGCTCGAATCTGCGGTGGACGCCGAGCTGGGCCGCCTCCTCGGCGTGCCGTTCAGGATCCCGGCCCGTCTCTCGTGGACCTGGTCCCGCGGCACCTTCGCGTCGGATTTCGAGTCCGGCTTCGGACCGTGGGGCACCGTGCAGAGCGGCGATCGGCTTCCGTACCTCGCCGAGCACATGGTGTCGGGGAATCTGGGCGTCGACGACGGCATCCGTCAGGTCACCCTCTCCTGGAACGGCGCGTCGGCCATGCGGACCGAGGCCGGGGCCGGGCCGCTGGACCCCGAGCGTGCCACGGACCGTTACGTCGTGCTTTCGCTGAACGGCGAGTGGGAGATTCGGGGGCAGGGTACGCTGATCGGCGGCATCCAGAACCTGACAGACCGGACCTGGGTGGTTTCCCGCCGGCCCGCCGGCGCGCGACCGGGGCTCCCCCGCACCTTCTTCGTGGGGTTCCGGGTGGATCGCTGACGGGGCGCCCTCGGCGCGTCCGGGGGCCAAGCCGAGGAGCCAGGGGGCACCAGCACAAGCATGGCATGGGGTGCGCCGGCGCCGTAGACTGGTCCCGAACTGGCCGTCCCCCGGCCTCCCGGCTCTCCGTCCGCGAAACCCGATGATCCGACTCCGCCCGGCCCCCCAGCGCTCCGCGTTCTCTTCGGTCCACCCTGTCGACTCAGGTCGCTCAGGTCGCTCAGGCCGGTCAGGTCGCTCAGGCCGGGGGCCCTCACCGGACCTCCCCGTGCCGCGATCCATGGCCAGCGCCTTCGCGATCACCTGGATTCTGCTGGCCGGCCTGGCTCCCGGACTCCAGGGGCAGGCGCCGCCGGACCTGAGAAGTCTGCACGCCTCGGGGTTCCTTCTGGCCGACACCAACGACGACGGTCACCTGGACCGGATCCGGGCCCGGATCGTCGTGCCGCGGGCGGCAGGGCTTCCTGAACTCACCGCCGCCGCCAACCTGGCGGCGCGCTTCGCCTTCGAGAGCTACGCCACCGATCTGGGACTCCTTCGGCTGGAGGGTGAGCCCGATCCCGAAGGCGGCGCTGCCAGGGAGGGAGACGCCCCCGTCCCTCTGGTCCTGGTGGGGCGGGTCCACTCCCTTCTGTCGGCGGCGGGGATCGATGCCGACGCCGCGCTGTCGGACCTGGTGGCCGGCGAAGGTGCCCTCGTTCGCCTCCCACCCTCGCAGACGCTCCCTGGCGGCGGGGTGTGGCTCGCCGGCGCCGATGCCACCGGACTTCTCGCCGTGGCCGACTACCTGGCGGGACGGTACCCGGGGGTCTGGACGCCGGATGGGCCGACGTGGGAAGGGCTGGCCAAGGGAATCGAGGCCCGACTTCCTGACTCCGCCGCGGTGCCGGGCATCCGGGTCCTGCTGAACCGGGCGGTAGTCTCGGCCACGCGCCCGGGGGTGCTTCGTCTTTCCGCCCAGGTTCACCTCCCGACGACAGAGGCCTTCGAGGCCGCCCGGGACTCCCTCTCGGTGGAGGGAGGCGGACGGGGCGCCCTGGTTGCAGGGCTTCACCGCCTGGACCTGGAACTCGAGGGACCCGAAGGGCGGGAGGCCCGCCTTCGTCTGGCGCCGGAGCGGCCCTGGAGCGAGGGCACCCTTCGGCCCTGGTCGGCAAGGGACGCGCCCGACCTGACCCTCTCCGAACTCTTCACCACCCGCGGCATCTACCGCGACACGAACCAGGATCTCCTTCCGGACCGGATCGAGGCCTACGTGTCGGCGGGCGGGGGCGGGCGCCTCGATGCATCCCAACGGGCCGCCGCCCACGGCCTGGTGGATCTGGCCACGCGCATGGCCCACGAGGCCACGGGCGTCCGGCTTCCCCTGGTCCGGGCGGCCGGGGAGGAGGACGCTCCGGAGGCCCACGGCTTTCCCATCCTCTATGGCGTGGATCACTTCACCACTTCCCGCCTCCGGGACGAGGGGAAGCTGGGGCTCGAGACCGCGCCAGGAGTGGGGTTCGTGGAGTTCGTGAAGGGAGGACTCGACAACGAACGAAGTGCCCTGGTGGTCACCGGTGAGGACGTGGAAGGCCTGGGGGCCGCGGCGCGCTTCCTGGCCCACCGACTCCCCTCCCTGGAGGCGCACCGTCCCGGCGCCTTCGGCCTGGCCGAGGTGGAGGAGGAGATCCGAAGGTTCTTCCAGGCCCGAAGCGCCGCGGGACAGGTCGCCCTGGCCCTGGTCAAGCTGGAGAGCTGGCTGGACCGTCTGGAGGCGGGGGAGCGACCGGGGATCCCCCCGTCGGACGCGGCCCGCACCCTTGCCGTCGACCCTGAATCCACCGGAGGGTCCCCCGGGTGGCGTCCCGGCACACCGGTCCGGAGCCTGGCGGTGGAACTGGCTGTGGACACCGTCCCTGCGGGGCTCGCGGCCCACCTGGAGGCCCGCCTTCAGGCTCGTTTCCCCGGCATCCCTGTGGAGGTGGAGCTCTTTCCCAGCGCCTTCGGGGCCGGAGAGGAGATCTTCACCTTCGAGCAGGCGTTCCCGTGGGAGGTGGAGGAGGCGTGGGCAGTGCTCCGGCAGGACGTGCTCCCTGCGGTGGAGCCCGGGACGCGCGTCCATGTCGAACTGCGGGTTAGCGAGCCGCCCGAGGTCCGGGCCGAACTGGCCCGGGCGATCCGGGACTCGGTCACGGCCCGGGGGGCAGACGAAGACCAGGTGGAGGTCCGGGTCCTGTCGGCCTACAAGCAGGCCTTTTCGTGGATCCAGGATGCGCTGATCCCGGAGCTTCACGAGCGACTGGGACCCGGGGCCGGGGCGGCCATTGCCCGTATCGAGATCGACTATCGCCACCTGGAGGACGCCGAGGATGTCCGCTGGCAGGTCATCGGGTCCCCGACCCGGTGGCTCCAGGAGCTCTTCCCGGTGGAGGAGATCCTGGCCCGTGACCTGGGCGTTGCCGACACGGCCGTCGTCTTCCGCGGCGTTCGGGATCCGGAGCACATCTACCGCTTCCGAGCGCTGGGTCCGGGGGGCGAGGTCCTTCACGAGGCCACCTTCGACCCCGCCTACCGGGTGATCCCCTACTTCGCCCTCCACCCCGAGTACGAGCAGGTGCGGGTCTCCACCGGGTGGCTCCGGGCCGAGCTCCTTCCTCGCGCCGTACCCCCGCCTTCAGGCGCCGCCCTCCCGCCCTCCGACACCGCACCCGGATCCCCCGAGGCGGCTCCGAGGCTTCTGGCGGACCGTCGCATCGCCACCGACCTCGATCACTTCTGGGACTTCTGGCAGGGCGAGGTGCAGCCGGCGCTCCGGGACTACGTCATGGACCTCCACGAGGGACGAATCACGCCTGGAACCGCCCCCTTCTTCGATGAGCTCCGCATCGAGGCCCGCCTGAGCGAGCCCAATCACCGGATCGGGGTGGACGAGGAAGTCATTTCCTCGCTCGAGTCCCTGCACAACGATCTCTACTTCACCTCGCTGGCGCTCTTCTCCCACCTCGGAGAGCACTACGGAGTCGGAGGGCTCAACTATCCCGGGCGAATTCTCCCCTTCATCGACCCCACCGGCGCGGGAAGACCGGGACACACCCGGGTCACCCTGACCGGGCGATCCAGAGCGGCTCCCGAACTTATCCTCCGTGTGGTTTCGGGGGATGCGGAGGAGGGCAGCGTGTCCGGCGATGCGGGTCGGCCCTCCGCCACCCAGGGTCGCTGGCGGTACGCCCTCTCCCCCCTTCCCACCGCGGCGCCGAAGCTCCGGGGAGCAGCGCTTCGGGCCGGTGCGGGAGGAGATCCGCGGGGAGCGAGTGACCGGATCGAGCGGCTCCTGTTCGAGGTCGTGGCCCTGGATTCGGTGCACCGCTTCGACGAGCACCGCGACCGCACGAGTGAGGCAGCGGTGGATCGGACTTTCCTCCCCGTGCCCCTCCTGGAAGGGATGGTGGCCTCGGTGGAGGAGCTTCATGCCCGGGGAATCATGCCGGATGCGCTGGCCTTCCAGGGAATAAACGAACTAGAATTCGTGTTCAGTCTGGAGAGGGCGGAAGCGTTCCGGCGCACAGCGTCGGTTCCTGTCACCGCGCGCCCTGCGTCTGCCCGGCACCCGGTCCTCGTGGCCGAGGGGTTCTCCTGGGAAGCAGCACGGGAGTGGGCTGAAGCCGGCGGCCCGCCCATGGTTCAGTGGCAGACGCCCATCTCCCCACCGGAAAGCGACAGCCTCCTGGCCCGGCTCGCCGCCTTCCCCGAAGTGGAGGCCTACTTCGTGGGGACGAGCTTCCTGGGGGCCCCGCTCTGGGCCGCCGATTTTCTTCCCCCTGCACAGGGACGCTTCCACTCCCGGGCCCGGCTCACGGCCCTCCGGCCCACGGTCTTCCTCTCGGGTCGGCAGCACGCCAACGAGGTCTCGTCCACGAGTCATCTGCTCCGGCTGGGGGAGCACCTGGTCACGGACCCCGCCTACCGTGCTCTCCTCCAGCGGGTAAACGTGGTGCTGAACCCCATCCTGAATGCGGATGGGGCACAGCTCGCCTACGACATGCAGAAGGTTAACCCCGACTTCACCTTGCACTCCGGGTACCTGGGGGCTCTCGGGGTGGATGTCACCTCCGGCGGCGGCTCCGACCCCCTCTACCAGGAGTCCCGGGTCCGTCCCGACCTCATGGCCTCCTGGGTCCCGGACGCCTTCCTGAATCTGCACGGCTACCCCTCCCATGAGTGGGTGCAGCACTTCTCGGGGTACGCCGCCTGGGTTCGTGGGCGGACCACGGCGCAGCGGGCGTGGTGGGCCCCGCGGGGGTGGTTCATCCCGGGGTACAGCTGGGTCGATGATCCGGACCATCCCGAGATCCGGGAGGCCCAGTTCCACATCCTCGATGCCCTGGCGGCTTCCATCACCTCCCTTCCCGAGGTGGAGGCCATGAACCGGCGGCAGTACACCCGGTACGCCCGGTACGGGCGGCAGGATGTCGAAGGCTTCCGCGAGGCCTTTCACGAAGGGATGCTGACGTACCAGTCCCTCCGGGGGCGCTCCGCCACCGGGCAGGGCCCCATGAACCCCCGGCTCCTCACCTTTTCGGCCACCACCGAGGCTCCCGACGAGACGGCCCGGGGAGCCTGGCTCGAGCTGGTGGCCTCGGCCGGCCTGGCCCACACCTCGGCGCTCCTTCGGTACATGGCAGAAGGAGAACCCCGCGTTCAGCGGTCGGCGGAGGCATTCGAGGGCGGGGTGACGCGCTCCGTAACGCGGACGCGGCCGGTCCTTCCACCCGCGGCGGCAGCGTCCGACGATCCGCCTGTCGACGAACCGCCCACTGACGATCCGCCTGCCGACGAACCTCCCACTGACGATCCGTCCGCTGACAAACCGCCCGCCGACGATCCGCCCGCCGACGATCCGCCTCCGCCCGATGGAGGCCGACCCACGTCTTGATCCCTACCCCACCGAGGGGCGGGTCTCAGGCATCTTCGCGAACACGACGAACCCGGACAGGAGCGCCAGTGCGCCGCCTGCCAGGATCGCCGGACCCATGCCCAGGAGGTCAGCCAGGAGGCCGGCCACGATGGCCCCGAAGGCATACCCGGAATCTCTCCAGAGCCGGTACACCCCGACGGCGGTTCCTCGCCACGCGGGATGCGCCACATCGGCCACGCTGGCCAGGAGGGTAGGATAGACCATGGCCGTCCCCACCCCGAGGAGGGCGCTGGCCATGAACCAGGTCCCGAAGGAGCTGCTTCCCGCCACGGCAAGAAGGGCGCATCCCTGCAGGAGCATCCCCCAGGCAATGAGAGGCTTCCGGCCCCACCGGTCCGAGAGGGTTCCGGTCCAGAGTTGCAGGAGCCCCCACATGGCGGGGTAGACGAAGGTCAGGACTCCGATCTGGGCGACCGTGAGTCCGCCTGCGGCGAAATAGAGGGGGAAGAGGCCCCAGGCCAGCCCGTCCTTGAAGTTGGTGACGAGACCCGCCTGGCTCGCATTCACCAGCGCCGGATGCCGCCAGCTGGCCAGGAGGAAGATCTCCCGGGCCGACAGGCTCCCTCCGAGGGTGGGATCCTGGTCGCCTGCCCGGTGCTGCCGGGCTTCCAGCGCCACGTGGGCGCCGGTATCGCGAACGAAGAGGACACTGAGGGCGAGCCCCAGTACCGCGAAGGCGATGCCCAGGTAGAAGGGTTCGGGACGGAGCCCGAAGGCCTCGGCCACATAGCCGGTTCCGAGGGCCGTCAGTGCCACCGCCAGGTAGCCCCCGAACTCGTTCAACCCCATGGCGGTGCCCCGGGCCCGTGGACCCACCAGATCGATCTTCATGATGATCGTGGTGGACCAGGCGAGTCCCTGGTTTACCCCCAGGAGCACGTTGGCGAAGAGCACCCAGGACCAGGTCGGGGCCCAGATCAGGAGAAAGGGCACCGGAAGCCCGAAGAGCCACCCCACCAGGAGGATCCGCTTCCGACCGAAGCGGTCGGCGAGTCGCCCGGCGAAGAAGTTCGTTGCCGCCTTCACCAGACCGAAGGTGGCAATGAAGGAGAGGATGGCGCCCCTGGCGGCAAGGCCGAACTCCTCCTCGGCCAGAAGCGGGAGGACGGTGCGCTCCAACCCCACCATGGCCCCGACAAAGGCGTTGACCAGGACCAGGAGCCAGAATTGCCGCCAGTTCTCCTTAAGTCCCAGTCGGACTGAGGTTTGTGGGGTCATCACTGCCGGATCTTCCCGCTCTGCATGACCGCTCGGTCCGGCGTCAGTTGCCTCCGGTAAAGAACCGCAGGCCGGCCATGGCGCTCAGGGAGCTGTACCCGCCGATCCCTCCACGGACCTCGAAGAAGGGAGCGGCTACCCGGTGCTGGAACCGCAGTCCGCCCAGCAGGGTGGCGCCAGCCTTCAGATCGGAATCATCGCCCACGGAGAGCCGGCCCAGGTGCACCCCGCCCCCGGCATAGAGGCGGGCCGCCTCGTCACCGATGGCCACCAGCGGAAGCACGAGGTCGGCGCTGCCGATCACGAGATTGGCGGGGCCGGGGCTGAAGCGGTGAAGGGAGCCGGCAAGCTCCAGCCTCGAGGCCGTGGCTTCCCCTACCATGCCCTCGGTCGAGATGACGCGCTCCAGGGGGAGATGCCCGCGGATCCCGATCCCGAAATCCTGGTCGCTGTCGTACTCGGCGAAGGTGGCGCAGCCCGGAAGAAGGGCGACGGCAGCCAGAAGGGCCAGTGCGCCCCGAGCCGAGGGGCGGATCCGTCCGAGGGACGCATCAGGAGCGAAGCAGGGGGAGGTCGGCGATGTGAGATGCTGCATGAGATGCCTCATGGAAGACGCTCCGGAGGAAGAGGAAGGATCGAGGAAACGAGGTGACGAGAGATCGAGGTTGCGAGAGAACGAGGTGACGAGAGAAACGACGGCTAGGAACCGACCTGCTCGTCAAAGAGACGACGGAGGGTCTCCGCCGGGTCTTGGGTAATGCCTCCATGGACCGGAGAGGCCTGAAGGACATCGGACCGGGGCGCCGTGAGCCAGTGGAACCGCTCGGACGGCGGGGCCAGCGACACGGCCGACGGGCCGCATCCCTCGCTGGACTCCCCCCGGCAGGTGGCCACACAGGCTTCCAGGTACCGGGAGAGGAGGGCCGCATCCACCCCGGCGATCCGGGCCGCCAGGGTCGCCTCGTCCGTAAGCGCCCGCATGTCCAGGAATCCCTCGGTCCGGGCATGGACCAGCACGGCCACGTTCACGCAGGACCCCAGGTGGACCCGGGGGACCACCCGGAGCACGGCCCAGTCGTAATCGATGGCCCGTGGCGCCGAAGGCGCAAGGGCTTCGGTCTTCATCGCCGGGCCTCGAGCGCCTGGGGACGGCGGGTCCGGTGCGCCCGTCGGAGAACTTCCGCCTCCCGGGCAAAGGGGCGACGCCCGTCGGATTCCGGCCTCAGCCGCAACTCCAGGTAGTCCCGGTACCGGTCGCGATGCGCCTCCACCGACGGAAACTCCCCGGCAAGGAGGGGATCCGCCAGGAGCTCTTCGGGAATTCGGTCCAGGGCCCGGCGGAGTCCTCCATCCAGCAGTCGAGACGCGAGTTCCGCATCGACTTCCTCAACGTCGCCGGCCAGGCCCAGAGCCACGTGCTCGGCGATCCTCGGGAAGGGCGCCTGCGCCCGGGCCTCGTCCACCCGGTCCCAGCTGAAGTGGGCGTAGAGGGCCGCCCCGTGGTCAATGAGCCAGGGCTCCCCCCGGTGGATCATGAGGTTGGGATTCCGTGGGGAGCGATCCGGGTTCGTCACCAGCGCGTCAAACCAGACCAGCCGGGTGGCCATCTCGGCCGAGACCCGGTCGCCGGCGGCCCGGGGGTCGAAGTTGAAGGCGCCCTCCAGGTAGGCGACCCCCACGTTTACGCCGCGGCTCGCCCGGAGCAGGTCCTGGATCTCCGGGTCCCGCTCGGTCCGGCCCAGGGAGTCGGGCACCTCCACGATGGCCAGGGGAGGGACGGGAAGGTCCAGCTCCCGGGCGAGTTCGCCTGCCAGGATTTCGGCGATGAGGGCACGGGCACCCTGCCCGGCCCCCCTGAACTTGACGACCCAGAGGCGGCCGTCCCCCGTCTCCACCACCGCCGGGAGGGTCCCTCCCTCGCGAAGGGGGACCACGTACCGTGTGGCGTCGAGGCGGGGGAGCGGCGTCACGACTGGATCAGAAGCGGATGCCGAGGGTCAGCGGAATGAAGCGGAGGGCCTCGTCCCGAAACACGTTGTGGTAACGGGCCTCCACGAAGGTGTCGAGTCCCCCGAGGGTGTAGTTGATGCCCACGCCCAGGTTGATCCCGAAACGGTTTTCCGAATCGCCGCCTCCGTTCAGGACGGTGAGCAGGACGTCATTCAACTCCCCCTTCACGTTGTACAGGCCGCCCCCGGCCAGGAGGTAGGGTCGGGCATCCGGGGCCGTGGCGAAGGGGATGACCGCGTTTACCCTGCCGGAGAGGAACCGGGTGGAGAAGTCCCCCTCGGAGAACCGCAGGTACCCCACCTCCCCCCGAACGCCGAAGGGGAGGCCGCCCAGGGACGACGTTTCCACGAGTCCGTCCAGGTGGAGCCCGGTCTCGTAGGCCTCGGAGAGATCGCCCATGGGGAAGACCGCCCCCGTGGCGAGTCCCACGCTGAAGTTTCGCTGCTGCGCCTCCGCCTCTGCGGCCCCGAGGGCCAGGGACAGGGACAGGGACAGGGCCAGAGACAGGGACAGGGCGAGGGAAAAAGTTCCGGCGGTTCGAGTGCAGGGCATGGGAGCCTCCTCAGGTGGGCGGAACACGAAGGGGCACGTAACGAAGACGCGCCTGTCAAAGCTCGCATCCGGGGTGGCCCCGCGTCCAGAGAAGTCCCGGGTCGGGTCAGACGTGGCCCCGTCGGCTCAGGCAGGGCCTTGCCCGACCTGGCCTTGTCCGGTCTGGCCGGCTCAGGTCACCACGGTCACGGGTGAGGTGGCGTGGCGGATCACCTTGTCGCTCACGCTCCCCAGGAGGAGGCTCCGCATGGCGGAAAGCCCCCGGCGCCCCATCACCACATGGCTCTCGGGGTGCGCCTCCGTGTAGCGGAGGATCTCCATGGCCGGGTCCCCAAGGGCGGTCTTCTCCATCACCTCCGCCGGAAGCTCCTCGCCCAGATCCTCCCGGATCCGGTCGAAGGCCCGCCGGGCCGAGGACTGCACGGCCTGCTCGATCTCTTCCTTGGTCAGGCTCGCGAGCCCGACGATCTCGTTGGACGCTGCAGGAAGCACGTAGAAGAGACAGAGGTGGGCATCCAGGCCTTTCGCCAGGCGGGCTCCGTGCCGTGCCGCGCGGGTGGCGTTGTCGGAACCGTCGACGGGAACGAGGACTTCCTTCATGGATGGCTTCCTGGGGAGGGATCGAAAGAGATCGGTGACGAGACCAACGACGGTCGGTGGGGCGACTCCGGGCCGGCGCGTCCGGTTGCTGACGGGACCCTCGGAAGGTAGGCTCGGGGTCACTGCCCGAGCAAGCGGTCCGACGGCCTATCCCTCGCCGATGTCCCCACCGGTTCCCCCACCGCTCTCTCCCTCCGTGGCTCGCACGATGCCTCCCTCCAGCAGGAGGCGTCGGAAGGCCTCGACGCGACGCCCGTTCACACCCATGTCCGACTCTCCCATGCGGGATGCCGAGCGGACCTGGAGTTCCACGTCTCCCGGTGTCCGGTAGACTTCCACGTCGTCCACGAACCGGAAGATCAGGCTCCGGGACTCGGCCCGGAGGTAGAAGGCACCTTCCACTCCCCCATCCGCGGTTTCGGTCAGGGTGCGCCGGGTTCTGGGGAGCCTCTCCAGGAGACGGCCCACGGCGTCGGCCGTCTCCTCCGCGGGCCGGGTCGCCCAGGCCTCGGTGAGGAGAAGCGGCTCGGTCCCCGAGGGATGCCGGGCTCCGGTATGCACGCAGTTCGGGGAGGTGGGGCAGGGCGCGAGTCCCGCCTCGAGGCTCCCCAGGGTTGGAGGTGGACTCCCGGCGCACGCGCCCAGGAAGAGGAGGAGGGGCGCGCCCGCGAAGAGGCGGATGGAGGGGGCCATGGGCATGCGAGGGCGTCCGGTTCCGGTGACAAACATGAGGAGCATGAGGAGGATGAGGAGCGTGAGAGACGTGAGCCCGACTCCCTACCGGGCAGCTGTCGGCAGGATCCGTCCTTCCGGGATGGAGGCCAGAATGAGCCCGGCCGAACGTTCCGAGGCTCCCCGGTGGGCGGCCAGGATGCGGGGACCCGCCGCGGCCATTCGGGCGTGGACGTCAGGCTCCTGCAGGACCCGTTGCAGAGCCGGGAGAAGGCTCGCGTCGTCCGGGCACCGGAGGGCGGCGCCTCCTTCTTCTGCGAGCCGCGCGATCTCCCGGAAGTTCTCCATGCGGGGTCCGTAGAGAACCGGGATCCCGTGGGCCATGGGTTCCAGCGGGTTCTGTCCGCCTCCCATGCGGAAGCTTCGGCCCACCACCGCCACCGTAGCGAGCCCGTAGATCGCCGCGAGTTCCCCCACGGTATCGAGGATGACCACCTCGGGCCCTTCGTTCGGGAGGGTGCCATGGTCCTGAACGGAACCCTGGCTTCGTCGCCAGACCCGGAAGCCGCGGCTTCGGACCATCGCTTCCACGGCGATGGCACGTTCGGGATGACGGGGGGCAAGGATGAGCCGAAGGTCCGTCGGACGGAGCGCCTCAAGGGCGTCGAGGACCAGGTCATCCTCGCCCGGAAACGTACTGCCGGCCACGAGGAGGGGAGCCGTCCCCACGCCCAGCTCGGCGCGGAGTCGACGCTGATCCTCGTCGGAGAGCCGAGGCGGCGCCCGGTCGAACTTGGTGTTTCCGGTCACCGTGATCCGGTCGGGCTCGAGGCCGAGCTCGACGAAGCGGTCCCGGTCCTCGGGGGTCTGGACACCCACGGCCGTCAGCCTTCGCAGCATCCACCGGTACAGGGGGCGGATTCGCCGCGCCCGGCGCATGGTCTGGTCCGATAGTCGGGCGTTCACGAGAACCACGGGCACGCGACCCGCCGCCCGCTGAAGGAGCGAAGGCCAGAGTTCGGATTCTCCCAGCACGAGGATCGAGGGTCGGATGCGGCGGAGGGCCCGCCCGGTGGTCCAGGGGAGGTCCAGGGGCGCGAACCTGCGTTCCAGCGCGTCGGGGTAGAGCGCGTCCGCCCGGGCGCGGCCGGTGACCGTGGTCGTGCTGACGACGACCTGGGCGGTCCGCCCCTCCTTGTCGGCCGCGCTCCGGAACGCCGCGATGACGGGAGCCAGGGCCTCGATCTCGCCCACCGAGACCCCGTGGAACCACGCTCTTGCTCCCGGAGGAGGGGGAGGGGCGGCGAGGTGGCGCCCTCCTCCGAAGCGCTCGGGGCGACCCTGGCGGGAGCGTCCCAGGTAGAGACGCCAGAGCGCGTAGGCAATCCAGACCGGGCTCAGAAGCAGGAGGGTGGCCCGGTAGGCCAGCCAGAGGGGGTCCCGGTGGGTCGGGGGGAGGGTGGGCGGGGAGGGCATGAACGATCCTGCTCCACCGCACCGGGAGTGTCAACTCCAGCGGGGCGTCGAACCGCCCTCGGAGTCAGCGCTCCGAAGGTCCCTCGACCCTGGCGTCGAAGCGGCGAAGGATCCACCGCGACCTGCGGCTCTCCGGAAGAATCCGGAAGCCGGCGCTCTCCACCGTGGCCTCGGTGTCCCGGTCCGGGCGGCAGCCCCCGGCCACTGCCGTCCAGATCGGCTGGATCCGGCGGGCTCCCCAGGCCCCCAGGCGGGAGCGCGGTCGGACGTGTTCGAGCATCCGGAGGACGCCCCCCGGTCGAAGGACCCTGGCCACCTCCCGAAGGCTGGCCCTCGGGTCATCCACCGAGCAGAAGACGAGGCTCGAGACGACCACGGGAAAGGCGTCGTCCCGGAAGGGAAGGGCTTCGGCCCGGGCCCGAACGAGGTGCGCCCCTGGAGCTCGGCGACGTGCCGCCCGGAGCATGGAGGCATCCGGGTCCATCCCCACCACCCATGCGCCGGGGGGATAGAGGGGGAAGTCCCGCCCCGTCCCGCAGCCCACTTCGAGGATGGGCGACGGGCTGGAGCTCGCGAGCGACGGGCGCCAGTCGCCGAGGACGCCGCGCTCCATGATCCACATGAGGGCATCGTAGAGAAAGGGGATCTGTTCGACGCCTCGCATGGACCGGGACTCCCCCTGCTTCGATGGGTAGTGTAGACTTCGCGTTCGCGAGACGAGACGTGCTCTCCACAACGTGCTCTCCACAACGGGTGCGTTCTCGTTCGCCTGATTCACACCCACCCGCTCCCCCTACCCTGGTTCCACCCCTCGAGGTTCGACCCGGCCCCTTGATGTTCGCCTCCCGATCCCGCCTTCGGCTACCGGCCACGCTGGCTGCTCTTCTCCTGGTGCTCGTCAGCGCCGGGGAGGGAGTTGGGGTCAGCCTCTGCCTGCACGAGGCATCGGGGCACGGCACATCGGGCCACGATCCCTCCGGGGACCACGGCCACCAGGGTCACGACGGCCACGACGCGGGCGAACACGGACACGCCCAGGCCCAGCAGGTCCACGACGCGGGCGATCACGCCCACGACCACGCACACGACCACGTCCACCAGGCCCACGGCGCGGGCCATGACGGCCACGACGATCACGAAGGGTCGGATCCTTGCGGCGCTCTCTGCCAGTTCCTCTGCGTTCTGGCCGCTGCGACGCACCTTCCTGGAGCAGAACCGGGCGCGGCGCTCACCGCCGCGCCGTCGCAGGGGGACGTGGGCGCATCCCTGCCCGCGTTCTCTGCGGCCCCCCGCCACACCTCCCTCCCCTACTTCCTGCCCTTCTCGCAGGCCCCACCCGTTCTCGGCTGAACGACCCACGGGGTTCGACGGATCTCCGTCGGCCCGCGTTCTCGTCGGCAGATCGACTCCCCTGCGGAGTTCGGTCCGCCCAGCCGTATTCCGTGACCGCGTTTCCCTGGTTCGCGCGTCACTCTCCGAACGGGAGTCCCTCATGCATGCAATGGAATCCGATCGCCCCCTCCGCGGCGGGCGATCCCTCGACTGGACCCGCGTCACCCGCCTCACCCGTCCCACCCGCGCGACCCTCCTCACCCGCCTTGCCCGCATCACCCGCATCACCCTGCTGAACCGCTTCGTTCCGGGGCTCCCTGGCCCGGCGCTCCTCCTTCCGGTACTCCTCTTCCTTCTGGGGGCCGGCCCCCTCCCGGTGGTCGCCCAGGGAGTTCAGGAGAGCGGAGAGGTCCAGGTCACCGTCCGCGACGCGGCCGGAACTCCCCTTTCCGCCGCCACGGTGCGGGTCGACGGCACCACGCTGGGCGGCTTCACCGACGCCGCCGGGATCGTCCGGCTGGCCAGCGTTCCCGCCGGAGAGCAGGTGATCCGGGTGGAGCGCCCCGGCTTCCGGACCCAGATCCAGCGGGTGACGGTTTCGCCGGGCGGCTCCGTGAGTCTCGGCGTCGTCCTGCAGGTGGCGCCCATGGAACTCGGCGGGATCCAGGTCTCCGTTCTGCGCCCCGACCTGCGGCCCGAGGTCCGGCTGGAGGAGGCGCAACTCGAGGAGACCCAGACCCACGACATCGGGGGTGTCCTTCGCACGCTCCCCGGCCTGGATGCCATTCGGCGCGGAGGCCTGGGGCTCGATCCCGTGGTCCGCGGCCTGCGGGACACCCAGGTCGGGGCCTACGTGGACGGGATGCGAACCCTTCCCGGAGGCCCGGGGGGGATGGACACACCCCTCTCCCACGTCGATCCCAGCGCCGTCCGAGGGATGGAGGTGGTGAAGGGACCCTATGCCCTGACCTGGGGCGCCGGGAACATGAGTGCCATCCGCATCGAAACCAACCCCCTCCCGGCCCGGGGATCCCGTCCCCTCATGGGGCGGATGCTCCTGGGCTACAACTCGAACCTCGAGGCGCTGGAGTCGGGCCTCGAACTCTCCGGAGCCACGGACCCGCTGGCCTACACCCTCTCGGCCGCGTGGCGCGAATCCGGTGACTACGTGTCGGGGGGCGGGACCCCCACCGACGCCGCCTTCGAGAGCGGGGAGATCCGCGGGCGTGTGGGCCTGTTCGCCTCACCGGCCTCGACCGTGACCCTCGCGGGATGGTACCAGGCGCAGCGCGACATCGCCTACCCCGGTCGCCCGCTCAACGCCGAGTTCTTTGACAGCTGGAATGCCTCGCTGAAGTTCGCGCACGCACCCGCCGCGGGCGTGCTCCGGTCGTTCGATGCCACGGCCTACCTGTACACGGTGGACCACGCCATGAACAACGACGGAAAGCCCACCGCCCTGGCCAATCCCAACCGCATGCCGCCCTTTGCCATGGCCATCGAGACCCTCTCGCGGGTGGACATGCTGGGAGGGCGGGCCTCGGCGGAGTTCGCGCCCGCAGGCGACCTGGTGGTGGAGGTGGGGGGAGACGGCTACACCGCCCTGCACCAGGCCTCCAGCACCAACCGGAACCGGGACACGGGGATGCTCATGATGGAGCGTCTGATCTGGGGAGATGCCCGCCTCACCACCGGGGGCATCTTCACGCGGCTCGGCGCGCCGCTGGGTCCGGTCTCGGCCTCGGGAACGGTGCGACTTGACCTGGTGCGGGCGGATGCGGACTCCGCCGGCGCCTTCTTCCTCGAGAACGCCACGGGGGACCTTGCTTCGACCGAGGCGAACCTGAGTGGCGCCCTCACCTTCTCCCTCCCGGTTTCCGCTGCCTGGTCGCTCTCCGCTGGCGTGGGCTCGGTGGTCCGGAGTGCCGACGCCAACGAGCGGTTCTCGGACCGGGCGCCCTCGAAGCGGGCGCAGATCGGTGCCGAGTTCCTGGGCGATCCCGGGATTCGACCCGAGCGAAGCACCCAGGTCGACCTCTGGGTCGAGGCCGGCTACCCGCGGTGGAGGGGATCGCTGAACGTCTTCACCCAGCGGATCGATGACCACATCACCATCGAGGAGACGGATCTTCCGCGGCGGAGTCCCATGAGTGCGCCCACCGTCTTTCGCTACGTGAACGGGGACGCCCGCTACCGCGGGGCCGAGGTTGCAGCGACCCTGGCCCTGACGCCCACGCTGTCGCTCTCCGGTTCCTCGGCCTACCTCCACGGGCAGGATCTGACCCTGGACGAGCCGGCGCTGGGGGTTTCGCCGCTGCGCGGGGACCTGGGGCTGCGCTGGGAGCCGGCGCGGGACGGGCGCTTCCTGGAATTCACCGGACGGAGTGCGGCCCGCCAGGACCGGGTCTCCAGCACCCGGGGAGAGCAGGAGACCGGCGGCTACACCACCATGGATCTCCAGGGAGGTCTGCCCCTCCCGGGCGGGCTCTTCCTCCGGGTGGGGGTGAACAATCTCATGGATGCGGAGGTGGTGAACCATCTGAACGCCCGGAACCCGTTCACCGGGGTGACGGTGCCGGAGCCGGGACGTGTGCTCTTTGCCCGGCTGACGGCCCGGTTCTGATGGCGAAGGAGGCCGGAGGGACTGTCCCTCCGGCCTCCTTCGTCCCCCGGAAGAGACGACGGACCTGACCGCCTGCCCGGCGCCGCCCTGGCCGGATCAGCCAGCGGGCACCAGCCCGGGGCAGATCGGGGAATCGGTGTGCGCGGCTTCCATCACCTCCACGAATTCGCGCAGTGTTTCCTGCCCGGCCTCCTCCTCGTACCAGGCCATCTTCCGTCCCACCTCCTGCGTCATGGCGTTCCGGGCCACGACGTCGAGCCAGAATGCCTGCAGGCCCACGGGCTGCTCGATCCAGCAGCCGCGGATCTGCCAGTCCCCATCGAGGAGAAGCACGGTGGGGGTGGAGGCGCGGCCGTCAGGGGACCGGTGAGCTTCCATCCACGGGCGTCCCACCGTGGCGTTCACCACGCGGAGTTCCGTGGACTCCAGGGCCTCCGCGAGGAGGGCCAGGTACGGGATCGTGTTGACCGAGTCGGAGCACGCCGCTTCGGTGATGGCCAGGATCTTCCACGGTCCTCCCGTGGCCCTGGCGCGTTCCAGGAGATCCTCCGGCACCTGTCCCTGCGTCCAGTTTCGCTCCCAGACGGCTCTCCGGGCCTCGGCCCCGGCGTAGAACTCGGGCCAGGTGGCTGCGGAGCCATAGACGGCTTCCAGGTCACTTCGTGCCTCAGCCGAGGGAGTTGTCCAGGGAGCGGAGGCCGGAGAGCAGATGGCCAGGGGAAGAGCGAGGAGGAGTGCGGGGTGGATCATGGCTGGGTGTCATCCGGGTTGGGGGCGTTGTCATCGACGACTTCCACGGGGAGCGAGGCTTCAAGGGTCCCTTCCAGCGCCGTGAGGTACCCCCGGAGCCGGTAGCTTCCGGTGACCTCGGGGGCCGGGATCTCGAGGTCCCAGGCCCGTCCCTCCTCTCCGGGCTCGAATCGCTCTTCGCCCAGCGCCTGGGTGAACATCTGGCCATCGGACCATCGGACGACCTCGGTCCCGGCATCGTCCACGAGGAGGGCTTCGACGCGCTGGCCACTGGAGAAGGAAAGGGTGCGGAGCTGGTCCAGGCGGTTCACCACCTGGATGCGAACCCGAATCGTCGCGCCGGGCGCGTAGCTGATCCGGTCGACCTCGAGAATCAGTTGCAGACCGTCGGTCACCGGCGCGGGGTCGGCCTCGTCGGCGGAGGGCGCCGGGCGGTCATCGGGCACGGGGGACTCTCCTCCTCCGCATCCCGAAACGGCAAGCAGGGCCAGGAGGGAGACGATTCGAGGCGGCAGGTGGACCGGGCGGCGGGCGGAGCGGGGGGATGAAGGCATGGGCGTCCGAGGGCTCGGGGATCCAGAGGAAGAGGTGCCTCCGGGACAAGTTCGCCCTGGAGGCCTGCTTCGTCGAGATCCCCGGTGAGGCACGACCCTGCATGGTTCGGTTTTCGGAAACCCTTGTTTCCGATGGCGCCGGGGCTCTATGCTTCCTTTTCGGGGTTGTTTTCCCGCGCGGTTTGCCGGTATCACAGGCTCCCGCGACGGTCCCCCGAAGCCCTGCCGAAGCTTTGCCGAAGCTTTGCCGAAGCCCCGCTTCGGAGGCGCTCGTTCACCTCAAGCTCCCGCTGGAGTTTCTTCCGCCATGGTCAGCCCCGGCACCCCACGATTCCGCTTCCTTGCCAGGGATGGCACGGAGGTGATGGTTACGTCGTTGGAGGAGCTGTCTGCGCGGCTCGAGTCAGGGGAGCTGGGTCCGGAAACCTCTCTCTTTGATGCCGGAACCGGGCGGTGGGCTCGGGCTGGTGATGTCCCGGTATTCCAGTTCGTGCGTGAGGAACTGCGCGCCGAAGGGCGGCTTCCCGAGGAGGAGCCGGAGCTGATCGTCTTCCCCGACGCGCCCCCCTCGGCACCCATCGAGCCTCCCGTGGACTTCGAGCCCATTGAGCACGGAGACCCGCGCGAGGAGCGGCCCGCGGACCAGCCCGGGGAGCCGTCCGAGGAACCGCTCCCGCCGCGCCCCCTCGCCCCCCCCACGGTGGATCCCTTCGAATTCCACCTCCCCCTTTCGAATCCCATGGATCCGCTGGAGGGTCGCCTCCCCGCTTCTCCGCCCGAGCCGACGTCGGGGGGGGCGGCGGACGGGTCCGGGCTCGAGGACCTGGAGGCCCCGGATCTCCGGGAGACGGAGGAAGGGGACGAGGTCGAGGACGAAGATGTCGCCTCTGCGGAACCCTGGTTCGAGGATCGCCGGGGAGAGCGCGCGGAAGACGACGACGACGAGGTGGATACGCTGGAGTCCCGCATGGATCGGGCCCGCAGCCGCCACGCCGTGGAGGATCCCGATATCGACGCGAGCCCCCTTCATGCCTGGCTTACCCAGGGGGCGGCCACCTCCGAAGGTCCGCCACCTCCTGCGAAGGAGCCGCCCGCTGGCGGGAGAGGCCCGGCGCCGATGGACCTGGATGCGGGGCCCCCGCACGAGGAGCCTCCCCTCCAGATCCGGACAGCGTGGGAGGACGCCGCCGAAGCCCCCGATCCCAGGGCGGCGTGGCTTGCGGCGCGGCGACAGCGGCAAAACATCCGGGTGATGGCCGGAGCCGCTGCCCTGCTGATTCTCATCGTGGGGGGCGCCGCCCTCTTCACGGGTGTGCGCACCGATGTGAATGAGTTCACACCCGTGGAGAGCGGCGGGGCGGGGAGCGACTCTCCAGGGGGAGACGCTGCAGAAGCCGGACCTGCGGGGTTCACGGCACTGGAAGGCGTGGAACTGCCGCCGGGCCTCGAGGGACTGGCCTCCCTGCTCTGGCAGGATCTCCCGGGCCAGATCGACGTACTGGTGGACTCCCTGCGCGTGGAGGCCGGGGTCGCGGACGCGCCACCCCGGGAATGGCTGGGCGGCGCCTACCTGGCAGGTGCCGGGCAGTTCGGAGACGTGGTGGAATTCTGGGAGGCGTATGGACGCTTCGTCGAGAGCCTCGCTTCCCGAGATGCGGAGCTCCTGAGGGAGGCGGCGATCCGGATCCTGGAAGGTCGGGGTCCGGGAAGGAGCGAAGTGGCCTTCTCCACCGCAAGGGAAGAGGACCGGGATCGCCTCCTAGCCTACGTCATGGCCCGGCACGAACGGATGCGGGACGCCCGGCTGGATCGGTATCTCCACCTTGGGCGCACCGCCCGGGCCGCCCTGGACCTGCACAGCTTCCTCGAGCGGAATACCGACGCCATTGTCCATGCCCCGGCCATCGGGCGGGGTGTCTCGTCGGACCCGGTGCTGGAGGCCGTCACGGAGACGCCGGAGGTTCGCCGCGAGATGGAGCGGCACCTCGACCTCGTTTTCGCGGCCCTCGACCGGACCCGGAGGGGGGGACAGCCTTCCCTCGCCGGGCTACGGGTCGAGCTCTTCGAGAGCCTGGGGCGTCCTCTCTGAGTCAACCGTTGCATCAACAGGTGCGTCAACCCGGGCATCAGCAGGGTGGGGGGCTCCCCCGGTCTTCGGCTCGAGCACCAGGCGCAGGACCCGGTGGACACTCCCCCGGGGGCGGTCCGCCACCACCACCCGGGCCCCCTGCCTGGCGGCGGCCTCGAGCCAGGCCTGGCGTTGCCGATGCAGGAGCGGCGCGTCCTCGTTGCCCATTCCCCCTTCCCCCCGCTCGGCATTGACCCACCGGTCCACGGCGGCCAGGAAACGGCGCTCGAGCGCCCCCTCAAAGGTCGATTCCAGGATCACGACGCGCCGCCGTGCGACGCGAAGAGCCTCGGCCAGCGCCCGGTCCGGATCCGGCGTGTGGTGCAGGACGAAGACCAGGAGCACGGTGTCCACCGCCCCCGCGGCCACCGGGAGGGCGCACGCATCCCCCTGGATTCGGGGGACGACAGGGGAGCGGTCCCCTTCTCTCCGGGAACCGCCCCCGGGATCCGGGTCGAGGAGCTGGAGCCGAAGGTCCGGGCGGCGACGACGGAGCACCTCCGCAACGCCCCCTTCGGCGCCGCCCACATCCAGGACCGTCGTGCCCTCGATCCAGGGAGCCACCCACCTGGCCTTTCGATGGGCGGCGACCCGCCGGAGGGGGCGAAAGAGCCTCTCCCGCGAGGTGTGGAGGACGAGGAGGAGCATTCCTCCCCAGAAGACGACCGAAATCGGGACCGGGGGTACGCCCTGGTAGACCAGGTAGGTGAAGAATACGGCCCAGGCGCCCCAGAGCCAGGCCGCCCGGCCCGTTCGGGTGAAGGCGATGAAGGGGAGTATCCAGAGCAGGTACCACGGGTGCACCGTGGTGGCGGTGACCAGGTAAAGGGAGAGGATCAGCAGGCTTCCTCGGGCAAAGGAGGCCGTGCCGCCCACCCGGTGCCGGAGCCCGATCCAGAGGGCGCCACCTGCCGCGGTCCCTCGCAGCGCCGTCCCCAGCCAACTCCGGATGTCGAGCCCCAGCAGGTGCAGGGCGCCGTTGTGCAGCAGGGCGTAGAGCCCGGCATTGAACTCGAAGAGGTGGACATAGAGCTCGGTGGAACTCCAGATCCGGGGAAGGTCCTCCGGGCGGAAGAAGGGCAGGGAGAGCACGGCCGCCACGAGCCCGGCCGGGACCATTCCCAGCAGCGTGCTCCGGGATCCGGCCTGGCTTCGCAGCTGCCGCCAGAGCAGGGGGGCCAGGAGAAGGGGCACACCCTTGGCCAGCACGCCCAGGGCGAGCCCTGTCCAGGCAACGCCGGGCCTCCGGATCCGCACCCCCCAGAGGAGGAGCCCGATGCCGAGCACGAGGCCCCCTTCACTGTGACCGCTCCCTGCCACGGTGACCAGAACCAGGGGGTTCCAGGCGTAGAGGGCGAGGTCCGCACGGCGCGTGGGGGGCACGGAGCGCGTGGGAGGCGTGGAGCCCCTGGGATGCGCGGGGCTGGGAGCGTCAGGCGCCATGGCTCGGAAGAGCGCCATGACCCCCGCGAATTCGAGGGCCACGAACGCCACCCGGATCGCCCGGCCCGACGCCGGCCACCCACCCAGCTCATGGACCCAGCCTCCCGCCAGGAAGACCAGCTGGGAAAGGGGGGGGTAGACGGAGTGGTACCCCGGGGAATTCATTTCCCGAAAGAGGATGTCTCCCTGGAAGGCACCGAGCGCGGGGTCCTCCGGCGTGAACCGGTAGGGGGGGATGCCCCGGATTCCCAGCCAGCCATCCCAGACATAGCGGAACAGGTCGTCGGACAGGTCCTGGATGGGGAGGAGGAAGAGGATGCGGAGGAGGAGGGCGCCGCCCAGGAGCACGGCAGGCCGACTCAGCCACCCGGGATGGCGCCGCCAGAGGTAGAGGAGAGCGAGAAAGGCCCCCGTCCAGGGGAGAAGCGCTCGGACAACCGCGTCACGGGTGGGACCGAGGGAGGCGAGGACCACGAGGCACATCGCCAGCAGGAGAACCGCGATCCAGGGCGGATCTGCCGCCGGATGGAGTGGGACACCCCTGTCCCCTCCAGAGGACAGCTTTCCCTCGAGTCGGGAGGAAGGGCGGCGGTGACTGTTCACGTAAGTTTCATGATGACAATCGTTTGGTGGTCTCGCGAAGCGAGCGGCAGGGGTGGCACTCTCCTTGCGAGTACAAGAGAGGCACGAGACGGCGTGTAGCCGGTACGGGTCATCGGATCCGCTTCGGGCCGCGGCAACGAGGGGAGGGAGCGATGCGAACGCTCATGGTGGGATTCCTGGTGGCGGGGGGCATCCTGGCGGCCGTTCCGCCAACGAAGGTCGAGGCCCAGGTCTCGGCCGGGGTCGTTCTTGATCGTGACGGTCTCCGTCACTTCCACCTGGCCATCGGTCAGGTCTACGGGGTGCCGGTTCAGACGGTCAGTTATTGGCATCCCTCGTGGATCCACGCCGACGAGCTCCCCGTGGTCTATCTCCTTGCGCGGGAGGCCCGTGTTTCTCCCGACGTCATCATCGCGCTCCGGGAGCAGGGCTGGAGCTGGCTGGACATTACCTACCACCTGCGCGTGGATCCCGCCATCTTCGTGGCCCATCTGCCGAGTTACGGACCCCCCTACGGGGTGGCCCATGGCTACTGGAGAAAGCCGAGCCGCCGGGATTACCGACGGCTCTCCGACCGGCGCATCATCGACTATGTGAATGTCTACTTCTGGGCGCAGGCTCACCACCGCCCGGTGACCGAGATCATCGTGATCCGGGAGCGCGTTCCCACCTGGACGCACTACGTACGGGTGGAGGCTCCGCAGGTCCGATTCCAGGAGCCCGCCCGGGCCCAGCCGGTCTACACCCAGCCCTCGACGCAGGCACCCCGGCCGGCGCAGCCCCGGTCGGCGACGCGGGCACCGGCGTCGGAGACCACCCGCGCCCCGGCTCCCGCAGCGAGCCGGGCCCCTGCTCCGGCCGCGAACCGGGCACCCGCTCCGGCCGCAAACCGTGCTCCCGCTCCGGCAGCCAGTCGTGCTCCCGCACCGGCGGCGAACCGTGCCCCCGCCCCGGCTGCCAGTCGAGCCCCCGCCCCGGCCGCGAACCGGGCCCCCGCTCCGGCCGTGAACCGGGC
>Ga0209498_1000506_pt1 | contig 23944 bp, 22 predicted proteins | sample WalLakDeSediment_FD_184131 | JGI IMG/M metagenome (GOLD analysis project Ga0209498, IMG submission 184131) | Lake sediment microbial communities from Walker lake, Nevada to study Microbial Dark Matter (Phase II) - Walker Lake 11/02/13 Deep... | ecosystem: Environmental > Aquatic > Freshwater >...
CGCGACGACCGAGTTGGTCGTACCGAGGTCGATGCCGATGATCTTCTCGCCCTGCTTGGTTGCCATCTGTTCGCTGCCCTTCCCGGTGCTTGTGTGGCCGCCCGCAAGCGGCCTGTCGTGCCTTGGGGCGACGCCAAATTCTGTGGCCTCGCCCGCGTCAAGGGTGAGAATGCAAAGCCCGTGCCAACCGGTCTGCCGACCGCCGCGAGGGCCGACCGATCGCCAGGTGCCGGGCGAAACCCGGGAAATCGACCGGCTTGAGAGGCCCCCGGTTCCGGGTACAGTTGACGGGTTCTCCGCTCGGACACCCGGCCAGGTCCAGGCGGCCTGCCATTTTGGCCGTTGCCTTCGCTCGAACCCCACATGGCCGAACCACGCTCCCGCCGCACCTCCGTCGCACAGCCCAAGGGGAATCTCAGCTCACTCCGCACGCAGATCGACCGGATCGACCGCGAACTGGTGGGCCTGATGAACGAGCGGGCGGAAGTGGCCCGGCAGATCGGCCATCTCAAACAAGACACCGGCCAGCGAACCTACGATCCCTCCCGCGAGGAGACGGTGCTCGAGCGGGTGGCCGCGGCGAGCGCCGGGCCGCTGTCGAGCGACAGCCTGAAGGCGATCTTTCGGGAACTCATCTCGGGCTCGCGGGCCATCGAGCAACACCTCCGCGTCGCCCACCTCGGCCCCCCCTGGACCTACAGCCACCTGGCCGCCCTCCACCGCTTCGGCGGCTCGGTCGACTTCGTGCCGGTGGCCAGCATCTCGGCCGCCTTCGAGGAGGTGCACGCGGGCCACTCCGACTATGGCGTTGTGCCCCTCGAAAACTCGACCGACGGCCGGATCGCCGACACCCTCGACAACCTCTCCCGGCTCCCCGTCAAGATCTGTGCGGAGGTGCCGCTGCGGATCCACCACACGCTCCTGGCCGCCTGCGATCGTTCCGCGATCAAGGAGGTCTACAGCCGCCCTCAGGCGCTCTCGCAGTGTCGCAACTGGCTGGCCCGCCATCTCCCTTCAGCCCGGCTCGTGGAGGTGACGAGCACGAGCGCTGCCGCCGAGATGGCCGCCCGAACCCCCAACGCTGCGGCGATCGCCAGTCGGCAGGCGGGCGTGCACTACGGCCTCGACGTGCTCGCCGAGGAGATCGAGGACGTGCCCGGCAACACGACCCGCTTCGCGGTGATCGGTCATGACGACGCCAGCCGCACCGGCAAAGACAAGACCTCGCTGATGTTCGAGATCGAGCACCGCCCGGGCGGTCTGGCCGACGCCCTGGCGATCCCCAAGCGGCAGAAGCTCAACCTGACCTGGATCGAGTCGTTCCCGATGCCGGGCGAGGGCCGGGGCTACATCTTCTTCGTGGAACTCGAGGGACACCGCACCGACCTCCGCCTCCGCCGCGCGATCGCAAACCTCGAGAAGCGGTGCAAGCGGGTCGTGTGCCTTGGGTCGTATGCGGCGGCAGCGGCCGTGGGCTAAGCCGAAGGCTTACGCGGGTCCGCCCCCCTGGTCCATACAAGCCCCAGGGCGCGAGCCCGGGGACTGCGGGTGTTTCTGCCACCCCGTCCCTGGCCCATACAAGCCCCAGGGCGCGAGCCCAGGGACTCGTGATCACGGCGTGACCAGACTCCGAGTGTGGCAGGCTACTCCGAGTTCGTCAGGCTACCCCGAGTTGCGCACGCTATCATTCGATCAGCCGCTTCATTTCGCGGACGGCCTCGGTGAATCCCACGAGCACGGCACGGGCGACGATCGAGTGGCCGATGTTGAGCTCCCCCATGCCGTCGAGCCGGGCCACCGGCACGACGTTTCGGTAGGTGAGCCCGTGACCAGCGGCGAGGGCGAGGCCCCCCTGCCGCACCATGACGCCCGCCCGCGCGAGTTCGACCAGCCGATCCTCACGGCCGCGTTCGTCGGCTGCATTGGCATAACAGCCGGTGTGGAGTTCGGCCGCGGCCACTCCCAGATCGATCGCCGCGTCGATCTGCCGCGGAGCGGGATCGATAAACAGCGACACCCCGATCCCTGCCGCGGCCAGGCGGCCAACGGCATCCTGCACGGCATCGCGGTGGCCCACCACATCGAGGCCCCCCTCGGTCGTGACCTCTTCCCGCCGCTCCGGCACGAGCGTCACCTGGTCGGGCTTCACCCGGCAGGCGATGGCCACCATCTCAGGCACGATCGAGCACTCGAGATTGAGCTTCACCTGGACCGTTCGGCGGAGCACCTCAAGGTCGCGATCCTGGATGTGGCGGCGGTCCTCCCGCAGGTGAACCGTGATCCCGTCAGCCCCCCCCACCTCGGCAAGCGCGGCTGCCCAGACCGGGTCGGGCTCCACCGTGCGGCGAGCCTGCCGGATCGTGGCGACGTGGTCGATGTTGACTCCGAGAGTGGCCATGTGAGCCGGCAGCCTGTCCCGGCTGTCACTCCTTTTTCAAGAGCACCACCGCGTTGCCGCGGGACGTGCGGATCTGGAGCAACACCCCAGCCTCAGACAGTTCCTCTTCAACCGCCGTCGCGAACTCGCCGATCGAGCCCACCGGTGTGCGGCCGACCTTGCGGATGAGCATCCCCGGGCCGATTCCCGTCTCAGCCGCCAGCCCGTCGGGATCGACGCGGTCGACCACCACTCCCGAAAAGTCGGCGTAGGCATCTTCGGCGAGCGACTCCTTGTTCCGCACCTCGAGGCCCAGGTCGCTCGAGTAATACGTTTCCCCAGCCGGCTCTGCAGCCGGGCCACCGCTCGGGCCGCCACGCGGCATCCGCACGGCAAGGTCTTTGGGCAAGGGCTTGACGTTGATCTTGAGCGTGAGCTGCTTGCCTTCGCGGAGCACGGCCAGACTGTGGGGCCGGCCGATCTCCGACCGTTCCACGAGCTCCTGAAGCGCCCGCGTGCCAGTGACCGCCTGGCCGTCGAAGCCGGTGATCACATCGAGCGGTTGCACGCCGGCCGTCGCCGCTGGCGAGTCGGGCACAACGTCACTCACGAGCACGCCGCTGCGGTCGGTAACGCCGAGCTTCTCGGCCATGCGGCGGTCGATGGGCCCCATCGCAACCCCGATGAAGGCCCGGTCAACTGCCCCCTTGTCGATCAGCTGGCCGGTCACCCACTTGGCGAGGTTTACCGGAATCGCGAACCCGATGCCCTGGTAGCCGCCGCTGTTCGAGGCGATGGCCGTGTTGATGCCCACCACCTCGCCGGCGAGGTTTACAAGCGGGCCACCGGAGTTGCCCGGATTGATAGCGGCGTCGGTCTGCAGAAACTGCGCCCGGCGGATCGAACCGAGTTCGCGGTGCTTACCACTGATGATCCCGGCACTCACAGTCGTTTCGAGCTCGAATGGATTACCGATCGCGATCACCCAGTCGCCGATCGAGAGGCCGTCGGAGTCACCGAGTTTGGCGACCGGCAGGCCGCGGGCGTCGGCGAGCCGCACCACGGCAAGGTCGCTGTCGGGGTCGGTCTTGATGTCGGCCGCCTTGAATTCACGGCCGTCGGAGAGTCGCACCACGACCTCGTCGGCCCCCTCGATCACGTGATTGTTGGTGATCACGATTCCCTCGGCCGCCACGATCACGCCCGAGCCCATGCCGGAGCGGCCCGGCATCCGGCCGTCGGGCGAGTTGAACTCGAAGTCTTCCGGAACCCCGTCGGGAAACATGCCCTCAAAAGGCGTGCCCTGAAAGGGATTCACCTTCCGCTCGCGTGGCCCGGCGTTTGCATTGGCCCGCTTGGGCTTCACCACGCTGCGAACCACGACCACGCTCGGTGTGGCGATCTCAGCCGCATTGCGGAAGGCCGTGGAGAGCGCGGTGGCATGAACGAGCGCCTCGGCTGCGGTGAGCGGGTCGGCAGCCCGGGCGGCCGGCAGGCAGAGCGTGGCGAGCGCCGCGGCTGTGGCGAGCGACGTCGCCAGGCAGGCGAAGCAGAGCGGGCGGCGGTGGGACGGACTCCGCATGAAAATAGAATTCATGGCAACCTCTCAAGGGCCGTTGTTTGGGCGGGGCCAGGACACGGGGACAATTCGGCGTGATACGGAACCGTGGGGATTGTAGGCGCCCGCGGTGCCCGGGATTCTAGCGGCTCGCTGCCACCTTCCGCGGAACCGCTCCGCCTCCCGCGGAACCGCTCCGGCAAGCCGCAACCCTTGCTACGGCCGCGGGGCCGCGCCGGTTCGCCGGCCACGCCTGAGTTATCGCCGCGTTGACAGGCCGCGCGGCGGGGGCGTAGTTTTTCCTTACAGGAGGTGGATTTTCCGCCATGGGCAGAGACCAATTCCGGGCCGCGGCCGGGCCGGGCATCGACGTGGAGGAATGCCAGCGGCGGATCGGTTACGCGTTTCGCGATCCCGACCTCCTCGTGGCGGCGGTCACCCATGCCTCGGGCGCCAAGCACCGCCTGGCCTCGAACGAGCGGCTTGAGTTTCTCGGCGATGCCATCCTGGGATTCATCGTCTGCGAGCGGCTCTTTCACTCGTTCCCGGAATCGCTCGAGGGGGATCTGACGCGAATCAAATCAGTCGTTGTCAGCCGCGAAACCTGCAGCCGGCTGAGCGGCCAGTTGGGCCTCGCCGACTTTCTGATCGTGGGCAAGGGGCTGGCGGTTGCCCGGCCAGTACCCGATTCGGTGCTCTCCGACATGTTTGAGTCGATCGTGGCGGCGATCTACCTCGACGGCGGGATGGCGGCGGTGAAGCCGATCGTGGAGCAACTCCTCGGCCCCGAGATCGACAAGGTTGTGTCGGGCGAAACCGGCTCGAACCACAAGTCGCTCCTCCAGCAGTGGGCCCAGCGGGATTTCGGTCTCACGCCCACCTACGAGGTGCTCGCCGAGCAGGGCCCCGACCACAGCAAGAGCTTCCATGTCTCGGCTCAGATCGGCGGCCGCCGCTATTCGCCAGCCTGGGGCCGCAACAAAAAGGAGGCTGAGCAGAAAGCCGCCTCAAACGCCCTCACGGAACTCAGCGGCGAAGGTGAAGGCGACGCACCGGCCCCCTGAGCCGGCGGTGGCTCCCGCCATTTCGCTTCCATGACGGGCAGATCCCTCATTTGGGTGACAAGCCGCCCAGGACCTGATACCCTCTGGGCGTGGCAAGCCATTCTTCGATCGGCCCCACATGCTTGCTTGATAACCGCGATCAATTGGTCTGCTTCCCAACCGCGGAGAGCCCGCCATGGCCGTGTATCGCTCGATTGTCGCGGTCGCGCTGATCGCGAGTTGCCCTGGCTGGCCAACTGCGGCCGTCGGAGACGACCCCGGGGTCATGCCGTCTACCCATCGCCAGACCGCGATCATCAAGGTGGTTTCGGACGAGGTTCGCGATGAGAAGCTCACCACGTTCGCGCTCGACCGTGATGGCCGGATCATCGCCGGTGTGGCCGGGGCGAGTCAGCTCGTGCGGGTGTTTGATCCAGACGGCCAATTCGTTGCCGACTGGTCACTGCCGATGGCCCCCGAGGCGATTCACGCGGCCGCCGACGGCACCATCATCGTGGGAGGCGAGGGGCGGCTCATACGGCTTTCGGCCGACGGCACCCTGCAAGACGACAAGCCCTCGGCCCAGGCCGCCGGCGCGCGGGCAGCCGCCCGCACGATCCACGCCACCACGCTCGAGCGGAAGGCTGCTCAACTGAAGGCCGCCGCCGCAAAAAAGCTCGCTCTGCTCGAGAAGCGGCGGGCCAGCATCGAGGAGAAGATCGAGGCCCTTGCCGACGACGACAAGGCGGCCGAGACGCCGACCGCCAAGAAGGCCGTCGACCGCAGGCGGACAAGCTACAAGCGGATGCTGGCGGCCGTCACCCGGATGATCGCCGTGGCGTCGGCCCCGGCAGAGGTCGCCCGCCCCACGGCGGCAGACACGCAGCGGGAGATCGACGGGCTCGTGGCGAGCCAGCTCCAGATCATGTCAATCTCCTCGACACCCAAGGAGGTGTACGTGGCCTGCCGGTCGGGAACCGGCCACGGGTTCGACGTTTGGCGAACCGACCCCGACTTCCGTGGCGGAAAGCAGATCATCGAATCGCTCCGCGGCTGCTGCGGCCAAATGGACGTCCAGGCCAACTCCAACGGGGTCTATGTCGCGGAAAACACCCGGCATCGCGTCCGGGTGTTCAGCCGGAACGGGCAGCCGGTCGGCGAGTTTGGATCCCGGGATCGGGCCGCCCCGGAGGGTTTCGACGGCTGCTGCAATCCCATGAACGTCGCCTTCGGCCCCAATGCCACCGTGTACACGTCGGAAGCGGGAAGCGGACGGATCAAACGGTTTTCCTCCGCCGGAGAATTCGTGGAGCTTGTCGGCAAGGTCGAGCTTGTGCCGGGCTGCAAGAAGGTGTCGATTGCGGTCGGCCCCGACGGGGACAGCGTGTACATGCTCGACATCACCCGCGGGCACATCGTGCGGATGGAGGCGGCGGCACAGAGCACCGCGGCGGCCATCGCGACACCGGGACCGTGACCGATGCACCCCGCCGTCACGCTCGTCGTCTGCCTGGCCGCCGGCTGCTCCCTGGGAGCGGCCCTGGCCGACAGCCCACGCCTTACGCTGGTCGTGATGGATCCGCTCGCCGCAGAACTCTCCTGCCCGTGCGTCGAAGGCTTTGCCCAGCGTGACTACCGGGCGCTCGCCGATCATCTCGCCGAGGCGGTCGGCCTGCCGGTCGGGCTCGGATTCGGGGAATCCCTCGCCAAGGGCCGCACCGCGGCGGGTGGGGGTCCGATCGACGTCGTGATCGGCAAGCACTCGGTGGTGCGGGCCGATGCCGACGCTGCCGGCCTCACCCTCGAGCCCGTCGCCTCGCTCTGCGATGTCGGCGGCACGGTGTATCAACGCGGGCTGGTTGTCGTCGCAGCCGACGATCCGGCGGAGTCAATCGCCGATCTCGCCGGCTACCTGGTCGTGGTCGGCCCGCCGGAGCATGAAGAAAAGCACGACGCGGCCCTGCAGGCCCTGCGCCGCGAGGGCGTCTCGCCAGCGGCCGGCGAACTGACGGTGGCTGGATCGTGCTCCGAGGCCGCCTGCCAAGTGCTCGATACCTGGAAGGGCGGGCCGCCCGAGCAGCCGATCGCTGCCGTGATCTCAAGCTACGCCCAGCCGCTGCTCGAGGGCTGCGGCTCTGTGCCGCCGGGCGCGGTGCGGGTGGTCGGGGAGACCGCACCGGTGCCCTTCATCACCGTGCACGTCGCCGCCGCGATGGATAGGGAAACCCGGACGCGGCTGATGCGGGCCTTGAGGTCGGTCGGCGACCGGCCAGCGCTGACAAAGCGGCTGGAAACAGCCCGCGGCTTTCTCAAGCCCAGCGGGGGCATGAACGCGTCCTGGCCCGGCTGGCTCGGCCCGGCCCGCAACGGCACCGTGGCCTGGCTACCCGACCAACTCCCCGAAGAGCCGCTCATCGTCTGGGACCATCCGCTCACCCGGCCTGGCCTGGGGGGCGTCGCCGTGGCCGGCGGCCGAGTGGTGTTCGGGGATCGCGACGCTGCCGATGGCCGTGATGAGTTTCACTGCCTCGACGCCGACACCGGCCTGCCGCTGTGGAGCCTTGCCTACGATGCCCCAGGCACGCTCGACTATGGGGCGACGCCGCGGGCCACGCCGCTCTTTCACGCTGGCCGGGTCATCCTCTGCGGCGCTTTCGGTCATGTCCACAGCGTCGATGCAGCGACAGGAGAGGTGAATTGGAAGCGGAATCTGCGGGAGGATTTCGGCGTGCCCGACGAGCGATTCTCGGCCTGGGGCTATTGCGGGTCGCCCTTGGTGGCCGACGGCCGGTTGCTGCTTGCCCCGGGGGCGGATAGAGCGTCGCTTGTGGCGATGGATCCCGCCACTGGAGAGGTGTTATGGCAGGCCCCCGGCGGCCCGTATGGCCACGGCTCATTCATCGCCGCCACCCTCGGCGGCCGGCGGCAGTTCGTGGGCCACGACCAGACCTCGCTCGGTGGCTGGGACGTCGCGACCGGCGAGCGGCTCTGGTCGCTTGTGCCCGCCACGGCCGGCGACTTTAACGTTCCCACCCCGCTCACGGTTGCAGCCGATCGGCTGCTCGTGGCCTCGGAGGGCAATGGCACACGGATGCACGGATTCGATGGGGAGGGCCGGATCATCCCTGAGCCCGTCGCCGTGTCGACGGCACTCCAACCCGAGATGTCCACGCCCCTCTGCGTGCGGGGCCGGATCTACGGCGTGGAGAACGAGCTCGTCTGCCTTGCCTGCCCGCCGGGCCAGGCGGCCGGACCGCTGGCCACCGTGGCCTGCACGCAGGATCGCTGCCTGGGGAGCTATGCCGCCTGCTTCGCGACGCCGCGGCGGCTGCTCGTGTGCGGTAATGGCGGCATGCTGTTGCTGTTTGACATCACAGCCGCGGCTCCCACGCTCGTGAACACGCTCGATCTGTTTGGCGACGGGCAGGCCGAACCGCTCTACTCGAGCCCGGCGGTCTGTGGCACGCGGCTATTTGTCCGCGGCCCGCGTGGCCTGACCTGCGTGGAACTCGGCCGCCGCTGAGCCGACACGCTCCGAGCCAGCTCGAGCCCTCGCAAGCCACCTACCAGTGGCTCGGGCTAGTGTCTCAGCAGTTCGGTGGGCATCCGTTTGTTAGGGGCCGGTTGGGTTTGTCGCCAGCGCCGTTGCCAGAGGGCACGTTGGCGTGGCAGCTTCCCCCCGCCTGTAGGCTCCGAGGAGTTCCTTTGACCGCTGGGCGAGCATCCGCCGAACCTCCCGCCGCTGTCCCTTCACCCGCGGAATTTTCATCGAGTCATACCCGGTCGTCTGGTGCCGCATCCAGGCTATGACAGCAGCCTCGGCCCGCCGCTCGATCGGGATTCGCTTGGTCCTGGCCACCGTGCCGCTGCCAACGGGCGTGGCATGCTCGGCAACAACCCGCGCGAGTTTCAGGGCCAGCTCTCCATGCCGCTCATGAAACGCCAGCAATGCCACCACGGCCGCCTCAAAGTCCTCGACGTACTCGGCCTGCTGGGCTTCACGGCGGCGGGTGTCCGCCTCACGACGTTTCGAGTAGGCGGGGGTGGCTCGCTCCGCCGCGAGATCGTGCTGGATCTGCTCGATCGTGGCCCGCGGAGCCCAGATGCCGTGAGAAAACATCCGGCGGCCCACGGTCTCCTGGACGAGCCAGAACTCCCCGGCAGCCTTCACGCGGCGGGTCAGGGCTGCGTCGCCGGGCGGCAGGAGTATCCAGCCAGACGGGACAGGCAGTGTCTGACCCGAGGGGGAACGAACGGTGTTTGGAGCCGGCCCGGGCGTGAATGTGTGCGGTGGCATAGGGCGACGGTTGTCGGCTTCAAGGCAGGCTCTGGTCAATCAGCCCAGCCCCGGAGCGTGGCGTGCAAGACGGCGACCTTGCCCATGAAGTGGTCCATACGAAAGGGCCCAGCAGCCTGCGTGATGTGGTCGCGGGCCTGATCCGCGTTACCGGCGGCCTCGTGAAAGAGACCCAGATACAGATGGGCGTAGCAGAGCTGGTTCCGCCGGGCCTCACCCTCTCCCTGCTCCGCGGCCCGCAGCACAGCCTCCTCATCGCCATCTCCCGAGAAGACCGCCAGGATCTCCTTCATCGGGACCCGGGGGTCCTCACCAACCGGCACAAGCTTGGCTCGCGCGGCCTCAATTCCCTCGAGCCTGGCCACGCAGGCAAAGTGCCAGGCCGGGTTTTCGATGTCGTTGGGATTCACGGTCTGGTGCAGCTCGAACTGGGCCTGACCGTCAGCGAATCGGTCGGCGTAGTACAGGGCCAGGCCACGCTGCCAGAGATCGGGCTCTGCTGCAGGAACGGTCTCAACAAGCTCGTCGAAGACCCGGGCCGACTCCACGGGCTTGCCATCAAAAAACAGTTGGACCGCCTCGTGGAAGACTTCTTGCGGCCCACGCCCCGCCGCTGAGGCGGAGATTGAAGGCCCTCCGGGAGTTACGAGCAGGGTCAGAGTCAGGGTGACGGCGAGCCTGAGCGAGGGCATGAGATTACTCGGGGGAGCGGTGTGAGTAACGGTTGTAACAGGCCGACTGCGATACTCTAACCGCAAAGACCTCGCGTTATAGAAGCCCCGGGCGCGAGCCCGAGGACTGCGAGCCCGAGGACTGCGAGCCCGGGGACTGCGAGTCCCCGGCCCGCTGCACTCCGTATACTGTCGGGGGCAACTTCTTCAGCAGACATGATCAGTGGAGTTCCGCCCACGATCACTCGAGTCAGTATTGAATCATGCCCCCAGACCAGCCCGCGCCCGCCCCCCAACCCACCCCCAACGAGCCCGACTGGTACCTGGAGGATGGCCTGGTTGTCTTCACGGCCGCGTATCACCTCAAACGTGGCTCCTGCTGCAGTTCTGGGTGTCGCCACTGCCCGTATGAGCCGAAGCACATCAAGGGCAACACGCAGGTCCGCCCATAACTGCCATTGCTCCATTGAATCAAGCCCGAGGACAACCCATGCGCATGATTTCGGCAGCACTTTTGCTGATTCTCTCAAGCCAAGTGGCGACTCTGGATGCCCTGCAACCACTCTTGGACTTTTCCGGCCCCGAGGCTGCCCAGAAGTGGCAGGCGGTAAACGATGGCGTGATGGGGGGCGTATCAGACGGCCGCTTCCGCATCACCGACAAAGCCACGCTCGAATTCTTCGGCACACTGTCGCTTGAAAATAACGGCGGCTTCGCGTCGGTCCGGACGAAGCCCACTGACCTCGCCATCAAAGCCGGAGACACCATCGTCGTCCGGGTGAAAGGCGACGGCCGAGACTACGTCCTGAACATCTACACAACGAGCCGCCAAAGGGCTTTCTCGTACCGGGCGGCCTTGCCGACCACGAAAGACGAATGGACCGAGACACGCATCCCCCTTGCCGACTTCGTCCCCACGGCGTTCGGCAGGCGGGTGCAGGGCATGGGGCCGGTCGAGCCAGATCAGATCAACGGACTGGGCCTGATGCTCAGCGACAAGAAGCCCGCCAGGTTCACCATGCAGGTCGAGTGGGTGAAGGTGTTTCGGGCGGAGCAATAAGGCCAGAATCTTCGCGAGTTGATCGAGTTATTGGCGTTTCACCGTGACCGAAAGAAGATGTCGATCCCACACTTTGTGAAGCAGTATGTGGAGAAGACGACGATAGGCAGGCTCTTGGAAGAATTCGGGGTGATCTAAACGAAGGGCTCATCAGGGTTTTATGGGCCCCGTGGAGCGGGTCGACGTTTCCCGTCCCATCTTGCCGACCGTTCGCTTCAAGCATCCAACCCTCCGCTGGCGGCGCTGAGCTCGGCCACCATGGCCTTGAACGGAGCCCCATCCACACGTCGCTTGCCCGGCATCGTCATCCTCCTGAGAGAAGGACACCCAGACCGGAGGCTCCACCTTGTCAGGGCGTCCAGAATCCAGGGTCAACCTCAGTCAAGAAGGCGATGCCATCCCGCTCCTGGGCCGGATCACTCCCGCTTGATCTCCAGGCAGTCGATCCACACCGACTTCACGGCTGAGCCTGCCGGCTCCTGAAACCGGCCCGGGCCGATCCAGATCACCTGCCCGTCGGCGGGCGTCCAGTTGCCGAGATCGTGCCAGATATACTCGCCCGCCGAGCCGGAGCCCGCGTTGGCCGCCTCGCCGGCCACTTCGGCAACGCTCCGCGAAATCGAAATTACCGACTGCTTGCCCGTGTAGTCAAAAATGCCCGCCCAAAACGCCTCCCCCGCGCGGCCCGGCTCGGGCTCGACCCGCAGCCGCAGCCGCAGCCGATAGCGGCCCCCCGGGTCGAACGCGACGTTCTCGAGCGGCAGCATGGCCGCCCATTGAAAATGACTGCCGAAGAGCTTGAGGGCCGAGCCGTTGCCGGCGGCCGGATCGGCCGCGATCTCGCCCCACTCGCCGGGCCGGCCGAGCTTGAGTTGGCTCTCCTCGACAACGACGCGATCGCCGGCAGGGCCGGGGCGAGTGGCCAGCTCCGCCTCCCAGCCAGCGATCCGCCCGCGATGCCCGTCGAGATGCTCCGTCGTGAGAATGTCGGGCTCGGCGGCGATGCCGGCCAGCAGACGCTCGAGCAGGTCGCGGCGGCCAGCCGGCAGGGCGAACTTCTCGGGCTCCCGCGTCACCCAAACGGTGCGGGGCACGGCCCCGGGCTCACGCGCCAGCCGGGCATGCACCACCGCCACGCGGGCCCGGCGGACGTTGTGCAGGTGCTCAGGTGAATCGGCCACGGCGTGTTCGGCCGCGGCGAACTGCTCGTCGGCCGCCGCGAAGAATGACGCCGGGATGATGTCGAGATTCCGGTCGAAACAGCCGAGCGGCTTCGACACCGGGTCGTCGTGGAAGGCATGCACCTCGTTGAAATACCGCCGCACGATCGGGCCGGCCGCGCCGTAGAAGCCTGCGAAGAAATCGTCGAGGAGCGGCTCGGAGGGCAGGTCGGGATTCCAGAGCCACTTGGCCAACAGCCATGCCTTCAGCTCACAGAAGTCGGCCAGCCGGCTGTTGCCGGCCCCCTGCTCGAACACGCCGAGCACCCGGTTGTCGCGAAAGAACTGCACATTGCCCTGGAGGGCCAGAACGTTCGGGAACGGCGCCAGATAGTGGGAGAAGTTCGTGGTGTAGTCCCACACCAAGAGCTGCGGCGAGATCGCGGCCCAGCCAGCCATGTCGGCCCGAAAGCCGGTGTTTTCCGGATGCGGATTGCCCGGGATCGGTCGGGAAAAGTCGCACTCGATCGAGCACAGCCGCGGCACCACGTTGCGGCGGGGGCGGAGCGCCTTGGGTGGCTTGCGGGTGTATTGGTAGGCGAGCGTCTCGACGAGCACGTCGGGAAACTCCTTTTCCACCGACGCGGCGACGCGGTTCACGAAATCGATCATCGTGCCGGCGTGCGACTCCTCGCGGTCGTCGATCGCCTTGCAGGCCGGGCAGGTGCAGAAAAACGCCCAGTCGTTCTGGCTGACGCTCACGATCCGGCCGCCGGGATCCTTGCGGATGATTGCCAGCAGCCGCTCCGTGACGATCCGCTCCACGTCGGGATTGGTGAGGCACAGCTGCGAGTGGTGTTCGCGGCGGACGGCGTCGATCTCGCTGAAATACTCGGGATGACTCTGAAAAAACTCCGTCGGCGGGCAGAGCCGTTCGAAGGTGTGCACGAACAGGCCGCCGCCGAAGCGAATCTGGCCGCCGTGCCGGGCATCGAGCTGCATGCTCGAGCCGTTGACGCGGGAGCGGGCGGCGAAATCCCCCTGCCGCATGTCCATCCAATACGGTTCGCGGATCGCGAAGGCGGGCCTCTGGCGATCATCGAGGGCCGGCACGGCGAATCGGTCGAGCTGCGGGATCACGGTGTGCCACGAGGCATACCAGCGGCAGCCGCCGTGCCGCTCGAGCACCTCATAGACGCCGTAGAGCGTGCCGCGGACCGGGCCGGCGAGCACGCAGAGATGGCCGCCGACGGTGCGGAGGTAGAAGCCGTCGTCGCCGAGGCCCTCCCGATCGGCCGCGACCGCCTCAGGGCTCATGCCGAGCACGGCGGCGGTGTGCCGCGTGTCGCCGAGCAGGATCGCGTGCTCCGGCAGCGGCCCGGTGTCGTCGGCGATCGGGAGCGTGACGCCGGTCAATTCGGCTGTGAACTTCTGCAGCTCCGCGGCGGCATAGGCTTGCGCTGGCGAGGCGGCGGCGGGGTTCATGCCGGCCGTGTATCAGGGGGCGGCACTGGCGGTCGAGGGCCCACCGCTTCCCAATCTAGCCCCCCCGACGGGCGTGGGTTCCGGCCAGCAGCGGCTCGTCCTCGACTATCTCCAGGCACGCAATCGTCGGCATCAGGAACGTCCTGACGGGAACAGCGAACTCGATGCCCGGATCCGCTCCTACGAACTTGCCTTCCAGATGCAGGCCCATGCGCCGGAGGGGGTGGATCTGTCATCAGAGACCGCTGAGACGACGGCCCTCTACGGGCTTGCTTCGGGTGGAGTTTCCTCCCCGAAATCCCCACGTGCCCCCCCCTCTACCCGCCCGGCGGCCTTTCGAAACAGCAGGCCACTCTTTCAAATTGCGTTGGCATCGCTGGTGCGGCCGGGGCGGGTTGGTACTCTGGATGGCGGAGGAGCGACACCATGACCTGCTCAAAGCCGAATCGGCCGACCAAGACTCGCGTCACACCGTTCGCGGTGGCAGGATCCGGCCGCACCCGGCGTGATTTTCTTACGGCGGCAGCCCATGCGGCGGGCGCCGTCGCGCTGCCTACGATCGTGTCGGCCCGGGCCCTCGGCCTCGAGGCGGGAGCCGCGGCCGCGGGCGAGCGGCTCACACTTGGCGTGATCGGGTTCGGGCCCCGCTGCCAGTATGTGCTCGGGGAGATGCTCAAGTTCCCCGACATCCAGTGCGTGGCGATCGCCGACGTGCAGGCGGTGCAGCGTGACGCCGGCAAGGCCTTCGTGGACGGCCATTACGGCACGGCCGACTGCCGCGGCTACCGCGACATGCGCGAACTGCTCGCCCGGCCCGACATCGACTGCGTGCTCATCGCCACGGGTGACCGCTGGCATGGTAAGGCGGCGATCATGGCGGCCGAGGCGGGCAAGGACATCTACTGCGAGAAGCCGTGCGGCATCACGATCGACGTCTGCCAACGGATTGCCGAGACGATGCGGGCGACGGGCCGTATCTTCCAGGCAGGCACGCAACGCCGCAGCGTGCCGAACTTCATCCGCGTGAAGGAACTCGTGCAAGAGGGGAAAATCGGCCCGCTCACGGAGATGCATGCCTCCGTCTACGTGCCGTCGCTAGGAAACGACTGGCTCCCCGCCCAGCCAACGCCCGATCCGGAACTGTGCGACTGGAACGCCTGGCTCGGGCCGGCTCCGTGGCGGCCCTACAACGCTGAGTATCTCGGCCGCGGTTGGAGGGGGGTCTACGACTTCGAGGCCGGGGCGCGGCTCCTCGACTGGGGCGTGCACACGGTCGACCTCTGCCAGTGGGTGAAGGGGGCCGACAACACCGGGCCGGTCGAGTTCACTCCGTCCGACACGGGCATCGTCTGCCGCTACGCCGACGGCGTCTCGCTCACGCTCCACTTTCTCGCCGATCCATTCAAAGATCGCGGGCCGCAGTTCAACACCCAGCTCGGCACCTGCCCGGTGCGATTCGTGGGCGAGGAGGGCTGGATCTCAACGGGCGACGCGGGGCTCGTGGACGTGGAGCCTGCGGCGCTGGCCGCGCTCCTGCCCGAGGCAGTGAAACGCGTGAAGGGTACGGACGCGGCGGCCCATGCCCGCAACTTCTTCGACTGCGTGAAGAGCCGGCGTGCGCCCGTCTGCAACGCTGACGTGATGCGGCGGTCGCACGTGGTGGCCCATGCGGCGGCGAACTCGTGGATCCTCGGCCGGCCGCTCGGTTTCGACCCGGCCACCGAAACCTTTGCGAGCGGCGGCAAGCCCGACGTGGAGGCCAACGGGCTCAGCAGTCGGCCGGAGCGGGATGTGTGGGCATGAGCGTGCGCCTCCTGATCTTCGCTCTTGCTGGGGCCGGCCTGTTGGGCATCGCGACGTGGCTCCCCGCCTCTGCCGAGCCGCTCTTCGACGGCCGCACGTTCGCCGGCTGGGAGGGAGACACGGCGACGGTCTGGCGGATCGACAACGCGATGATCATCGCCGGATCGCTCGACCACCGGCAGGAGAAGAATGACTTCCTCTGCACGACGAAGCGGTACGGCAACTTCGACCTGCGGCTGAAGATCAAGCTGTCGGGCACGGAGGGGTTCGTGAACTCCGGAATCCAGTTTCGCAGTGAGCGGATTCCCAACAGTCATGAACTGATCGGCTACCAGGCCGACTTCGGCCATGGCTACGACGGCGCGCTCTACGACGAATCGCGGCGGAACCGGATCCTCGCCAAGCCGACCGCCGACGTGCTCGAGCAGGGCTCGCGGCCGGGCGAGTGGCACGATTACCGCATCCGGGCGGAGGGGCCGCGGGTGCGGCTCTGGGTCAACGGGATCCAGACGGTGGACTACACCGAGACCGAGCCAGGCCTGCCGGCGACCGGCGTGATCGCCCTGCAGATCCACGGCAACGCCGTGGCGGAGGTTCGCTTCAAGGACATCGAGATCGAGGAGTTGCCGGCGACTGAGGGACAAAGTTCGCGATGAGGCGTAGATCGTGATGGCATGGCAGCCGCGGGAGCCGGAATAGCCTACCGGGGTCGCGAAGGTCCCGGTCGCGGAAAACGGCAAGACTTTCAGGCGGGATTGCGACAGGCATGCGCTCGCGAATAGCCCGCATCGGCTCATTGGCCTCAGTGGTCAGGATTGTGCAGGGCTCCAGTGGTCCGCCCTGCTTGCCCCAAGCCCGCGATGCCGAACGGCTGCCCAGACTCAAGTCTGATGGAGTACGGCTGCTTTTTACCGTCGCGGGCCCGCCACTCGTAGAAGCCATCTGCCACGTTGGCACCGACGCAAACGGAAGCTCGCCCGGAAGGCCGGCTTCGTAGCGGTTTCCGAGCGGGCGTTCCGGCTGCGTCACTCCTGGCTGGGCTCATAGGAATATGCCTCCCAGCAGGCGGCGAGCTTCGCTTCGAGCACTTCGGGCCACGCAATCGAGCAGATCCTCCATCCGCTTGCCCACGACCCCGCCCGGCCTGAGCCGGGTTTGCGTGCTATTTTTTCGCAGGCGGATCAACATTGAGGCAAAACGCAGTGAATCGACGCTCCGCCTGCATCTGTTTTCTCGCTTTTCTGAAGACGTCGCTCGTGTCTTCAGTCGCCCTGGCCGCCCAAGAGGCAACCAGAACCGTCTCCCGGATCGCCGGACCGAGATGGAACGTCAACGGCGACTGGAGCCCCAGCCTTGAAGAGATTCAAGGCCACCTCCGTGCCGCCCATGGCATTGCCCCGGGTACGTTGGGCATCGAAGACCTGCTCGCCCTGCACGACAACGACCACAACCGCAGGGGCTACCAGGCGGGGCACGGACACAAAAAGGCCACGAAGGGCCAGTCGAAGGGTTACGCCGGCTTCTGAGCCCGGTGGGCTAACGCGAACGGGTTGGCCATTCAGCCCCCCGCGTGATGCGGCCTCCCCCCCGCGGGCCTCAGGTTGTGGGGAGGGGTAGGAGGCAGGGTGACCTATGCCGTGGTCCGCAAGGGCTCCGGCCTAAAGCGGTCCGGCAAGCCGCTCGTGGCCGTCGGCAAGCCGATTGAGTCGCTCGGCGTGGAGGTGGCCGGCGAGACCGTGCGGATCGAGGCCGCGACCGACGCGACGGACATGGCGGTGGCCTGTTCGGCGACCGTGAAGCACGGCCCTGCTGAACGGCAAGGACGTGCCGTTTTCGCGGAAGGACGCGGTGCGAATCGATGGGAAGTAAAAGCTTCGGATGGGCGGCGCCGCCGCCCCGCTCCCACAATACATCGCCGCGATTTACGGCAGTTTTTGGAGCCGTACGTGTCCCGGCTGAATGACCAGGAACGATACCCCGATCCTCTCGCCATGGGTTTCCACTGCCGTGACCACGGCTTGAGCCATCGTGATGCGCATCGAGGCCGGAAAGCGGACAAGGATGACTCCCGGTGATCGTGGCCTCGCTACAAAGACGTGCCATCCGAAATCCTTGTCTTCGGTTAACAGGATGCGTTGGTCCAGGTAGGCCTGATCGATGACGGTAGCATCCACCGATTGCTAACCTTCATCGACCACGGCGATGACGTCGTGCCCAGCAGCTCGTAGCGAGCGGACAATCAGGTAATCGCAGCTCTCATCGGCGAGGAAGCGAAGTGAGGGCATCTCCACCTCTTGAGGAGACGATGGATCGTCTCCTCAAACCTTCCTCAGGAGGCCTCAATACGCAGACTGGACGACGATTGTTTCGTGTGCGAGCATATCTGCGGCGTATCCAAGCGCTGCCCGAATATCACCCGGCCGAAGCGCAGGGTATCCGTCATACAACTCGCCTTCGGTCGCCCCCTCGCTCAGTTTGCGGACGATCAACTCAACCGGAATTCGAGTGCCCTCGATCACCGGCTTACCTCCCATGACATCCGGACAAATCTCGACTCGTGGGTGTTTCATGGAAGCATTTCCGGTTGGACGCGTACTCACAATTGGCGAACCAAAAGGTAAGTGTACTGACGTATCGTATTGGTTGTCAAGGCGACGCAAACTTGACATCCCCCGATGGGCCATTCGTGGACATGATGGTGGAGTGATCTGCCACACCGCAGCACAGGCCTTTTGCGAATCGACCGATGAATACCGATCAGCACGATCCCGGGATTCCGTCCCTTCCTGCAACACGATGCCTTCCCCCTGGGGGCAAACGTGACGCGATGCTCATCGATCGAAAGCAAACGCTTCGGAGATGCAAGGACGTCGATCGCGGTGTCTGGGGCCTCAACAAGCGGATCAGCAACTACCAGCCCGAGGTCCTGAGCCCCCACAACCTGGCCCTCGTCAAGGATCTCGAGCCCACCGACACCCCGATCCGACACCCTCACCGCGGCCGAACGGTAACGGCTCGCGGCTTGGCGGTCCGTGCCGGGTTCTTGCGACCGCCGCGGACGGGGGCTGCCGCGGCCGCGACGGCGAAGGGGCTGGCGAGCTCCGCGCAGTCGCCGAAGCCGATGCCCAGCGCCCGGGCCGCCTGGACCGCGGAGCTGTCCGGGTCGACCCGCGACAGCTGGCGGATCGCGTCGGCGATCGGCACACTCTCGATGTGCGGGGGCCGGTAGCAGACCATTTGGCCGAGATGGCCCTGGTGGATCAGCCGCACCGCGTGGGCTCCGAACTGCGTGGCCAGCACCCGGTCGAACGGCGTCGGCTCGCCGCCGCGTTGCAGGTGGCCGAGCACGACCGTCCGCACGTCGCGGTGAAGCCGCTGGGAAAGTTCCTGGGCCACGGCCTCGCCGATGCCGCCCAGCCGGACCTGCTGCCGCGTCCCGTTCAACCCACCGTGCACCAAGCCCTTGTCAGGCAGGTGAGCCCCCTCCGCCACCACGACCAGCGTGAACCGCTTGCCGTCGGCCTCCCGCCGGAGAATCTTCCCGCAGACGTTCTCGAATGTCCAGGGAATCTCGGGCAGCAGGATCACGTCACCACCCCCGGCGATGCCGGCGTGGAGGGCGATCCAGCCGGCATGTCGGCCCATCACCTCCAGCACCATGATTCGCTCGTGACTGGCGGCGGTGGTGTGGAGCCGGTCGAGGGCGTCGGTGGCGCAGGCCACGGCCGAGTCGAAGCCGAACGTGAAGGCGGTGGCGCCGAGATCGTTGTCGATCGTCTTCGGCACGCCGACCACCGGGATGCCCCGCTCATGAAACTGCTGGGCGATCGCCAGGGAGCCGTCACCGCCGGCGCAGATCAGGCCGCTGATCGACAACTGCCGCACAGTGGCCTCGACCTGGTCGAGCAGGGCCGGATCGATCGACACCCGCTGGTCCTCGCCGACGGTGGCTGAGAATCTCCCCTTGTTGGTCGAGCCGAGGATCGTGCCGCCCTGGGTGAGGATGCCGGCGATGTTCCGCGAGTGAAGCGGCATGTAGCTGACGGGATCGACGAGCCCCTCGTATCCACGCAGAAAGCCGACGCAGCCGTAGCCGAGCCGTTCAGCACTACGGGCGGCGGCCCGGATGACCGCGTTGAGCCCGGGGCAGTCCCCCCCGCTCGTGAGAATTCCGATGCATCGACTCGGCGCAGACATGGCAGGGGCTCCTGAAGGTCCGGGACAAGATCCGGATCGGGCCGCCTGCACCGACTGCTTCGTACTATAGATCGCGGTCGGTCCGTTGTAAATCCAGCAGGGCCAACCGCTGGAATGCCCGCTGGAGACGAGATGCGGACGGCCTACGCGGTGAGGCAGTTTGTTCCGACTGGCGGGACAACTCTCGAAAACAAGGATGAGGGCACTGGCGAACGCCCCCCATGGCCGCGGAACGAATCGCACTACCGCGAGGCTTCCCGCTTCTAGATCTGCTTGCTTCGGAAGCCGATCGAAACTGCTTGGAAATCAAGCGGTCTACGTCCCCGCTGAAGCGGCGAGCCGCTCGGCAATCCACACCTTGATGATTGACTGGCGAGTGACGCCGAGTCGCCCCGCCTCTCGGTCGAGTGACTCGATCATCCAGGCCGGAAAGTCCACGTTCACCCTTCGCTGCTCACGAAGCGGCCGTCGGGCCTTGCCCGTGTTCAAGGCACCAGACACATCCTTTAAAGTGTCGAATGCCAGATCGAACTCCGTGGAACTGATCTTACTCGAGCGTTTCATAAAGCTTGATCTCCTCGGGTCGAGACCTGCGGACTGAAATAATTCGAAACGTCTCACCTCGACGGGTGATCACCGCTGACCAATGCATGTTGGAGATCCTGGCCACCACGAGCCAGCGTGGCTCGCCGACGGTTCGTGCGGGAACTTCGATCAGCATGTCGTCGCGCCAATATGCCTTTTCAATGCAACTACTGGCGGCATGGAGACGAAGAACCGGGTCAGGCACGTTTTCCTGATAGAGAGCGAGCCATACCCCCCGACCGCGGCCAAATGAACTTGAGTGATCGGGCGAGCGGGCAGGAACGCCGGCGTAGCGTCGTACCGCTCGATCTCGTCAAGGAAGATATTGGTGAGGGCGGCGACGGCGCGGGGTCGCTCGGCGGCTGGCTTCTTGCTTGCTGGGTCGCCTAGCTCACATGGCCGCTCTGGGCAGCCATCGTCGGCCCCGGCGCTCTCGGCGGCCTGATGTGGATAAACCCGGAGCCCCCGAGCCGTCCAACCCACCCACAGGAGAAACTGACCTTGAGCCACATCGTCGAAATCAAAATTGAGATCAGGCGGCCGGATTCGGAGAGACTCCGCGCCGCCGCCAGAAAACCGCCACGCAAGGGGGGAAGCCATCGGCCGGGAGCGCTTGCGGAGCTGCCTTCGCCCGAAGTAGTCTCTCACCCGTCCGAGTGATCGCGACCGCGGCGGTTCACGTGACGCCGTGACCTGCCGGATTTCCAGAGATCCATCCTCGAAGGAGCCCTGCCATGGTCAGGCCCCGGATCGCAGCGTTCCCGCGAGTTCTTCCGTCGTTTGGCCTGGGGCTCACGCTCCTCCTGCAGCTCGCCGCCGTCAGCGCAGACGAACTCGTCGTCGGCTCGAAGGCACCGGCACTCGACATCGAGCATTGGATCCAGAAGCCGGCCCGCCACGGCGCCGAGTTTGCGCCCATCACGGAGTTCGAGCCCGGCAAGATCTTCGTGATCGAGTTCTGGGCGACGTGGTGCCCGCCCTGCCGGACGAGCATGCCGCACCTCGCCGACCTCCAGCGCACGTTCGCCGACAAGGGTGTGACGGTCATCAGCGTCACCGACGAGGATCTCGATACCGTCACGTCTTTTCTCGACACCGAAGCCGACGACGACCGCACCTACCGTGAGATCACCGCCGGGTATCTGCTCAGCGCCGATCCCGATGGCTCGGTCTCGCGGGACTACATGGAGGCCTCCGGGCAAGGAGGCATCCCGACGGCGTTTATCGTGGGGCGGACGGGCGAGATCGAGTGGATCGGCCACACCATGCAGATGGACGACCCGCTCGCGGAAATCGTCGCCGGCACGTTCGACCGTGCCGCGGCCGCGGCCGCGGCACGCGAGCTGAAGATCCTGCAGGGCCGCATCCCGCAGCTGGTGAAACTCCTGCAGGAGGATCGAGCGGGCGACGCGGTCGATCTGCTCGACGGATGGCTGGCCGAGGCGGAGAGTCCCGCGGCACGCGCCTGGCTCACGCGGGCCCGGGTGGACCTCGCCAGGAAGGCGGACGGACTCCGGGAGGCCAAGACCCGCGAGGAAGAGGAACAGGAAATCCTGGCGGACCTGCAACGCGGAGAACCGCTGTTGATTGGGCCTGACGACGCCTGCCAGAACGTCGGCAAACTCTGCCACGTGACGATGGACGTCGCGGGGGGGCGGTTGCTGAACACCAGCCGCTGCTTTCTGAACTCCACAGGCAACCATCTCGACGACGACAATTTCACGGCCGTGATCCTCGGTCCGGGCCTGCGCCGATTCGAGCGGGCCGGCGTCGATGATCCATTCGAGCATTTCATGGGCAGGGCCGTCCGCATCACCGGCGTGATCTCGCTGCACAAAGGCCGCCCGCAGATCGTGGTCCAGGTGCCCGGCCAGATCGAACTGCTGCCCGAGAGCGTGACGCCGGAGTCACCCGACCCGGGCCTGGCCCGCTAGGACGAACGCCACGCCAGGGAAGCGAGGCGCTCCGATCGCCGCTTCTGGGGCAGGGGAATCGGGGCACGCCATTCACGAGCCGCTTATCAGCCGGGAACTCGTTGCGGAAGTGCCATTGAACGGGCTATCCCTCGAAGCCACGACTCCCCGACCCCCGAATGAAAGGTTGGTGGCAGATGACGGCCATGACCCGACGCGTGCCTGGCCGGCCGACATTGTTCGTTCGCCAGATGCTGCGGAGTGACCCCCTGTGGTTCGCCGAAGCGACCGCATGCCTTAGGGCCCACCGGCGGCCGTGACCCCGGCGAGGCATGCCGTCGGATCGGGTTGCTGGTGGCCGCGTGGATCGCCCTCCGAGGCCAACCTGGCGGTGGCCCGCCGCCGCATCGCGGCCTATCGCAATCCGTTCGCTGAAGCTGACGCGGGAGCGGCCGGCTACGCGGTGATCCTGAGCAATGACGGAGTGTTCCCCCCGGCCGGAGCCACCATGAGGGACGCGAACGACCGCGGTTTTCCCGCCCGAGGTACGAAGCTCAGGGAGATCCGTGATGGCACGTCGTCGACCGCCTGTCTCGTGCCGATCAATGCGGCTGCTGGCCAAGAACCAGGCCGCCGGAGAGATGAGCGTCCTCGATCTGAGCGACTCCGACGCCGTGCAGCGGGCGACGGGAGGCCGGGTCACCGTGGAGGCCGTCGTCCATTCCGTCAGCTGGACGACGCAGCGAAACGCGGTAAACATCGAACTTGGGGGGCCGGAAGACGACCGCCTCCTCGTGTGGATCAACCCGGGCGTGACCGCGAAGCTCGTTGGCGGGGCCGTCGATCCGGCTCGTGAGGAGCTCAGGGGTCGGCGGCTGCGGGTGACCGGCCTGCTCGGCACCTACGGCGGCCGGTCCAAGCGGCTTGAGGGGCGCAAGCAGATCACGGTCGACTCGCCGGCTAACATCACCTTCGCGGAACCTGATGGGCTTAATGCGCGGGAGTAACCAGCGAGCTGACCATGACAGCAACGTGACTGGCCGAACGGAGCGACCGCACGAAGATGTGGCCCGGGCCGCGGCCGAAAATGCACGAGGCCCAACGCCAACTGCTTCGTCGAGTCCTCACCTTTCGAGTTCCTGGACCGGCTCGCAGATCTCGACCCACTTCCGCTGGTTGTAGAAGTCCAGCACGAGCCCGGGATTCGCCGCCCAGGCTTCGGGGGTCGCCACGTCCTCGACACGGCGGCCCTCCCAGAGCCCGTCGGCGCCGCGAAAGGTCTGCAGGCCGCTCTCGGCACTGATCCCGGCCCCGGACAGCACGACGACGAGTTTCATGGGCTCACGCCTTCTGCGGCTCGACGCACCCAGCCGAATCATTCCTGACGTTGTTTACCAGCGTGCTCACCGGGTACGCCGTCATCTCATCCGGGTGAAACGGCCGCAGAAGCCGAGCCAGCCTACCGGGGTCGTGAATGTCCGGGTCGAGCCAGATATCAAAACTCTCTGGCGGGATGACCACGGGCATGCGCTCGTGTATTGCCCGCATCGGCTCATTGGCCTCAGTGGTCAGGATCGTGCAGGTCTCCAGTGGCTCGCCCTGCTTGTCCCAGCGGTCCCACAAGCCCGCGACGCCAAACGGTTGCCCAGACTTAAGCCTGATGTAGTACGGCTGCTTCCTGCCGTCGCGGGGCTGCCACTCATAGAAGCCGTCTGCTGCGATCAGGCACCGGCGCGAACGGAAACTTGCCCGAAAAGCCGGCTTGGTGGCGGCGGTCTCCGAGCGGGCATTGGCC
>Ga0209498_1000507_pt1 | contig 23882 bp, 21 predicted proteins | sample WalLakDeSediment_FD_184131 | JGI IMG/M metagenome (GOLD analysis project Ga0209498, IMG submission 184131) | Lake sediment microbial communities from Walker lake, Nevada to study Microbial Dark Matter (Phase II) - Walker Lake 11/02/13 Deep... | ecosystem: Environmental > Aquatic > Freshwater >...
ACGAAGAGCCAGGCGCTCTCTGGCGGCCAGGCGCAGGTACCGCTGTTGCGCACGCGCCAGCTTTTCACGAAGCGCTCGCCCGGCTGCATGACGCTGTCGTCGGGAATGGTCAGGTCGGCCACGAAGTCCAGGGCGTAGACGCAGGCGGGGGCGGGCGGCGGCGCCATGACCGTGGCCGGAGTAGCGGCGGTCGTGGCCGGCTGGGGCGTGGGGGCGATGCCCGTGTTGGTGGGCGGCAGCGTGAGCGTTTGGACGACGACGACGGCCGTGGCCAGGGCGGTAGGCGTCGGGGCGGCCGGCGTTACCAGGGCGCAGCCCGCCAGCGCGCTGCTCAGCAGCGCGCTGCCTAGCAGCGCCATCAGGCCGGCGTAAAACCAAACGCCCGGCCCGTGCGTAACGCGGTTGAAGCGGATCATCAATCCTATGCGCCTCCCTGTGCTGCGCTGTCCGAATCGGTAGTTGCTTCTCGTTGCTTTCAGTTTAAAGGAAATTATGCAGGGTTGGTTAGTGACATGTGGCACGTTTGGCGTTGACGAAAGTCATCAGCAGGCGCGCTACCGGCGCGCAGCGCTAGGCGTTCGCGGCGAGCGCCTGCCTTACCGCTGCCCACAGCGCTTCCGCTTGATAGGGCGTGCGCAGGTGCAGCAGCGGCGCTTCCGGCTCCAAACCAAACATATATTTCAGGCGGTTGATACGGGTCGGCGTGACGCAAATCAGCGCTATGTGGGCGAAGTGGGATTTCAGGTAGGTGTAGCGCGCCAGGCCGGTCTCATTTGCATTGTTGATCGCCAGCAAAATGAGCCGGAGCTGGCCGTGGTGTTGGCGCAAAAGCTGCGCGGCCTCATCCAGGCGGCTGGCTGAAACGGCCGCAAAGCCCCCAATTTCCAGCAAATCAACCGTTGCGGCGCCCATCAGCGGGTCCGGGTCCAGGACGAGAATGAAAGGGGAAGCTCCTTGGGGAATATTGGGCTCTTGTATCATGGCCGCCCTTTGAGCAAATCCTCAAAGACCTGTTGCGGCCAGGATTGAGCCATATGAAGAACTCCCCCCCTCCTCAGGATAAGAGGGCGCCCGGCCCCAAACGATAAATGCATTATAGAGGATGGCGCCGGATTTGCATGGTCCTATGGTAATGTATTACGATTATGACCTGAGTAACGACAAGAATGTGACCGGGGTACTGTTGAGATCGGCGCGCAAGGTCGCGAGGTTTGCACGGCGCAAAGTGTGCTAAAATAAGGCTATTGTTTGCGAGGAGGTCCTTAGTGCAAGAAGCGCTTGTCACGTCGGTTCTGATCACGGGTTTGCTCATCCTGCTGTCCGCTTACTTCTGGCGTCGCCGCGAGCAGTCATGGCGGCGGGAAGTGGGCGAGTTGGAACAGCATCTCGGAGCGCGCACGGCCGAATTAACGGCCGTTTCCGCCCAACTCCAGCAAGAAATCGCCGGCCGCGCGCAGGTCGAGGAAAGCCTGCGCCGCCGCGAGCGCTTTTTCCGCGCGCTCACCGAAAATGCCGCGGACACCATCTCAGTAGTAGACAGCACGCGCCACATCGCCTATGACACCACCTCCACGCGCTCCTTTTTAGGATTTGCCCCTGGCTTCTTCATTGGTCGCCACGTAGCCAATTTAATCCACCCTGAAGATCGGCCCCTGACCCAGCGCATCTGGGAGAAGTTGCAGGAGCCCAAAGCAGCGACGACCGTCGAGATGCGCGTGCAGCATCGCTCCGGTGAGTGGCGCTGGCTGGAGGTGCGCGGGCGCAATCTGCTGCACGATCCCGACGTGGCCGGCTTTGTCTTTAACTCCAGAGATATTACCGAGAACAAGCTGGCCCTGACGGCGATCCACAAGAGCCGCGAAACCTTGAGCCGCCTGTACGCCGCCGAACAGCAGGCGCGCCTGGTATCGGAGACGCTGCGCGCGGCGAGCGTGGCTTTGTCCCAATCCCTCGATTTTGAAACCGTGCTGCACACCCTGCTCAGCTTCGTGCGCCAGCTTGTTCCGTACGATTGCGCCACCTTCTGGCTGCAGGAAGGTCCCAGCTTGCTGGCGCGCGTCGTGCACAGACAGGGCGAGGCGGTACGGAATTTGCCCGCGCCTGATGGCGCACAGGCCGCCGTTTTGCGCATGACTCCCCACGCGGATGATTTAGCGGCGGTCCCTCAATTTCCGGAGGACGGTTGCGGGACAACCTATCCCCAGGAGCAAACGCACAACTGGCTGGCCGTCTCGCTGGCGGCCGGTGAGCGTCCCATTGGCCTGCTGCTGCTGGAAAAGCTGAAGCCGGAACGCTTCAGCGAGGAGCAGCGTGATTTGGTCCACGCGCTGGCGGCGCACGCGGCCGTGGCGCTGCACAATGCCCAGTTGTTTGCCCAGGCGGACACGCAGCGTAACCAGCTACGGCGCCTGGCGCTGGAGTTGGTGAACGCGCAGGAAGCGGAACGCCGGCGCATCGCGCGCGAGTTGCACGACGAAGCCGGCCAGGCCCTCACGGCGCTGCAGTTTATGCTCAAGGGGGTGCGCCTTGACCTGGGAGATGATTCCCAGCTGCCGGAATTCCTGGCGGCGCAGCGGCAGCTAGATCAGGCGATTGCGCTGGTTGATCAGACCATGGTCCAGATGCGTTTGCTGGCCCACGATCTGCATCCGGCCGCGCTGGATGATCTCGGCCTTAACCCCACCTTGAAGGGTTTTTGCCGTGATTTTGAAAAGCACACCCGCTTGCCGGTCGCCTACAACGGCGTCGACGTCGCGGACTTGCCGGAGGGCGTGGGTATTAGCCTGTATCGTTTTCTGCAGGAAGCCTTAACCAATGTGGCGCGCCACGCGCAGGCGACGCGCGTGGACGTTTGCATGGAAAATGAAGGCGACGCCGTGCGCCTTTCTGTGACGGATGATGGCCGCGGTTTTGACGTGACCCAGGCGTTGGGGCGCGAAGCCGTCCCGTCCGGCATTGGCCTGCGCGGCATGCAGGAGCGCATCGAGGCGCTGGGCGGCATGCTGCTGATTAGTTCGCAGCCGGGCGCAGGCGCCAGCGTTACGGCCGTGGTCATGATGGTTTGAAGAATGCGCCGCGCGCCGGGCGCCGGCGCTTTTACCAGGCGCTTGTCCACGCAAGCGTCTGGCGCTTTTGAAGCCATGGAGTGAACATGATGACCAGCATTACAGTTGTCCTGGCGGAAGATCATCACGTTGTGCGGGCGGCCGTGGCGGCCTATCTGAATCGTGAACAGGATATTGAGGTGGTGGGGGAGGTGTCTGATGGCGGCGCGCTGCTGCCGACCGTGGCGGCGCTGCGACCGGACCTGCTGCTGCTGGATGCGCACATGCCGGGGCACCAGGTGATTGCCTCGACCCGTGCGCTGCGGCAGGCGTTTCCCGACCTGCGCATTTTGATCCTCTCGGCCTACGACCGGGAAGAATACATTGTGGGCGCGCTGCGCGAGGGCGTGGCGGGCTACGTCTTGAAAGACGACGCGCCTGAGATGTTGATTGCGGCCATTCGCGCCGTCGCCAGGGGTGGGGAGTACCTCTCGCCGCGCGCTTCAAAAGTGCTGCTGCACTCGCTGCGCTATGCGGACACGCAGAGCCAGGAGGAGTTGACAGAGCGTGAACGGGAAGTGCTGCGTTTGATGGCCCAGGGTAAACGCAATGACCAGATTGCGGCGCAGCTGGCGGTTACGACGCAGACGGTCAAAAATTACGTGCGCGCCATTTTCCGCAAGCTGGGCGTCGAGACTCGCGTTGAGGCGGTGTTGTTTGCGCTGAACGCCGGCCTGGTGACGCTGGAGCCCTGGAACACCGACGGTCCGGAATGAGAGCGGACGATTGGCGGGTTAGAAGAGCGCAATACGGCCGTTCAGAATCTCCTCGCGCAGGGCGTCGATCTGCTCAAGCTGCTGGTTGAGTACGGCCGTTGCTCCCGCCCGCATCCTGTCCGTCACTGCCCCGTCCGCCGGGCACAGCGCCGCCGTCGCCACCTGGGGATCATCCAGCGGCCGTCCAATCTGGCCCAAGATCAGCACCTGCGCCTGCCGCACGTCCGGCAGCGCCGCCACGAGCGCCTGCGCCGCGCGCAGCGCCAGCACGTTGTAGAGCTTGCCCACGTGGCTGATGGCGTTTTTGCCCGCTGTGGCCTCCAGCGAAGCGGCGCGAAAGGGGGTAATCAACCCCGTGATGCGGTTGCCGCGCCCCACCGCGCCGTCGTCGCCGCACTCGGCGCTCGTGCCCGTTAGCGTCAGGTAGACCGCGCCGCTTGCTTCATGGTCGGCCGCGTTGAGGTGTACCGTGACCGGGTAGCGGCTCTGCGCCTGCGCAAAGCGCGTGATGGCGGCCGTCAGGTCGGCCTTCACCGCCCGGTAGCGGCTGAGGTCGGCGATTTCGGTGGCCAGCAAGGGCGCGGCGCAGGTCAGCGTAATCCGCTCTCCCAGCCGCGCGCCCATCACCTTGACGTCCTCGCCGATGGGGAACTGATCCAGCAGCGCGTGGTTCAGGTGTTGGCTAACGGCGTAGACCGTCCGCTCCAGAACGGAGAACGGCCAATGGGCGACGCCGAAACTGGTGTCGTTGGCCGTTACGCGCTCGACCGTCTGGACTAGTTCGCCGGCGCCGTGACCGGCGTAGCAGTCGACCACGCAGTGACGTTCCGGGTCCAGGTTGCGCAGCGTCTCGCGCAGGTAGGCCTTGGCGGCCTGGATGGCGATGATGTCGAGCGGAATGGCGCGGCCGTCGCCCGTTTGGGCCGCGCCGCGGCCGGCAATCTGGACGCGAATCGGCTTGAGCAGGCAGCCGCCTCCAAAGCCGATCTCCGTCTCCCCGGCCACAAGCTGCACCTTGTCGAAGTTGTGGTGCAGCAGCGTGCCCAAATGTTCCCGGCACCAGCGCGAATAGTCGGTCGCGATGCGCTCCGCGATGCCGTCGCACAGGCTGTCGGGATGGCCGATGCCCTTGCGCTCCACAATTTCCACCGCGCGCGCTTCAATCCACATTTCACAAGCGTCCGTCACCACAATATTGCGCTTCATACGCCCTAGCCTCCTCTGAGCTCTCTCCGCACCTACTCCCCTCGCCCCCTCGCTCCTCGCTCTTCCCCCCTCGCCCCTCGCCCCTCGCTCCTCGCCCCCTCGCCTCTTTCACTCCATCACCCCAATCAATCCCGCCCCCGCCGCCAACTCCAGCATCTCGCGCGTAATCGTCTGCTGCCGCGCAACCTGTACGCTGGCGGTCAGCTCGGCGATCAGGCGCTCGGCGTTTTGGGTGGCCGACTCCATGAGCTGGTAGCGCGCGGCCTGTTCGGCGGCGGCCGATTCCAGCAGAATGCCAAAGAGGGCGCATGCGGCCCACTGCTGGATAATTTGCGCGTAGAGCGCCGGCGGCGCGGTTTCGATGATGGGCGGCGGCCAGGCCGCGCGCGCGCCGGACGGCAGGCGCGGCAGGCGCGGGGGCAGCATGCGCCAGACGGCCGTTTCATACAGCCCGGTTCCGCGGTAGCGGTTGTAGATCACGTGTACGGCGTCGATGGCGTACGCCTCGTACTGCGCCAGCCAGCGCGTCGTCAGCGCGTGGGCCAGCGCGTAGGGAGGCGCGGTGGTGAAAGGCAGGGCGCCGGCCCAGGTAAACGGCCGTTGTTCCTGTGTCCACATGGCCTGCGTCCAGACGCGCTGCAGCCGGCGCCCCAGAAGCTGCACCTCGGCCGCGGGCGCGCGCTGCAGATGGTCTTGGGCGAATTCGAAAACGGCCGTGTTGAAACGGCCGCACAGCCCCCGTTCGCTGCCCACCACCAGCGCCAGCCGGCGCGGCGCGCCCGTCTCGCCGGCTGGCCCTGCGCGCCCGCCGCCCGATGCGCGCACGTGGGGCAGCAGCGCCGGCAGCATGGCCAGCAGCTCGGCCCCGTAGGCCTGCACGGCGCGCCGCTGCTTTAGGGCTGCCTGCCAGCTTCCCAGCGCAATCATGCGCAGCGCCCCCAAAATCGGTTTCACGCCGCGGATGTTGGCCAGCCGTTCTTCGATGCGCTCAATGTCTTCCATGGGTCAGGTGTGCAAGTGTGCAAGTGTGCAAGTATGCAGGTTTGCAGGTTTGCAAGTTTGCAGGGTTGCGGGTGGTTAGAGAATTTCGAATTGTTCGAGATCCCATACGAAGATGACGGCGCCGCCTAGCTCTACCGTCGCCGGGGGCGGTTGGCTGCTCGTGGTGCTGTGGGCGCGCGTCTGGACCTCCGTGCGGCAGTTGGCGCGGATGATGCCCAGCACCTCATCCAGCTTCGTCCTGTCCACCGCGATAAACAGCATTTGCTGCGCCTGCCGCAGCACGCCGCCGCGGCTTTCCGTAAAGGTAGTCGTGTAGCCGGCCGTTACCAGCGCGTCAATCACGTGGCCGGCCTGGCCACGCGGCACAACCGCCAGGATCATTTTGGTCATATAGCGCCCTCCTCTAGCCAGCTTTGCTTAAACGTGACAATCGCTTCCAGCAGCCCGCGCTCGGTTTCTTCGTCTAGCTCGCCGCTGTACGCAATCAAATCCATCAGATCCGGCTTCGTTTTGCGGCAATGCGCCGCCAGCGCGCGCTCAAACGCCAGCACGTGCTCCACCGGCAGATCGTCCAGGTGCCCTTTGATAGCCGCCAGGATGCTGACGATTTGCTCCGCCAGCGGCAGCGGCCGGTGCGGGGGCTGCGTCAGCACCTGCTGCAAACGGCGGCCGCGCTGGATCTGGCGCTGGGTGGCCGCGTCGATGTCGGCCCCGAAGCGCGCAAAGTGCGCCACTTCGTCATACTGCGCCATCTCCAGCCGCAAATCGCCGGCAACCGCGCGCATGGCGCCGCTTTGCGCCGCGCCTCCCACGCGCGAAACCGACAGCCCGGCGTGCACGGCCGGTTTGACGCCGCGGTTAAAACGCTCCGCGTCCAGGATAATCTGTCCATCCGTGATCGAGATCAGGTTGGTCGGAATGTAGGCCGAGATGTTGCCGCGCTGGGTTTGCACAATCGGCAGCGCCGTCAGCGACCCCCCGCCGGAGGAGGCGCGCAGCTTGCCGGCCCGCTCCAGCAGGCGTGAGTGCAGGTAAAAGACGTCGCCCGGATAGGCCTCGCGGCCCGGCGGGCGGCGCAGCAGCAGGCTCAGCTCGCGGTAGGCGTCGGCATGCTTGCTCAAATCATCGTAAACCACCAGCACGTCGTGACCATCCTCCATCAGCGCCTCGCCCATGGTGCAGCCCGCGTAGGGCGCCAGATAGCGCAGCGCCGGCGGATCGTCCGGGCTGGAGATCACGACGATGGTGTAGGCCAGCGCGCCTGCTTTGCGCAGCGTTTCGATAGTGACCATGGCGCTGGACTTTTTCTGGCCCACGGCCACGTAAACGCAGAGCACGTCGCTGTCGGCCTGGGCCAGGATCGCGTCGACGGCCAGCGTGGTTTTGCCCGTCTGGCGGTCGCCGAGAATCAGCTCACGCTGCCCCCGCCCGATGGGCACAAGGGCGTCGACGACCTTGAGGCCGGTGTGCAGCGATTTATTGAGCGGCTCGCGCTCCACGATCGTGGGGGCGTCCCTTTCGAGGCAGCGGGTAACGGCCGTGTCCAAGGCCGGCTTCTCGTCCAGCGGCAGCCCCAGGGAGTTGATCACGCGCCCCAGCAGCTCCGACCCAACCGGAATTTGCAGCCGCGCGCCGCTGCCCAGCACCAGATCGCCGCCCTGGATGCCCTTGTCCGTCCCCAGCAGAATAACGTCTAGATGCCGCCGGCCCAGGTTCAGCACCAGCCCTTGCACCCCCGTCGGGAAGGTGACGATCTCGTCGATGCGCGCGTGCGGCAGGCCGGACAGCCGCGCGACGCCGTTGCCGATGTGCTGCACGGTGCCGACGTCACGAAAATGGACCGTGGGTTGGATAGCGCTCGTTTCGCGGTGCAGGCTCTGTAGCAGCGTGGTCACGTCCGGCAGCAGGCGCACGGCCTGCGCCTTGAACGTTGCGCTTGCCGTGATTTCACGCAGCGCGCCCTGGACGTCAAAAGGCGGGAAAAGCGGCGCGGCGGCGCGTTCTTCAGGCATAGCGGATTTCCTCACCTGCTCGCCAGGCGCTGCTCGCCTGCTGGGTAAACTTTTGCAGCACCTCCAGGCGCAGTTCGTCCAGCCGTTCCGCAATCGAATTTTCTACGATCATGTCGCCCAGGCGCACCCGCAGCCCGGCCGCCAGGTGTGGATCGGTTTCCAGCTCCAGGTTGACCTCATGGTCGGCCAGCGCGGCGAAGGTGCGCGCCAGCGCCCCCTGCTGTTGCGGCGTCAGCGGGCGCGCCGTGGTGATGTATACCGTCGGTTCTCGATCGGCCAGCGCCAGCCGCACCGCCTCCACGCGCGCCATATCGCTGCGCCCCATTTGCCAGACGCGGTCGTTGAGCTGCTGTACCATGTCGTCGTGCGCGCTTTGCGGGATGGCCTGCCCGATCACCTCATTGCTGATGTCCAGGACGGTAGCGACCAACTGGGTGTGGAAGTGGTCCAACGCGTGGCTTTGCCAACGCTTGGCTTCCTCGTGGGCGGTCGCCAGGATGCGCTCGGCTTCGGTGCGCGCGGCGTGCAGCAGCTCGTTCCGTTCCGTTTGGGCCTGATGCATGGCTTTTTCGTGCAGCGCGGCCGTTTCTGCATGCACCTGCGCCCGCTGCTGCGCCAGTTCATCCCGCAAACGGGACGCCTCGGCCAGTTCCGCCTCCATCTGGCGCAGCAGTTCGGCCTTGGCGTCGGCGCGCTGGCGCACGTTGCGCATTACCGGTTGAAACAGGAAGCGGTACAGCAGCGCGCTGAGCAGCAGGAAGTTGAGGATCTCAAAAATAATGGTCGTCAAATCTAGCTTCAACATAGGCTGCGTTCCTTCAACCCTAACCGGCGGCTTGGTGGACAAGTTTTCCGGCGGGCCGCCGGGCGCGCTTTAGAAAAAGCGGTCCAGCAGCGGGTTGGCGAAGATGAGAATCAACACGACGAGGAGAACGTAGATCGCGGTCGACTCCAGCAGAGCCATGGAGATCAGCAGCGTCGTGCGCAGGTCGCGCGTTGCTTCGGGCTGGCGCGCCATCCCTTCCAACGCCTTGGAGACGGCGAGCCCCTCCATGATGACGGGGCCCATTGTGCCGAGCACAATCGCCGCGCCGGACACAATGATGGTAACGGCCGTAATCATGACCCCAGGTTCCATTTCCCACATAAAAAGCTCCTTTTGCCCGCCCGGCATTGGCCGCGCGGATGGCGCGGTCAACCAGCCGGGGCGCCTTTTGGTTTGCGCAACGGCTCATTGGCGGCCAGACCGGCGCTGATGTAAACAGCCGCCAGCACCGTAAAAATATAAGCCTGCAGCAGCCCCGTGAAAATGCTGAACCCCACCAGGGGCAGCGGTACAAACAGCGGCGCCAGCACAAACATCACCGCAATAATCAGCTCGGCGCTGATGATGTTGCCGAACAGGCGCAGCGTGAGCGACAGCGTGCGGCTAAGCTGCCCGACCAGCTCCAGCGGCAGGATGAAAATGGGCGACGCCATATCCTTCAGATAACCCCATACCCCTTTTTCGCGCATGCCAAAGTAATGGACCGAAAAGAAGACCACCAGCGCCAGCGCCAGCGGCGTGTTGATATCGCGCGTGGGGGATGACAGGAAAGGGATGACGCCGATGACGTTGGCGGCGGCAATAAAAATGGCCAGCGTCCCTAGCAGGGGCAAAAAGGCGGCCGCGGGCGCGCCCATCACGCCGCTAATCAGGTCGTTGAGAAAATCAACCAGCATTTCCAGCGCGGTCAACTGCCGCCGCCCGATGATGATCGCCGCCGCCGTCACGATGGCCATCATGATCCAGGTCGAGATCACCGTGTCGCGCACGGGCAGGCCGAAGAGGGTAAAGACCACTTCCGGAAAGACCCCTTCCATGCCTTTAATCCTCTATCCAATGCCAGTTGGTGCGTTCGAGCCAGGCCAACAGGAGCCAGCGGCTGATCAACAAGCCGGCCCCGGCCAGCAGTCCCGGCGCGATGCCCTGCCGCAGCGCGGCGTAAAACAACAGGCCGACCAGCGCCAGGCGGCCCAGCAGGCCCACAATCAGCCAGCCGGCCGCGCCGGCGCCGGCGCGCGGACTGATATGGTTGACCGTCCACGCCTGCGTGCGCAGCAGGATCGCGCCTACGAGAAGCCCGGCTATCAGAAATAGTGCGTTCATTGTTCACCTACCGAAACTACCAGCGCTCTGGCCGGTCTCCCGACCGCGCCAGACAAGGCGTGCGTTCATTGTTCACCTACCGAAACTACCAGCGCTCTGGCCGGTCTCCCGACCGCGCCAGACAAGGCGGCTGTCCGTTCATGGTTCGCCTACCTGTCTGGTTCATCCTTGTCCTTCTTGTCCTTGTGCGCATCCGCCGCCTGCGCTAACTCCCGTTCCGCATCCCGCTGCTCCAGCCGCCGGATCAGGCGCGCCAGGTTGTAGTAACCGATGCCCACGCCGAGCACGAGCAGTCCCAGCGTAAAAATGTGGCCGGTGCCCAGCCAGCGATCCAGGTAATGGCCGAGCAGCACTCCGCCGAAGATGGGCAGCGCCAGGTCCCAGCCGGCCGAAATGGCCACCAGCGAATCGCGCCACAACTGGCTCCACATGCTGCCCTCGTTACGCTTGCCCATACTCTTGTTCCGGGTTGGGCGCGCCGGGCGACGGCCGTTCCTGCAGCAGCGCCTGTGTTAAACGGTCGAAGCGCTGTGCGCCGGCGGGCGGCTGCCCGTTCGCCGCCCCGTCCAGCAGCCCGCTGGTGTAGATCGTGACCGCTGCGGCCGTGACGTGCAAAATGCCCGCCGCCACGCCCACGCTCTGCGCGCCGTGCGCGTCGGCGTAGCGCAACGGCGCGTCCACCGTCGCCGCCAGCAGCGGCGCGTGGTTGGGCAAAATGCCGATGCCGCCGTCGCTAAGCTGGACCTGCACCCAGCGCGCCGCGTCGACCTCCAGCAGCGTCGCCTGCGGCGTGCGGATAATCAGGCGCAGGCTGTCCATCTCACGCGCCCGCCTGCGCCAGCACGTCTTCCAGCGCGCCGGCCATGTAGAAGGCCTGTTCGGGGAGGTGGTCGTAACGGCCGTCTAAAATCTCCTCAAAACCCCGCAGCGTTTCCGCCAGGGCCACGTAGCGCCCCGGCCGTCTGGTGAACGTCTCCGACACAAAAAAGGGCTGCGTCAGAAAGCGCTGTAGGCGGCGCGCGCGCGTCACCGCCTGGCGATCCTCGGCGCTCAGCTCTTCCATCCCCAGAATGGCGATCACGTCTTGCAGCTCTTGATAGCGCGCCAGCAGCGCGCGCGTGGCCATGGCAATCTCGTAATGGCGCTCGCCGACCGCCGCCGGCGTCAGCAGGCTGCTGCTGGAGCTAAGCGGGTCAATCGCGGGATACAGCCCCAGGCTCGCCTGCCGGCGCGACAAAATCGTGGCCGCGTCCAGGTGCGCAAAAGTCGCTACGATGGCCGGATCGGTCATGTCGTCGGCCGGCACGTAGACGGCCTGGACCGAGGTGATGCTGCCGCGGCTGGTGGTCGTGATGCGCTCCTGCAGCGCGCCCAGCTCGCTGTCCAGCGTCGGCTGGTAACCCACCGCGCTGGGCAGCCGCCCCAGCAGCGCCGAGACTTCCGCCCCGGCCTGGATGTAGCGGAAGATGTTGTCCAGGAAGAGCAGCACCGGGCGGCGCTCGTAATCCCGGAAATATTCGGCCATCGTCAGGGCGCTGAGCGGCGTGCGCAGGCGCGCGCCGGGCGGCTCGTTCATCTGTCCAAAGACCAGCACCGTGCTCTCCAGCACCCCGCTGGCCTGCATATCCAGCCACATCTCGTTGCCCTCGCGGCTGCGCTCGCCCACGCCGGCAAACAGCACAATACCCTGGTGCTCGCGAATTGTATGGCGCATCAACTCCAGCATCAGCACCGTTTTGCCGACGCCGGCGCCGCCGAACAGGCCGATTTTGCCGCCGCGCGGATAGGGCGTCAGCAGGTCAATCGCTTTCAGCCCGGTAACGAATGGTTCATCGCTCACGATTTGCTCGTGCAGGCGGGGTGAGTTGGTGTGGATGGGGCGTCGTTGGACGTTGGTAAGCGCGCCCAGTTCGTCGGTGGGCTCGCCCAGCACGTTAAACATGCGCCCCAGCGTGGGCCGGCCGACGGGCACGCTGATGGGGTGGCCCGTGTCGTGGACCGGCAGGCCGCGCCGCAGCCCCAGCGTGCTGCCCAGAACGATGGTGCGCACGGTGTAGGGATCAACGTGCTCCTGCACCTCGATGACCAGGTCGGGCCCGGCGTCGTGCTTGATGACCAGCGCATTGTTGATGCCGGGCAGGTCTCCCGATGCGAAGCGCACGTCCACTACGACTCCGGCGACGCGCGCCACGGCGCCCACATTTGCCAAAGCGGTGACTCCTCCGTAAATGTAGGGCAAGTATCCTACTTGCCCGCGTAAGCAGGAATCTTGCGCTACAACGCCTGTTGTTTGCTATGCGCTAAGCATAGCGAAACCGCCTGCCTGGCGGATAGTGATAAATGGCATATTCCGTTTTGACGAAAGTCACAACTAAGGGATTACGGCGCCTGGGCAAGCTGGCTCGACAGACGCAGGGCAATCTGGGCCACGTCTTGTCCGAGATGCAGGGTGAAGGTGCGGGCCTGGCGGCAAATGGCTTCCAGGACGTTGACGTGGTCGCGCAGCGTGGGTTGGTCCCAGCGGTCAATGCTTTCTTCCATCAGGCGGGCCAGCGCGACGGCGCGCGGCAGCGGCCGTATCCAACTGTGCGCCTGGCCGCTGATTTGGGGCGCAAACAGGGCGCTTACGCGGTGCGGGGCCGCCCAACGGCCGTTAACCAGCCGCTGCCCGGCAATGTTGATGGCTTCGCCGCCCTGACCCGCGCCCGGCGCAGAAGCGGCGACCCACGCCCGCAGCCCCGGCAGCAGGTCGAACGAGCCGGGCCGGATGCCGATATCGCCCGGCGTGGCCAGGGCGTAGACGCCGTCGGGGCGCGCGTGCAGCAGCACCACGTCGTTGGCCAGCAGCTCCCAGCCCGCCAGCAGCAGGCTCAGCCCCGTGGTCGTTTTCCCGCTCTGGCTGGGCCCGACGATGAGCACGCACTGCTCCTCCCTGGCCGCGGCGAAGGCGTGGGCCAGGTAGTAGCCGCGGCGGCGCAGCAGGGGAGCCAGGCTGGTGAAGGTGATGTCCTCGAAACGGCCGTACCGCATGGCGCGCGGCGTGATCACGCCTTCCACAACCGGGACGGAGCCCGCGCCGGCGGGAGCAAGGGGCGCCGTCACCAGCGCGCCGTCCTGGTAATGGAGCAGCGCCTGCCCCTCCGCCGCGGCGTAAACGGATAAAATGCGCGGGCCGCGCGGCAGGGCGCCGGCGTCGCTGAAATAGGGGGGCGCTTCCGGTAGCGGCGGGAGCTGGGGCGCGCCCGTCAGGCGCAGGATGATGTCGGGCGGGCCGGCAGGCTTGCCGGCGGGGGCCAGCCAGCCTTCGAAGAGCTGCCGCCACTGCCGCCGGATAGGTTCGTCGGGGCTTTGTAGTTCCAGGCACAGGTCGTGCAGTTGCAGGTGCATGCTGACTATTCGTTCAGAAGTTGCTGGATGGCTTGTTCAAAGATTGCATAGGGCTGCGCGCCGGCCATGGTATAGCCGTTGATAATAAAGGCCGGCGTGCCGTTGATGCCCCGCTGCAGCCCTTCCTCCAGGTCGGCCAGCACGGCCGTTTCGTAGACGCCGCCGGTCAGGCAGTCGTTAAACGCGGCCTGGTCCAGTTGCAGCTCCGCGGCGTAGGTCGCAAACAGTTCCGGGGCGTTGGCGCGGCCGCTCCACGCGCCCTGATTTTCAAACAGCAGGCGATGCATCCCCGCATAGTCGCCCTGCGCGCCGGCGCAGCGCGCCGCCTCGGCCGCCTTCACCGCCTGCGGGTGGATGTTTGTCAAGGGGAAATCTTTGAAGACGTAGTGCACCAGCCCCTTGTCGATGTAGTCAGCCTTGATCTGGCCGAACGTCTGGCTGAAGTGGCGCGCGCAGAACGGGCATTGGAAATCGGTGTATTCGATAATTTGCACCGGCGCGTTCGGGTCGCCGAGGCTGAATGATGCGCTCAAATCCGGCGGCGGCGGCGCGTAGGCCTCCGCCAGCGTCCCCGCCTGCGCCAGCTCGACGGCGTAGACGAAGAGGTCGAACGGCTGCGCGCCGCTGACCGGGTAGCCGTTGATGAAAAAGGTGGGGGTTGCCTGGGCGTTGAAGGCAAAGGCTTCTTCCAGGTTTTGCTGGATGGCGGCGTCGAAACGGCCGTCGCTCAGGCAGGCGTCGAATGCGGCCGTGTCCAGCCCCAGCTCCGCGGCCAGGCCGCTGAAAATGGCGTTGGCTTCGTCCACGCCGGCGCCGTTCCAGGCGTCCAGGCTCTCAAAGAGGGCGTCGTGCATCTCCAGGTAGGCCTCCTGGACGCCGGCGCAGCGCGCCGCCGTGGCCGCCGCGCGCGCCAGCGGGTGGATGCTGTCCAGCGGCAAATCTTTGACCAGGTAGTAAACGGTTCCCGCGTCGACCATCTCGCTCAGGATGCGCGGCAGCGTTTCCAGCGCGTACCGCTGGCAGAAGGGGCATTGGTAATCGGTAAATTCCACGATCGTCACCGGCGCATTCGGATCGCCGATGGCGAAGGCCGCCGTCTCGCGTGGGATTGTCACCGGCTCCGGCGCCGTGCGCGGCGGCGTCAGCGGCGACGGCGACGGCTGTTCGGCGACCTGCTGCGGCTCCGCGATGCTTTCGCCTTGCTGGATGGCGGCGATGGCGCTGTTGAACGTTTGCAGCGGCTGCGCGCCGACCAGCAGTTGGCCGTTCAGAAAGAAGCTGGGCGTACTGCGCACGCCGCGCGCCTGCCCCAGGGCCAGATCGGCGCGCACGGCCTCCACGTAGCGGCCGCTTGCCAGGCAGTCGCTGAACTGCGCCGCGTCCAGCCCGATGCGCGCGCCTAGTTCGGCAAAGACGCGGTTGGGATTGGCGACAGACCAGCTCCGGATATCCTCGAAGAGCAAGTCGTGCATCTCCCAATAGGCCGCCGCGCTCTGTTCGCCGGCGCAGCGGCTGGCGTTGGCGGCGGCGACGGCCTGCGGATGAATACTCTCCAGCGGAAAGTCGTAGAAGATGAGCGCCGCTTCGCCGCCGGCGATCTGGTTGGCGATCAGGCTGGGCAGCGTTTGGGCGCTGAAGCGGGCGCAGAAGGGGCACTGGAAGTCCGAGAATTCTTCGATCAGCACGGGGGCTTCGGGGTTGCCCAGGTAGGGACGGCCGTCTTGCGTGAAACCGACCTCAATACCCTGGGCGTTGACTTCTACGCGCGCTTCGTCCACGGCGGGTGCGGCCTGAGCGACCGCGTTTGCCGTCTTGGGCGGTTCGGGCGTCCTGATGGCGCCGGTAACGGCCGTGGGCGCGCTGGGTCCACAGGCCGTAACCAGGCCGATCGCAAACAGGAGCAGGGGAATTAGGACGAAAATTTTAGGTTGTTTAATAGACATAAAGATTCCATAAATGGCGCCCGCTGTTTGTCGGACGGTACAATAATAACTGCTTAACCAGAAGCTCGGCTTTCAGAAGCTAAAAAGACCAGCTTATCCAGCGCGCAAGCGGGTCAAATTATGACACATAACCGGCGTGTGACAAAGCCGGCAGCCCGCGGCCGCGGCAAACTTTAACCATCAACCTATAGCGTAGCCGCCTTGCATTTAACCTGACGCTGCCTGCCAGATTGATTCAACCTGAGAAGTCGCGCGAAAGCTTGCGCTCGGTTCGCCATAGCCCTTTTTTTGTGCTAGATTTGCTAGTCGATTTTTTGCCCTCGATTTTTTGCATAGGACAAATCGCTATAGGGATGGTGCAGAATTGAAACGTACGAACTCATTTGTTATGATGGCCCTACTGCTCTTTTTTGGGGGTAGTTTACTGGCCGGTTGCCGCGGGGATGGTCCCGCCGTGGACCAGGAAAGTCTGGCCGGCGATCAGGCCACACCCGCCGCAGATGTTTCCGGCGCAGCCGGCGCCGACGCCGTATCCGCCATGGCCGTTCCCAGCCCCACCCCGCTTCCCACGGCCGTTCCCAGCCCCACCCCGGCGCCGCCCAAGGAAATCGTCGTCTGCATGAGCGCCGCGCCCGCATCCCTTTACCTCTACGCCAACGAGACGCCCGTGACGACGGCCTTGCGCCACGCCATCTACGAAAACCTCTTCACCTCGCTCGGCTACGATTACCAGCCCCAGGGGCTGGAGAAGCTGCCCAGCCTGGCCGATGGCGACGCCGTCATTAATACGGTGACCGTCGGCGCGGGCGAGCTGGTCAACGACGTGACCAACGCCGTGGTCCGGCTGGCGCCGGGCGTCGTGGTGCGCAACCTGGCCGGCGAGCGCGTCGTCTTCGAGGGCGAGCCGCTGGAGCTGCCGCAGATGGTGGTGGATTTCACCTTTAAGCCGCTGCGCTGGTCAGACGGTACGCCTGTGACCGCGGCGGATTCGGTTTTTAGCTTTCAGGTCGCCGCCAGCCCGCAGACGCCCGGACGCAAAACGGCCGTTTTCCACACCGCCAGCTACACCGCCACCGGCGCGCGCAGCGTGCGCTGGGTCGGCGTGCCCGGCTACCTGGACCCGGCCTACTTCACCAACGTCTGGATGCCGCTGCCCAGCCATCAACTGGCCCAATACACGCCCGTCGAGCTGCAATCCGTGGCGGAAGCCAATCGCGCGCCGCTCAGCACCGGCCCCTTCGTCGTCGGCGACTGGTCAGAGCCGGATCGGATTGTGCTCGTTCCCAACCCCCACTATTACCGCGCCGCTGAGGGGCTGCCTCGCCTGGACAAAATCACGCTGCGCTTCGGCGCCGCCGCGGCCTGGCTCAATGGCGACCAGGGCTGCGACTTGATCACCCGGGACGCCCTGAGCGTGGCCGATTTTGCCGCCCTGCAGAGCGCGGCGGCCGACGGCGCCTGGACGCTCTACAGCGTGCCCGGCCTGGTTTACGAGCACCTGAACTTTGGCGTCAACCCCGTTTCCGTCTACGCCGAGGGACGTCCGGATTGGTTTGAAGACGCGCGCATGCGCCAGGCCATCGCCCAATGCATCGACCGGCAGCGCATGGTGGACGAGCTGACCGCCGGCCAGGGCGCCCTGATGCACGCCTACGTTCCCCCGGGTCACCCGCTCTATCCGCCCGACCTGGCCCAGTGGTCCTACGACCCGGTCGCGGCCAACGCTCTGCTGGACGAATTGGGCTATTTGGACTTTGCCGGCGACGGCCGTCGCCAGGACGTCTTCTCCGGCGTACCCTTCACCGTGACGCTGGGCACCAACAGCGAAAGCGATTTGCGCCTGCGCCTCAACGACCTCATCCAGGAAAATTTGCGCGACTGCGGCATAGCCGTTGAACTATATGACCTGCCCGCCGGGACCTGGTTTGCGGATGGGCCGCGCGGCGTGCTTTTTGGGCGGCGCTTTGACCTGGCTGCTTTTTCCTGGTTGACGCGCCTGGAGCCGGACTGCGGCCTCTTTTTAAGCGAAAACGTCACCGGACCGCTGGAATTCGGCTTCGGCGGCTGGCGCAACCTCAACGTAAGCGGCTGGTCGAACGCCGCCTACGACGAAGCCTGCCGCGCGGCGCTGCTGGCGCTGCCCGGCCAGCCGGGGCGCGCGGAAAACCACGCCGCCGCGCTGCGCATCTTTGTGGAAGAGCTGCCCATGCTGCCGCTCTTCACCAACGTCAAGCTGGCGGTTGCGCGGCCCCACCTGCTGAACTTTGCCCCCGACTCCTCCCAGCCGTCCGGGCTGTGGAACGTGGCGGAGTGGGATTTGGCGCTGGATCAATGAACTGGATCAGGCAGCGCATGCAGGCTTTTACCCGGCGCGGGGCGCAGGACGACCTGCCTGTGGGCGCAAAACGCTTTCTGATTGTCGGTTTGGGGAATCCGGGGCGCGAGCATCAGGCCAACCGCCACAACGTCGGCTTCATGGCGGTGGACCGGCTGGCGGAGGCTTACGGCTTTGACGCGGGGCGCGTGCAGCAGCGGGCGATTGTGCGCAACGGCCGTATCCGTGACCACGCCGTTATGCTGGCCAAGCCCCAAACCTACATGAACCGCAGCGGCGAGGCGGTCGGCGCGCTGGCGCGTTACTACAAGATGCCCCCGGCCAACCTGCTGGTGGTGTACGACGAGCTGGACCTGCCGCTGGGCGCGCTGCGGCTGCGCCCCCACGGCGGCGCGGGCGGCCACAACGGCATGAAATCCATCATCCAGCACGTGGGGCCGGACTTTCCCCGCCTGCGCCTGGGCATTGGCCGTCCGCCGGGGCGTATGCCGTCCGCCGCCTACGTGCTGCAAGATTTCGGCCGTGACGACCAGCCGTTAGTAACCGAACTGCTTGACGAAGCCGTGCGCGCCATCATCGCTTTTCTCCATGAAGGCATCGACCTCGCCATGACGCGCCACAACAAACGTTAGAACGTTGAAACTTGCACACCTGCAAACTTGCAAACTTGCAAACTTGCAAACTTGCACACTTGCACACTCGCTAACTTGCACACCTGCACACCATGAACATCTCAGGTTTACTTGACCTTCTTGATCACCTTCCGGCTTTCGCCGACCTGCAAGCCCGGCTGGCCGCCGGGGAGGCGGCGGCGCCGCTGCTGCTGCCGCGCGGCGCGCGCGCCCCGGTTGCGGCGCGCCTTTTTCAGCGGCGGCAGGCGCCCATTGTCCTGCTCACCGGGCGGGTGGATACGGCCGTGGCCTGGCAGCAGGCGCTCGAAACCTGGCTGCCGGCGGGCGCAGAGGCGCTGCGCTTGCCTGAACCGACGCCGCTCCCTTACGACCGCGGTCCCTGGAGCGCGCGCGCGCGTCTGGACCGCCTGGCCGTGCTGACGCGCCTGCTGGCCGGGCAGCACCCGCTCATTCCCCCCGCCGGGCGCCCTGCGCTCATTGTCACCTCGGCGCGCGCCTTCCTCCAAAAAACGCTCCCCAAACAGCGCTTTATGCACGCCACGCGCGTGCTGCGCCGTGGCCAGCTCATCGACCTGGAAAAAAGCCTGGAAAGCTGGCAGGAAATCGGCTACGAACCGGTCACGGTGGTGGAGGCGCCCGGCCAGTTCAGCCGCCGCGGCGGCATTCTCGACATCTTCCCCGTTGTGGCTCCCTACCCGGTGCGCATCGAGCTCTTTGGCGACGAAATCGACACGCTGCGCTTTTTCGACCCCGCCACCCAGCGTTCCCTGCCGCTGGAAGGGGGCAAGGATGGTTTGCGCGTGATCGTCTCGCCGGCGCGCGAGGCGCTGCCCGCCAGCGCGCGCGACTACGCCGTCGTCTGGCAGGACGAGCCCCCCGCGGCGGAGGACGGCTTGCCCTCCTGGCGCGACGACCTGGAGGACCTGCGCGTGGGCAACGTCTTCCCCAACCTGGAATTTTACCTGCCGCTGATTTACCCGCGCGCCGCCAGCCTGCTGGACTATTTGCCCCAGGAAAGCCTGCTGATTGTGGACGATTGGCCGGAACTGGAGAAGGCCGCGGCCGAACTGTATGACCACGCCGACCAGGTTGCCAACGAGCAGGCCGCGCTGCCGCCGGATTACCCCGGTCCCCTCTTTGAATGGCGGCAGATGGTGGACGAGCTGCGCTGGTGGCAGCCGCTGATCCTGGGTGAAGGGCCGGCTGACCTGCTGGAAGAGGAAACGGTGGTGCGCGGCTCGGAATTGGCGGATGCGTTTGAGCCGGGGCCGCGCTTTGGTGGGCAGGTACGGCCGTTGCTCACCCACCTCCAGCAATCCCAAAAAGAGGGCGAACGCGTCGTCGTCTTCAGCCGCCAGGCCCCCCGCCTGGCCGAGCTGTGGCGCGAAGCCCGCCGCGGCAGTTCCGGCGCCTCCCTCCTGGCCGCCGGCGCAGCCGCCTTCCAGCCCCTGGAGGCGCTGCCCCACCTGCCGTCGCCCGGCAGCCTCAGCTTCGTCAAGGGCAGCCTGGCCGAAGGCTTCACCCTCGTGCGCCGCGCCGACAATGCCATCCTGCTCGATTTGCTCACCGACGCCGAGGTCTTCGGCTGGAAGCGCCCCGCGCCGCGCGGCCTGCGCAAGCCGCGCGCCAGCGCCCCCGAAGCCCACTACGCCGACATCCAGGCCGGCGATTACGTCGTGCATTTAGAGTATGGCATCGGCCGTTTTGAAGGGCTCGTCACCCGCTTCGTCGGCGGCAATGAGCGCGAATATCTGCTCGTGCGCTACGCCAACAGCGATGTGCTCTACGTGCCCGTGCACCACGCCGACCGCCTTGGCCGCTGGGTAGGTCCCGACGATCGCCCACCCCAGTTGAACCGGCTGGGCGAGAAGTCGTGGAGCCGCGCCAGGGAGCGCGCCCAGCGCGCCGCCGACGAGCTGGCCGACGAGCTGCTGGAGCTGTATGCGGCGCGCGAGCTGGTGCATGGCCATGCCTTTTCGAAAGATGGCGAATGGCAGGCCGAGCTGGAGGCCAGCTTCCCCTATCCCGAAACCGAGGACCAGCTGCGCGTGATTGCCGAAGTCAAGGTCGACATGGAACGGCCGCAGCCCATGGACCGCCTCATCTGCGGCGACGTGGGCTATGGCAAGACCGAAGTCGCCCTGCGCGCCGCCTTCAAAGCCGTCATGGACGGCAAGCAGGCGGCCATCCTGGTACCCACGACGATTCTGGCGCAGCAGCATTACAACACCTTTCGCGAGCGGCTGGCGCCCTTTCCTGTGGCGGTGGAAATGCTCTCCCGCTTTCGCACCGCCGGGCAGCAGGAGCGCATCGTCCACGACCTGCGCGCCGGCCGGCTGGACATCGTCATCGGCACCCACCGCCTGCTCTCGGACGACGTTTCCTTCAAGGATTTGGGCCTGGTGATTGTGGATGAAGAGCAGCGCTTCGGCGTGGCGCATAAAGAAAAGCTCAAGCAGTGGCGCACCGAGGTGGACGTGCTCACGCTGACCGCCACGCCCATTCCGCGCACGCTCTACATGAGCCTCAGCGGCGTGCGCGACATTAGCATCATCGACACGGCCCCCGCCGAGCGCCTGCCGGTGCAAACCTACGTGGGCGAAATGGACGAGACGCGCCTGCACCGCGCCATTTTGCGCGAGCTGGACCGCGGCGGCCAGGTCTTCGTGGTGCACAACCGCGTCCAGACGATCGATATCGTGCGTAAGCGCATCGAGCGCCTGGTTCCGGAGGCCAACGTGGTCATCGGCCACGGCCAGATGAGCGAGCGCCAGCTTGAGACCATCATGCAGGTGTTCGCCGAAGGTAAGATCGACATCTTGATTGCCACCACGATTATCGAAAGCGGGCTGGACTTCCCCAACGCCAACACGCTGATCGTGGATCGCGCCGAGCAGTTCGGCCTGGCGCAGCTTTACCAACTGCGCGGGCGCGTGGGGCGCGGCGCGCGGCGCGCCTACGCCTACTTCTTCCACCGGCCGTGGCGCACGCTCACTTCCGACGCCCAGGCGCGCCTGGAGACGATTGCCGAAGAGACGGAACTGGGGGCCGGTTACACGATTGCGCTGCGTGACATGGAAATACGGGGCGCGGGCGACCTGCTGGGCGGCCAGCAGAGTGGCCACATTGCGGCGGTGGGCTTTGACCTGTACGCGCGGCTGCTGGCGACGGCCGTCAAGCGGCGCAAAGCCCAGGCGCGCGGCGAGATCCCGTCCGTGGAGGCGCCGCGGGAGACGCTGATTGACCTGCCGCTGGCCGCCTACGTGCCGCCCGACTACGCGCCGGACGCGTCGCTGCGCCTGCGCCTGTATCGCCGCATGGCCACGCTGGAGACGCTGGCGGAAATCGACGCCATGGCCGAGGAGCTGGCGGACCGCTTTGGCCCGCTCCCGGATCCGGTCGACAACCTGCTCTACCAGCTACGCGTGAAGGCGCTGGCCAACCAGGCCGGCGTAGCGGCCGTGATCACCGAGCTGGGCCAGATCAAAATTCGCCTGCCCGATCTGGCGGAGCTGGACCGCTTCCACCTGCAGCGCTACCTGGGTAGCGGCGTGCGCGTTAGCAAGACGGCAATCTGGATGCCGCGCGAGCTGGCGACGCATGATTGGCAGGTGGCGCTGGTGCAAATTTTAGAAAAGCTGCAAACCTTTGACCGTAAAGCCGCGCGCGGCTTGCGGCCTGCGGCGCAAGGAGAGCCCGGACCATGATGGACATTCAATTCTTTGACGACCCCTCCCAAAGTCCCCGCTCGCGCGCGGACGTGTGCTTTAAGCAGATTGGGCTGTACGTGTACGAGGACCAGCGCCGCGTGGCGTTTGGGGTGGAGCTGACGCCCTTTTTGGAGCGGCCGTGTATCGAGGTGCACATTACCAACGCTGACGGCGTGCGGGCCGGTTCGCTCAACGTCATCGAGACGCTCACGCCCAACTTCACCCTCACCATGCACCTGCGCGACCAGGCCGTGACCGACCCCTACACCCTCACGGCCACGATCTATTACGCGCACCCGGAAAACGGCCGTGTCGACGTGCATAGCGAGACGCTGACCCTCAACGCCGGCGAAATCGGCGAGCATCTCTATCATTTTGACGCCGGCTAACGGAAACCCGCCCAGGTTCGTAGTAACGGCTTCAGCCGGTTTTCTCTTGCCTGATCTTTGCGTTATAATGCAGCCAGGCACGCTAGAATAGTGAGGGTACGATGCAAGTACAGTATGTGATCAACGAGCAAGGCCAGCGCACCGGCGTTTTGCTGGGCGTCGATGTTTATCAGCGGCTTATTGGCCAGAAACCGGCCGATCCCGATCTGTTGATCGGCATGAGTCGGGCGGAGCTTGAAGCCCTATCTGCCAGCCAATTGTCTCTAGTGTCTCAAACCAGGCTTAATGAACTCCTGGCGCGGCAAAAAGAGGGAGTATTGGTAGAAGCAGAGGCTGCTGAACTGGATGAATTGCTGGCGCACGTAGATCAATTAACCCTTTTGAAAACGCGGGCGCGTTACACCCTAGTCCAGATGAACGCTTCTCAGTAGGTCATGGGCGTATATATTCCGGCCTACCTGAGACGACAAGTGAGGGAGCAATTTAACGATTGCTGTGCTTACTGCTATACGGCCGAACATCTAACCGTCGCGATTTTTGAAGTTGAACATATTGTGCCGGTTGTAGCGGGCGGCAAGACTGTGCTCTCTAATCTTTGCTATTCCTGTCCGGCTTGCAACCGCTATAAGGCAGCTCGGTTGGAGGTCATTGATCCGCACTCGAATAGCATTGTACCTCTGTTTCATCCCCGCCAAGAACGGTGGAAAGCGCATTTTGCCTGGAATGAAGATAAAACCGAGCTGATTGGCTTGACCCCCACTGGCCGGGCGACAATTCTCGCATTGAGAATGAATCGCACGCAACTTGTTCGTGCACGCCGGATGTGGGTCAAAATGGGTGAACACCCACCACCTCAGTTACCCTTAAGTAGTGTTTAGTTAGTTATCATTACTATTAACGGGTTCACTCCTCACCGCTTTCACGCCGTTTGGCCAGTTTCTCCAGCTTGGAACGCGTTTCGCGCCAGGTCACTTTGGATAGCCCCAGCTTCTGACGGATGTCGTCCGGTTCGACTTCGTTGTCCCAGTCGCGCAGCGCCGAGAACCAGCGCAGATTTTCAAAGGAAAGCAGCCCCGGAGCCAGCCCGGCCGCTGCGCCCACGTCGCGCAGAATGTACTCCAGGTTGCGCGCGGTGCAGGTGAACAGGGTGTCGGGCGGGCGGTACTGCGCCATGTATTCGTCCAGCGTGTCCAGCCATTCCGGCTCCAGCGGCAGCTTGCGCTCCTTGTAGCGCAGGTTGGGGTTGGGGTAGCGCACGAAGAGCAACGGCCGTTGCGCATCGCTCGTGTCAATGTGG
>Ga0209498_1000508_pt1 | contig 23832 bp, 22 predicted proteins | sample WalLakDeSediment_FD_184131 | JGI IMG/M metagenome (GOLD analysis project Ga0209498, IMG submission 184131) | Lake sediment microbial communities from Walker lake, Nevada to study Microbial Dark Matter (Phase II) - Walker Lake 11/02/13 Deep... | ecosystem: Environmental > Aquatic > Freshwater >...
TAATGATCAGAGTTCCCATCCCGGTGATATAAGCTTTACCCTTAACCTGCGGCAACACGGCCGGAAGATCGCCAACCCTGGTCAGGCCACTTACTTTCCCTTCAAATACAGCACCGGTTATGCTCTCCTGGAAAAAGGACTCACCCTCTTTAAGTTTGCCCCGGGCATGCAGGGCAGCCATCCGGGTGCAGGTTCCGGTTCCACAGGGCGAACGGTCTACCATGGCATGCCCCAGAACAACAAGGCTTTTATTGGTATCGCCGGAGAACTGCGGCTCCCTGTAAAACAAGATATCTTCCACCCTGTTAATATAAGGTTTTTCCGGGTGCTCCACCTGGATGTTGGCATTGACCTCTTCTCTGATCGCCAAACCGTAGCGGATAAAATCATTAAGATATTCCTTTGAATGCTTCAAGCCAAGCTGGTCCATCGCAACCAGGGCAAAGAAATTGCCACCAAAACCGATATCAACCAAAATACTGCTGTCAAAGGGGCTAACAGCCAGATCTTGTTTATAGAGAAAAGATGGCACACCTTGCAAGGTCGCATCACCGGTTTTACCGTTTTGCACTTCTACTTTAACGGTAACCAATCCAGCGCCGGTTTCCAGCACCACATCGGTAACCGGCTCTTTGGCGGGTAGCAAACCAAGCTCGATCGCAATAGTAGCAATGGCCATTGAACCGTGACCACACATATTGTTATAGTAGGCGCTGTCAATAAAGATGACCCCGAGATCGGCTGCCTGGTCACAGGGATCGACCAAGACCGCTCCGTACATGTCATCATGGCCCCGCGGCTCCAGGACAACCGCTGTTCGGATGAAGTCGTAGTTATTGATCATGTAATCCCGCTTTTCCAGGAGGGTTCTTCCCTTTAGCTGAGGTCCTTTAAGCACCAAACGCAATGATTCGCCACCAACATGGGCATCAACGTAATTAATATAGTATTCGCTCACCTTCAGGCCTCCGTTACATCATCAAGCTGCGGTCGCCAATCATTTTATTCTTTACTCGCCAAGGCTGAAACGCTTCTGGATGCGCCGATCAACATAGCCGATAATCCGTTCGAGCAGCACCGTGGTAATAACAACCATCAGAATCCCGGCTAAAAGCATACTGGTATTATAAGTCCTGATTCCCTGCATGATAATTCTGCCCATCCCACCAGCTCCGATAAAGACGGCATAGGTAGCCAGCGAAAAATTCATCACCAGGGCGGTGCGGATACCGGCAAAAATCACCGGAAAAGCCAAGGGGATTTCAACTTTAAATAAAAGCTGCCAGTTATTGGTGCCCATACCCCTTGCTGCTTCCTTAATCATCGGGTGAACCTGGGTTATCCCCACACAGGAGTTGCGGATAACCGGTAACAAGCCATAAATGACCAGGGCAATCAGTGCCGGCCTGGTACCAATACCCATGATTGGAATTAAAAACCCGAAAAAAGCAAGGATCGGTATGGTATATAAAACTGAAACTGATCCGAGCACAATATCCCTGGCTTTTTGAGTCCTGGCAATGAGGATGCCCAGAGGGGCCCCGATTAAAATCGTCAGCAGCGTGGCCCAGAGAACCAGGTTAACATGTTCCTTGAGCACAGCAATCATCAGATCCTGTTTATTTAAAAAGTAGTTCCAGGCACCGATCAGCAGTTCCATTAGCTACCCCCTATCCCCGGCCAGCAGGTCGGCGCAGGATCGGAACAGCACTATGCCCTTAAACCCTGCTTGCTTATCAACAATCGGCAGCCAGGTTCTACCTTCCCACAGCATCTTTTCAACGGCAAACTTAACAGAAATGTCAGGAGTACTGGACACCGGCAGCGGGACGATCTGGTTTTTATTGAATGAACCGTCAGGCTCTAGCGTATTAAGTGGCAGATACCCGAGGCAGTTCTGATCAGCATCCACCACAAAAACATTGTCCCAACCACTTAAAATATCGGCAGTGTGGTCCACTTTTTCATTTTCCCGGACCAAAGGGATTTCTTTTTCGATAACCCTGGAGACCTCAATCGTATCAAGCACTTCAAATAAGGCTCCCTGGCCGATAAAGCTTTTGACAAACTCATCATCGGTTTTGACGATCTCCATCGGGGTGCCTAAGCTGACAAGTTCGCCCTGCTTAAGGATACCTATCCTGCTCCCTACCTTGAACGCTTCCTGAATATCGTGAGTGACAAAGACAATAGTTTTGCGAATTGATTCCTGCAGCCTGAGCAGCTCGTTCTGCAGCTGTTCGCGGGTCAGCGGATCCACGGCGCCAAAAGGCTCGTCCATCAGCAGTATATCCGGGTTAGCGGCCAGCGCACGGGCCACTCCGACACGCTGTTGCTGACCACCGCTTAACTCTCGCGGATAACGGGTGAGGTAATTAAGCGGCAGGCCAACAGTTTCGATCAACTCTTCGGCTTTTTCTTTTTGCACTTTCTTCGACTGCTTGGTTAACTTAAGAACAAAGGCAATATTTTCCTGAATCGTCAGGTGGGGTAGGAGCCCGATGTACTGGATAACATATCCAATAGACCGGCGGAGCTCGACAGCATCGAGCTCCGCCACATCTATCCCGTTAACTAGTATATTACCGGATGTGTGGGGAATCAGCTGATTGATCATCTTCAGGGTGGTCGTTTTACCACAACCGGAAGGGCCGATCAACACAAAGATTTCACCTTTTTCCACGGTGAGGCTAACTTCATTCACCACTTTATCCTGGCCATAAAGTTTACTGACTTTTTGTAGTTCTACACTGATTTCACGGGTCATTTGGTTTCCACCTCTCGGTTTAGATAAGCCCTACGGACTCTAAGTATTCGCGGGCTACATCTTCCGGATCCTGCATTTCCACTTCTACCTTGTAGTTTAATTCAGTCATAGTTGCTTCATCGATGCTGCCGAGTAATGGCTTCAGCGCTTCCAGAATGGAAGGATACTGCTCAAGAATCTCGCCGCGGACTACATAGATGGCGTCGTAGGGCGGGAAGAAGCTCTTGTCGTCTTCAAGAATAACAAAGCCATACTCTTTTAGGCGACCGTCTGTTGAGAACAGGGTGGTAACATCGCCGGCTCCCTGATCCAGCGCTTCATAGAAGAAAGAGGTGTCAACGATAACCCGGTTGACACTGTTCATGTCGATACCATAGGTCTCTCCCAGACCAAGATAGAGGTCGGGGCGGGTGAAGGTAGTGTTGTCGCCAATAAAGGTTAAATCGGGGATTGCAGCCAGCTCAGAAAGTGTTGTTACACCCAGTTCTGCTGCTCTTTCAGCAGTCATGGCCATCGCAAAAGTGTTCTGGAAGCCAACCGGCTCGAGCATAACAATGCCGAACTGCTCCAGGTAGTCGTCTCGTGATGCTTCATAGATTTCGCGGCGGTCAGAGATAACTTCTTCATTACCCAAAACTACCATCCAGGAAGTTCCGGTGTATTCGGGATAGATATCAATCTGACCCTCAACCAGAGCCGGGTGGAGCATTTCGGTTGGGCCCATATTGATCTTGCTGGTGTCAACCGAGTGAACGGTGTTAGCCTCGATCAACAGCGCTGCCATGTAACCAAGGGTCATGTTTTCCGACCAGCCTTTGGCTGCCAGAATGATTGTTGTCGGTACCTCTCCGGCTTCTTCTGCCGGAACATCTGCTGCCGGCTGACTGCAGCCGCTGACAAACAAGAACGCTGCAAGAATTAAAACTAAAAGCAATGCTGATACTTTTAAAGCTTTCATCAATACTTCCTCCTCTTTTTTGTAAAAATGGTACTATGTTTAACCGGCAGCATCAGGCGCTGCTGGTTGAAACCTTAAGCTTGCGTTCAACCAGGCCCAGCAATTGGTCAAAGGTTAAGGCCATGATTGAAACAGGAATGGTCCCGGCTAGAATAGTCTTGTTGTTCATCATCGCGATCCCCTGGAAAATTAGTTCGCCCAGGCCTCTGGCTCCAACCAGGGCGCCCATTACAGTGATGCCAACGGTGAGTACCGCCACTGTTCTAATCGCTGCCATAATTACCGGCAGGGCCAGCGGCAGTTCAACATTCATCAGCAGCTGAAAAGTGGTGGATCCCATCCCTTTGGCTGCTTCTTTGGCTGCCGGGTCCACACCAAGAATACCGGTGCAGGTATTGCGTAATACGGGTAACCAGGAATAGATCACCAGCGCTGTAATCGTCGGCATCCACCCCAGTCCCATGAAGGGCAGTAAAAAACCAAGCAGGGCCAGTGAAGGTATCGTATATAGCATCCCGGCCAGGTCAATCACTACTGCACTTGCCTGAGGTTTTCTGGATATCGCAATACCGATCGGAACAGCTGTCAGGGTGCCAATCACCACCCCGGCCAGAGCCATCCAGGCATGCCGAACGGTAAGCACAAAAACCATCTCTCTGATATCCCAAAAATATTTAAAAAACTCGATGGCACCTTCCACTGTTTTCCTTACACCCCCTTTTTACCAATCTTCATCAATCCGCTACTGCTATTGCCGGCAAACACCCCCTTTGAGCATTATTTTAGGTTTACCATCAAAAAACAGTTATCAATCAAACTCTTTAAAAAGACTTTCGAAATCTTCCTGTGGTTCTATTATATAATACGCATGATCATCTGTCGGAAAAGATCCTTCTTTTACATAGGCGATATAATGCTTAAAAGCTTCAACTGTAACCGAGGCAATATCGGCGTACTGTTTGACAAACTTTGGCGTAAAGATTTTAAATTGCCCGAGCATATCGCCGATCACCCAGGTATTGGGCGCCCCGCGACGGACTGAGCGGCAATGGGCGAGACAATCTTCCATCGTTACCGGAACGGTACTCTCATAACCCATCACCAGCATTCCTAAGGAATCGCCAACCAGCAGCATATCCATGCCTGCTTCCTCGCCAAAGATCGCGGTCGGGTAATCGTAGGCAGTAATCCAGGCTACCTGCTCTCCATCTTTTTTCATGCTTATAAAGTCATTTACCGTTTTCTTTTTTTCCATCAGCTATCGCCATTTTCGTTTTATAGATTTGTTTAGGTTAGCAAACCGTTTTCAACCCGTTCGACTATGGCCTTAAGTTCTGTCTTTGTCTTTGGATCGAGCAGTTCCGGTTTATGGTCCGCAAGAATCTGCCTGGTTCTTTCGGTCAGGCGCTGGTCGTAGGTTTTACTGCCACCGGCTTCCCAGGCTGTGAACTGCTCACGGCTTAAGAGCCGTGGCATCCAGAAGGCCGTCTTAAAATTGCGGAAGGTATGTTCTTCCTGCAGGAAGTGTCCTCCGGGGCCGACCGCATTAATAACGTCAACGGCCAGGGTCTCTTCGTCAACCCTGATCCCATTGATCATCTTCCGCACGTAGCTGATAATCTCGTCACTCATCACCAGCCCCTGCAGGGAGGCAGACATGCCTGATTCCAGATAACCAACATCATGAATTAAGTTTGCGCCGCTTAAAGCAGCACTATAAATGGACAGCGAATACTCAATTGCCGCCTGCATATCAAGAGCCTTGGAGTCGCTGGCCCCGGCGGTGCTGAACATCGGCAGTTTTAGATACTGAACCAATTCAGTGTAACCGGCGTGCATCAGACAGAAATCCGGCGAGGATGCATAACAGTGAATCATTGTTTGCATATCCATGTTAGTGGTTACACCACCGGCGATAAAGGGTGCTCCTTCATTTTTAAGCTGGTGAATCACCAGGCCGGCCAAACAGTCAGCGGCGGCCATAACAATCACACCGGCCAGTGATGACGGCGCGGTGGCATTACCCTGGACTCCCGGGGTATAGATCAGCGGCAGACCTTTTTGAGACATGTATAAGAGCTTGCCTACCGACTCTTTCGGGTGCTTCAGCGGGGTAGCCGGCTCAGTGTATAGCACCAGGAAGGGGTTATCCCTTAAAGCCGCTTCGCTGCCGGCCACTGTTTCACAGAGCTTGACAATTGCTGCATTATTCTGGGCATTAAAGGCCCAGGTAACGATCGGTTTTATGGTCTGCTCCAGCATGGCGTGCACTTCGTGAACATCGGCCAATACCGGCGTCACATCTGATATGCAAGCCAGCGACATACAAAAGTCGAGGCTGGGCAGGGCGTCAACTAAGGTGGCAACATTACAGACATCGGTTTTAGTTACTTTACGCCGCTTACCGGAATCGAGATCAATAAAGTTGGGGTTGGTCGGCCCCGGTCCGAAATATGAATTGCGCCCTTCCAGGACCAGTCTTCTTTTACCGTTGCGATCAGCTAAGGTAATGCGGGAAGGAGCATTTTCTATTGCCTTTTCGACCAGGCGGGAGGGAATCCAAACCCTTTCCCCGTCAATCCGACAGCCGGCCTGGCCTAAAAGCTGAAGGGCCTCCGGGTTGTAAACCTTTGTGCCGGTCCGTTCTAAAACTTCAAGCACAGCGCTGAAAACTCTTGCGCACTGGCTTGCAGTAAAGACATTAAAACGAACGGAGCTGTTATCAACCTGGTTGCTGCTGCTGCATTTATCCCAATACACAGTAGAACCCCCTTATACCCCTTCACGCAGGTAGCGGTTCAGTTCTTCCTTATCTTTACCGCCAAGGCCTAAATATTCTAGGGTATAGCCATCCTGGTAGTAATTGGTTTCCATCATCACGTTGGCCAGGTTAATCATCGAATCAATAACCGGTGTTTTAACCCCGAAAATTCTACCCAGCTCGTGATAAATATGACAGCCGACAGGAATGTCTTCCGTAATGTAGCGGTTGTTGATATCAAAAGGTCCGGTGCCATACTGGATATAATCCTGCTGATCAAAGGGTATCACATAGTCAGGGCCCATGTATTCGGCACCAAGGATGCTTTCCCGGTGGAAAAACTGCTTCTTATCAAATGGCTGAATGCCCACCCCGATTTTTTCGGCGATGGCGCACTGTTCGCGGTAAAAAGAATACTGCACTTTTGCAATTGACGGGCAATAGGCGTGGGAGTAGATAGAGTAGTCGTATTTATCGGTACCGTAAATAACTCCCCAGTTTTCCATTACTCCAACCCCTAAGATTGTACCCGGGCAGTGCAGAACCGGATTGACATTACTAAAACCGATATCAAGCGCAGTATCGCCGGCATCGATACCACCATTTTGGGTTATGCAATCCATCGAGCCAAGATAATTTGCGCTTTCTAAAAATGCTTCCTGGTCTGTCATCGGCATAGCCGCCCCGCGCAGGGTAATGGCCCGGTAATAAACCCGGATCCGGGGCAGAACGACCCCGCCCTTGATGTCGACCCGGCTGCCGTATGGCGAACTGGACCAGCCGCCGATGATTACTTTTTTAGTGCAGCCTGCTTCATGGATCATTTTACGCAACAGCAGTGAGCCGAAATTATCTGGGAAAATGTGAATGACCATACCATCTTCGAGGCAGGGGATTAGTTTTTCAAAAAAGACCTGATGTCCAAAAGCCGGTGTGGTAATAACAACCAGCCCCGCACCTTTGACCGCTTCAGCCATATCTTCGGTAACCAGTTCCATCCTGGCAATACCTGAACGTTCGAAGCTGTGCAAGTTAAGCTGGGTGCCATAAAAATTAATGCCGCTTTCTTTTATACCAAACAGGGTTTTTTCAGCAAACGGAGGCAGATCACAGAGGCGCACTTTAGCCCCGGCCAAAGCGCAATCTGCTGACTGAGCTTTACCCACAGCTCCGGCACCGAGTACTGCAATTGGTTTATCCTTTAAATACTCCATACTTGCCACTTAATTATTATCCTCCTTTGTGTTTATCTTACCCAATACTCTTAAGCAAATGCGATGCCAAGAGTCTGGCGGATAATTGTTTATTTAAAACCCCTAAATCAGATCATAATCAGCACTTTCAGACAGTCAAAGCAGTATTAAAACTCATCATTGACACAATATTTACTTGCACGCAAAACTTTGTTGCATCTAACTGTATAAACTGCCATTAAATCGGCCCAATATAATGACCGGAACCTGCCGGCGCAAATAATTTTGCGTCTGCAGGGGCTTTTATCTATTAATCAGGTCTCGTAATCATCATAAGCCTGCCTGTATAGCGCTTCAAGTTCTTCAACTGTTGGAATACGGGGGTTGCCATAGGTATTGTCGTTTTGCAGGGCAATCTCGGCCATGATCTTGATCTTTGCCGGATCGTGCATTTTTTTGTTCAGGGTAGTCAGCAAGCCGACGGAGTGGGCAAAGTTTTGCATGGAAACGGCAGCCCGATCCGCCGCTTCCAGCTTACCTAAGCCCTCCAAATTCTCGCCCATCGCCAGAGCGACATCAATCATCCGCTCAACACAGGCCATGGCATTGAACCTGATTACCGGCCCGGCCATGATGGCCAAAGTTTCTCCGTGACTGAGACCGAATTTTGAGGTAAGCTGCAATCCTGAAGAATGAATCAGGGCGCACCCGGTGTTCATGGCCAGCCCGGCCTCCGTTGCCCCCAGCAGCATCTGTTCCCGCGCTTCCATATCGCTACCGTTGGCCACTGCCCGCCCCAGATATTTAAAAATTCGGCGGATGGCAGAGATGGCGTACATATCGGTAAGCGGCATCTTATAGCGATGATAGTAAGCCTCCAGGGCATGGATCAGGGCATCATAACCGGTTGATGCCGTCAGTTTTGGCGGCATGCTGACGGTCATTTCCGGATCAAGCAGGGCCACTTTAGGCATGCACATCCAGCCCCCGCAAAAGCCCTTGTAGTTTTCAGCGGTATTGGTAACTACGGTCCAGCAGCCGACATCGCTGCCGGTACCGGCAGTAGTAGGAATCATAATGGTGGGGGGAATAGCATTTTTATTGGGTGTATCGTACGGGTTAGTAACGTAGTTGGGCACAAAATTATTCCTAATCGAACCCGGGTTGGTTGCGATAATACCAATTGATTTTGCCGTATCTAAATTACTGCCGCCCCCGACCCCGATGATAACATCGCAACCCTCTTTTTTATAGATCCGGCAGCCGTTGTCGATCTGGTTATCCGTAGGGTTTACATCGCAGTCAGTATATAAACAGTATTTTATTCCCTCTTTTTGCAGGGAATCCGCGATCACTTTAAACGCATCGAGCCCGGCCAAAAGCTCGTCGGTAACCAGAAAAACCTTTTCTCCGCCAAGCTGTCTGACGTAAGCGCCGGTATCGCGCACTACACCGCGGCCGAAAACCATTCGTTCGGGACCCATAAACAGATTGCCAGTTAACATCTATATTTTTCCTCCATCCTGCAAGGTTTGTTTAGCCTTTGAGCATAGCCAGCAGGGCGCTTAAATCATCAAGGTGATCCAGGTTTTCGATCAGGTCAACAACCTGATCGACGGCTTCACAGTCCAGCACATAGGCAGCCTGATTCTTAAATTTAGTCTTCAGTTCTGCAGGCGACAGCGGATTACGTGGGTCACCTTTGGGAATCCTCACCGCCAAGTTGAATATTTCACCCCAGGTGGTGGTTACCTCAACCCGGGCTGCTTGTTCACCATCTTGGTGGTAAGCAAGATCAAGTTCCGAATCAAGATTTACGGTTATTTTTGCAGCAAGAGCAGCAATCTCACTGCTCTGAAGCTTGTCATCACTATACCAGCCAGGACCCGGCTCTATCCCCGAAACAACCATGGCGGCGGTGTAGGGGATACAGAACTGGGCATCAACAGGGCTTTTCATCTCATAGACTTCCTGGGTCTTAACCCAGGAGAAAGAATTTATGACGATACCACTAATCTCTTCCGGTTTCAGCCTCTGCTCGCTAATGATCTGAGCAATACAGTCCAGCGCCGCATGCTGCCAGCGGCAGCAGGAATAGGGCTTAAAGCTCATATCGCTTAAAATCAGGTAATCCTCACCCAGTCCATCAGTCATTTTCTGATAATCGCAGCGGTCAGAGCCGGCCATGATCCAGAAACCGTTTTCACCATCAAGGATGTAGCGGTTACCGATAAATCCATTTCCGGCCAGAATTGCCGCCAGGGTTCCGGTCCAGCAAGGCCAGCCGGTTGGTTCTTTAACCCAGTGTATCGGCCGCTCCGCCAGATCCCAGCCCCACTTTTGAGTACAGGGCAAAGGCGCTGTAGCTCCGGCCACACCGAAGGCGTTAAAGAGCTGATCAGAGTCAAGCTTTAGAATTTTTGCCGCAGCGATGGCTGCACAAAAAGTTTGCCAGGTTCCAAATCCCCAGACCTTTTGCAGACGCTCTTTACTAGGCTGGATAGCTAGCCCGATGCGATTTCCCACTTCATATGCGGTAACAACAGCGTTAATCAGATCGCGTCCAGTTGCCTTTTTCCATTCGGCAACAGCCAGGGCTGCCGGGATTGTCGAAGATCCGGGGTGACCGATGGCATCAGACAAATAAGTGTCATCAAAGTCTAAGGCGTTGGCATTTGTTCCGTTAACAAAAGCCGCATGGATAGCAGGCACTTTCATCCCGCCGCCGATCAGAGAAGCTTCCGGCTCTCCACCCATGGCTTTAAAAGTTTTTAAAACTGAGTGGCCGATGGCCGACTGGCTGCCGCCCAGGGCACAGCCGATGCTGTCCAGAATGTGCAGTTTGGCCTGCTCTACAACTGCCGGCGGCAGTTTCTCAAAACTTGTGCCGGAAGTGTAATGAACCAGTTTTTCGGTTATCCAGGTCACTTAAGATTTATCCGCTCCCAAAGCCAAGGAAAAGGTTCCACCTTCTCCCCAACAGCCTTCGCTGTACTAATATTCTTTTTTAATTATATAGGTTTTCAGAATTGCTACAATTTACACAATGTCATATTCTAAAGCAGCCAACTTTACAGATTGTAAAGACGAGCAACCCTTTAAATTTTGGCTTTTTCCAGATATGCTGTCAGCGCCTGCTCATGCTCCGGTGCAAGCAAACTTTCCGGTGCAGCAGCCAGCCTTTCTAAGTAAAGCTCATTTGCCCGCTGCACAATATCCCTGCTGCCGGCCCGCTTCCACTCGGCGTAATTACCGGTGTCTGACACATCAAATTGAAAAAGATCACGGCAGTTATTAAAAACACTTTCATGCATCAGATAGCTGCCGCCGGGGCCCACTTCCTTAATTATATCGATTGATAGCGCTTCATCGGTAACAGAGACCGGACGCTCCTTGAGATAGATGGCCCTGCGGATTAACTCTTCATCAATGAGAATCTTCTCGTAGGAAATAGTCATCAACCCGTCAAGCACGCCGCAGGCGTGCGCGATCAGATCGGCTCCTCCCAGGATGCTGAGCATCAGGTTTTGCATGGTTTCAAAACCGGCCTGGGCATCGGTAACCTTGCTGTCGCAGGCGCCGCTGAGCACGCGGGTGGGGATATTATAAAACTCTTTACTTAACTGAATCTGGGTAATCAGGTGCAGCATCCCATCAGGGATACCGGCAGAATAGGCCCCGGTTCTTAAGTCGGCGAAGGAAGATGATGGTCCTATGATTACCGGGTTTCCGGGGTTAATCAGTTGAATCAAAGTAATCATAGCCAGGATTTCCGCATTAACCAGAACCGTCATACCGACATGACTGAGAGGCGCACTGACCCCGCCGATGGCCATCGGGGCGGCGATGATGATCTGGCTACGGTTGACGTATGCAAAAAGGGTTTCGAGCTGCTCTTCGCCAAACAGGAGCGGCGAGATGGTGTTGATGGAAAGCCCCATAACATGGTGTTTTTTAAGCAGATCTTCCTCACCGAAAACAATCTCGATCATGTCCAGCATCTGATCAGCCTGCCTACCCCCGCATACATGACCATGAACCGGTTTATCGGTATGCTTTAAAATTTCATACTGCATCAGCAGATGTTTATGCTCTGGCTTAACATCCGCAGTATCGACGGGGGTAAAACCAGCTATATCGATCACCTGGCTGCTCTGGTAGAGTTTTTGAATATTTGCAAAATCTTCCAGTTTACCCGGCCTGCGTCCTTGCACCAGATCTTCGATATAGACAGAACCGCCGCCGGCCTGAACATGTAAACCCTGGCCAATCTCCACTGAATGTTTACTGTTACGGGCCCGCCACTTAATATTAGCGGGGCATTGACCAAGCGCCTCTTCGATCAACTTCTTGTTTAGATATACGGTGTTGTCGGATACCTTTGCTCCGTGCCGCGCAAACAGATCAAGGGCCCTGCGGCTTTGGAAAACCATGCCGGTCTCTTCCAGAACCCGGACTGAAGCTTCGTGGATACGCTCTAAGTCTTCCCGGGTCAGTATTTTTAAGCCTGAAATATTACGTGTTGTCACTGCTAAGGCCTCCCCGCCAATCGCTGCAAGAACCTTGCCGCTTAAGGGTTTATTACTATTTAACATTCGATATTTCTAGTTTATAATAACAGAAGTAACGTACAGCCGTTCCAATTCTTCAAACTCTGTCAGTTAATAATCAGTAATTAATCAATCTAAGGCCGGCAACAGCGTATTGGTGAGGAGTCGCCAGATGACGGACAGCACAAAATTTAGGGTCGATGACATTCTAAAATTACCTCATTTCAAACATGCCAAAGTTGTTGCCGGACATCAGGGTCTTGGTAAGCATGTCAGCTGGGTCCATGTGCTTGAACAGACCCAGATTAAAGACTATGTCAACGGGCATGAAATGGTTTTAACCACCGGTGCCGGTTGGAAAAAGAAAATCGATCCCAGCCTTTTTATCAATCAATTGATCGAAAAAAATGTTACCGCCCTCTGCATCCAGCTGGGCTCACGCTATAATCGCTTTGATCGGGTTGAAGACATCCCGGTAGACTTAAAGTCGCTGGCCGACAGAAACGACTTTCCGCTGATCGTCTTTCCCGAAGATCACGAGTGCCGCTATGTCGACCTGATTCATGATCTGCATACGATGATCATCAACCAGAGCTACCGGCATCTGCTGGAACAGGAACAATTTTTACGCGACCTCTACCTGATTTTGCTTAACCCTCACGATACGCTTGACATTCTCAGCTATCTCAACCGCACACTTGATGTTAATGTCGCCTACCTCTCCGGCAGCGAAAAGCCACTCTTTGCGCCGCGTGTTTCCGAAACCTTGCAAAGTAAGGTCACCGAACTGATTGCCGCGATGAAAAAAGACCAGGTTACAGCAACGCAGGCAGGGGAGATGAGCATCGCCCGCAAAACAGTCAGCGCCGGCAGCCAGGATTTGGCCACCCTGGTGATCTTCAGCACCAAAAGGCCGCTGAACGATTACGAGCTGTTGATTTTAGACAAGTGTGCGATCAGCCTGGCCCAGGAATACTACGGCAGCCTCCTCGGTAATGAAAAAGAGCTTTACTACCAGGACAAATGGATCGATGAGTGGCTGCATGACCGCCTGAACAAACAGGAAATTAAAAATCAACTGCAGCTTAGCGAGCCCTTTATCCAGCCAACCGGCTGCGCCGCCTGCCTGGTCAGTTTTCCCCCACCGGCAACTCCCCACCGCAAAGAGGCAGAGCTGTACTACCGGATTTCCGGGATCGCCCGCTCGTTTTTAGAAGAGCAGGATTTCAACCTGCACTGGTTCATGGAAAAGCAGACCCTGGTATTAATTATTATTAATAAACTTGCGCAATCGCCGTGGAAAACCCGCCTGACCGGTGCTCTTAATCAAATTGCTGAAGTCCTCGCTTCAAGCAGCTTCCTGAACTTTGACCGGAACATCTTTTTCAGTGTCGGCAAGATCTATGCCGAACTTGATCAGCTGTCTGAAAGCTACAAGAACGCCCGCGATTCCTTATCCATCCAGCGAAAGTTCGGCAAACCGACTTTGCTTTTCTTCGATGATCTCCACATCCACCGCCTGATTATCGCCTTAGAGAAGACAGGTGATCTTGAAAGCTTAGTGCTTCAATACCTACAGCCAATCCTGAAAGACGGATTTAAGGCCGAATCGGCCCTCCTCAATACATTAACTGTGCTTCGTGACACTCAGTACAATAAAATTGAGGCGGCCAAACAGCTATTTATTTCGCGCCAGTCCATTTACCTGCGTATAAAAACGCTGGAAGGACTGCTTGGCGAAGATTTTATTGCTTCGCCGCAAAAACGAATCTGCCTTGAGACCGCCCTCTACGGTCTTGAGTATCTCAACAACGAAAGTGTTTTTCTGTTACCGAGCTAAAATATGCTGATCTGCTTTATTTAGAGGCAATCAGGCTGATGATCTTATTGACGCTTTCCCCAGCATTCTCGGCGTAGGCATCGGCGCCGATCTTCTCCGCCCAGCGCACAGTAACCGGAGCACCCCCGACGATGGTCTTGTATTTACTCTTTAAACCTTCTTTGACCAGGGCTTCTTCCAGATCTTTCTGCTTAACCATCGTTGTCGTTAAGAGCGCGCTGGTGCCGATGACATCAGCCTTAAACTCTTCGGCCCTGGCAATGATGTCTGAGGTCGGCACATCGCGGCCTAAATCCAGGACATTAAAACCATTGGCCACGAGCAAAGATACCACAATGGCCTTGCCGATATCGTGGATGTCTCCTTCTACCGTGGCAATGAGCACCTTGCCCTTGATGCTTTCCGCTCCGCCGGTAATGGCGGTGTTTAATAGTTCAGTGGCTTTTTTTACGGCTTCGGCGGCCTGGATCAGTTCGGGTAAAAAGAGTTCGCCGCATTCGAACATGTCGCCAACCTGCTTAATCCCTACCACGTATCCCTCATTGATCACCTGCAGCGGATCCATCTTCTGTTCCAAGGCCTGGCGGGCTAACGCTTCCGCACCGGCTTCGTCTCCCCCAATTACTGATTCGATAACTTTTTTAAGGAAATCACTTTTATCTGTCATTGATTAGCCTCCTAGCGCCACCCGGTTTTTCTTAAGAACCGGCTTACAGAATTTATTTCAAGATCCAGCAGTTTAGCAATGCGAAACTTAGCTTCGATCCCTCTTGACTGTTCACCCATCCCGCCATAAACTGTGGCGATATCTAAGTCCTGGCGAACTTCATTCATGATTACTTCGTCAGCAAGGTCGGATACCGAAACTTTTAACTTTCCGGCTACATATTCCTTGGCTTCATTGAGGCGCATCTTCTTCGACATTTGCATCCGGGCCACCAGATCTCCGGCAGTCCGTATTCCGCCCATGCCAGAAGCATGCATATGGGTTAAAGCCATCCCGGCAGGATCGCCATAGCCTACCTATAATCCGTCAAGTTTTCCGACTTCAGCCATCGCTGTTGAGGCTCGCGATACACAGTCAATCGGCGGGGTCATCACCAAAGGCACGGCGCCGACCCCCATGCCGACATTGGCGTGAACCGGGATGTTCGCCGCCTCTACACAGGCCTTGCAGAAGGTCACGGCTCTGCCTAAGTTCCAGGGGAATGAGCGACTGCTGTTGGTATTAACCACGGCGCCAAAAATGCTGGCCCCTGCTTTTTCGGCCAGTTTGACCTGCTGGTGCGGATAAAGACCGGCTAGGCGGACCCCGTCATATTCAAGCTGACCGTGGAAACCGAGCACAAATTCGCCGGCCATGCCGATTTCGATCGCCATAGCGGGATACTTGGCTCTGAGCTGTTCGCAGGCTAAAAGAGTGGCCTGGAACTCGGCATCGCCGGCCGCGGCGGTGGTATCAAAGTCGATCCCGTCGGCGCCTGCTTCATAAACGCCGCTGCCGACAAAAACCATGTCTTTTACGGCATACCTAACTGCTTCTTCCTGGGCCGCTCTTGCTTCGGCAATTTTGCCGGCCGGCAATAGCTCGGCGGCATTGGGGCAAGGTCCGTCAGGCTGCGTGTAAAGCGGCAGGTTCGGCATCGCTCCGTAGAAGAGCGGCGCTGTGGTAACCAGGGAAGTTTCAGCTACGGCGTACTGCTCCTCGGGCACAATCATCTTGATCGGTTTGAAGCTGTAATGAACATAGGCCAGCTCCAGGGTGTCGGCAGCAAATGCCCGCTCGTAGATCTGCATGATCTGGGGCATACCGATCGGGATGCCTAAGCGGGTAATTTTAAGCGTGCCCGAATCATAAGTTAAGATCAGCTCGTTGCCATGCTGCACGCTAACAAATTTTTGCGGGCGGCAGCAGATGTCGACAAGATAGTCGATTTCATCTGCAGAGAGAGGCTCGATCTTACCGCGTTTAACAGCATCCTCCACCCCCTCCTGCACATCTGCCTTTACTTCTTCTTCGCTCATCGTTACAAAGGATCCGTCACCCATTCTAGTAACAATCAATTAAGAACACCTCACTTTCCTTTTTTACTCATCACTCAATTCGACAGAAAAATGATCTTCCGCTTCATTAACGATATCCCGCATTTTTGAGACAACATCACCGGGCAGGGGCTTGATCTTGAAATTATTGTAAAGCTCCAGCGCTTCTTCATAAGCTCTTTCGGTTAAATCTTTACTGCCATCTTTTTCCCAGGTATCGCGTGTTCCCCTAAAAATTAATTTATTGTTGGAAGCCAAAGCTCTAAAGCGGTTGTATGTATGCTCATGGCTTACGTATTCTCCGGCGGCACCTACCGCGTGGATCACTTCCAAAGCCAGAGTATCTCTATCCACTTTTATGCCGGCGACCACTTCTTTGATCATTCTGGCAATCTCATTAGTGATCACCAGTTGGGCATAATCAAAGGTAATGCCCTGAGCCAGCATCCCCAAACCGTAAATCATGTTGATTCCGGCCAGAGCGGGAACCAGTGCAGTCAGGGTAGCTTCGTGTGCTGCCTGGGCATCGGGTAAATAGCTGTCAGCCTAACCACCGGCAGCCCAGCTCGGCAGCTGATAATACTGAGCCATCTTGGCAGTCGCTGCACTGACCAGGGCCAGCTGGGGCGCACCTACAGGTGAAGTAGTTGTTCTTAAGTCAAAGCTCAACGATGAGGTCCCGTAGATACAGGGATGCCCCTTACGCACCAGTTGGGCCAGGACAATCGCTGAAAGCAATTCGGCGTTTTGAATGACCATGGCACCGGCCATGGTCACCGGAGCAGTCGCGCCGGCCATGAACATATCGACCAGCGAACAGGGAGCCCCACCTTTTGCCGCTTCAATAATCACCCCGGTTGTATCGGGGTTAAGGATCAGCGGACTGTTGGGGCAGGTGTTAGCACTGTAGATCGGCCTTTCCCTGAAATTATCTTCGCCTCCGCTAACAGCGTAGGCCAGCTCAATAATTTTTCTACACCGGTAAGCATCACCTGAACCAATAATGGAGTGCTTGGTAGTATTGTTAAATACCGCTTCCGCATTATGAATTTGTTGGACCTGGGCTGGGACATCGTTAGCCCCTACCGGTCGCTCTAAAAAATCAACCTGATCCATGGCCGTGCACATTCTGGTAACGTTGGCGACATCGTTTTTGGTTGTGCGATGTCTTTTGCGAGTAACTGGATCGACCACTTCCACCCCTTCACCAAAGTTGGTAAAAGCGATGGTGCTTCCTGCTTTCAACCAGAAATCCTCTTTCGGATCTATACCGGCCATCAAGAAATTAGACGGCGTAGATCGAATGGCATCTTCAACTACATGGGCTGGGATCTTGACGATATTATTTTGGCGGTCAACAATACAGCCCCCGCCATCAAAGTAATCCTGTGCATCTTTGGCTAAAACCCTGATTCCCGTTTCTTTCAAAACGAGGAGGGTCGCCTGGTGGATCTCGTTCAGTTCATCATCACTGAAGAGGTTTAGCGACATCCCTTCCAGGGCTTTAAAGCCTGCACGCATCCCTTCCTTCATCTTCACACCTTCCTTTCATTTAAGATCAGCACAACAGTAAATTAGGCATGCTATTATCTCAATTATATAGACTATCTAAATTGCTACAATTGCCACACTGTAAATTAGTAGAGTTCTATATTAGACACTTTGTAAAGTGCGCTGGCCTTTTCATTCGCCAAAGCCTTCGATGTTTAAGGAGCTTGAAGACCTGGAGTTTGAAAGTGTGAAGAGTGCAATCATGAGTACTTGCTGGCTTTTTCCTGCAAGTGCCACCATTTTTGTTTCTCCTGGTACCAGAAACGGGTGGTGGAGTTTGGCCAGTGGCTGTATACAGTGGTATAAAAAAGGTGCCACTAACAGGATACCATAGTAATATGACGCCAGCAGAAAAACAAATTCCTATCTTTAAAGCAGGAATAGCACACAAAGCGTCGAATGATTTCGAATATACAATCTGCCTTCACCATTAAAGTACATAATATAATGCTGGCTTCACCATGTAACGTGGCGGTTTCTATTGGTAAAATATATATACAATGGAAATAACATGCTTTGATTGAAAGGAGAGGTGATCTCAGATGAATGTTTAGTGATTTGTGCTGGTTTTGACAAAGTGGTATCAGATCCATGATAGAAGCTTGTTAATTAAGCCCTTTTTATTAGTAAACAACCAAGAGTAGGTATTATTGATTGCTAAGGCAATAATTGCAAAGGAGGGAAAAAGTGATGGCAAAGCAAACTGAAGTTTTTGCCAGGAAGGCCAGTGGTTTAACCAGAGAAGCGGGATTACTGGATTCAACATATTTCGGCATTATGAATAATGCTGTTCCCGTATCTCTTTGGTTTGTCCTTGCAGCTTATGCCTGGTCACCAGGTGGAAACCTTGTTTTGGCAACTATTATTACACTGGTGCTTGTGGTTTTTGGTTTTGCTCCTGTTTGGGGTATTCTTGGTGCCGCAATGCCGAGAAGCGGTGGCAGTTATGTTTACAATTCAAGGATTATTCATCCAGCTATTGGTCTTGCTGTCAGCTTTTGTAATGCAGGTTTCGTTATGCTGGGCTGGATCTGGGTTTTAGCGCCATGGGTTGGCGAAGTCGGCATTCCTATATTTGTCGGGCTCTGGGGAATTGATCCTGAAGCAGTTGATGCTTTTACTCATGGCTGGGGCCTCTATTTCGTGGCTACTGTGGTTAATGTAAGTTCATTTCTGGTGGTTTTGAAGGGAATGAAATCATACTTCAAAATTCAGAAGGTTTTGGTGTCCTGGTCCTTATTGGGCGCAGTTATTGCTGGTTTTATAATCATGTTTACTTCTCATGAAAAGTTTGTCGCTATATGGAATAGTCAGGCTGCCCAATTTGGCTCTCTTGAATACACAGCTGCTGTTGCCGCTGCTTCAGCGGAGATGGGTGGTATACCCGCTACCTGGAATTGGCCGGCAACACTCGGCTTTATGCTGCCTATCGCTTGGATCGCAATCTATGGTTATATCATTACCTTTATAGGGGGAGAGGTAAAAAGCCCAAGAAGGAATATTTTCATGGCTCAAATCCTCAACGCTTTAATCTGCATTATATTCCTTCTATGGGTAGGCTTAGCTTATAAGAGGATGGTCGGCTGGGAAGGAATCCATGCTTTAGCCTGGATCAGCGAAGAGGGCCTGGCGGGGTTCAGCCATCCTTTTATCCCAACCTACATGAACATAGCGGGTATGATCATCGGCTATAACAAATTTGTCGGATTCTTAATGGGTGGAGCTTTTAACGTAGCGATTTGGTTGTGGGTTGTTTTTAGTTATATTGCCTGGAGCAGGGCTGCTTTTGCTTGGGGTATGGATAATCTTGGACCACGTTGGTTCACTGAACTGTCACCTAAATCCAATCAGCCTGTGAAGCTCCTGTTGGTAATGTTAGTAGCCAGCCAGATAGCGCTTACTCATTACAGCTGGAATCCACAATTCCTTGGAGCTATCGGAGTTGAAGTTTTGCAGATGATCTCTGTCTTTGGTATAACAGCAATTTCACTTGTTATCTTTCCGTACCGTAATAGGGTCAAGCATATCTGGGATGCTTCTCCGCACAAGAACTGGAAAATAGCCGGAATACCGGTGGCAACAATATCAGGTATATTAGCCCTGGTATTAGTTGTTATTTTAATCTATAGTTTTTATACATCAGAAGGTCTTGAGTTTATCAGTAGTGTCTGGACCTATATCTATATCTTTGTATGGGCATTTGGGATCTTATGGTACTATATATGGAAATCGATTAGAATGAAGGAAGGCATTGATGTAACTTTGGCTTTCATGGAAATTCCTCCCGAGTAGTAATAAGAGGGCGCTGTTTTAGGGGGCAAAGAGAATATATAGCTAATAGAATATAAGTAATGATAATATCTACTCTATGCCCCCCGGAGTCTTATGATTTACCTTGAACTGAAATAAATGCGCTTACTTATATTGTAATTAATAGTTGTATTGACTTCTATATTTATTTGAAGTCCATGATAATAACTCAATTAAAACAAGGATGGTAGTAAGATGATAAAAATTCTTTTTGTTACAGATATACATGGATCTGACATTGTATTTAGAAAATTTCTTAATGCCTTATCCATCTATGGTGCAAATGTGGGTATACTGATGGGAGATCTCTGCGGCAAAATGCTTCACCCGATTGTAAAGCAGGAGGACGGTTCATTCCGGTGTACCGTAATGGGGTCTCAGAGAGTGGCATCAACGGAGGAGCAATTAAAATCAATTGAAAAAGACATTGCATCTATGGGCAATTATTATTTTTACACCGATCCGGAAGAGATGGACCGACTTCGTCTTGAGGGAAAAACGATAGAGGGAAGAATCGATGAACGTGCTGCCGGGATCACATTGGGGGCAGGTAAAATTGATGATTTATTTAGAAAAGCTGTTGTTGATAGATTAAATGGATGGATGGATTTGGCTGAAGAAAGGCTTGAAGGCAAAGATATCGAGGTATTTATGGCACCGGGAAATGATGATCTGATGGAGGTTAACACTGTAATAGACAGTAGTTCTCGGATTATTGGTGCCGACAACACGAGAAATATTATTGGAGAGCATGAAATGATAACCCTTTCCTGGTCAAATCCTACCCCCTGGAATACTGAGCGTGAAAGCTCGGAAGAGGAGCTTGAAAAGAAGATTGATCAGATGGTTGCTCAGATCGAGAATATGGAAACAGCTATCTTTAATTTGCATGTGCCCCCATACGATACATTACTGGATACGGCTCCTAAATTGTCAGAACATCTGGTTCCCTCTACAGAAGAAACTGTTTCAGCCGGTAGTCAGGCTGTTCGCAGAGCTATAGAAAAGTATCAGCCCATGATGGGCTTGCACGGGCACATCCATGAATCACCGGGAGTTATAAAGATCGGCAGAACGGTCTGTATGAACCCCGGAAGTGAGTATTCTGAAGGAATTTTGAAAGGATTGCTCATTACCTTAAAAAATGGCAAGATTAAAAACCAAATTTTTGTGTCCGGTTAAGGAGGTGTTTTAGTGTCGCAGAATTTCATAATGCCGTCTGACATACCTGATGATCAGTATCCTCCTCCTTCAGCTTTTGTTGAAGAGGGAAAGAGTTGTGTTGAAGCGGCTCAAAAAGAAGGTCTTATTTTAAAGGTTATGGGAGGACTGGGCATTTATATGCACAGCCAGGAATTTCACCCGCTTTGGGAAGGGTTGGAAAGACTGGGCAAGAAAATGTTCACAGATATTGATTACGTAGCATATGATAAGCATCGGGTTAAGATGATTAAGTTTTTAGAAAATCGCGGTTTTAGTGTCCACCAAAAACTTTTATATCATTATGGCAAGGAAAGACAAATCTATTATGGCAATACAATTCCCATGGTTGAAGTTTTTTATGACAGGTTGGCCATGAATCATACCATTGAATTCGCGAAACGTCTAGAGCAGGACAGCCCGACCATACCTTTAAGTGAGCTGCTGCTTCAAAAACTACAGATGGTTAGGATGAATGAGAAAGATATTAAAGATAGCATATTGTTACTGCGAGCCCATAATCTTGCAGATCATGATGATAACTGTATAAATTTCTCAGTAATTAACTCTGTGCTTGCTTCAGATTGGGGTTTTTACCATACAGCTACGAGTAACTTGAAAATGATCAATGAGTCGCTTGGCAGGTATTCTGTTCTCACTAATGAGGATAGGGAAATTATAGGTGAGAGGATTAAAGCATTACTCAGGCAGGTAGAAGGAACTCCGAAAAGCCTTAAATGGAAAGTCAGAGCAAAGCTTGGAACAAAAGTCATCTGGTATAACGAGGTGGACGAATGGGACGTGATAGAGACGCAGCCGATGGAAGAATAACCGAGGAAGATATTAGAGACGATAGCCCTGAGGTTTTACAGCACCTTATTCAACAGCTGGACTCTCTGCGTGCCTTTCGGAGGCTGGATATCTCAAAATTAGAAATTTATTTTAGCACGGCAGGCTTGATCGATAAATGGAAACTTATAAAACCTGATCTTGAATCCATAGTGTATATGCCAAATAATTTACCGCAGGCAAGATCTTTTATTAAAATGGCCATTTTATTCAGACAGCTATTTCCCGCTTGTTTTTTTGCTATTATCCTTGTTTTCTTAGTCAATATTGGTTTAGTAGCCAATCTCCCCGCTTTTTTTTACCGGCTGGCTTTACTAATGCCTTTTGTGATCATCGGCGGCTTTATTTTAACCGATCTGATTGTCAGAAAAAGAATAGCAAGTTATGAAAAAAATAATCCTCAATTGCATAACAAGGAAAAAGAGCGAATCAGAAAAGTCATTGAGGACCTCGCCGGTAAGCTAGCATTGAAGATAATAGAGCTGAATATCGATCCACTGGATTATAAGATGAGACTCTACTATGATGATTACCGGGGGATAAAGATAGAGAAGGTTGTTGTTGAAAAGATGCTAGGTCTATTTAAAAGAAATTACCCTGTTTACACCGGTATCCCTGTTTCAGGCTCTAAACATTAATAGAATAATATTTGTAAGTGATGCATTATAGGTGAACGTATCTTATCCTTAATTATAAGATCTTTACTATAACAATTACGATTCTTCTTGTATGCTTAATTTGCTTTAAGTAATAAAATTGGGTAATGATATTATTACCAAATTCCCTTTTCCCCAATGAAGATCTTATTCTGGCCAAAGGGTTTTTTGGTACTATGACCCACACAGAAAAGAGATAACAATTGTTGCTATAACTCCACACCCGTTTTGAAATGACCACTTCAATAGATGGAACGTCTCCCTGTCTTCCCCTGTCTCTCTATAACGCAGGCTCCACTCTTGTGATCCCTTCCAAACAGTCAAAATCGCTATCATAACTATATATAGTGTCAATATCCCGGGTATCCATCATTACCGTATTATAGATGTCTATAAAATCAATATCAGCGGACACAAAAAGTTCCATCATGGCAGGTATATATTTTTTCGTCGGAAAATTCAGGCCTCTGATCATCGCCAGAGATATGATTAGTTCACTTATCTCTGATGGGCTCAAGTTATAAATTTTTGGTGATTGCAGGACCCAGATCAACTCGGCGAAAACAATATCGTTAGTGTAGAGCTTGATTTTGCCCTCAGATGCTTGATTGAGGAGACTCCTGCAGGCCTCTGCCTTTTGTGGGTCATCCTTGGTTAGAAAGCGCAGAAAGATATTAGTATCTATAAAATGCATTAGTTACTCCTTTTCCAATCTTTTTCCTGCTGCCCAGGCTTGGGCTGACTTCCGGTGTTCCTCGTGATTGCCTTTAGGTTTTCTATCCTGCAAAGCTCCGTATATATCGTTCAGATCGGTTTTTAGCGGCTTTAAGACAACTTCACCTTTTACATTTGTAACAAATTCAATTTTTTCACCATAGGTGATGTTCAGTTTTTCCCGTACCACCTGGGGAATGGTAACCTGGCCCTTTTTAGTTACGGTACTAATTTTTTTCATGGTAATACCTCACTCATAAGTAATGCTTTATAAAATAGTTCTTGCCCTTTTCAATAATATTAATTTCTTCCGCGGCATTCTGCCCCACATCCCCTGCCCAGAGCAGCCCGGTTACCGGGTCAAAACTGAAACGCCAGGGATTGCGCAGCCCGTAAGCGTAAATTTCTTCAAGATATCCTTCATCGTTACCCGCGAAAAG
>Ga0209498_1000511_pt1 | contig 23791 bp, 19 predicted proteins | sample WalLakDeSediment_FD_184131 | JGI IMG/M metagenome (GOLD analysis project Ga0209498, IMG submission 184131) | Lake sediment microbial communities from Walker lake, Nevada to study Microbial Dark Matter (Phase II) - Walker Lake 11/02/13 Deep... | ecosystem: Environmental > Aquatic > Freshwater >...
AAGAGGAATGTACTGCTAAATTGGAGGATACCTTTGGTCTAAAGCTGATATACCGAAGCTGGAAGGAGGTTGGAGATCGAGCCAAAGCGATAAGTGATGATATTGCGCTGGCCGTGAGCAAGGATTGGGACATCTGCAGAGAAGGTGTAAGTGACGAAGTTTATCTAAGCGCAGTTAAAATGTACGTTGCTGTCAAGGAGGTGGTTGATGAGGTTGGGGGCGTTGAAGGTATTGGGAGCAACTGTTTAAACGAATCATTTCATTCAGACACCACTCCGTGTCTGGCCTGGATGATGCTATTTGAACATGATGATATCATCTGGGCCTGTGAGGGAGATACCCTGACGCTTTTGAGTACGTATATACTGTACCGCGCACTGCAGGCACCGGTTATGATGACAAACATTTATCCGTTTTTAGTTGGCATGGCCGCACTCAAGCATGAGAAAATAGACAAGTTTCCTGATATTGATGAGCCTGATAATCACGCTCTCGGCGTTCATTGCGGTTATTTTGGGTTGGCACCAAGGGCCTTTTGTTCTAAATGGGTAATGAGGCCCCGGGTTCTTGAAATTGTTGACAAAAATGCGATCGTCATAGATTGTGAATTTACTCCGGGGAAGATGACATTGGCCAAAATTCACCCTGACTTAAACAAGCTGACTATCATTGAGGCCGAAATAGAAGAGTATGTACAATACCCGGGGTCAGATTGCAGAAATGGTGCTTTGATTCGCTACAAAGATGGACACAAGGTGATGGAATCGCTATCGTCCCATCACTCGCTAATCATTCAGGGAAGCCGTACACCTGAACTCAGACAGCTTGCAAAAATTTTTGGCTGGGAAATAGAAATACTATAATAAAAATAAAGGAGAAAATAGTAATGAAAATAGGAATTGATAGTTATTGCTATCACAGGTTTTTCGGCGAAGTTTATCCTGATCAGGTGGCACCTGAAAAGCTGATGACAATGGAAGATTTTTTAGAGAGAGCTAAAGATTTGGGCGTTGATGGAGTTTCGTTGGAATCGTGTTTCTTAAAATCTTTAGAGGATTCATATATGAAAGAGCTAAAAGCCCAGCTAGATGAGTACGGCTTTGATCGTGTTTTTGCATGGGGGCATCCTGACGGCCTTGAAAGAGGACAGAACGAAGAGGCTTTTAAGGAAATGAAGGACTGCATACCCAAAGCCAAACTGATGGGCGCCGATGTGATGCGTGTATGTGGATCTTCGCTAATGTTCCGTAATGAACCGCATGGACCCCAGATTGAGGCACTTTCAAAGCAGTTTAAAGAAGCGGTCAAGATCGCAGAAGAATATAATATTAAACTTGCGGTGGAAAACCACATCGACTACACAGCTGATGAGGTTTTACAGCTGGTTAACAACGTGGGTTCAGACAATTTTGGGGTTAATTTTGATACCGGTAATTTTTTAAGGATGCTTGATGATCCGATTAGAGGAATGGAGATACTTGCCCCTTATGTGTTTGCGGTACATTTAAAAGATCTGCAAATAAATAACCGGATGGCGAGGCCGAACGATTGGTTCTACTTCTCTGGCGTTCCTGTCGGCGAAGGCTTAATTGACAACCAAAAGTTGGCAAATATTTTAAACAAACATGATTTTAAAGGCTTCCTTGCAGTGGAGATAGATCACCCACATGAGGACTGGATGAATAGAGAAGATGAATGCGTCGCAAAGAGTGTGGAAGGTTTAAAGAAGATAATTAGTTCACTCGAATAGCGGAGGTGAGCAAGGTGAAAAAGAAATTAAACATAGCTGTCATCGGCAAAGGATTTATGGGAAAAGTGCACAGCCATATGTGGCGGACTGTTGATAAGATATTTGATGTAGCTTACGAGCCGGTGTTGAAAGTGGCTGTGGGCACAGATGAAATAGCCACAAAAGAGTTTGCGCAAAAATGGGGTTTTGAGGACTATACGACCGACTGGAGGAAGGCGGTCGAGCGTGATGATATCGATGTGGTTAACGTAGTAACGCCAACCTATCTGCATAAGGACATAGTGATCCATGCAGCAAGGAATGGTAAAAATATTTTTTGTGAAAAGCCTTGTGCCTTGAGCGTTGCAGAGGCGGAAGAGATGGCCGCTGAATGTGACAAGGCTGGCGTCTTGCAATACCTGAATCACAATTACCGCAGAGTGCCCGCGGTAAGCTACGCTAAACAGTTAATCGAAGAAGGCAAGCTAGGCGAAATCTATCATTTCAGAGGTGCATATCTGCAGGACTGGATAATGGACGAGAGCTTTCCACTTACCTGGCATCTCAAACAAGAGACAGCCGGAGGCGGTCCGCTTTTCGATCTTGCTTCTCACTCTATTGACCTTGCAAGATTTCTTGTTGGTGAGATTGACAGTGTTTATGCCAACATGAGAACATTTATCGAAGAGCGGCCGCTGCCGGGCGCAGGGTCTGCTACCTTTTCCAAAGGGTCTCAAGAGGCAGCGGCAAATGGTCAGGTAACGGTTGATGATGCGTGCTTCATTAACATGGATTTTGTTGGAAAGAGAACCTTGGGTTCTTGTGATGTCTCACGTTTTGCAAGTGGGAGGCGCAATTACAATTATTTTGAAATATATGGGTCTAATGGGAGCCTCCTTTGGAATCTCGAACGTATGAATGAGTTGATGTACTTTAGCAATGACGATTCCGAGCCTGAGCAAGGTTTTAGAGACATTATGGTTACATATGGTTCGCATCCCTATACTGCAAACTGGTGGGCACCAGGGCATCTGGTTGGCTACGAAACGACTTTTGTCAATGCGGCATGTGATTTTCTTGTCGCGCTTGAAAAAGGCGAATCCATAAAGCCGGATTTTCATGATGGTGTAAAGATTATCAAAGTACTGGAAGCGGCTAAAAAATCGGCTGAAACGGGATCTAAAATCAAGATTTGATCCAGCTTTAAGTCAGCTGGATTATGCAGTAGTGCTTATAATCTGAAAAGGGAGCCAATCACAGTTGTGATTGGCTCCCTTAAATAAGCTAACAAGCTGTCTTTTTGTCTATTCGTATGCCCAGTCGAGGAAATTGTCAACATTTTCTTTTGTGATTAGTGTTGAGTCTTCAACGTTGTCTTTTTCGATATTGCCGGTCGCGAGGAACTCTCTAATTACCTCAACGGTATGAGCACCGATCCTTGGGAAGTAGGAAGCAGTAGCTTTATGGATTGTATTGTCGGCTTTGATATTTTTCATAGCCGTTTTAGTGCCGCCCATCCCTGTGATAAGTCGGATTTCAGTTCGGCCTTGCTGCTCGATCGCAGTCATAGCGCCTATTGTAGCTTCGTCGTCATGGGTAAATATGCCGTCGATATGTCCGTGTGCTGCAAGCAAGTTGGACATTGCGTTGAAACCTGCCGAGCTGTTGAATTCGCCATCGGCTTCACCGATAATCTCAATATTGGGGTAATTAACGATGGTGTCCATAAAACCATTAAACCTGGCCAAGTCGATCGGAATACCCGTATAGCTTCGCAGGTTTACGAGTTTGATGTTCTCTTCACCCTCAAAGAAATTGCCAATGAATTCCGCTGCCATAGCGCCACAGGAATAGTTGTCTTCTGCGACGAAGGATGTATATTTGTCGGATTCAATGGCGCGGTCGATAATGATAGTCGGGGTACCACTATCATAGATCTCTTCCATGATTGATGTCATCAAGGTGCCGTCACCAGGTAAGCAGGCTATAACATCATAACCCCCGTCTTTGAATGTTGAAAGAATATTATTCTGGTCCGCGTTATCAACAGCGTTTACCACTGTCCACTCGATCTCAGTGTCGTCTTTAATCGCTTCCTGAATGAAACCAAGCAATGCTGCCTGCCATGCGTTATCCGCAGGGGGCAAAGAAATAGCGACCCTGTATACTTCTACCTCTTCAGCTTCCGGGGTTTCCGGGTCCGGAGTTACAGCATCATCTGCTGCACATCCGACAAAAGCCATACTGATAAATACTACCAGGAATAATACTAACAGTTTCTTCATTGTGTACCCTCCTAAATGAATTGTGAGATCTAAAAACTTTAATCGTGCCCAGTTTAAGGTTATTCTATCATCACCCCCTAAATTCAGTCATTCTGTGTTAATCATCGCACCATATTATATGCATTAGCTTCAAGAAAAGCTAAAAGCATTGTGTTGAGAGTTATCAGTCGCTAATTGTGCGTAATCAATCTCATATATTAATTACGATTGCGAGTCTGTAAAAGAACGGCAATCATGATAACGGCACCTTTGATTGCGCCGGTAAGGTATGTAGAGATGTGGAGATGGATCATGATATTGTTAACGAAGAATAATATGATAGCTCCTATGACAGAGCCGTATATAGTCCCCTGTCCGCCCATCAAAGATGTGCCGCCAACCAAAACTGCTGTAATAGCATCAAATTCATAGTATGATCCTGTCGTTGTTGTAGAAACTGCCACCATTCTAGATGCCTCGATAATACCCGCAAGACCCACGCAGATGCCGGCTATAACATAAGTCAAAATCTTTATATTATCGACTTTTATACCGGAATATTTTGCTGCTACTTCATTACAGCCAACTGCAAAGACAAAAGTACCGAATTTAGTTTTCACAAGCAATACTGTTAGAATAGTAGCGACAACCATCAAAATTATAAAAGGAATTGGTATTGTGAGTATAGAGCCGTTACCGATGGTTTTAAATACAGTATCCGTGTTATCACCAGTTATCGTCGCGCCACGGCCGATATACATTGTAACAGAACGCGCTATAATTCCGATGGCAAGGGTAACTATAAAAGGTGGAACCTTGGCCTTAGTAATTATAATACCGTTAATAAGCCCAAAAGAAGTAGCCACGATAATACAAACCAACATAGCCAGGGGTAAGGGCGTGCCGCCTCCTTGTAAAAATACCAAAGCCAACCCAGCCGTTGCCATTACTGGTCCGCTTGACAAGTCTATGCCTCCCGCGATGATTACAAAGGTCATCCCTACGGCGATCAAACCAATGGTTGAAGCGTTTCTCAAAATGGTTGTGATGTTGTTGTATGATGCAAACCTACCGTCAGTTAACATGGCTAATATAGCAAATAATATAAGGAACACAAAAATTGCATTATACTTGGCCCACAGGTTCTGAAAAACATCTAATATCTGAATTTTGTTTTTTATGAAGTTACTCAAGCTTTACCCTCCTGAGTTTGACGAGTGTTGGTCGCGTAAGACATAATAGACTCTTCTGTTCTATCATCTCGGGTTAGTTCCGTTTTTATTGTTCCTTCATGCATTACAATAACGCGCTGACATATACTCAATACTTCAGTCAGATCTGAAGAAACAATGATGATCGTTTTACCTGCGGCTGAAAGTTCATGAATAATGTTATATATTTCTTCGCGTGAGCCAACATCGATGCCCCGGGTCGGCTCATCAAGGATCAGAATGTCCGAATCAACAAGCAACCATTTTGCGAGGACAATTTTTTGTTGGTTACCACCCGAGAGGGTATTCACAGTTTGAGTTTGCGCGGTACATTTAATGTTAAGTTGCTTGATCATCTTTGCAGCATTGTATTTTTGTTTTGAGGAAATATTTATAAAGCCTTTGTGTTTTATCTGCCCGATCAGGTTAATATTTTCTCTAATATTTCTCCTGTTCAAAATACCTGACCTCTGCCGGTCCTCTGTAATAAAACCTATACCCCTAAGAATCGCTGAATCCGGTGTTTTATTTGTGACAAGTTTTTTATTCAAATACACTTCGCCGCTTTTAGGTTTACGAATGCCGAATATGAATTCCATCAGTTCCGATCTACCCGATCCAACAAGACCAGAAAATCCTAATATTTCTCCGCGTGCGACCTTAAAATTCACATCTTTTAAAAGTAAATCAGATACATGTCGCACTTCCAGTACAATGTCATTGGCGTCACCTGAAAAATCAGTCGCCTGAGATATACTGACTTCACGTCCGACCATATAATTTGCAATTTCTTGCTCGGTTATATCTGACACATTTTGGTTAGTTATAAACTTGCCATCTCGCAGAATTACAACCCGATCACATACTTCTTTGATCTCTTTTAATCGATGAGAAATATAAATAACACCTATACCTTTTTTAGCAAGTTCTCGGATAAGATCAAATAGAATCTCTGTTTCTTTCATTGTAAGCATGGAAGTTGGCTCGTCCATAATTAATACTTTGACATTAAAAGAAATAGCTTTCGCGATTTCCACCATTTGTTGTTGCGCTGTTTTCAAGCTACTAAGTGAGGCTGTGGGACTGATGTTATGCTGCCCCAGTGAAATTAGAAGTTCTTTGGCGTCTCTGTTCATCTTTTTAAAATCAATCAAGCCAGTTCTTTTTAGAGGCTCACGGGTTAAAAAAATATTTTGTGCAACGCTCAGATGATTAATCAGGTTAAACTCCTGATGTATCATTGAGACACCCTTATTTTGCATGTCAAATGTATGTATATTTAAGGGAGCCTCTTCACCCTCAAGGCAAATAATGCCCTCATCGCTCTTATAAACGGCAGCTAAAATCTTCATTAATGTTGATTTTCCCGCACCGTTTTCACCACAAAGAGCTAAAACTTCTCCACGTTTAAGATCTAAATCAACGTTATGCAGCACCTTAACGCCGCTAAAGCTTTTTGAAATGTTTTCCATCTCTAATAAATTAGGCATCTTTTCTTTTTCCCCACTTATTGGAGTTGATTTCATTCAACTCAATGCTAAACACCGTTTATAAAAAAAAATCACTTTTCTAATGGGGAGCGTTATTGTATTTTCTCTCCATCGCGAATTAGGTTTCATGTTCTATCGTTTATTGTAATATTATTGTGTTTTGCCACAATTGTCAATGTCGTTCTCACAACATATATTGATTGGTTTATCTAAAGATCTTCGCACAATTCTATGACCACACCGCTTGGATCTTTAAACAGAAGGACTCTTTTGCCGAGATGCTCAAGGTCACACAATGGAACCGTAAATTCAACGTTATTTTTTTTTAAATGTGCATTCCATTCGGCAATGCCGCTGACGGCAAGCGCGATATGAGCGGTTCCCGAAGCCGAATCCGGATGCACTGTGTATTCGATCGGTTTTTTGTGGTCGAAAAGCTCTATTGAGCTAGTTTCATTTACCCGAAGATAAACGAGAACATTGTCGCCGTTGGGAACGCGGCGATCTACCTCAAGCCCCAGAACATCCTTGTAGAATTTCTCGGATTCGTTTATGTCTACCGTGTTAATTGCTATATGATCAATTCCTTTGATTTTCATGACTTACCTTTCCGATGCGATTTTATCTCTGGTTTGCGAAAGCCTGCCTGCGATCTAGCGCATAGTTCTATTGAAAAAGAGCCATTTATTTTCTTGTCCGGCTGTTCGACGATCTTAAACTCATGCGCCTTGTCGATGGCAGGAACTTAGTCAGTAATTGCTTCCGGTATGTGTGCCGGAAGCAATTACTGCATGGGCTTACCTATTCAGTTCCACCCGTTCAGTCAGCTCAGGGCAGACAAAAACTTTAAAGAGCTCCTTGTCAGTCATGAGTTGTTTAAGGGTTTCTTCCAGTTCTTCCAGAGGAATCTTTAAAGAAAACACCCGGTCTGGAACAATACGGCCGTACTGGAGCAGGGTAATGGCGTCGGACCAGTCTTCGCCCACACCGGCACAGGATCCGGCCACATTAAGCTCTTTTAACACCAGGTCGAATGTATTCACCGGTATAGTGGTGTCCCCTTCGGTAATTCCAAAAGCGGCAATAGCGCCACCGGGACGGACCATCTGAAAGGCCTGTTCATAGGTTTCCCCAGTTCCGACCGATTCGACCACAAAGTCGGCGCCGCGGCCGCCGGTGAGCCTTTTCACTTCCGCTACGGCGTCAACTTCCGTGGGATCAATCACAAAGTCTACCGCACCCATTTTCACGGCGATATCATTGCGTTTTTTGTTGCGGGAGACGAGGATGATGGGGGCAGCACCGCGCAGTTTGGCCACTTGAGTGTGCATGATTCCCAATCCGCCGGCACCGATAATTACCACACTGCTGCCGATCGTTACATCGGTAGCTTTGAAGGCGTGGATGGCGCAGGAAAGAGGTTCGATAAAAGCGGCATGATCAAAAGGCATACCATCAGGAATTTTATGCACCTGCTCTGCAGGGGCGGCCACATACTCGGCATAAGATCCGTTGATATGGATCCCCAATTGATTGAATTCGGGGCACATCAGCTTCTGGCCCTTACGACAGTAAAAGCAGGTGCCGCAGCTCATGTTGATATCTGCGGTTACCGAATCGCCGACAGCAAATTCTTTAACCTTTTCACCCACCGCTGCCACCAAGCCGGAAAACTCATGGCCGGGTATTAAGGGTAACTTGTCGCTGGAGTACTTACCGGTATATATACTGATGTCGGTACCGCAAATGCCGGTTGCCTTCACTTTGATCAATACATCGTTAGGTCCCACGGAAGGTACATCTACTTCCATGATCTTCATTTCATAAGGTTTGGTAACAACCGCAGCTTTCATTTTTTTAGGTATCGTCATAATTCTCACCTCACTGGTATTAATTACTGGAACAGGATATCGTTGCGGCCTTCATAACGACTCTTAATAAGGAGCGGCTTTAAAAATTCAATCGTCTTCTCAATGCCGTCCTGACGGCTCATAATTACATCTTCATGCTCATAGCTTAGAACATGCTTGTATCCCACAAGGGTCAGTTCTGTAATAACGGTTTTCCAGTTAACCGAGCCCCAGCCGGGAATTCTGAAGCGAAAACCACGGTCAATACGATCCCAGGGACCGGTCGCCAATACGCCTGAGCGCCTGACGTTATGCTTAACAACTTCACCATCTTTGGCATGAACGTGGTAGATGCGATCGCCAACTGCCTGAATGAAATTCTCAACATCGAGACCCAGATAAATCAGGTTGGCGGGGTCGAAGTTAAAGCCCCACTCGGGCCGGTTACCCATCAGCTCAATGCTTTTCTCAGCAGTTTCAATGTCATAGACTAACTGGTTGGGGTGTGGTTCATGGGCAAACTTGACGCCGTATTCTTTAAAGTAATCGAGCACTTTCCCCCAGCGTTCGACAAACTGCTCTTCCATTTCCGCCCAGCCTTTGGAGTAAGGCCAGGGGAAATAACGGCCGAAGTTTTCGCATCCAATGAATCCGCATACCACTTCAACTTCCAGTTCGTTGGCGGCCTGAGCGGTAATCTTCATGCGCTCCATGCCATATTTGATTTTTTCTTCCGGAGTGCCTTCATAAATAGCATCAGTGTCTTTACCGAAGGGACCGAGGATTATCTGGCCTTCCGGATGATTACTAAGTGCGGAAATTTCCAAACCGTAGCTGTTAATCATCTGTTTGATTTTTTTACCATTACCGTTTTTAATGACGTCGTCCACATCAAGGTGCGTACTGCCTTTAAAAGCAGGTAATTCAACCGCTTCAAAACCCATCTCGGCTACAAATTTACAAACTTCCTCCAATGGACGATCAAGATAGTTCGCTGTAAACATTCCAAGTTTCATACAGCTGGTCCTCCAATCATAATTATTTGAGTGTGTTGGGATCAAAACCTAAGCGTACCTTCCATCACCTCCGTTACTTAACCTCCAGAAATATGGGGGATAATCATAACCAGATCACCGTCCGCCAAATGGCAAGCAGCATCTTCGGCGATTCCTTTTCCGTTCAGGTTATAAAAGACCGGCATACTGGTATCGAAATAATATTTTTTGTGAAGTAAATCCATCAGCGTAGCAAAAGTTGCGCCCACGGGCAGAACCAAAACCTCACTCCGCTTTCCGATCCGGGACGAAACCAATCCAAGGTATTTGACGGTCACCTGCATCGCTTCAACCTTCTTTATCAAGGTTATCTTCTTCCATCTTGAACCGCTTCGATAAATCGGTGTGCTTTTACCGTTAACAGATCAAAACGGCCTGTCTTAACAGCGTCAAGATCCACCAGTTCCCCACCGATACCCAGTGCGGAAGCGCCCGCTTTAATGAATTCAGCAGCATTGTCTACAGTAACTCCGCCGACAGGCATCATTTCCACCTGGGGCAGCGGTCCGCGCAGTTCTTTAATATATCGAGGCCCAAGGGTTCCTGCCGGGAAAACCTTAACAACCTGCGCGCCGGCTTCCCAGGCTGAGATGATTTCAGTGGGGGTCAGCACACCGGGAACATATACTGTGTTGTAGCGTTTGCATAGCTTACTTACATTCAGGTTCAGAGTGGGGCCCAGTACAAAATTCGCTCCGGCTAAAATAACAGCGCGGGCAGTTTCCGGGTCAAGCACCGTGCCGGTGTATCTTGGCGGCAATAGCACATCCCTGCAATTGGGCCTATTTTCATTTTTCTGATTATTCCCCCATTTGGAGTGGGGGTGGGGTTTACTCTTGCATAAGCTCTATATACTTCTGCATGCCCAGTTCCAGAAATTGTTTTGGATCCATATTCCATAATTCATTTGAGATTATTTCAATATCGTACCATTTGTCCCAACCAGCTTCTTCAAGGGCTTTTAGCAATTCTTTTACTGGAATAACTCCATCACCCATGAATACTCTATCTCCGATATGGTAATTAATTCTCTTAAAGTCACAAATATGACATCCAACAATTTTTCCTTTTGCTCTTTTAATTTGATCTAGTATTCCTACTTCATGCCAAACGTGATAAACATCAAAGAACACACCTATTGCGGGATGATTGACTTCTTCCACTATGTCTAGTGCTTCCGATAATGTAAATAGGAATGAGTCTTTGTTCAAATTGTAGTGTAACGGCTCAAGGCCAATCGTTACTCCGGCTTCACTGGCAGCATCGGCTAAATCCCGTAAACTTCTGACAACCTGTCTGTGTGCTTCACCTGGAGTTAAGCCATTGATCGAGCCTGTTAAAGCCAAAACTGATTCGGCACCAACTTTTCCGGCTGCTTCAATTTTTATTAAGTCCCTTTTTCTTGCAGCAAAATAATCTGTTTCGTTTGTTTGATTAAATGGGCCTGCATAAATTGCATGTGTAACTTTTATCGGAACTTCCTTTAAAAGTTCTACAGCTTTATCCACTCCGTAATCCAGTAGCCCTGTAAAAGATTTGTTTTCATCCCCATACTCCATCAAACCGTCAAACCAGATGCCGATACCCTCAAAACCAGCCTGGTAATACATTCTTACGGCCTCATCAAAGTTTAATCTTGTACTGTACTGGTTCATTGAAACAAGTGCTTTTGACATGATTACTCCTCCTATATTATGGTAGTACTTTCTCGAAAACTCAAAACCAAGTCTTCGCGCTGCTTAAACCTAATCATTTAAATAGACATTCCGAAAGACTGCATGATAAATACAACCTTGAATTACTGGCGGCTGCCGTTAGATAGGAATTTGCTTTTCTTTGGGGGTATATTACTACGCAATTTTGCTAGGTGTCAAGTCGGCCGACCCGTCCCCAAAAAAGCAGACTTGAAGCCTGATTCGCTATGGGTGAAGGCGAAACAACTGGTATTAAAGGACCATCATGAGGTTTTTGGCAGAGAGTAAATAGTGTAGTAAAGTAGTCAAAGAAGATAACCACATGGCCCTGTTTTTGGCATAAATAAGCCAGGGATGACCTAATACCGGTTTACCTGAAGGGAGTGTGTTTCAAGCATAGCTCTTCAGCGATTTGCCGTAAATAGTCATCCTCGTAGCGGTTATTATAGTTGCTGTTCAGATCCGGATACTGCAGGTCGCAGACCATGGCAAGCTGTTCTCTATGCAACCTTACACAGTAAATAATTCAAGCATGATCTTGCCGGGCGGCGGATCGTGGCTTCTCGTTTCCCAAAAACAAGGTGCTGTATGATCTTCTGTATTACGTCAACATTGTTAATTAGCACAATCATCTTCATTTTCCCGCTACATTTGGGGCAGATTAGCGGGTCTCTGCCATAGACTTTTTGAATCAAACGGTTCCAACTCTTGCGGAATTCCCTGCTTTCAGTGTCGGTATCAATTAAGTACGGCAAAATATCATCAAGAATAGCTTTTTTTGGCACTCCCTGGAATTTACAGATCTACTATATCCAATTTTCTGATAACTAATGGGGCCAGTTTCGTTATTTTACGACTACAAAAGTTTTTTACAGACTCAAGCTAGGGTAAATATTTCTTAGCTGTGTCCAAGGGTGTTTATTTATCGGGTGTTTTCATAGATCATAAATGGCTCGAACTCGATTCATTGTGGACGAACCGATTCAATTCCATAAAAAAAATATTTCTATAAAGCAGGAATTTCAAAAAACGTGAAGAATAACAAGTTATAACATTATAACATTATGACTTAAGAAATGTTTTTGGATCTCTGATTATGTGTCAACAATTAAAATAGCATATTTGAAGCTACTCTACATATGGTATATATACTACTGAAATACTTGGATACTGATTGAGATCTTATTGTGAGGGGTGGTGTTTATCAACCGCGAGAATTAAGGGAATGCTCGTTGTATACGTTACCAAGGATGGCAAAACAAAAAATTAGGAGGGTATTGAGAATGAGATTATTTAAAATTATTTTGACTTGCCTAGTGGTACTTATGGCTCTAGTTCTAACTATTGGTTGCCAGCCAGATGCTACTGCTCCAGACGATGCTGTTCCGGATGATGATGTACCTGTCGCCGAAGAACCGCTCGAAGAAGGTATGGTTGATACCACACAATATAAGAAAGACGGCCAAGTTACAATAGGTGTTTCTTATGAAGGACCGATCAATGATTACGCCAAGTCCATGATTTATCATATTGAGTATCAGTTAGAAGTTGCTTTTGCTGATAGAGTAGAAGATGTGATTTATGCTGCGGCTGATGGTGATGCTGCAAGGCAGATCAGCGACGTCGAAAACCTTCTCACACAAGGTATAGATCTTCTATTATATCAGCCAATAAGTGAATCGGCAGGAGTTGCAGTTGTTGAAAGGGCAATGAGTATGGGTATTCCAGTGGTTCTCTTTGGCGCCAGTCTGCTAACGGATGATTATGTATCCTACGTCAACATTGACACCACGGGAATTGGATACGCTTATACCGAATGGATTGCAGAACAGATTGATGGTAAAGGCAAAGTCGTTATGATGATGGGCGAAGCTGGCAGCGGTTATACCGAGGATACATATCGTGGCATTCAAGAAGCCTTAAAGAAGTATCCTGATATCGTTCCTCTTCCCACTGTATATGCCGATTACTCACAGGCAACTGCTAAACAGCAGATGGAAACAATGCTTAACGCTAATGATGACATTGTAGCTGCTATTGTACAGGGCGGCCACATGGGTCTTGGAATACTTGAGGCCTATATGGATAAAGGCTTAGAGCCGCCTTACATGACGGTTGATGATATTAACCTGTTCATGAAGGCCGCAAAGGAACAAAACTTCACAAAGTTCATCACATATGGTGCGGGTGCGGAAGTATCTTTTGACGCTTGCCAAATAGCAATGGATATACTCGATGGTAAACCGGTAGCAAAGAATTATCTCAGCCCGGTTGAACTGTTTACCGCTGAAGAAATGTTTGAGAGGATACCTGAAGGAATGCCCGATGGTTTCTGGTCTCTGGCAAAGATTCCGAAGGAATTCTTAAAGGATTATTGGAAATAAAACTCTGAGTTTCAATACTGGGGAGTCTAAAACGGCTCCCCAGAAAATATTATACAAAAGGGATAATTAAAATTGCAAAAAGATATTATTTTGAAGGTAGAGGATATCTCTAAGTCATTCTATGAAGTTAAAGCGCTTCAGAACATATCTTTTAATATTTATAAAGGTGAGATAGTCGGCCTTTTAGGCGCAAATGGCGCCGGGAAAAGCACGCTTTTAAAGATCATCGGTGGAGTTATAGGAAGTGATGAAGGCAACATTTATTTGGAAGATGCAAATCTTGACGGCATTACCCCGCACATTGCTCAGGGAAAAGGGATTTTTAGCGTTTATCAGGAGTTAAATCTCTTTTTGAACATGACGGTTGCTGAGAATTTGTTTATAGGTAGAGAAACCAAAACAATAACAAGGTTGATTAATTGGAAAGCAACTCGCAATAATGCCAAAACAATTCTGGAGTCTTTGGGGCTGGACATAGATCCAGATGTAGTAGTAGCTTCTCTTAGTTTGGCAGACCAGCATCTGGTTGAAATCGCACGTGCATTGAGCGAAAAACCAAAAATTCTACTACTGGATGAGCCCACAGCTACACTATCTGATAATGAGATACAATGGCTTTTCACAAGAATAAGAGAATTGGCTCAGGATGGAACAACCGTAGTGTATGTTTCCCATCGCCTTGATGAAGTGACAGATCTGTGCGAAAGATGCATTGTACTTCGGGATGGAAAGCTGGCTCACCAGCTGGACGGGCAGTTTGATAAAGAAAAGATCATTAGCAGTATGATCGGGCATAATGTAGAGCTTTTAAAGACAAGTGCGAAAAAAGACGCAGCTGATGTGATTATGGAGTTTAAAAACATCAGTCTACGAAATCTGGTTAAAGACGTCAGTTTCCAATTGAAAAAAGGTGAGATACTTGGCATTGCCGGTTTGGTTGGCGCAGGAAGGACTGAACTTCTCAGCGCTATTTTCGGCATAGATAAAAAAACATCGGGCCATATATACAAGCATGGTAAAGAAGTAATAATTAAAAATCCTAAGGATGCCATGGACAATGGGATCATGCTTATTCCTGAAGATAGAAAAATTGAAGGTCTGTTCCTGGATGAAAGCTTACGTTTTAATATAGCGTCGGCAACAGTGGATAAGCGGGCTAAAGGCGGTTTTATAGACTTTAAACGGGAAAGGGAGATCGTTACAAGCGTCGCCAAGGAAGTGCAGATAGATACTTCAAGAATTGAACATCTTGTAAAGCTTTTAAGCGGTGGAAATCAGCAAAAGGCGGTTATCGCTAAAACGTTGCTTGTGAATGCAGATGTTCTGTTACTTGATGAGCCGACTCGTGGTGTAGATATCGGAGCAAGAGAAGAAATATATACCATCATTAATGAGTTGTCCAATCAAGGAAAGTCTATCATTTTAGTTACTTCCGACTGGGAGGAATTAATATACCTCAGTGACAGCATGCTTGTGATGTCGGAAGGTAGAATTACAGGTGTTTTGACCGAAGAAGTAGTTACCAAAGCGAAAATATGCAATTTGTCTACAATTGCTGATGTACAAATGGATGAAGAAGGCAGTATAGTGAATTGTGAAGGATTGGGCGAGGAGTCCCAAATACGGAACCCGGAGAGAAATCCAACCGTCAGGCGTTATTACAAGAGTATCTGGGAGAAACTGAGAACTGCATATACAAACGACAACACTGCCATACTTTTAGCTATCACCTTATTGCTGGTGATTGTCGGCGTTTCTATGAGCGATTCATTTCGGACTTTAATGAATGCGAGGAATATTTTAGGGCAGGGTATGCCTATCCTTATTCTCACGTTGGGGCAATTGGTAGTCATTGTCGCTGGAGGGCTTGACTTTTCAAGCGGTGCGGTTGTAGCAGCGTCTAGTGTGCTGGGTGTGTCTTTTATGGTGAACAATCCAGACAGCGTGTTGCTTGGTGTCTTGATTATGCTGGCCTTTGGGCTTATAGTCGGTCTGATTAACTCGACGCTTGTGGTTAAGGCAAAGATGGATTCATTTGTTGTCACACTCGGTATGTCGATTGTTGTAACAGGTGTTGCACTCATCATAACTAAAAATCCAATTGGGCCGTCACCCAAAGTACTGAGAAACATTGCAAATAGTGATGTTTTTGGTATACCGTATGTCCTTTTGATCTTCATCGCACTGGTCGTTGTGTTTGGCATACTAATGAGATATACGGCACTCGGCAGAAGATTCTATGCTGTCGGAGAGAATCCGAAAAACTCATATTGGGCAGGTTTACCCGTTCAAAAGACCCAGATCATTTCATTCATGATCAGCGCATCGATGTCCGTATTGGCCGCGTTATTCCTGATGGGTCGAACAGGCGCGGGAGATCCTGCATTTGGACCGGGGATGGAATTAAAGGCCATTGCTTGCGCACTTATCGGAGGTGCTCTTCTAGGCGGAGGCAGAGGGAAGGTGGGCGGTGCTTTGTTAGGCGTAACACTGCTGGTAATCCTTGAAAATCTCCTAAGCCTTATGAGAGTTGATTTGTGGTATAAAGAGGTAATTGAGGGAGTGCTATTGCTGGCGATTATCATCTCATATGAATTGAGGATAAAGAAAAAAGTGGTTTCTAAATCCTAAACTTAGGAATTAAATCCGAAGAGCAATTGCTCTTACTCTACGAAAACATAAAAGGTGATAAAAAAATGGAATTGGTTCTAAATGGCAATAAACCTCTAATAAACAAGCATAACAGTGTGTTCATAGTAATGTTGATTTTATTGGTGGCTACGTACATATACAGCCCAGAGTTTTTAAGTGGCGCCACCATATTCAATATGCTCAGGCAGGCATCAGCACTGGGCGTTTTGGCGGTTGGACAATTATTCGTTATTATGGCCGGTGGCCTTGATCTGTCGGTAGTTGCCACAATGCAGATATCCATTGTAACGTGCGTTTATTTTACAAACGCATTTGGCATTTGGGGGCTGATACTGGGTATTGGAATCTCGCTAGTTTTCGCAATAATCATTGGCCTTGCCAATGGTTTAATCGTGACAAAATTCAATGTACAGCCGTTTTTGGTGACATTGTTTATGGCTTCAATTCTGACAGGAGCTAGGATGATACTGATTGGGGTTGATTCTGCAGGTTCTGTTCCACGCACTATGCGTTTTTTGGGGAATGATCTGACCGGGCCTGTTCCAAATGCTGTGATGGTCTTCTTGCTCGTGGTCATTGTCAGTTTTATTATTCTGAATAAAAATGTTTATGGTAGAAAACTGGTAAGTGTTGGTTCCAATAAAATGGTTGCCATATATTCTGGTATTAATGCTGATTCTACCATCATAAAAAGCTATATTATTTCCAGTATTATGGCTGTTATTTCAGCAGTACTGCTGGCCGGTTATACAGGATATGCAGATATGTGGATTGGACGAGGTTATGAATTAAATGCAATTGTTGCTGCGGTAATCGGTGGTAACTTCCTGGGAGGTGGAAGAGGTTCGCTAATGGGGGTTATTGGCGGCGTAATTGTTATGACGCTTGTGCTTAATGTCGTTTTGCTTTTTGGGCTTGATGTGACATTTCAGTATATATTCACGGGAGGTATTTTCATAGCAGCAACGCTAATGGGAGCTTTGTCAAGAAGGAGTGAGAGTTAGTCATATTGATGTCTATATCGGTCTTTATAAAAGGCCTTTTATCTGTAAAGAGGCGTTTTTGCAAATAGAGAGAATCTTAAACTGCTTTTGGCTATTTGTTTTAACTCGCGAATTTTTTCAAGCTGTTTGTTTTATAGGGGAATCGTGATCAATATGTTGCCATGTTTTTTTACTAGCCACACCTGCAGTCAGTTATAATGTGAAATCTAGCGCTGAATACAGTCGGTTCTTTAGCAAAAGTTGAGAATGCCCTGATGTGCTAACATGATTCAAGGAGGCTATGAAAAGTGAATTCCAGAAAGAATGTTTTGCTAACGCCGATTAAAATTGGCAAACGCGTAGCGAAAAACCGCTTTTTTGTACAGGCTATGGAATGTAATGATGCAGATGCAGATGGAAACCCGTCAGATTTAACTTATCAGCGCTATGAGAACTTATTTCGGGGAGAAGCGGGGTTAGTGTCACTGGAGGCTATCTCCATCACCGACAAGAGCAGGTCTCGCAGAAATCAATTGTATATTATGCCAAAGAACTTGAAAGCACTCGCCAAATTTGTCAAAAAGTTAAGGGAGGTTAACCCGGATACCCTATTCATTTTCCAATTGACACACTCAGGGGAATTAAGCAAGCCAGATTTTTCCCGCCGTGTGTGTGTGAAGCATCTACACGGGTATGGCGGAGATGTGCTAACCGACGACGAACTTGACGAAATTATGGATCAATATGTGATTTCAGCAAAAATTGCCCATGAAGCTGGCGCTGATGGAATTGATATGAAACTTTGCCACGGCTACCTTGGATCGCAGATTCTGCGACCCTACAACGATCGGAACTGGAAATATGGCGGCAAATGGGAAAACCGTCGCCAGTTTGTTTTTGACCTTTTGGAGCGGATAAAAGCAGAAGTAAAAGACGATAACTTTCTGCTTGGCGCTAAGGTTTCAGCCTGGGAAGGATTCCCCGGCGGTTTCGGAACAGAAGGGATTGGGTCGCCTGTCATCGATCTGACCGAACCGATTGATTTAATCAAAGGGATGGAAAAGCGCGGCGCCCACTACTTTATCCAGTCTGCCGGTAGCCCTTCCATCACCATCAGCCTGACCCAGGCGGATAAGCAGGCTCCATATTTTGCCTATCTGCATCAAACGTTCTCCAAAGCTTTCAGAGACAACCTGAAGCCGGAAACAGTTGTCATCGGTTCCAACTATTCGGTCTTTAAAGGTGGCAATAAAGGATTGTTCGGCGTGGAAGACAGCTCCCTGCTAACTATGGGCGCCAAGTTTGTTGAAATGCGCATCACCGATATGGTCGGCCTTGGTCGACAATCTCTTGCCGATCCTTTACTGCCTTTAAAAGTAAGGGAGGAACGAGAAGGTGAGATCAACTACTGCACCCTTTGCGATAACTGCCTGGAGCTTTTGATTCAGCAGAGCAAAATCGGTTGCTCTACCTTCAATAAATACTATACCAATGAGTTGATTGAAACACGTAAGGAAAAAGGCACGCTGAAAGTCTCGCACACTTAAGCCAAGTTTAAGTTTTCAGAATTAAGGTCAGGCAGATATGTGCAATGGAGGGGTTCATATGATTGACCGTCAGAGTCCGGTTCCGCTTTATCGTCAAATCCAGGAACAGCTTCGCCAATGGATTGAAGAAGGGCATTATAAACCCGGAGACATCCTTCCGACAGTGCCGGAACTTGAATCGCAATTTGCAGTAAGCCGTATTACTGTTCGTCAGGCCGTCGCCGAGTTGGCACAGGAAGGTCTACTGGAAACGGAGCGCGGCAAAGGCACGTTTGTTCGGGAGCCGAAGATTACGCAGAATCTTAACCAGATCACCAGTTGGGCAGAAACCATTAAAGCTATTGGTATGAAGCCTAGAACAACAGAAATAAAGATTGAAGAAGTTGAACCTCCAGCCAATATAAGGGGGATCATTCCTATCTCTTCTGATGGGACGGTTATACGCATAAAACGTCTTCGTTACGCAAATGAAGAGCCTATGTGTACTATGGTCAATTATATTCGGTCCGATTATGTACCCCGTTTAGCGCAGGAAGGATTAATCAGTGAGTCTCTTTATGAAACATTAGAGCAAAGGTATAACATCACACTAAGCCATGCCGAAGAAACGGTGGAAGCTACTGTGGCTGACAAGATGACGGCAGAAAAACTTAAGATTAATGAGGGCGAACCGCTGCTTGTGGTCACCAGAGTGACTTACAGTCAGAATAACGAGCCCTTCGAAGTGGTGAAAGTGAAATCCAGGGCAGATAAATATCAATACTCTGCCACGTTGACGGGCAGGCCTAAAAAATGAAAGGCGTTGATTTAGGTAAACTGGCCGGGTCTATCATTAGATCACAGGAGGCAGATTTATGGATGAACGTATGGTAGGAAATATGGGAGGCACGACCGGGAACGTTTTGTTTGTTAACCTCACAGACAAAAGCTTCCGCACTGAGGCTGTGCCCGTTGAAGATTATGTAAAATTTTTGGGTGGCCGGGGTATGGCGGCAAAATTTTACAGGGATTTAATTGATCCGCAAACAGGTCCTTTTGATACAAACAATAAATTAATCTTTTTTACCGGGCCATTAACCGGGACGCAGGTGCCTGCATCCACCAAGTTCAGCCTGGCAACCAAGTCGCCTGAAACCGGACGCTATTTGTGCTCCAATTCCAGTGGCGACTTTGGCCCCTATCTCAAACAAAATGGCTATGACGGCTTGATTATCGAAGGTGAGTCGGAAACTCCGGTGGCCCTGCATATTACGCAGGACAATGTGGATTTCCAGAACGCTACAAAAGAGTGGGGCTTTACGGTTGAAGATGTCACCAAACATGCCAAAAAAATCTATGGAGATCGCGCATCTGTCATGTCCATCGGCCCGGCCGGGGAAAATCTGGTCCGGTTTGCCTGCATCCAGGTGGATGAGCGAAGCTTTGGCCGCGGTGGTGGCGGTGCTGTAATGGGCAAAAAAAAATTGAAATATGTGGCTGTGAACTCCGGTGAAGCAGTTCCGGTTCATGATGCCCAGGGGCTGAAAGCAACCTTTGCCGAACTATCTAAAACCGCCCGTACACAAAAAATTGGTCTGGTGGAGTTCGGTACCGCACAGCTTACGGAAATCATGAATGAGGCGGGAGCCTTGCCTACCCGCAACTTTGATACAGCCGAGTTTGAGGGGATTAGTAAAATTGATTCCCAGGCCATGAAGAAAGAATACTGGGTCAAGAATACTTCCTGCTACCGCTGCCCGGTATCCTGCGCAAAAGTTTGCACGGTAAAAGAAGGCCCATATGCCGGCACTAATAGTGACCCCGAATATGAAACGATCTGGGCGTTTGGTGCCCATTGCGGTATCAGTGACTTTGCTGTGATTATCAAAGCCAACAAATTATGCGATGACTATGGCATAGATACAATTTCAGCCGGTTATCTGGCAGGGGTGGCCATGGAACTGGCAGAAAAGGGCGAAATCAGCAAAGAACAAACTGGTGGTCAAAAGCTGGCCTTTGGCGACGGTGGCTCACTTATTAAAATTTTGGAGCTTATTTCAAGCCGCGAAGGTATTGGCGCGCTGCTGGCCGACGGATGCCTGGGAATCATCAAAGAAAAGCCGGAATGGGAAGAAAAGCTGGTGCACGTTAAAGGGATGCCTTTCTCGGCATACGATCCCCGGGCACTGAAGGGAATGGGCCTGGCTATGGGAACTTCAAGCCGTGGCGCCTGTCATAATGTGGGCGGCTGGACTATCAGCGATGAACTTGGTTCCGGTAAATACGATCGCTTTGCCCTGGAAGGCAAAGGAGAACTGATTTACAGACTGCAGAACACCCGGGCGTATATCGATTCATTGGGAGTTTGCACCCAAGTGCGAAAAGCGTTGGGCTTTACAGACAAACCGGAAGAAGTGGTATTGAAGAAGGTTACCGGTCACGAGCTGACAGTGAAACTGATGGAAATCGGCGAACGTGTCTACAACCTTGAGCGCCTGATTCTGGCGGCGGAAGGGGTGGACCGGAATGCCGACCAAATGCCCAAACGCTTGAGTGTGCCCCTGCGGGCTGGCCGGGCAAAGGGACAATCACTGAACCCCGAAGAATACCGGGTGATGCTGGATGACTATTACATGGTCCGTGGTTGGGACAACACAGGTGTGCCGACCCGTAAAGTAATTGAAAGACTAGGATTGTAAACTTAAATACCAAGAAATGTGATAGGGAGAGGATCAAAATGGATATCTTTGTAGCAAACATGGAAAATGCCAAGAAAGACGAAGGAGCAAACAGTTTTAAGCAATTGCTTACCCATAAACCTGATACTGTCTTGAGAGATTCATTTATCCTACTGGATCAAGACAATACCGGCACAAAAAATTTGACTGTGGGTAGCACTATCGTCTATCCGGGCGCTCGTACCAGCGGCCACACCCATCCGGAGTTTGAAGAAGTCTACTACATTACCAAAGGCAAAGGGAAAATGGTAGTTGACGATGTAGAGTTTGGAGTGAAGGCGGGAGACGCTTTTTGGGTAAAGCCCGGTGCTTTCCACACCACCTTCAACACTGGGCCGGAGTCGTTGGAATATTTTTGGGTTATTTCCAAGTGGGATCGGTAGTTATGCTGTCAGTAAAAAATTCCAGCAGATAAGAAGTGATAAGGATTCAACTTTGTAAAGGGCTTGGCTGCAGCAGGACTGGCAGTCGTGATGGTATCATCGGATATGCTTGAAATCTTAGGCCTGAGTGACCGGATTTATGTTATGTATAAAGGCGCCATTTCCGGGGAGCTCTGCGGAGCTTCGGTCAACCAAGAGGAAGTATTGGCGTTAGCGATGGGGGCAAGTCAATAGTCAGCTTAGGGGGTGGTCATCATCGATCAGAAAGAATATTTGTTAGGTATTGACATTGGCACCGAGAGTGCACGAGTTGCTTTGGTTGATCTGACGGGTGATGTGGTGGCCACCGCTTCGGAAGGTTTTAATCTGTCTGTGCCCAAACCAGGTTGGGCCGAGCAGGATCCCCAATCTTGGTGGGAAGCTACCGTAAAGAACATTCGCAGTGTGATTGAGCAGAGCGGCGTTCAGCCCAGGCAGATTGTGGCCGTTGGCAGTGCCGGTCAGATGCATGCTCCGGTCCCCATTGACGGACAGGGCTGCCTGATCTCCAATCAAGTGCTTCTGTGGTGCGATAAACGGAGCGATCCGCAATGCAACTTGCTAAAACCGGGGTTGCAGGAACGCGATGCGTTGCATATAACCGGCAACCCGGTGGTTCCGGCCTGGACCGGGTTTAAAATGAGATGGTTAAAGGAACACCAGGTGGATCTATACAGCAAAACAGACAAATTTCTCAGCTGCAACGGTTTTATAAATTTTATGCTAACCGGAGAGGTTTTCACAGACCCCTCGGAGGCATCGGGCACATTTTTATTTGATGCCCGCAGCAAGAGCTGGTCTTCTGAACTTTGCGGTGAACTTGGCGTGGATGCCGGAAAGCTGCCGGACATTATCTCTTCAGAGCAGATCATCGGCCATGTCACGGAGCCGGCTGCACAGGCTACTGGCCTGGTGAGCGGCACTCCGGTGGTGGCCGGAGGCGGCGACATGATGTGCCTCATTTTGGGCGCCGGTATTGCCACTCCCGGTATGGCCTGTGACATTGGCGGTACCGCTTGTGATGTATCGGTTTTCACCCCGGAACCCCTCTATGACGACCGGTTGATGCATTTGCACCATGTTGCTGCCGGCGGCTGGATATCCTTTGGCATCCTCGATTCCGGTGCTTTTAAATGGTTCAGGGATGAGTACTGCGTAGCCGAAAAAACCGAAGCAGCCAAACAGGGGATTAACGCCTATGATTTGCTCACCGCTATGGCAGAAGATGTTCCTGCAGGCGCGGAAGGATTGATTTTCTTGCCCTACCTGCTTGGAGAACGGACGCTTGGCACCAGCGCCAGCAGAGCGGTCTTCTTCGGCTATACGCCCAGGCATACCATTGCCCACAGTGTCCGGGCCATCATGGAGGGCATCGTTTTTGACCTGCGCCAGAGCCTTGAGATTATTACTGAAAAAGGCATTGTGGTAGACAGTATCCGGACGGTAGGCGGCAGCGCGAATAGCCCGCTTTGGAATCAGATGAAAGCAGATATTTATCGACAAAGCATACAGACACTGACAAATTTTGAAGGGGGCGTGATGGGCGCAGCAATTCTGGCCGCCACTGGAGCCGGGGTCTATAAGGATGCAGCTGCGGCCGCGGAGTCGATGGTCTGTATCGAGAAAACATACCGGCCTGATCCTGCTTCAGCTGCCCGCTATAACCTTTATTACAGTATGTTTAAAGAACTACACGACGGCATGCAGCCTTATTTTATCAAGCTAAGCAATATCATGGAAGGGTGAGTTGGGTGGGTAATTTTAATGTATTAGTTACAGCACGCTCTTTCGGT
>Ga0209498_1000512_pt1 | contig 23761 bp, 21 predicted proteins | sample WalLakDeSediment_FD_184131 | JGI IMG/M metagenome (GOLD analysis project Ga0209498, IMG submission 184131) | Lake sediment microbial communities from Walker lake, Nevada to study Microbial Dark Matter (Phase II) - Walker Lake 11/02/13 Deep... | ecosystem: Environmental > Aquatic > Freshwater >...
GATGCGCGAGCGCTACCTGCAGGTGGTCCACGGTCAGCTGCCCGAGTACGACCGCTGGCTCACCTACGTCGACGGCTGACGGCCGCCGGGCCCGTTCGTGAGCCCCCTCGCGTTGGCCCTGGTGCTAGGCTCGGCGGCTCTCCATGCCACCTGGAACCTGTTCGCCAAGGGCGCCGGCGGCGGCACGGCTGGGCCGGCCTTCGTCTTCTCGTTCTCGGCCCTGACGGCGCTGATCTACGCCCCCTGGGCGATCTCGCAGGGCGGCCTGCGCGTGCCCGAGGCGGGGTTGGCGGCCCTGGTGGCGGTGCTCGGCAGCGGGCTGCTGCACATGGGGTACTTCCTCTCGCTGCAGCGCGGCTACCGGGTCGGCGACCTGTCGCTGGTGTACCCGCTGGCGCGCGGCGGCGGGCCGCTGCTCGCGACCCTCGGCGCCGTCGCCTGGCTGGGCGAGCGACCGAGCCCGTGGGCGCTGGCCGGCACGGGCCTGGTCGTGATCGCCACCGCCGTCCTCGCCAGCAGCCGCGCGCCCGCCGGCGAGCGCCTCGCCCCCGGCCTCGTCTGGGGCGGGATCACGGCCGTGTTCATCGGGAGCTACACGCTGTGGGACGCGCGCGCCGTCGCGCACGTGGGCGTGCCGCCGCTCCTCTACCTGTGGTGGGTCGAGGTGGCGCGGACCGCCATGCTGGCGCCGCTGGCGTTCGCGCGCCGGCCCGACCTGGCGCACGTGTGGTGCCACCACCGGGGCGCGGTGCTGGCGATCGCGGCGCTGAGCCCGCTGGCCTACCTGATGGTGCTGACCGCGTTCACGCTCGCGCCCGTGAGCCTGGTGGCGCCGATGCGGGAGGTCAGCGTGCTGATCGGCGCCTGGATGGGCGTCACCCTGTTGCGCGAGCGCGGTCGCGGCCGCCGGCTGGTGGCGGCCGCCGCCGTGGTCGTCGGGGTGGCGCTGCTGGCGCGGGGCTGACGCCGCGCCGCGCGGCGCGGCGCGTGCACCGTGTGCGTTCCGCGTGCGTAACCCGTGAGCGTTCCGAGAGCCGTCGCCGACTACCTTGGGCCCATGTTCGCCCGGCATCGGTTCCCCTTCGCCATCCCTCCCGTGCAGCCCACGCCGCCGGCGCCGCCCCTCCCGGCCGAGCCCGCCGACCGCGTCACACCGCCCCGGTCGGATTGGGACGACGGGCTCCTGCACGAGATCCTCATCGACGACGCCGACGTGCCGACCCGGTTGTCGCTGCGCGACCCCGACGGCCTGCGGGTCGTGCCGCTGCGGCCCGACTCACGCTGGCCGCTGCGCCGGGCCGGCGACCGCGTGCGGAACCCCTTCCGGGCCTTCCCCTACCGCGCGCTCTACCTGTCGCGCCTGATGTACGCGCCGGACGTCGCCCCCTGACGCCGGCGACGCACGCCGGCGACGCACGCCGGCGACGCACGCCGGCGACCCCGGGCGACCGCCCGACCCCGACCCCATCGACGGCTCAGTAGCGGCCGAGGAGGCCCCGCGCCGTCGCGCGCCGCTCGGCCGCGCCGTAGGCCAGCAGGCCGAGCCCGAAGTAGATGGCGCCGTTGAGCGCCAGCGACGCCCAGTCGGCCGCACCGAACGCGGCGAAACCCGCCCCGTCCACCAGCGACGCGCGCAGCATGTCGATGCCCTTGACCACCGGCGCCAACTCCAGCCACGGCGCGACGGACAGCGGCACGAAGGCCATCGCCAGGAACACGAACTGCGACACCTGCAGCATCGCCTGGATCTGCTTGAACACCAGCGCCAGGCCGGCGACCGCGAACGCCAAGCCGGTGACGGCCAACAGCATGGGCCCGAGGAGCGCCAGCACGAGCGGCAGGTCGAAGGTCAGCCAGGTGCCGACGGTGGCCATCGACAACACCAGCATGCCGGCGACGATGACCAGGTGCGCCGCCAGGTTGCCCGCGAGCCGCGCCAGCAGGATCCAGCGCGGCGCGACCGGCGACATGTGCAGCTGCTCCAGCGTGCCGCGCGTGGCCTCGGTGGTGATCTCCCAGCCGATCGAGTTGATGCCCACCAGCAGCAGGAACCAGACCGCGTTGCCGACCAGCAGGAAGCGCACGTGCGTGTCGGCAGCGCTCGGGTCGCCCACCACGGTGACGCCCAGGAACATCGCCAGGAAGATCACGTAGAAGGTCACGACCAGGCTGATCGTGTTCGGGAGGTAGCGCCGCATCTCGGTCAGCACCTTGATCACGTTGGCGGCGAGGACGTTAACCCACATGCGCGACCCCCTCTCGGGCGCGACCCTCCGCGACGGCGACGGCGTGTCCGTCGGGGAGGCGACCGCCGTTCGTGACGAGCTGGCGGAACACCTCCTCGAAGCGCACCGCCACGCGGTCCAGCGCCTCGACCGGGGTCCGCTCGGCGCGCAGCACGTCGATGAAGCGGTAGAGGTCGTCGCTGCGCTCGAGGTCGACGCGCACCGCCAGGCCGTCGTCGCTGACGTCGACCAGCGCGAAGGCGCGGCGCAGGGCGGCCGCCTGGCCCTCGCTCAGCGGGGCCCCGAGCCGTACGTCGTAGGCGCGGCTCGCGAACAGGTGCATCAGCGTCGTCACCCGCTCGTTGGCCACCAGGCGCCCCTGGGCGATGACGACCACACGTTCGCACAGGTCCTGCACCACCGCCATGTCGTGGCTGGAGAGCAGCACCGTGCGGCCCTCGGCCGCCAGCTCCCGCACCAGGCGCCGCACCTCGTCGCCGGTCTGGACGTCGAGGCCCAGCGTCGGCTCGTCGAGCAGCACCACCTCGGTGCCGGCCAGCACCGCGACGGCGATCGCCAGCTTCTGCTGCATGCCGCGGGAGAGGTCGGCCACCAAGGCGTCGCGCTTGTCGCCCAGCTCGAAGCGCTCGAGCAGGGCGTCGGCCGCGGCCGCCACGCTGCGCGGCGAGCGACCGCGATTGCCCATGAAGTAGAACAGGTTCTCGCGCGCGGTGAGCCGCCAGTAGAGGTTGCGGTTGCCCTCCAGCACGGCGGCCAGATGCCGGGTCGCCTGCCGCGGGTGGCGCCGCGCGTCGACGCCGCACACCTCGACCTCGCCGCCGTCGGGGCGCACGAGGCCGCAGACCATCTTGATCGTGGTGGTCTTGCCGGCGCCGTTGGGCCCGAGCAGGCCGACGACCTGGCCCCGCTCGGCCGTGAAGCCGACGCCGTCGACGGCCCGCAGGGGGGGCTGCCTGCGGCGCGGGAAGGACTTCTGCAGGTCGTGGACGCGCAACGCGGGCGTCGAGGCGGGGGTCGAGGTCACGGCTCTCCTTCCGGCGCGGCGGTCGCACCCGCCGGACGGGGTCAGTCGACGTCGCCCAGCTCACTGGCGCGGCGCTCCTCGGCCCCGCGCCGCTGGCGCTCGGCGCGCGGCCGCATGAGCGCCACCATCAGCTCGAAGGCCTCGGGCGTCTGACTGGCGCGCACGACCTCCTGGTCGACCCCCAGGCCCTCGAACAGGTCGGCGGCGTGTCGCAGCACCAGCGCGCGCTCACCCTTGACGACCGCCAGGCAGACGTCGGTGGCCCGTCGGCCCTCGCCGAAGCCGACGTGCAGGTGCAGCCGCCTGGCGCGTTCGGTCACCGCACGCTGCACGCGAGCCGTCAGGAGGGGCGGGACCGGGGGCACGTGGCGTCGGCTCATCGCGATCAGTACGCCTTGCCGAACACGACCTTGTTCGGATAGCCCGACGGCCGGCCGGTGTGCACGCAGGTGGTCCCCAAGGCGCTGATGCCCTCGAGCGGGATGCACCGAACGGTGGCCTTGGTGGCCTCTTGGATGGCCTTCTCCGACTCGGGGTCGCCGCAGTGCGTGGCGATGACGAAGCCGCGCTCGACGCCTTCGACGAGCTCGTCCATGGTGCGGGCCTCGACGATGCGCTCATCGCGGAACGCGCGCGCCCGCGCGAACAGCCGGTCGTGGAAGGCCGGCAACCCGTCGACCAGGTAGGCGACGAGGCCGCCGAGCGGCACGGTCGTCTTGTCGGCCGCGAGCCGGTCCTTGACCAGCGCGCTGCCGGCGTCGAGGTCCTTCGGGCCCAGCTCGACGCGCAGCGGCACGCCCTTCTGTTCCCACTCGTAGAACTTGGCGCCGGGGTTGGCGTCGCGCTCGTCGAGCTTGACCCGCACGCCGGCGCGGCGGAGCTCGGCGACGAGCCGGTCGGCCTCGGCCTTCACCCGGGCGCGCCCGTCCTCGTCGTTGCTGCGCCCCATGGGCACCACGACCACCTGGATGGGCGCGAGCTTGGGCGGCATGACCAGCCCCGCGTCGTCGCCGTGACCCATGATGATGGCACCGATCATGCGCGTCGAGAGGCCCCACGAGGTGGTGTGGGCGTACGCCTGCTCGTTGTTGACGTCGTTGAACTTGATCTCGAACGCCCTCGCGAAGTTCTGGCCCAGGTAGTGGCTGGTGCCGGACTGCAGCGCCTTGCCGTCGCGCATCATGGCCTCGATCGTCAGCGTCTGCACGGCGCCGGCGAAGCGCTCGCCCTCGGTCTTCTCGCCGCGGATGACCGGCAGGGCCGCGAAGTCCTCCGCGAAGGTCGCGTAGACGTCGAGCATCTGCCGTACCTCGGCGCGCGCCTCCTCCTCGGTGGCGTGCGCCGTGTGCCCCTCCTGCCAGTAGAACTCGGTGGTCCGCAGGAACGGCCGGGTGCGCATCTCCCAGCGCATCACGTTGCACCACTGGTTGTACAGGAGCGGCAGGTCGCGGTAGCTCTTCACCCACTTGGCGTAGAGCTCGCCGATGATCGTCTCGGAGGTGGGCCGGATCGCCAGCGGCTCCTCCAGCGCCTCGCCGCCCGCGTGGGTCACCACGGCGAGCTCGGGCGAGAACCCCTCGACGTGCGTGGCCTCGCGCTGGAAGTAGCTCATCGGGATCAGCATCGGGAACTGCAGGTTCTCGTGCCCGGTGGCCTTGAACATGGCGTCGAGATCGCGCTGGATGTTCTCCCACAGGGCCCAGCCGTAGGGCCGGATCACGAACGCCCCGCGCACCGGGCCCAGGTCGACCAGGTCGGCACGGTAGACGAGCTCGTTGTACCAGGCGCTGAAGTCCTCGGATTGAGGGGTGAGGGTGGGTTGCTTGGCCATGACGACTCAGCGTACCAGCAGCGCCCGTATGCTCGGAGCGTGCCCGCCGCCGCGCCCCGCCTACCCACCCGGTCCGAGCTCGACCGCGCCGCGCCCGGCCTGCCGGTCGTGCTCTACGACGGCGCCTGCGCGTTCTGCAGCGCCCAGGCCGAGCGCGTCCGCCGGATCGCGGCTGGCCGCGTCCGCGTCGAGCCGCTGCAGACGGCGCTGGCCGACGTCCCGTGGGTCGACCCGGAGGGGGCCGTGCGCGCCCTGCAGCTCGTCGACCGCGACGGCCGCAGCTACGCCGGCGCGGCGGCCATCGTCCGGCTGCTGCGCCTGACGCGTCCGCTGCTCGGCGTGCTCGCGCTGCCCTACCACCTGCCGGGGGTTCGCTGGCTGGCCGACCGCGCGTACGCGTTCGTGGCGGCGCGCCGCTACGCCATCGCGGGGCGATGCGACGACGGCGCCTGCGGGGTCGGGTGGGCCGCGCGCACCGGCACGACGGGCGGGTCCCGCCCAGACTCGGATGTGACCCGGGTCACCAAGCGCCCGTGAGGTGGTTCACGGCACCGGACAGCGCCGTCTGGGATGGTGGAAGGGTATCCGGCGTCGCGCCGCCATCGGCGTCGGCGCCCCCCACCACCCTCCGGCTGCCGGATCGGAGTTCAACACGATGCCACAACGTCACCGCCTCCCCTGGTGGGTCGCGCTCGCTGCCCTGCTCCTGACCCTCGGCGCGTGCGCGCCCGAGGCCATCGATCCGCTCGCCCTCCCGACCCCGTTCTCCTTCGAGGTCGACAACCCCGAGGAGATCGAGGGGCCGGTGTACGGCGCGATGATCGTGCCGTTCGAGGGCGAACTCCCGTTCGGCATGGGCGTGTCGCCCAAGATGGCCCCGCCACCGAACCTCGACGCGGTGCTCAACGCCATCTTGGACGGCGAGTTGGACGCCGACGGGCTGGTGAGTGGATCGTTCATCCCCGTGGTTGACGTGCCGCGGCTCAACGAACTGCTCGGCCTCGAGTTCGGCTGGTGGGTCTTCCTCCCGCCGCCCGGATGCGACATCACGGCCACCAACCCGGTCGAGGCGGCGATCGCGCCCATCTTCGGCATCGCGGTGTGGGACGGCGAGGCCGTCGACGAGGGCGGGTACCCCGAGGTGGCGGGCATCATCGCGCTGTCGGAGAGTACCTACGAGGAGGATGACGACACCACGACTCAGACGTACCGGAGCTACCTGCCCGTCGCGTCGCGGGCGGCCTGGAGCGCCACCACGAACGGCGCTTGCGAACCCGACGACGGCTGGATCTCGAGCATCGAGGTCGACCTGCAGATCGCCGCGGGCTGGCAGTTCGTGCACGTCGTCGACGTCGACGTCTGCGACAAGACCACCTGGAGCTGCTCGCGGTCGTACACGGCCCGCAGCATGACCCTCGAGGAGATCGCCGCCGCCGGCCCCATCGGCACCGTCGGGTCCATGATCATGACTGGGTCGCAGGCGGCCCGACCGAGCGAAGCGGCGCTCGAGCCGATCTTCCGCTGATCCGCATCCCAACCTCGCCTTCGGCGCCGCCCCAACGGGCGGCGCCGCTCGTCGTCAGGTCACCAGCACGGGCACCCGCGCCGCGCGCAGCACCGGCTCGAGCGCACCGCCGAGCATCGACTCGAGCCACGGGGTGTAGCGGTAGCTGCCCATCAGGATGACGTCGCAGCCACGCTCCTCGGCGACGCTCACGATCGCCTCCGCGACCGGTCCGCGGCGCTCGACGTAGTCGGCCGCCAGGCCGTGGCGCTCGAGGTAGGCGCGGGCCGTCGCCAGCGTCGCGCCGGCGGTCCGCGACAGGTCCGCGACCGTCAGGACCACCAGCGGCACGTCGTAGCGGGCGGCCAGGTAGGCGCCCGCGAACAGCGCGGCCTGACTGCGCTGGCCCCCGTCGTACGCCACCAGCGCGCGGCTCAGGCGGCTCACCCGCCCCGTGACCGCCAGCAGCGGCCGCGGCGAGCGCCGCAGCAGGGTCGCGTGGCCGGGCACGAGCCGGACCGGCGCCGGCGTGGGTGCGGCCCGTTCCTTGGCGCCCCGCGACCCTCCGAGCGCAGCCGTCGCGGCATCGGCCGGCGGGGCCACCAGTGGCGCCACCACCAGGTCGAACCACGCCGCGCGCGCCAGCAGCGCCGGCACCGGCGCGCCCACCGCCACCGTGAACTGGTTGGGTACGCCGGCCTCACGGCAGGCGCCGTCGAAGCGCGCCCGCAGCTGCTCGACGCCGTCGGCGGCGCGCGCCGCCTCGTTCGGCACGACGTGCAGCCCGTAGACGCGCGCGCCCTCCCGCGCGGCGACGTCGAGCGCCTGGGCCAACGCCACGTCGCCCAGCGTGTCGGGCGACAGGGCCACCAGCACGTCGTCGATCAACGCCGCGCCCGCACCGCCGCCCCGCTGTGCCTGGGCGGAGGCCAACACGGCGTCCTGCTGCACCGGCGGGAACGGCGTGGTCCCGGAGCCGACCGTGTCGGCGATCGACTCCGAGGGGAGGGCGAAGCCGAGCTCCGCCGCCAGGCGACCGCGGTGCTCCGACAGCCACAGGTAGAGGTCGGCCTCGGACCGTCCCGGGAAGTCGCGCAGCAGGTCGGTGGCGCGGATGTGCTCGACGACGGAGAGGTACACGGCGTCGTACCAGTGGGCGACCGCCTCGGGATACGCCACCGCGCGGTCCTCGTCGATGCCCATGAAGTAGCGGTGCACCTCGATGTGCTCCAGCAGGCGCTCGTACGAGCCGGCGGTCGTGACGCGCAGGTCGGCGCCCGCGCGCAGCTCGTCGAGCGCGGTGCGCTCCAGGAAGCGGGCGTGCTCCTCGGCGATGATCAGCTCGTCGGGCGACGCGTCCGCCGACAGCGGCACGCGCGCGTGCACCGGCGTCACGTAGGCCTGGATGAACTTGGCCCCAAGCTGGCGCGCCACGGACACGCGATGGTTGCCGTCGCGCACGAAGTAGGCGTCGCCGATGCGGTAGAGGTCGACGGGCGGCGTCCCCTCCAACCCCGTCATCGCCACCTTGACGCCCACCCAGCGCGCCTTGTCGGAATCGGTGCGGGGCAGGAACTCGCGGGTGAAGTCGACCGTGCGGCCCACGCTGCCGACGATGGCGTCGAGGGGGACGTCCTCGAGGTGGTACGCAGGGCTCTCCACGGCGTGCAACCGGCGGCGCACGTCGTCGTACGACAGCAGCGCCGCCTCGCGCCCGCCCAAGGCGGACAGGAGCTCGCGCAGGTCCGCGCGGCGGCGGGCGCGCCGGAAGTCCGTGGCGGCCTCGACCGCTGCGTGGGCGTTCATCGTCACGGGGGCATCGTAGCGCCACGGCGCGCGCCGCCGGGCCGCGGCCGCGTCGCATTCGACGCTGGCCACCTGCTAGACTCGGGTCCATGACGCGGCGCCGTTCGATGCCTCGCTGCCCTGCGACCGCCTGACGCTCCGCGTCGGGACGGCCCAGGGCGTCGCGCAAGCGGCGCCGTTTTTCTTGGCCCGTCGCACGGCCCCGCGCGCAGACCCCGCCCCACCCCCGGAGGACCCCCCACATGCCCGACCCCGACCGCGAACGTGGCACCTACTACGCCACCACGCCGATCTTCTACGTCAACGCCGCGCCCCACATCGGGCACGCGTACACGACGATCCTGGTGGACGTCGTCACCCGCTTCCACCGGCTGAGGGGCGACGACACCTACTACCTGACCGGCACCGACGAGCACGGCGAGAAGGTCGCCAAGGCCGCCGCCGCCGCCGGCATGAGCCCGCAGGCCTACGTCGACCAGGTCACCGGCCAGTTCCGCGCCACCTGGGATTCGATGGGGATCGCCTACGACGGCTTCATCCGCACCACCGATCCCGCCCACAAGCGGGTGGTGCAGGACGTGCTGCAGCGGGTGTACGACCACGGCGACATCTTCTACGGCGAGTACTCGGGGCTGTACTGCGTGGGCGCCGAGCGCTTCGTCACCGAGAAGGAGCTGGTGAACGGCTGCTGCCCCGATTCGGACGACCCGCCCGAGCTGCGCACGGAGGCCAACTACTTCTTCCGCATGGAGAAGTACCGCCCGTGGCTGCGCGACACGATCGAGCAGAACCCCGACCTCATCCGCCCCGAGCGCTACCGCAACGAGGTCCTGGCGATGCTGCGCGAGCCGATCGGAGACCTCTCCATCAGCCGTCCGCGCGCGCGCGTGCCCTGGGGCATCCCCCTGCCGTGGGACGAGGAGCACGTCACCTACGTGTGGTTCGACGCGCTGATCAACTACTGGTCGCATCTGACGACGAACGGCCTGGAGCGGCGCTACTGGCCGGCGGTGAACCACTTCATCGCCAAGGACATCGTCAAGCCGCACGGCGTGTTCTGGCCGACGATGCTCAAGGCCGCCGGCATCCCGCTCTACGCCCACCTCAATGTGCACGGCTACTGGCTGTCGGACGAGCGCAAGATGAGCAAGTCGCTCGGCAACGCCATCAAGCCGCTGGACCTGCAGGAGAAGTACGGCCACGACGCCTTCCGCTACTTCCTCCTGCGCGACATGAGCTTCGGCCTCGACGCCAGCTTCCACGAGGCCGGCATCGCGGAGCGCGTCAACTCCGACCTGGCCAACGACCTCGGCAACCTGCTGCACCGGACGCTGGGGATGCTCGGCCGCTACACCGGCGGCGCCGTCCCGGCCTTCGGCGAGCTCGGACCCGACGACGAGGCGCTGCGCGACGCCTTCCTGGCGCTGCCCGATCAGGTGGTGCGGCGCTTCGACGAGCTGCAGTACGACCGCGCCCTCGAGGACGTCATGGTGGCGGTGAGGCGGGCGAACAAGTACGTCGCCGACCAGCGGCCCTGGGTGCTGGCGAAGGACCCGGCGCAGGCCGGCAAGTTGGGCACCGTGCTGCGGTCGGTCGTCGAGGCGCTGCGGGTGGCCTCCGTGCTGCTCGAGCCCGTCATCCCCACCAAGGCGCGCGAACTGCGCGCGCACCTCGGCCTCCCGGACGCGCCCGCCACCCTCGACGACGCCCGTCGCTGGGACGGCGTGCCGCCGGGCACGATCACGCGCCCGGGCGAACCGCTCTTCCCGCGCGTCGACCTCGAGGCCCTCGCGGCGGCGATGGCCGAGCCCGAGGCGGCACCGCTGCAGCACAAGGACGAGATCGGCATCGACGACTTCACCAGGCTCGAGTTCCGCGTGGCCCGCGTCACGCACGCCGAACCCCACCCGAAGGCCGACAAGCTGCTGGTGCTGACCGTCCAGCTCGGGCCCGAGACGCGCACGATCGTGTCGGGCATCAAGCAGCACTACGCGCCGGCGGACCTGATCGGCAAGAAGGTCGTCATCGTCGCCAACCTCGCGCCGGTGAAGCTCCGCGGCGTCGCGTCGCAGGGGATGATCCTCGCCGCCGAGGACGCCGAGGGGCGCCTGGCGGTCGTCACGCTCGACCGCGACATGCCCGACGGGGCCGAGGTGCGCTGAAGGACCGGCGGCGTGCGGCGGCCGGGGGCCGGTCGAACGCCCGGCGGGCGGGTTGAGAACTGCTTCCGCATCTGAACGGTGCGCGTGTCGTAGCGTGGGTCCATGCCCGCGGGCTTGACGATCACCGCCTTCGCGCTGGCGGCGGCGATGGCCTGGGCGCTGCTGGCGATCGCCTGGCGGCGGCGCCAGCGCGCCACCGGATCCGCCCTGCTGGCGCTAGCCGTGGCGATCACGGCCTGGACGACGGTGTCGCTCACGGCCAGCCTCATCGATCTCCTGCCGCTGCGACTGCTGATCCTCCGGCTGCAACTCGCCCTCGCGATGCTGACGCCGGCCGTCTGGCTGTGGGTCGCGGCGCGCTCCGCCTTCGGCCGCCCGCCGTCGCGCCTGGCCTTGGTGGCGGTCGGCGGCGCCGCCGCGGCGGCGGCCGCCGCCGCCCTGATCGCCCCGTTCGCGCCCGGCAGCATCGTCGCGGCGGTCTCGAGCAGCACCGTGGGCGATCGCCTGGTGCTCGAGGTCGAGCCCGGGGCGTGGTTCTGGGGGCTGCTGCTGCCGTTCGCGTACCTCCTGCTCACGGCCTCGGCGGCGCTGCTGGCGCGCGCAGGGCGCGGCGGGCGCGGGCCCGCTCGGCACCAACCGGCCGCCCTGCTGCTGGCCATGCTGCCGCCGGCGGCGGTCACCCTGCTGCAGGCCACCGGAACCAACCCGCTGGTCCGGTACGACACGACCGGCCTCAGCCTCGGCGACGCGGTGCTGATCGAGGTCGCCCGCCGCATGAGCGGCGTCGCGCGCACGGGCGACACGGTCGCGCGCTTCGGCCGGCCCTGCTGGGCCCCATCGAGGCCGAGGGCCACACCGTCATGACCGGCGCCAGCGTGGGGCTCGCGAGCGCGCCGCGCGACGGCACCCAGGTCGACGCGCTGCTCGCGAAGTCCGATGCCCGCATGTACCGCCAGAAGGAGGCGAGCCTCGGTCATCGCGTGACGGCCGAGACCCCGCCGGCGAGCGGGTGACCGCGCCTTGGCCACGTTCCTGACGTTCCTCCTGCACGGACCGCTCGGGCGCGTGTTCGGCCGACCGATCCGGCGCGCCAGCGTGTTCCGCCTGATGCGCGACCCCGTCGTGCTGCTCGACGCCAACGACCGCATCGTGGACGTCAACCCCGCGTTCGAACGCCGCCTCGTCGGCCTGATCGCCGACGGCGACCCGCTGCTCCGGCACGCCGACGCCATGGACGAGGAGCAACTGGTGCGCACCACCGGCGGCACCGTTCGGCGCATCGTCGGCAACGCGTTGGCACGGCCGGTGGCCGAGCTGCTGCCCGACCTGGCATCGGCGCTGGACGCGCCACACGGAGACGAGGTCGTGGCCCTCGATGGCGCGCTCGACGGCTGGGCGGCGACCGTCGAGACGCTCGCCGGGCCACGCGGTCGGCGCCTGGGGCGCACGGTGATCCTGCGCGACGTGCGCGCGGAACGCGCCCGCGAGAAGCGCCTGCGCTACCAGGCGGACCGCGATCCGTTGACCGGGGCGCTCAACCGACGCGCGTTCGACGCGCTCTTGGGACAGGCGCTGGCCGACGGCCAGGGCGTGGTCACCCTCGCCTTCCTCGACCTCGACGGCTTCAAGGACATCAACGACTTCTTCGGCCACGCCACGGGCGACACGGTGCTCATCGAGACCGCCGCCCGGCTCGGCCGCGTGCTGCGTGACGGCGACGCCCTCGGCCGCATGGGCGGTGACGAGTTCGCGGTCGCCCTGGTGGGCCTCGATGCGAGGGCCGCGGCGCCCATCGTCGAGCGCCTGCGGCGTGCGCTCGAGCCCCTCCACCACGTACACGCCGCCACCATCCGCATCGAGGCGTCGCTGGGTACCGCCACGGCGCCCGATGACGGGCGCGACGTGCACGCGCTGATGGCGGCCGCGGACGCGGCGATGTACCGGGTCAAGAGCGAGCGACGCGCGCCCGGCGCCGGCTGAGCGGCCGGTCGCGCCGAGCCGCCCGCCGGCGCGGCGGCCGGCGATCGGCGGGCGCCTCAGCCCGGCGCCTGCGAACCGGCCGCCGCCAGCACCGAGAGCACCTGCTCCCCGTAGCGCGCGAGCTTGGTCTCGCCCACGCCCGACACCGCCGCGAGCCCGCTCAGGTCGCGCGGCGCCAGCTCGGCCATCGCCCGCAGCGTCGCGTCGTGGAACACGACGTAGGCCGGCACCCCCTGCGCACGCGCCGCTCCGGCCCGCCAGGCGCGCAGCGCCTCGAAGCGCGCCGCGACCGCACCGGTCAGGTCGGCGGCGGCCAGGCCCGTGGCGGACGGCCGCGCCTTGCTGCGGCGCTGTGCGACGCGCTCGGGATCGCGGCGCAGGCGCACGTCACGCTCGCCGCGCAGCACCGCCGCCGCCCCCTGGCCCAGGCGCAGGGCGCCGTAGCCGTCGGCGTCGGGTTGCAGCAGCCCGGTCGCCGTGAGCTGGCGCAGCACCGAGCGCCAGGCACGCTCGCCGAGGTCGGCGCCGACACCGAAGGTGGGCAGCCGATCGTGTCCCTGCTGCCGCGCCCGCGGCGTCTCCTTGCCCATGAGCACGTCGACGAGGTGGCCGCCGCCGTAGCGCTGCCCCGTGCGCGCCACCGCCGAGAGCGCCTTCTGCGCCGCGACGGTGCCGTCCCAGGTGTCCACCGGCGTGAGGCAGGTGTCGCAGTTGCCGCACGGGCCGGCGTACGCCTCCCCGAAGTAGCCGAGGAGCACCTCGCGGCGGCAGGCGGCGGTCTCGCAGTAGCCCAGCAGCGCGTCGAGCTTGCGCTGCTCGACGCGCTTGACCTCGTCGCCGGCGCCGCCACCCGCGAGCAGCCGCCGCATCGCGATCACGTCGGCCAGCCCGTAGGTCATGAACGCCGTGGCGGGCAGGCCGTCGCGCCCGGCGCGACCGGTCTCCTGGTAGTAGCCCTCGAGGCTGCGGGGCACGTCGAGGTGCGCCACGAAGCGCACGTCGGGTTTGTCGATCCCCATGCCGAAGGCGATGGTGGCCACCACCACCACGCCCTCCTCGCGCAGGAAGCGACGCTGGTGTCGGCGTCGGGTGTCCGCGTCCAGGCCCGCGTGGTACGGCACGGCGCTGATCCCCTGCTCGACGAGCCAGGCGGCCGTCTGGTCGACGCCGCGGCGCGACTGGCGGTAGACGATGCCGGCGTCGCCGCCGTGCTCGGCGCGCAGGAAGCGCAGCAGCTGCGCGCGGGCGTCGTCCTTGTCGACCACCACGTAGCGCAGGTTGGGCCGGTCGAAGCTGGCGACGTAGACGGAGGCGTCGTCGAGCCGCAGCCTGTCGCGCATCTCGCGGCGGGTGGCCTCGTCGGCGGTGGCGGTGAGGGCGATGCGCGGGACGCCGGGGTAGCGTTCGGCCAGTACCCCCAGCCCCAGGTACTCGGGGCGGAAGTCGTGGCCCCACTGGCTGACGCAGTGCGCCTCGTCGATGGCGATCAGCGCCAGCGACGCGCGGTCGAGCAGGGCGAGGAAGCGCGGGGTCAGCAGCCGCTCGGGCGCCACGTAGAGCAGGTCGAGGGTCTCCTCGAGCAACGCCCGCTCGATCTGGTCCGCCTCGGCCGGCTCGAGCGAGCTGTTGAGGAAGGCGGCGCGCACGCCCAGCAGGCGCAGCGCCTCCACCTGGTCCTGCATCAGGGCGATCAGCGGGCTCACCACCAGCCCCATGCCCGGCCGCAGCAGCGCCGGCACCTGGTAGCACAGCGACTTGCCGCCCCCGGTCGGCATCAGCACCAGCGCGTCGCCGCCGGCCAGCAGCGTGCCGATCACCTCCGCCTGCAGGCCGCGGAAGGCGTCGTAGCCCCAGACGCGCTTAAGCGCGTCGCGGGCGGCGGCGAGGTCCGGGGCGACCGGGGCGGTCATGCGGCGAGGGTACCAACGGGCGGCGGCCGCCGCTCAGAACGCCCAGGCGCCCCCGCGCATGACCGGCTCGAGCGCGCCGTCGCGCAACTCGCCGTCGACGTCGAGCCGATCCGAGCCGAACATGAAGTCGACGTGGGTGAGGCTCTGGTTGAAGCCGTCGCGCTGCAGCTCCGCCAGCGGCCGCTTCGTCCCGTCCTTCATGGTGGTCTCGTAGGCGCGGCCGAGCGCCACGTGGCAGGCGGCGTTCTCGTCGAACAGCGTGTTGAAGAACAGCAGCCCGCTCTGGCTGATGGGGCTCTGGTGCGGGACCAGCGCGATCTCGCCCAGCCGCCGGGCGCCCTCGTCCATCTCGAGGAGCTTCAGCAGCGCCGCCTCGCCCCGCTCGGCCCTGGCGTCGGTGACGGCGCCGTCCGCGAAGGTCAACGCGAAACCGTCGATCAGCTGGCCCTGGTACGACAGCGGCTTGGAGCTGGCGATGACGCCGTCCACGCGGCGCGCGTGCGGGGCGGTGAACACCTCTTCGGTCGGCATGTTGGCCACGAACGGCAGGCCGTTCGACGCCGCCAGCGAGCCGCCCGACTCCCACACGTGCGTGTCGGCGAGCCCGAGCCGGAGGTCGGTGCCGGGGGCGCGCAGGTGCAGGGTGGCGTAGCCGCGCTCGTTGAGGTGGCGGCTCGCGCGCGCCAGCTGCGCCAAGTGTGCGGTCCAGGCGGCGACCGGGTCGTCCAGGTCGGCGCGCGTCGCCGCGAAGATGGCGTCCCACAGGCGGTCCATCGCCTCGGCCTCGGGCAGGTCCGGGAACACCTTGCGCGCCCAGGCCAAGACCGCGTACGGCACGATGGTCCAGGGCATGTGGGCGCGCTGCACCAGGTCGCCCACCGGGCGGTAGGTGGCGCTGGCCGCCTTGACGATGCGCCCGACCCGCGCCGGGTCAGCGGGCGCCATCAGGTCGGGGTCGCTGCCCGTGACCCGCAGGAAGGCGTCGCCGCGCTCCAGCTTGGTCTCGAGCATGGCGATGCGCTCGCCGTCGGCGACGTCGAGCGTGTCGTCGTGCGCGTGCAGCGCCCGGATGAGGCCCATCTGCTCGTCGGCGATCTCGACGAACACGTGCGGCGCACCGAGCGCGTACGCCTGGCGGGCGATGCGGCGCAGCAGGTCGACGGCCTCGACCGGGCCGCCGAGCACCAGGCGCTGGCCGGGCTGCAGATTGACCCCCACGCGCAGCGCGAGGGTGGCGAGGTTCTCGAGCTTCTGATCGAAGGTGGGCATCGCGCAAGTCTACCGGAGCGCCCGGGGCGTCCGTCGGAACAGGGACGGGCGGGCTCAGTGCCCGGCGCAGCGGGCGCGCAGCGACGCCGGCGTCAAGGCGGGCACGGCGGGCGCGAGCGCCAGCAGCCGCGCTTCCCCGGTGACGAGCCCGTCGGCACGGCTGGCGATGCACAGGTCGACGAACGGTTGGTCGGTCGGGTCTGGCGCGAGGACGGCGGCCGACGCGACCGACCCCGCGAACACCTCGACGAAGGGCAGGTAGTCGCCGAGCAACTCGGCCCGGTCATCGGCCGTCAGCCGGAACTTCGGGAAGGCCAGCACCCGCAGGAGCTCGTCCGACGTGGCCTCGGACACGATCGGCACCGCGGCGCTCGACGCCCACGCGGCGCGCAGCCACGCCAGGCGACCGTCCGCGAACACCAGTGCCGACACGACGACGTTCGTGTCGAAGACGTACCGCCCGCTCAGCGCTCGCGCGCCCACGCCACCGCGTCGGCCACGTCGCGTTCGTCCAGCCCCAGGTGCTGCAGGGCGGCCCGCACCTCGCCCGCGCGCGAACGTCGCAGGGGCTCGAGCCCAGCCCCCGGTCGCTTCGTCCCTCCGCCCGGCCATCCCGCGGCGGTAGACTCGCGTTCGGACGACGCGGGCGGAACGCGCGCGCAGCCACCTGCACGCGGCCGCCGCCCCGTCGTTCGACGACGTGCCCCCTTCAGGGCAGGGTGGAAACCCCGACCGGCAGTGTGTGTCGAGCGGAGCTCGACACCCGGAGTTGCGCTGCGCGCAACTCCCGTGCGCCGCGCGAAGCGCCCCCGGGCGCCTGCCGCGACCACGGCCAGGGTGCCGCGCACGCCCGCGACACCGAGCCTGCGAAGCCCGCCAGGGCCCGAACCCGTGCGAACCGGGTGCCGACGGTGACAGTCCGGATGGGAGAAGGAGGCGTCATGACGCACCGCATCGCGGCGCGTGCCGGAGGTTCCGCATGACGGGGCCCCGCGCGACCTCAGCAGCCGTGCCCGCCCCGTCGGGCCTCAGCGCCGTCGACCTGCGCCACCTGCGCCGCGCCTTGGCGCTGGCCGAGTTGGGCCGCGGCACCACCCACCCCAACCCCATGGTCGGCTGCGTCCTGGCGCACGGCGACGAGGCCGTGGGCGAGGGCTGGCACGCGCGGGCCGGCGCCCCCCACGCCGAGGCGGCGGCACTCGCCGCCGCCGGCCCGCGCGCCCGCGGCGCCACCGCCTTCGTCACCCTCGAACCCTGCACCCATCACGGCCGCACGCCCCCCTGCGCCGACGCGCTCGTCGCCGCGGGCGTGGTGCGGGTGGTGTACGCCTCACCCGACCCCGACCCGCGCGTGGCCGGCGCCGGCGACGCGCGACTGCGCGCCGCCGGCGTCACGGTCGTCGCGGGCACGCTGCGCGATGAGGCCGACGCCCTCAACGCCGCCTACCTCACCCACCGCCGGCTCGGCCGCCCGTGGGTGCGCTACAAGACCGCCATGACGCTCGACGGCAAGATCGCCACCCGCACCGGCCGCTCCCGCTGGATCACCGGACCGGAGGCGCGCGCCATGGTCCACCGCTGGCGCCACCAGACCGACGCCGTCGCCGTCGGCATCACCACCCTGCTGCAGGACGACCCCGCGCTGACGACGCGGCTCGAGGGCGAGGGGGCACCGGGTCGCACCGCCCGCAAGCTGGTGTTCGACGCCGTCGCCCGCACCCCCGTCACCGCCAGCGTCTTCGACGACGGCCCGGACGGGCTGCCCGCACGCGTGACGGTGGTCGTGGGCCCCGACGCGCCGGCCGCCAGGGTGGCGGCCCTCGAGGCGCGGGGCGCGCGGGTGCTGCGCGTCGGCGCGTCGCAGGGGCGACCCGACGTGGCCGAGGCGCTCGCCGTCCTCGCCACGGAGGACGTCGTGGAACTGCTGCTCGAGGGCGGCGGCACGCTCGCCTGGAGCTTCCTGGCCGCCGGCGCGATCGACCGGGTCGCGTGGTTCGTGGCGCCGAAGATGGTCGGCGGACGCGGCGCGAGCCCGCTCGCGGGGCTCGGCGTGGCCGCCATGGACGAGGCGTTCGCGCTCCGCGGGGCCACCGTGCGGCACGTGGGCGAGGACCTGCTGATCGAAGGCGACGTCGTGGCGGCCCCCGCCGCCCAGGCGCCGACCACCGAGGAGGCAAGCTGATGTTCACCGGGATCGTGGAGGAGGTCGCCGACCTCGTCGGCCGGAAGCTCGGACGGAGGACCGCCTGATGTTCACCGGGATCGTGGAGGAGGTCGGCCGCGTCGTGTGGGCCCGCGAGACGGGCGGCGCCCACGGCGGCGACGTGCGCGTTCGCATCGACGCCGACCGGGTCATGGGCGACCTCGCCGTCGGGTCCTCCATCGCCGTCTCCGGCTGCTGCCTGACGGTGGTGGTGCACGACGGCGCGGGCTTCGAGGTCGAGTTGTCCAAGGAGACGATCGCCAAGACCGCGCCGCGCTGGTCGGCCGGCGCCACCGCCAACCTGGAGCGCGCCATGCGCGCCGACGATCGCTTCGGCGGCCACATCGTCACCGGGCACGTGGGCGGCACCGGCGAGGTGCTCGCCATCGACGTCCAGCCCGGCGCCCACATCGTGACCGTCCGCGCGCCCGACGCCTTCGCCCGCTACCTGGTGCCCAAGGGGAGCGTCACCGTCGACGGCGTCTCGATGACGGTGGTCGACGTCGGCGGGCCCGCCGGCAGCCGCGACGACCTGGACGCCGCCACCTTCACGCTGTGGCTGATCCCGCACACGCTGGCGGTCACCACCTTGGGCGAGCTGCGCGTGGGCGACCGCGTCAACCTCGAGCCCGACGCCCTGGCGCGCCACGTCGAGCGGCTGCTGGCGCTGGGGGCGGTGCCCGATGGCGCCTGAGCCGCGCCCCGGCACCGCCGTCCCGGACGCCGAAGCGGCGCCGCTGTCGCCGGTCCCTGCGCTGGTGGCGGCGCTGCGCGCCGGCCGCCCGATCATCGTCGTGGACGACGAGGACCGCGAGAACGAGGGCGACCTGCTGTTCGCCGCCGAGCACGCCACCGAGGCCCTCCTGGCCTTCACCATCCGCCACACCGGCGGCATCGTGTGCGTCGCCATGCCGAACGACGTGGCCGACCGCCTCGCGTTGCCACCGATGGTGTCCGTCAGCACCGCCCGGCGCGAGACCGCCTTCACCGTGACGATCGAGGCCGCCGAGGGCATCAGCACCGGCATCTCCGCCGCCGACCGGGCGCACACGATCCGACTCACGGCCCGTCCCGACGCCGGCGCGGCGGACTTCGCCCGGCCGGGGCACGTATTCCCGCTGCGCGCCCGCGACGGCGGGGTGCTGCGCCGCGCCGGCCACACCGAGGCGGCCGTCGACCTGGCGCGCCTGGCGGGCCTGGAGCCGGTGACGGCGCTGAGCGAGGTCATGCACGACGACGGCCGCATGATGCGGCTGCCCGCGCTGCGGCGCTTCGCCGCCGAGCACGGCCTCGAGATCGGCACGATCGCCGACCTGATCGCGTACCGGCTGGCGCGCGAGCGCATCGTCGAGCGGGTCACCGAGGCCCGCCTGCCGACGCCGTGGGCGACCTTCCGGGTGGTCGGCTACCGCGACACGCTGCGCGGCACCGAGCACGTGGCGATGGTGCTGGGCGAGGTCGTCGGCGACACCCCGGTGCTGGTGCGCATGCACTCCGAGTGCCTCACCGGCGACGCGCTGCACAGCCTGCGCTGCGACTGCGGCGCCCAGCGCGACGCCGCGCTGAAGATGATCGCGGACGCCGGGCGCGGCGCGCTCGTGTACCTGCGCCAGGAAGGGCGCGGCATCGGCCTGCTCAACAAGCTGCGCGCGTACGCCCTGCAGGACAGCGGGTCGGACACGGTCGAGGCGAACGAGCTGCTCGGCTTCCCCGCCGACCTGCGCGACTACGGCGTGGGCGCCCAGGTGCTGCTCGACCTGGGGGTACGGCGCCTCCGGCTCCTCACCAACAACCCGCGCAAGGTGGTCGGCCTGGAGGGCTTCGGCCTCGAGGTCGTCGAGCGCGTGCCGCTGCACGTGGGCGAGAACCCCTACAACGCGGCGTACCTGGCGACCAAGCGGGCCAAGCTGGGGCACTTCGACGATTAGGGGCGCCGGCCGGGCCGGCGCCGACACCGCCGGCGCGTCGCCCACCGCTGGGCGCCCCTCACGGCGATCGCAGGTCGACGCTGTCCGGCAGCCGTCCCGCACGCAGCTCGCCCCACCAATCGCGGAAGGCGTCGCCCATGCCGTGTCGCCACAGGTCGCGGTCCTCGGTCACGCAGTGGCCGCTGGCGCCGTACGGCAACAGCGCCGGCCCCCAATCGGAGACGAAGGTGCTGACGCCCTCGATGGCGTCGAGGCGGTCGAGCCGGGTTGCCCCCGCGGCCGACCAGGCGTCGACGTCGTCGCGCTTGAAGCTCGTCACCGACGGCGCCCCGCCCATCAGGAAGTGGAAGGCGGCCTGCACGCCGTCGCGTCGGGTGCTGGCCACGCCGATCGGTCCGCCGAACGCGGCCGCCACCGACGCCACCAGCCGCTCCACGTAGTCCAAGCCGAGGCCCTCGAGCGTCGCCTCCAGGCCATTGGCGCGGAACGCGCGCTCGACCCGCCACGAGGCCAGCCCCGTCGAGCGGTCCACGAACGGCGCCTGCACCACGCCCAGGCCGGCGTCCAGCAGCAGCGAGCGCGTCGCGCCCGGGTAGCTCGCGGCCAGGCTCGGCGCCCACAGCAGGGCGCCGTACGCGCCGGCGCTGCAGCCGGCCACCGTCAGGCGCTCGGGGGCCAGCGCCTGATCGTCCAGCCAATCGAGCACCGCCTCCACGTTGGCGGCGCCGCGATGCGCGATCCGGGTCCCCGTGGCGTCGACGCCGAACGCGTCGCCCCAGTGGATGTCGCCGCTGCAGTAGCTGACCACCACCTGGGTGGCGCGCGCCAGCGGGTCGTCGGCGGGCGGGTCGGACAGGCCGCCCTTGCGGATGGACCGGACGCGCTCGAAGTACAGCTCCGACAGGAACTGCGACAGCAGCCAGGACGCTTCCTCGATCACGCCCCAGGTGGCGCCGCCGCCCTGGAACGAGACCACCAGCTCCGCGTCGTCGGTGCCGCGGCGCACCTGCGCGGCGTAGCGCGAGCCGCTGGCGCAGACCGCGTCGCCGCCGAGCGGGAGGTACACCCACTCGCTGATCGGCAGGTCGGTCAGGGCGCTCCCCTCGGGCACGTCCGGCAGGCCGCACGCGGCCAGTAGCAGCCCGACCGACGACAAAGCAAGCCAACGAACCAGCGCCGCGCGCCGCCACCCCGTGGGCCGCGGGCTGGAACCGTCCACCAAGCCCAAGTCGCACGCTCGACGTTCCATGCCGCATGCTAGCGCCGCAGGTGGTGCACCGGCGCGTCGATCACCACGATGCGCCGTCGTGGATCTCGGAGCCGCGGGGCGGAGAGCCGAACTCGTCGCTGGCGGCCGCGATCGCGGCCTCCAGGTCCGCGTCGGGCTCGAACGCGAAGGGGTCGGTCGCTACCCCATCGGTCGCCGAAGGCGCCGTGTCGGCCTGGAGCGCGGCGGCCGCCAAGACGGCGGCGGCGCTCCACGTCTGGCGCAGCCGCGCGCGACCCCCGATCAAGCCGCCGTACGGGCCGTCGTAGTACTCGGGCCAACCGTCTTGCCGCAACCGAGGCCCCGCCCGCAACAAGATCCGCGTCGCCAGGGGTCCGCGGCCGGCCCGGCGAGCCGCGGCCGTCAGCGGCCACAGCAACATGGGCCAGCTGCCGCCGTTGTGGTACGCCCACGGCACGTTCTTCGGGTCCGAGCCGGTCAACAGCGCCCAATCGCGACCCTCGACCGGCGGGTAGGCGAGCTTCATCCCACCCTGCCCGACGAGATCGCGTTCGTGCCGCTCGACGAGATCGAAGAGCGCCGTCGCCTGAGCCTCGGAAGCGAGTCCACTCACCACCGCCAGGAGGTTCCCGAGCGCGAAGAAGCGAGGGTCCAGCCGTGCCGGCCCGAGGTTCCCCGCGAAGTATCCGCCACCTTCGCTCAGCCACGCCATGGTCCACACGGGAACGGCGTCGGGATGCAGGTTCCAAGGGTTGAGCGCATCCTCCCCGAACTCCTCGACCGGAAGCCGCCGGATGGCCTCGATGCGGGGCCGGTCGAGCCAGTAGTCGCGCCGCAGGTGGCGACCCAGCGCGACCAGGCGCCGCTCCACCGGCCCTCGCAAGGGATCGTCGGGCAACAGCAGCTCACGAGCGGAGCGCAACGCCGCCCAGAAGAGCACCTGCACGTCGAGCGGATGGCCGTACACCCCGAGGCGTCGGTCGATCATCGAGGCGCCGTCGGGCACCAGCAGCGAGGGCAACATCTCGAACTGAGGTCGGAGGTAGGTGTGAAGCACCCTCCGAACGGCCTCGGCGACGGGCGGTCGGCGGTGCAACTCGGGGTCGCCCCCGGCGCGGGCGTGCGCACGCAGCGTCCACAGCCACCAGAGCGCGGAGTCGACGGGTGCCACCCGACCGATCGCGCGTTGGCCGAAGTCCGCGACGAGCCGCTCTCCGCCGTCGGCCTCCTGCACCACGGCGAAGCTGGCGGGCATGAGGCCCGGGGCGGGCGCCAACCCGGCGCCCTCGTCGGCATCGGCCTGCAGGGTGGCTACCGTGGTGAGGAAGCTTCCCACGGTCCGGTGGTCACCCGACGCCAGCAGGGCGGCCGCCGACACGGCGAAGTCCCGCACGAAGCACTCGCGGTAGTTCAGCTGCGGCTTCCACGGCACAAGATCGCAAGCTGCGACGGTCCCCACGACCTTGCCGCGCCACGACAGCCGTGCGCGCTTCAGCACCTCGCTGGCGGAAGCGAGTGTGGCGTCCGCCAGCGGGCCGCCGCCCAGATGGTCCTCCATGCTGCGAGGCTACCCCGACGGTCCCGTTGCGCGGTCCGCCATCGAACACCGCCGCCGACCCGTTCTCGCTCGCGCGCCCTGGGGCGCCGCCTAGGACACGGGCCCGTCGCCCCGGTCGCCGGCATCGAGATACCCGCGCAGGCGCACGTCGACCGGCGGCCTCGCGCCCACGTGTTGGATGACCCACTCGGAGACCCCGACGGCGAAGCGGGCGGCGGCGGGCGGCGCGTCGCCCTGCAGCCAGCGCGACAGGAAGGCGCCGGCGAAGGCGTCGCCCGCGCCGGTGGCGTCGACCAGGCGGTTGACCTGCGGCGGGATGGCCACCGGCGAGCCGCCCGGCGGCAACACCAGCGCCCCGTCGGCGTCGAGCTTGAGGGCGATCATCGCCCCAGGGTAGAGCTGCGCGAGGCGCGCGGCCATGGCCGACGGATGGCCCTCGCCGACCAGCGCGGCGGCCTCCTCGGCGTTGGGAAAGAGCACGTCGACGCCCAGCTCGCTGGTCATGGCCACGAAGGCGTCGACGCCCATGCTCTCGATCATCTGGAAGGATGCCGGGTCGAGCGACACGCCGGCGCCCGCCGCCTTGGCGAGCCGCACCGCCTCGCGCGCCGCCGCCCGCGGCGGGTCGGCGAACAGCGCCCACGCCGACAGGTACAGGTGGCGTGCGGTCGCCAGCAGGTCGCGCGGCAGCTCCTGCGGCAGCAGCGCATGGTCGGCCCCCTTGCCCGACACCATCGAGCGCTGGCCGGTGTGGTCGATCCACACCGCCACCGACCCGGTCAGGTGGGCATCGGTGCGGATGAGGTACGACTCGACGCCCTCGTCGCGCAGGTCCGCCTCTGCCAGGGCACCGAAGCGGTCGCGACCGACCTTGCCGACGAAGGTGACCGGCAGCCCGCAGCGGCGGGCCCACACGGCCGCGTTGGCGCCGCTGCCGCCTGGCGCCAGCTCGACCTCGCCATAGGTGTCGCCGCCCTGCAGGAGCACCGTGTTGGTCCGGATCAGCACGTCCCACACGACGTCGCCCACGACCACCAGGGGGCGGCCGCCGGCATCGTCGAGCCCGTCGCCCGCGCGCGCGCGAAGCGGCTCGCTCGGGCCCGGCGCGGCGG
>Ga0209498_1000513_pt1 | contig 23732 bp, 23 predicted proteins | sample WalLakDeSediment_FD_184131 | JGI IMG/M metagenome (GOLD analysis project Ga0209498, IMG submission 184131) | Lake sediment microbial communities from Walker lake, Nevada to study Microbial Dark Matter (Phase II) - Walker Lake 11/02/13 Deep... | ecosystem: Environmental > Aquatic > Freshwater >...
TTTGCGTGCCCGCGTTGCGGACGGGAGCATCGGTTCAAGTTGCGAACGATAGTCCTCGTTGTTCGTATCGAGCACGCGACCGATATGATACCCTTGCATGTGCAACGCGATAGAGAAGGGCGCTTCGTCGCAATCCTGCGAACACAGTGTGGAAGACAGCAGAAGGAGAAGTGTAATGAAAATGATTTTGTGCATCGGCGGCATTACGCTAGTGTTACTTGGTAGTATCTCGTGATGCAGGGCTTGTTCGCGATATCCGACTGCCTCCGCTCAGAATCGTACCGCATCCTCGTGAGAGGTGCGTACATTCATAGGCAGACGTGTGTCAAGGTTCTCGAAGCGGGCGTAATCCGGAACCCAGGCAAGTTCAAGTTCGCCGACCTCACCATTGCGCTGCTTGGCGATGATGATGCTCGCTCTGCCCCGCTGCTCCGGTGGTGTATCGGCGTCCTTGCTTCGGTGTATGAATATCACTACGTCGGCGTCCTGTTCAATGGCACCAGACTCACGGAGGTCAGCCAACATGGGCTTGCCTCCGGCACGTTGTTCGACACTGCGGTTGAGCTGCGACAGCGCTATGATGGGAATGTTGAGATCCTTGGCCAATCCCTTCAGCGAGCGACTGATGGAAGCGATTTCTCTCTCGCGGCTCTCACGTATCATCGGTGCGCTCATGAGTTGCAGATAATCGACGAATATCAACTGCACATTGTGTTCGTAGACCATGCGGCGTGCTTTCGCGCGAAGTTCCAGAATGGGGATGCCCGGAGAGTCGTCGATGATAATGCTGGAGCGTTCCAGTTTTCCGACGTACTTCGCCAGTTTGCTGAAATCCTCGTCGCGGATCCGTCCGGTCCGGACGAGCTGCATATTCACTCGTGCTTCCGCACAGAGCAGGCGAAGAGCTAACTGCTCACTGGACATTTCAAGACTGAAAAAACCTACTGGAACCCCGGAGTCGATTGCAGCATTTCGAGCCATAGACAAGGCCAACGCCGTTTTTCCCATGGACGGTCTGGCGGCGAGAACTATCAGGTCCGTGCGCTGCCATCCACCTGTTTTGTCGTCCAGCAACGAATAACCCGATGGTACACCAGTTACGCCGGAATGATCCTGGGAAATTTGGTACACCTTGTTGAGCAACGGCTTGACGATAACTCGTACTTCGTCGAAACTCTGTTTGATGTGTTTTTCAGACAGAGCGAAAATCTCTTCCTCCGCTTTGTCGATCAACTCGAACGCATCACTGCTGTCAAGATAGCAGTCGCTGATAATACTGGTGTTCAATTCGATCAACTGACGTTTTATCGCCTTCTCGATGACGATGCGACAGTGATAGTCGATATGAGCCGGTGAAACCACTTCGTCCGTCAATTCGGAGAGATAAAACATTCCTCCGATGTTTTCGAGCTTGTCGTCGCGGCGCAATTCCTCGCCGACAGTGATGATGTCCACAGCTTGTTGCCGTTCGAACAAGCGCACAATGGCATCGAATACTGTTCGATGTGCATCCTTGTAAAAAGCTTCGCGTGTCAGAAGCGAAAACACATTGGATAAGGTCGATTCCGGCTGCAGCAACATCGCGCCGAGAACGGCTTTCTCCACGTCTATCGCTTGTGGTGGCACGCGACCGACAGATCGCTCGCCGGTCATACCGGCAGCGGCTTCGGGGAGGAAGTTCTGATACGACGTGTCCATGATGTTACGTAGCTCCATCCTGTTCCATCAAGGTATCGTAGAGACGGCGAAACTTCTTGACATCCTCCCATGTCGGGGCCTTCCAATTCGGATTTCGCAGCAACGCAGCGGGATGGTAGGTCACTACAAGTGGAATACCACAATACTCGTGCGTTGTTGCCCGAAGCTGCGAAAGCGAGTCTTTGCTCCGCAGCAGTGTCTGCGCTGCGATGCGTCCGAGTGCCAACATCACTTTCGGCTGAAGCAACTCAAGCTGCTTGTGCAGATAGGGCTCGCATTGCTCAACCTCCGATTGCAATGGATCCCTGTTGTTGGGTGGTCGACATTTGAGAATGTTGCAGATGAACACGTCCTCTCGCTTGAATTGCACGGCTTCCAAAATCTTGTTGAGCAACTGTCCGGCCCTCCCGACGAAGGGCTCGCCTTTTTTATCCTCTTCGGCACCCGGAGCCTCGCCCACGAGCACGACATCGGCATTGGGATTGCCTACGCCGAACACGAAATTCCTCCGCGTCTCTCCGAGAGGACACTTCATACAAGTGCAGATCGTTTCATTGAGCTGCTCTATCGAAACTGCCGACTTCCATAATTCGTCTATACGGCCGTTTTCCTCGCCAAGACCTTGAGCCGCGAGTGCGGCATTACGCAACATATCCTGCTCTATGTACAGAATATCTCCAAAACGTTCTTTCTGCTGCCGAAGGTAGCACTGGAAATCCGTCACGATACTCTCTGAAAAATTCTCAGATGTAGTAAGCTACTGTTTGCACGCTAACATCGCAAGTGAATCAGGCATCCCGATCACGAAATATCGCCAAAGCGCGGTCAAGAATACGGTTTGCAAGTTCGATTTTCGTCATCCGCTCAAAGGCCTGCACTGTTTCGTCTCGCATGAGCAAGGTTGCGATATTCGTCTCTGCGCCGAATTCGGCACCTTCGACAGTGGGATTATTGAGTACAATGATATCCGCATGCTTTTCCTTCAGTTTGCGGCGGGCATGCTCGATCTCATTCTCCGTTTCAAGCGCAAAGCCCACAAGCACAGCCTTTCCCGACTCTCCGAGCCTGCTGAGAATGTCCGGCGTACGCACGAGTTGCAACATCAAACCCTTTGTGACATCAGAGCTTTTCTTGATTTTCTGTTCGGCGATAACAGCGGGAGCATAATCGGCTACAGCGGCTGCTAGAATGCAGATGTCCGATTCGTCCGCAAGGGGAACGACAACATCAAACATCTCCTGGGCGCTTTCGACATCGATGCGTTCGACGCCCGGTGGAGTAGGGAGTGCGACCGGCCCCGCAACGAGCTGTACGAGAGCGCCGCGGCGTGATGCAGCTTCGGCCAAAGCAAAACCCATTTTGCCGGAACTCATGTTGCCGATAAAGCGCACTGGATCAATGCGTTCACGTGTCGGACCGGCGGTGATCAGAACACGCAACGCATTGAGATCAAGTGATTGCGTCAAGCGCTCGGAAATCGCCTGTAAAAGCACCGAAGAGTCAGGCAATCTGCCCGGCCCCACCAAGCCACTGGCCAAATCACCGCTCTCGGGTTCGATAATGCCAACGCCACGATGACGTAAGCGATGAATGTTCTCCTGCGTCGCTGCATGGGTGTACATATCAGTATCCATGGCTGGAGCGAGAAGCAGCGGACAGCGCATGGCAAGCGCTAGCGCAGTCAAAGCATTGTCGGCCAATCCATGTGCGAGTTTCGCGATAGTGTTTGCGGATGCCGGGGCGATAAGCATCAGATCGGCCCACATGGCGAGATGAATATGCCATGTCCCTTTTGAAGGCTCAGCGGGAAACATGTCCACGACGACCTCAGCCTGACTCAAAGTTGCGAGCGTCAGCGGAGTGATGAATTCGACGGCGGAAGGCGTCATGACGACGCGGACTTCCGCACCGGCTTTGACGAATTCGCGAACGAGCACGGCGGATTTATAGGCGGCGATGCTGCCCGTCACGCCCAAAAGAATGTGTTTCCCGCGAAGATTCATTCTTCCTTGTAACGGTATGTCACTTGATCGGTTAGCAAATCGCTGACTGCCTGTTGCGTCGGTTTGGGCATTTTCTCGAACTCGATGCTGACGCGCTGCTGTTCCGGATTGGATTCTATTTCCTCGTCGGTGTCAGACCGCGTCACGAAGGCTTCAAGCTCCTGGTTCAGCCGTATCTTCATCTCTTCGTTTATCTGCCGGGCTCGACGAGATAGCACTACGATGGCTTCGTAAATGTTTTCGGCATGAGAATCGATGTCATTGAGGTTCAGTGGTTCGAGAGGCATTGCGTCTCCTGTGCATAGTAAACGATTATTACGAAATATTCTTGTGCATATAGCTGCTGATAATACGAGCAACGGCGGGAATCGATCGCGCGAGATCATCGTTGACGACCAGGTGATCGAAAGCCGCTGCCTGATCGAGTTCCCATGAGGCACGTTGCATTCGTTTCTCTATTGTGTCTTCGTTATCGGTACCGCGGCGGACAAGTCGTTCACGAAGAACGTGCAGACTTGGTGGTTGTATGAAAACGAGCACGGCTGTATCGCCATACAACGATTTGATTGCAAGAGCGCCTTTCACGTCGATGTCGAAAAGCATGTGCGAATCTTCTCCGAGTGCGGTTTCGGCCTGCGACTTCAGGGTACCGTACAAATTTCCGTAAATCTCCTCCCACTCCACGAGTTCGTCACCTGCAATACGACGTTCGAACTCTTCACGGGAAAGAAAGAAATAGTCATTGCCCTCGACTTCGCGGGGTCGCCGGGGTCGTGTGGTGGCGGATACCGAAAAACGCAACGATGGAAATTGCTGTAGTATGCTATGCGCGATCGTTGTTTTTCCCGATCCACTGGGAGCGGAGAGAACGAATAACATTTATTCGATATTCTGAATCTGTTCGCGAATCCGTTCGAGTTCTTCCTTTATCGAAACCACGAGATGCGCAATGTCGGCATCGTAGCTTTTCGAGCTGATGGTATTCGCCTCGCGGTTCATTTCCTGGAGAAGAAAGGACAGTTTGCGCCCTTCCGATTCTGCATTTCCGAGAGATTCGAGCATGAACTTCGTGTGACTGCGAAAACGCACCAACTCTTCCGTGATGTCCATTTTATCGGCAAGCAGAACTATTTCCATCTCGAGGCGGTCTCTGTCTATTCGATCATCGTCAAGCAGGAGACGCACTCGTTGCTGTAAGCGTTCACGCTCGGCTTCCACCCTGCCCAGCGCCAATCGCTCGATGGATTCGATGGCATCATCCATCGCACGCACGCGACGGCTGAGATCATCACCCAATTCCCGACCTTCCTTGATGCGCATCTCAAGCATGCTATCCACAGCTAGATCAACAGCTTCAACCACCGATTGCCACTCCTCATCGGAAAGCGTATCCTGTTCGTCAATCCCGAATATATCGGAAAATTTCAGCAACATATCCAGCGTCACTTCTCCGTCCACACCTGTGACGCCTTTGAGGTTGAAGAGCAGATCGCGATACGAAATCGCGGCTTCGCTGTCGATGCGCAGCGGCGATACCGCTGTGTCAGCACGTTCCGTTGTGACCGACAGATTGATTTTGCCACGCTTGATGCGTGTGCGTACAAGCTCCTTCAACTCAAGCTCCCGACTTTGCAAATATTTCGGGAGTCTCGCGTAAAATTCAAGATATCTGTTGTTCACGGAGCGGATTTCAGCGGATATGTTCATCCCGGCATTTGACACCGTTCCGTTTCCATATCCTGTCATACTTATGAGCATGCTAATCATTACCGCAATTCGTTACGAAACAGTAAGTTACGGAGAATACTGCAAAGGTCAAAGGCTATTTGGAACCCCCGAATCCCGTATCATATACGCAGAACCTGCAACCGAATCGATGCTCATAGATGCATCGCGTACCGAAGCTTCATGTATGCCCATAACCGGCCGGTTGTACTGCTTCGAGTTACTGGAATTGAACTGGAACAAGCCTTTCTTGGTTTTATCATCATGAATTACGACAAGGACACAGCGACCTATCCACTTGTTTCCATTGTTTTAACAACGTACAACCGTGCACACTTGTTGCCAAGGGCGATTGATTCCGTCCTCATGCAACACTACGAATCATGGGAATTGCTACTTGTGGACGATGGCAGCCAGGACGAAACACCCGCACTTCTCCGAACACTCACGGGGCATGATGCCCGCATCAGAACATTCCGCCATTCGAATCGTGGCCCCGCAGCGAGCAGAAATGCAGGTATGCGGGAGGTGCGAGGTGAATTCTTGACCTTTCTCGATTCAGACGACGAATACCTCGCTGAGCACCTTTATCTGCGAGTCGCTTTCATGCTCGCTCATCCCGAGGTGCATTTCATACACGGAGGCGTTGTAGTCGAGGGATCGGAAGCGGAACAGCTCGTGCCGGATGTGAACGACACGACACGCCGTATACACATCGATCGCTGTGCCGTGGGCGGGACGTTTTTCGCGCGCCGAGGCGTGATAGAAAAGGCGGGCGGTTGGCGGCCGGGGTACGGGGAGGACGCGGATTTATTCGAGCGCATCGAACGACTGTTCACAGTCAGGAGAATCGATGTTCCGACATACCTGTACCACCGCGACACCGCCGACAGCAGATGCACGTTGCACTCAACCAGACTCTGACGCAGGAATACAGCACTCTGCGCTCCGGAACACGCAACGATACAGTAGCTGACGGCATTTCACCGACGCGAAGCCTGCACAGCGGGTGTTTCACACCACACGCTATCGAACACGAATTCGGCGTTTGTCCGCAAGATGGAGTTTTCGAGCCTGAAGTGCCGGCACCGCGGCGTTGAGGCACCATAGCACGATACGTTGCGATCTTCAATGGATCGGACAAGTTCCAGCAACGCATGCCATTATTGGAAGCAGATTTCTTGAGCAAGCCATGCTGTTGTAATCGCTCCGATTGTAGTCTGCTTTACGTGATACACTCACCGTGGACGAGTCGGTAGAATATCAGCGTCATACGCGGTAGAAGGTTGTGCGCGAAGTCCCGGTGAGGTGAAGGAAAACGGAGCGCAGCAGCGCGACGCATGCAATAGCGCCTGAGTCCAACTTCGACAGTTGTTGAAAAAAAAATGACGATAGCAGCGCGTATTCTGCAAATGCACGGGTACTGCCACCGTGTAGAGAAACATCGCATATAGCGCGTATCGCCAGAAATTCCACAAATGCGCAGCGTGAAATGCGCACTCTGGAATCATGACTGGGGGAACGGGACAGAGTAAGTTTCTTCTGAAATACCACTGCGCTCCCAGCACGGATGCAACGTCCCTGCTTCATCGAGGGTGAACGGCAACCAAGCTATTGACATGGCGACGATGTCGATATCGGATTTCCGTGGAGCGATACGCAACTCCTCGACAACGAGATTCTTCGCATCGACCGAACGCAACGCCCCCGCTTCGGTACGAAACTGATCTTCGAGCTGCGAGAGTTCGCTTCGAGCCGCTTGCAGGTCGGCCTTGGAGCGTGTAACACTCTGACGCACCCTGCCCGAACGCTCCAACTGCGCTGTAGTCCGTCGCGCAGCGCTCGCGATGGAAGTACGACGCCCGAGAAATGCACCGAGCAGGGTTGAACCGATGTCCACAGCGGCGGACACATTTCGTTGCGTGCCCCTCGCCTCCTCACGTTCTATGGCCTGCTCTGCACGACGTATGCGTTCCTGAACTCTCGTGAATCTCGGTAAATACTTGTTCCGCAGTTTCTCCATGTCTATGTCCCGTTGTTCATGCAACAATTGGGATATGCGAACACGATATTCTTTTTCACTCTCGCCCGGCATCGAGTAGCTGCGAAGATCCGGGCTTCTCCACATCGTGATACATTCATGACGGTACAACCAGGCGGAAACGGATCTCCGCCAACCATTCACGGTTGCCGCGTTGCCTACATTGGACGGGAGAACACCATACTCCGCTCCATCTATTCCGTTATCGGTCACCGGCGGCGCATCGTCGGCATACCGGATACTGTCGTCCCATGGTGCTTCAACGGAAGCTTCCGGTATACTGGTCAACAACGAAAGTGTCTTCCAGATATCGAGAGTTGTTCTTGCCTGTATGTAGTGGAGCTTCGCGGTCACAAGCAGGGCTGGCCTATACACAAGCTTCTCATGTTTCTCCATCTGTCGTTCTGATAAAAAGAAACACTCCGTGAGATGTGCCGGCAGCACCGGACGCGTCGCAACACGTGTCTCCCGCATCGCAACCGTCTCCTGGATATCTGTCTCGGCGTTCGGTGATGCTTGCGAATCGGATTGTGGTGAAGAACTCTTGCGATCAGCCATCAAGCGCTCGATTTCCGGACGAGTCAAGGGCCCGCGAAGCCAGGAAAGCACCCATCGCGTTTGAAATACCACCGGCGCATCGTCGTGAACATTGCTCATCAGGAACATCCGTTTGTCGAGGCCTGAAAGTATGTTGTCTATCTCGCGTCGATTCACCTTGGCACCACTCGATACCGACACGCTTTCAAGGCCATCGAGGACGCGTAACTTGTCGCGCTCTGTCTGCAAACGCCCGATGAACCATGTCCCGGTATTGCCCAGTCCCTTGTAATCGAGATCCACGGGATTCTGTGTGGCAAGGACGCAACCAAGTCCGAACGCCCTCGCCTGCTTAAGCAGCGTGAGCATGGGCTTTTTCGAAGGTGGTTCAGCACTTGGAGGGAAGAATCCGAAAATTTCGTCCATGTACAGCACTGCACGCAGACTTGATGTTCCGGATTGACGACGCATCCACGCGATGATATGGTTGAGGACAAGCGTGACGAAAAACATTCGCTCCGTATCGGAAAGATGTGCGATGGACAGTATTGAAATTCTCGGAGTTCCATCGTCTGTAAAGAGCAAGCGGTCAACATCGAGCGGCTCGCCCTGCATCCAGGCCGCGAAGGAAGGGGAAGCAAGTATGTTGTTCAATTTCATGGCGAGCACAGTGCGATCCTTTCGCGGAAACAGCGATTCGAGATCGAACACACCGAGCATGGCGAAGGGCGGATCGAGAATACCATGTATGATCGCAGCAATATCCATATCGACACCGCGAATCCAGAAATGCTCGATCAGATTGGAGAGAAGAATATGCTCGCGGCTTTGTACCGGGTCGGCCGTGACGCCGATGAGAGCGAGCAGACCGGATACCGTGGACGAAACACGGTCCCTCAGCCCATCCACATCTCCCTCACCGGCCTTCGGAGCGGCAAAGGAAGCAAGTATGCTCAACGGAAGTCCAGCGGAACTCCCCGGCGTGTAAATCGCGAAGTCCGCACTGTTGCGCAAACGCTCGATGCGTTCAGGTTGCTGTCCCCATTCTCCGAGGCCCTTCCTCCAGGTCTCCGCCATGAAGGCGGAATACTGCTCGGCAGTCATTCCCTTTCTCGCCGCCTCGCCTTCATCTATCCAAGGAAGAAAATCAGACGGATGCAGATCAGGAAAGGTCAGCAGCAAATTACCGATATCGCCTTTGGGATCGATGACAATAGCCGGAATAGCATCGATAGCTGCTTCTTCCAGAAGAGCGATACACAAACCCGTTTTTCCGCTGCCCGTCATGCCCACGCACATTGCATGCGTCGTGAGATCTTTGGCATCGTAGAGCAACAAAGGCGCGGATGCCTGTTCCTGCTCAGTTCCGACAAGTCTGCCCAAATAGAACGTGGCGAGTTTTTCGTACTCTTGCATAATGGCGCTCCGTAGTACTAATCAAAAACACGGCAACATGTTCAGCCCCCTCACGGACCAACACATGCACATCAGCATAGTATCGCACACGATGACAACAAGCAAGTAATCGGAACGCGCCAAGTTGAGAATCAAAGATTTGTAAGGACTATGAATGCATTCGCAACACTGTCGCTTCAGAGACGCGGATGTACTCGTTTGAAAGAGCGTTGCGGCAATCCAGCATGCACAGAACACGCAGCATCGCACAACTCGCATTCAGGCAGTCTCGAGCAACAGCACGAGACAACTTTGTTGCATAACAACACGCTCCGGCATCGCCACAATGCATGAACACTATTCCATGAGCGTTAAGTACTTGTTGTTGACTATAAAGGTGTATTTGCCCAAATCACTCCATTCGTACTCGAACAGTATTACATAGACGGCATCCTGGATATCGTCATCATCGAACATCACCTCCTCACCCATGCAGTTCATGACCGCGACATTCATTCCGACTATGTCGGAAGCATCGAGCAGAAAAGGCGTCCCTGAAGGCGTGCCCGGAACGGGTACAGGAATATTGACGGTGATGCTCCTTGCGCCGCTCATTCCCTCTCCTCTCGCTATGAATCCGCCCTTCTCAATATTGGGAAGGTCTATCCATGATGCATCAACTTTCATCTGAACTTTCAACGTAGTATCGTCTAACAGCGAATGTCCGCCTTCACAACCGCTTGAGCTGAAGAACAGCGCAATACAGAGGACAATAGGGATACTGAAGATCATGAACGCTTTCATATTTCTCTCCTTGATATTGTGTACTTGCAGAATATATGGATTCACTTCTCGGTTCTGCGTTGTTTGCGAAATCGGGCCGCTCATCCGGATAACGGTAGAAGAAACAGCATCAACAAACTCTCACGAAATGCTTTCATGCTCCGGGTTGCCATGCATCGATGCGTTGTCAACAGTAGTATCTGTTTCTCCACGTAGTGGCATCATAAATTCGGGGAGTTACCGAACCGATCATGGATCGCATACAGTGTAAGGTATTCGTGATGCCGGTCATCGTGGCGTTCCGATGTCATGCGTGCGTGCGCCTGTGATCGAGATGTATAAACTGCAACAGCAACATACCCGATGTTCGTTAATAAATCAAGTGAAACATGTGCGACGGAAAAACGCATTGTCACTGATGATGCATGATAAAATAATTCCATCCTTTTATCCGAAAAATTTGCAGGCAGTATCGGATAATGATCACCATGACGCTCCACCATCATTCAGCGATACCGAATCCCTGGTTGCACTCCTTCCGCGAATGATTCACCGGCGTTATCATCCATTGGCGAAAAGTGCTATATTGCCCATGCATCTCCATACCCGGTCATCCGGACGTACATACATCCGAATCACAAATCGCTATTGCGCGAAGGCATGAAAGGCCATGAATGCAACGAAGCAATTTCTACTGATCTCTCTATTCGTCCTACCGATTTCCTTAGCCCTACCATCGTGTGTATGGGAAAACAGAAGTCAGGCCCCGAAAACCGTGATTACACATGCCATGGTCGATTCGTTGAACGACATCGCATGGACCCTGCGTCATAACAATCCCGATCTAAGCATGAAGAACGCGGAGAACGCTCTTCGTCATGCAGAAAGTATCGAATACAAGTCCGGTATCGGGTGGTCCCACCGGAACATATCCGTCGCACATTTCGTCCAGGGGAATTACGTCGACGCACTTTCGCACGCTCTCGAATCCGCGAAGATATTCGAACCACTCGATGACAGCGAGGGTCTTGCAGCAGCCGACATCAACATCGGTCTGGTGTACTGGCAGACACGGGATTTCGACACCGCTCTTGAATACTTCACTCAAGCGTTAGACAGAAATCCTCCGGAAGAGTTGTCGGCCGTGGCTTCCGGGAACATCGGACTTCTGTACGCCGAAATGGAGAAGTTCGATCTGGCTCTGCCATACATGCACAAAGCGCTTGATGTGTTTCGACGCAGAAAGGATACTCTTGGCATATCGACACAGTACAACAACATCGGTTGGGTATACCAATTGAAGAAGGAGTATTCTACCGCACTGACTTGGTATCGAAATTGTCTGGCACTGCGCGAGGATATGGGGGATACGCGTCGTTTATCGAGCATACTCCTTAGTATTGGGGGGGTTCTGCGCGAGATGGGACGACACGATGAAGCCGTGAAGCACCTGCTGAGATCGATCTCCCTCAGCGAGGACATCGGTGCGAAAAAACAATTGGAGGAAGCGTTCGAGGAACTCTCGATGACGTATGCCGACTTGGGCAACTTCCGTTCGGCATACGAATATCACACGCGTTATTCCGCAATGAAAGACAGTGTACTCAACGAGAGTACGGCCCTTGAGCTGACGAAAAAAGAAGCAGCGTTTCGCATCGAGAAACACGAACAGGAAATGCTACTTCTGAAAAAATCCAATGAATTGCAGCAGATCATCATGATAGCGGTTTCCGGTGGATTGCTTCTGTTCGTCATCTTCTCAATAGTCGTGTTCCTCGGCTATCGTGAGAAGTCCCGCGTGAACAGAAAGCTCCATGAAATGCAGGAACAACTCATCGTAAATGAAAAGCTGGCCTCACTCGGACAGATCACGGCCAGAATCGCACATGAATTAAAGAATCCCCTGAACTTCATAAACAACTTCGCACAAGTGTCGCTCGAGCTGATCGAGGAGATGCGCGAGGAACAATCGGATTCGTCCGATCCCGCAATACTTATACACGATGTCGAACAGGCTATCGAGAAAATACACGAACATGGAAACCGTGCAACCGGCATCATTAAAAGCATGATGATGCATGCACGGAGTTCATCCGAGGAGCGGCAAGTCACTGATATCAACTCTCTTCTGACAGATGCCGTGCAACTGTCCACGCATGGTGTACATACGGATAGTACGATATGCAAACCGGACGTTGAGTTGAAGCTCGAAAGCACTTTGCCCGTCATCAACTCCGTTCCACAGGATGTGAGCAGAGCGTTTCTGAACATCATCAACAACGCCGTTGACGCAGTATGTGAACGGGTATCTATGGAAGACTCGTCAACCTATACACCACTTGTTCGAATTTCCACGCGCTTTCGCAACGGAATGGTGGAGATTCGGATTTGGGACAATGGTATAGGAATTCCAGACGACATTCGGAAGAGCATCTTCGAACCCTTTTTCACTACAAAACCACCGGGAAGAGGTACCGGACTCGGTTTGTCCATCTGTTATGACATCATTGTAAAGAAACACGGCGGAGAACTTCGGCTCGAATCCGAAAAAGGCAAATTCACCGAATTCATCATTAGCTTCCGCCCTGCCTGAACATTGCACAAAGCGGGATCACACGTACTGTCGCCGCAGCATCGATGCGATACTCTCGTCCATTGAATCCATACTGCGGAGCTGCTCGAAGCGTTCGAACAATTCGCTTGCTTCGATTCTGTGCTTCTCCCGTCCCCTAACGTCCAGTACGATTCGACCACGATGCAACATGAGTAATCTGTCACCATATCTAGCCGCCTGCTTCATGGAATGAGTTACCATGATCACGCTCATCTCGCTGTCCGATGCAACAGCGCTTGTCATCTTCATCACAATCGCCGCGTTTTTCGGGTCCAGCGCGGCCGTGTGTTCGTCGAGAAGCAGCAGCAACGGCCGCTGCCACGTTGCCATCGCCAAGGTCAGTAGTTGTCTTTGTCCGCCAGACACCGTTGAAACACGTTGCTGAAGCTGATGCTCAAGACCAGCGCCCAGCTTTGACAGTCGATTCCTCATCTCCTCACGTAAGGAGCGGGAACAAGCAATACGCATTCCACGTCCCTGTCCGCGCCGGGCTGCCACGGCCAGGTTTTCTTCGAATGTCATGTCCCCGAAACTTCCGCGATACGGATCCTGGAACACGCGACCGATGAAGCGGGCTCGCTTGTGTTCCGACATACGTGTCACATCGATACCATCGAGGAGTATGCTGCCACTGTCCGGAGTATCCGAGCCCGAGATCAGATTCAGTAATGTCGATTTCCCCGATCCGTTGCTACCGACAACGGTGATGAACGAGCCCTTCTCTATGTTCAGATCCAATCGCTCCAATGCTGTGATGACAGCTCCGCTTTCGGATCGGAATTGTTTCGTTATGTTCTGCAATTGCAACATCAGTCCCAGCCTCGAATCGATGTCTCGGAACCCTCATCGCGGCGGCGAAGCAACGTGGGTATGGCGATTATCGCCAGAACAATCACTGCTGTGGCTATTTTCAGATCCTCGCCGAACATGCCGCTTAGTATGATAGCAGCGATGACAAGGCGATAGAGAATCGCACCGAATATGGCGCCTATAAGCTGCATAGCGAATCCACGTTTTCGAAACAATGCGATGCCTATCATAACGCAGGCCAGTCCAGTGACGATTTGTCCGATACCGTCTCCTATTCCGACTACTTTCAATTTCTGCGCGTACATAGCTCCTGACAGCGCGACGAGAGCATTCGCGAACACAAGGGCCAATAGTGTGAGCATGCGTACATTGGCACCCATGGACTTCATGGCGGATGCATTTTCACCCGCACCCCGAAGCGCCAATCCCAGATGAGTACGAAAGAAGAATAGCAGTGCCCCCAGTAGTACTAACGCGATACAGAGCGACAGCAACATCGTCATCAGTTGAATCGCGTCGATGCCGCCAAGTATACGCAATTCCGACGCTCCGATGCTCGTCTCGGCTATTCGCGAGGCGTATGTGAACAGTGTGCTCTCGCTTCCGAAATGGGGGGCATGTCCACTCAGTATGCGTAGATTGACTCCGTACAATGCGGTCATCACAAGTATGCCGGCAAGTACGTTTCGAACGCGCAGTACGCTAATGACAAGACCGGTGCACATACCCGCGAGCGCACCGCACAACGTCGCGGCAGCCGTAGCCAGGCCTGCTTCGACACCACTGCTGATCAGCCGGAATGCAACGGCTGCTCCGAGCACATACGCCCCGTCAGTAGTAATATCGAGAAAACGTGCAATTCGGTAGCTGATGAACACACCGAGCGCAAGGGGTGCGAGAATTAAACCAAGTTCGAGTTCGCCCAGCACGAAATTCATCATACCCGCGCGCTCTTCCAATCCCCGCGTTCGTTACCCGCACCCGACACATGAACAGAGGAAACAGGTTGAATCCAAAGAGCACCGTGGTGGAAACGGCTTTGCTCCTGATAGCTCCCTCTGTCGTCGTGAACAAGATGCAGTATCCCGCGAAGGTCTTCCTCGTCGAACAGCTCTCTGATGGTGCGGACGGGATCGACAACTCCTTCCCGCAGCGGTCTGTGAGAGAACGCGACAGCGTGCACATGCCCGTACAATGTTTCGGAAGTCGATAATTTCCGGAAATACGGACCCGGAGTTCGTGATACCACACCGCACGCCGCCACCGTGCAATGCTCATGTGAAGGTTCAGCAGTGAAAATAAAACCCTCCCGTACTTCGGGCCAGCGGAACATATCCTCCATCGATACGGGCGAACGTCGCAACGCGGCACCGATGAGATACACAGCCTCGCCGATGAGTAGAAACGCAGCATGCGTCGAATCGCACTGATCGAGAACGAGTTGCGCGAGACGGGACATCTCGATACCATTCGTGCGTTCACCCGCATGGAAGCGCAGTAGCGTATCGAAGTGCGTTTCGCACAGCATTCCGGAATACACTGTGATGGAGGGGATGAACACACCGTCTTCCGTCATGTAGTCGGCGCGGTTTCTCCCATCTGCCGGGAGACAGACTGTCACGCCACCTGCCGCAAGATACTCCCCGAAATTCCGCTCGCCACCTCCGAAGGCGCCAATGCCAAAGCCAATGCAGGTCGACGGATACTTGAATATGGGATGATCGGCAGACTTCGATTCGCCGCTCTCCGCACCGTGAATAAGCAGGACGCTATCGGCCCCCTCGCCCAAGCGGTACAATACAGCGGTGACATCAGTAACATCAAGCGGTTCGCCATCGATATCATCGTCCCGGTCAACCGTTTTCGGCGCAAGAAACAAATCCGTCAACCCGGTGAGATCCAAAATGGATTGTACTGGCGCCGAAGCCGCGCTGATAGACAACACGCCGTCTATCGCCTTCATTTGCTTGAGATAAATCAAGAGTACACGCAAACCAGCGGAACTGATGAAGCGTACCCGGGAGAGATCCAGTGAGATTGCCGTAGCCCCTGCACGCACATGCGATTCGAGTTCTTTGCTCAGGGAATCCGACCAGTACGCGTCAAGCATACCGTTGATCTCAAGAGCAACGTTCCTTCCATGCATTGTGTGATGAATCTCCACCGGTCTACCTTTCCAATGCGCTGCGGGCGATGGCGAGCGCTCACGGCGCCAGGTCGTCGATAATCCGATCCGCTTTGAGGCGAATTTCTTCGGGCACGACGATACCGAAATCACGTGCAGCGTTCATGTTGACTATCATGTCGAACTTCTTGATGCGCTCAAACGGGATGTCGGCCGGGCTCTCGCCGCGAATAATTCTCGCAGCTATGCCGGCGGCGTCATACCCCGCTCTATAGTAATCCGGTGCATAGACGATAACCGACCCCAGTTCCGCCTGTCGATTGACAAAGGAGAACACGGGTTTCTTGTGCTTTTTCGCTGCTTCTATGATGTCCCTGAACATCGCGCTCGTGAGATTGTCCTCCAATTGGCAAATGGCATCGATGTCTTTGGCACACAACGCCTCCGTGGCTTGCTTCACAGCTTCCTTCGACATGACGCCTCGTGCTTCAACTTCAAGGTTTTCAGCCGCCGCAGCATTCATCAATTGCGTACGATAGTACACGGAGTTGAGTTCCGACGACGAATACAACGTCCCGATGCGACGGGCGAAGGGAAGGCACTGCCTGATATACCCCATCATATCACTGAACGTCGTGTTCGTGTAGATGCCTGTCACCCAGGGAAGATGTGAAGAATCACTTGGTCCAACTGCTGCGATGACGTGCGGGTTGGCAACAACTATGAACAAGAGCGGAACACCCGAGCCTTTGCTGACGGCTGAATGCAGCGTCGGTGTCTGAAGTGACACCAACATGTCCGTTCCGTCAACAGCCGTGGCCCCGAGAATTGTGAGTATGGTCGGCAAATCACCTTGCGCGCTGCGCACCACGATGGAGTAATCGACGTCCTCAACGAGGCCTTCATCTCCGAGCCCCGCACAGAATCCAGCTTCGGCCAGATCGGTCTGTTCAAGATCCTCGTATTTGACCATGCTGATTTTCCAATGCGTTTTCTCGTCCTGTTCGCTCTCACGAGCAGTGCAGGCGACAACTGCGAGAAACGTCGCGGCTATGAGCACGCTGCGAAAAATTCGCGATAATACGGGATGAGCGATACTAGTCATGATGTCCTCTTATCTTGCTGTAATATTGAAAAGTTGCAACATCGTATTTGCTTTTCATGAAGCATTGTATGCGATGGCAAGCGCGGTCAAATCGTCTGATTGCGGCACACCGTCGGCGTACAGTACTACATCTCGCAAGACGGTTTGAACGAGATCGGTGACAGTGGTGTGTCTCATCCTGTGGAGCAAGCTCTCCAGCCGTTGCTCGGAATATTCCTGTTGCAGAGCATTGAACGCTTCGACGATACCGTCCGTGTACAGAAACAATTTATCTCCGGGACCGAGTTCGACATGTCCCTCTTCGTAGATGCAGGTCGGGGCGACACCAACAACGATTCCGGAAGTTTGTTCGATGCGCGTGACGCCGGACGCCGCCAAGCGATAGGGTTGTTGATGGCCTGCGAAACAATAGGTGAAATCGCCGGTGAGGTAATCGAGAACCCCGTAAAATATGCTCACGAACATCGATGAGATATTCTCCGCACACATCATCGTGTTGACGATCTGCACACACGCCGACGGGGAGGCGCCTTGCAGGGCCTGAGCCTTCAACAGTGCACGTGTTGCGGTCATAATCAACGCTGCGGGAACCCCTTTACCCGACACGTCGCCGATAGCAATACCAATACTATGCTCACCGATGAGAAAAAAATCGTAGAAATCGCCTCCGACATGTCCGGCAGGGCTCATTTGGGCGTAGATGGAGAATTCCTTCCTGTTCGGGTAAACCGGAAACTCCCTTGGGATTATCGCCTGCTGAATGCGGTGAGCAATTTCCAACTCATGGTTAATGCGTCCTAGTTCAGTACGTGCCAAGCGGGCACTTTGCAGATCCCGAACATGTTTCAGCGTTTTTTCTATGGTCAATTCCAAATCGCCGAAATCAATCGGCTTGGTGATGAAATCGAATGCACCGCGATTCATAGCGGTGCGAATATTATCCATGTCGCCGTAAGCGGAAACTATCACGGTACGTGTATCGTCGAGACGGTGTTCCGACATATGCGAGAGAAACGTCAATCCATCCATGACTGGCATGTTGATATCGCACAACACGATGTCGAAATTCCCTCCGCCATCGATTGCCTCCAGCGCTTCTCGGCCGTTCACGGCAAAGGAAAACTCGTAACGGCCCTCGCGGATAGCTCTCCGAAATCGCTGTCTGATCAACAATTCCAAATCGGGTTCGTCGTCTACGACGAGAATACTTGCGGGAGCTTTTTCCGAACTCATAGGCCGCTTGAATGAGAAACAATATTGAGGAAATACGTTCTGCAGTAAGATAAGAGGATAATTGATAATTGCAAACGTATACGTATTGAAATGCTGCGAAACATGAAATGCTGCGCAGCTCCCGTATGCATGACCGAGCACGCACTGTCAACAATTTCCGTAACAATCCGAATGCTGCACCACTTCTCGGAAGCTTGCCAGTCTGCGTGGCGCTTGGTATCCATAGGTGTGATGCGTTCCGTTCCTCGTCAGATGTGTTTGAAAAGACAGCATTATCGCGAGCAGGCACTTGCGACGCTCAACGTTAGAGCTTCATATCAATCACCCTGAACATCCCTTTTCTACAAGTAGCATCGCGTCGAAACACGCGCATGAAGAATCTCCGTACTCATTCATCACGATGATGCGGAGCAGACTGCGTTAGCACGCGTCATGCATTGACAATCACTCACTATCCTTGAATTCCACTATGAGTGTGCCAATGCGATCGGGACCAGCTTTCAGCGGTACGATAGTGCGATAGCTGGAGTCGTCCATGCGCTCTGTGCTTTCTTCATTCACGGTCGATATGATAGTCGCGAATGTTCGCTCGAGAGGAGCATCCACAAGTCGTGTATCCGATGCGGCCAGAACAAGGCCGTGCGGATCGCAGACGATGATGCTCACGATACCGAGTTCATGAGTAATCGCGAGAACCCTTTCTCGAAGCTTGTGTAAATCATCTCCGAGTATGGCGTCGCGAGCTGAATTGCCAAGCAGTACGGATGAAATGCGCAATAAGTGACGAGTCCGCACATCAAGGGCATCCCGGGTGCTTGCTTCCATTTCGCTCAATTCAGCTTCATACCTTGCGGTCGTGATGTTTCGGTCAACAAGAACGTACAAGAACATCGCAATCAGAACAGCAAGCAGCGCGTATATCGTGTATCGCGGCAACCGTCTACGGATATTCTTCAATCGATCCGACAGGGAAATTCTTTGCGAAGTACTCATTCTATGCCTCTTATCTTTGTTGAAGTGCAAAGTACGCCGATTCCTGAAAAAGTGAAAGCAGGGGGATATACTGACGGTAGTTATTCGGCATTCCGACTTCGCATCACGGATTCGCCAGAGCCTACTCTCCATCAGTTACTCAGTTTGCGAGGGGGACGATGATCCGGACATGTACACGCGGCTACCGGAGTGACGCCAGAACTGCGACCCGAGAAAATCGTAACACAAAAATAACGGAAATGTAATCCCGGTGTAATGATTCTGTAGGATTATTGCCTGTAGATTGTTAGTCGGATAAACAATCAGGAAATACTATACAGTAGACTGCTCCATGAATACATACTCGAATAAAACAATAACGATGAATCTGCTGCTCGCGGGTCTCACGCTCATCCTGGCCATAGCTTCCGGTGCTTCACTACGGCAGCATGAGAGTACGCACAGCGCGGACGTAGCGTCCGTATACGTAGCTTATCTTGACCACGGTGCTCCCGCAGCGGACATCCGCGAATTTTCAGCAGTCCGGCAGGGTCGCAACGTGCTCCTTCAATGGACATCTCTACGCGAAACGGGGATACAGGAATACGAAATTCAACGCGCATCTTCCGAGAGTCGCGGTTGGAGGCGGGCTGGTGGCGTTGCCGGGGTGAACGGCGCAAATCCCCATCGCTACTCCTACATTGATCGCAACGTTCCGGCGGAGGATGTGCGCTACATGCTGCGCGTTCATGGCTTCAGTGGAGAATTCCTGTATTCGAACATCATCGCAGCACCTCTGCAAAGCCCGGTTCGCAGCTTCGACATTAATCCAGCAAACAATGCTGGACAGCGAAAACACTCCATCGTTTCGATGGTGCTGACAGAGAAAGTATCGGTCACGTTGCTGCTGGTCGACCGATCCGGCCGAACATTGACGCGGTTACTGGAATCCACCGAACTGCCTGTAGGCGTTCACACCTTCCCGGTCGATTATTCGGCATTGACACCCGGCATGTACTACATACGGCTACTCACGCCTGAAGGTGATTTCCATCGCATCCTTCAAGTGGAAAAATAAATGCCCGATTTTTTTGAATCGTTCAGGAACAGCTCGCTGCCCGAGAATGTTCTATACACATGTCCAGAAACGATTTTAAAAAATCCGTCAAACGCATCTCCTTCGTTACGCTATTCCTGGCCTTGTGTTTCGGCATGGCAAGCAGTGCGAACGCGCAGTCCACACCGCTCGATATCGTCTCCGACGACGAGCGTTCACTGCCGGTATTCGATTTCGAAGGCCTTAAACCGATGCTTGCTTTTCGGAACGACACCACCTATGTGATAAATTTTTGGGCGACGTGGTGCGCTCCATGCGTAAAGGAGTTACCGTATTTCGAGGAATTGAACCGCAGCACTGCCGAAAACGGCAAAGCATTGCGAGTAATACTGGTAAGCCTTGATTTCCCACGACAATTGCAAAGTCGACTTCTGCCGTTTCTCAAAGACAGAGATATCACGTCGACTGTTGTCGTTCTCGATGATCCGGATGCGAATTCCTGGATAGATCAAGTGGATCCGTCATGGTCCGGGGCTATACCCGGAACGTTGATTTACCGCGGAGAGCGACGGGAATTCAGAGAGCAATCCTTTTCCAGAGATGAACTTTTCCAGCTTGTCAATACATTTATGGAGTGAACCATGCAGAGATCTTTCTTCGTATTCGCGCTGATATTCATTTTCTCGGCAGTCCTCGCAACTGCCGGTGGGTACAACATCGGCGACAAGGCAACGGATTTCCGGTTGATGAATGTTGATGGCGAATCCGTATCACTTTCGGACTACACCGATGCCAAAGGGTTCGTCATCATCTTCACCTGCAACCACTGTCCGTACTCAGTACTTTACGAAGACAGGAAGAATGCTCTCGACGCCAAGTTCAAACCAATGGGTTTCCCCGTGATCGCAATAAACCCGAACGATCCGGAGTTGGAACCTCGCGACAGTTTCGAAGAAATGCAGAAACGCGCGAAGGAAAAACGCTTCACCTTCCCCTATCTATTCGATGAAGGGCAAACAATATACCCACAGTACGGCGCAACGCGCACACCTCATGTATTCGTGCTTGAGAGAGTCGGAACCGAGCATATCGTCCGTTACATCGGCGCCATCGACAACAATCACAAGGATGGCGATGCCGCGACCGAACGTTACGTAGAAGACGCTGTACATGCACTGCTTGCAGGCAACAAGCCGCCGGTGGCAACAACCAAGGCGATCGGTTGCACGATAAAGACAAAGAAGAAATAAGCACTAGAAGTATTTTTTCGCGGCCGTTTCGATTCGCGATCCGTCTTCGATGCAGCAGGCATGTGCACATGCAGTTGTTGCATCGAAGCTTGTGCGGAACGTCATTCGAAACGGCCTTTTCGTTGCAATTGTCAATGCGTTACAACAATAATCTCGGAACATAGTTGCGACGAAGCTATCAGATTCACTACTTTGCGTCATCATTGTGGATTGTTGTTCAGCTCACAAGCATGTTTCATTTTCCACGCTGGAGGACGCATGACCAAAACCATCCTCATAATGCTCACTTGTCTGATGTGCGGACAGCTTGTGCATGGTCAATCTATGTATCGGATGTACCGTTACGTGTACAGCGTCGCCGGATTCTACGAATACGGGAGAGATGCAACCGATATCGCACAAGTCGGTGGCGCGTCGTTCGGGAGCAGCATTAATCGGGAAGTGCTGCGACTATCTACGAGAAATGCATACTTCGTCATGCGCGATCTGGCTTTCGGGGCTGAATTGGGCTGGGACCAAGCCTGGAGCGAGACTACTCCGGCACCTAATCCTCTGAACAGCAGGACAACTGCCCTCGACCGGCGTATCTTTATCGGACCATGGGTACGCTGGTACATGCCTGTCGGGATGCGCTGGTACACAGCATTGGAAGCATCCGTCGGCTATGCTCATTCGGCCGTTGAGTCCGAACAAAGCACTTCGGTGCTCGTACTGCCCAGAAATAGAATTTCCGCTCACGGCATAGGAGGCAAGGCCGGCTTGGCATTCGGGTATCTTCTGGGCCGTTCAATCGCGCTGGACCTTACGGCGCGGTACAACATCGGGTATCTCGAAGGGACACTCACCGTCCCAGGTATGGCCAACAGAGATGTCACCATCGACACACACGAATTCTCCATGCTCGGTGGCATTCAGTTGCTTTTCTAGCGTCGTAGCGGCCTGCCGTAGCTGTCCTTAGCGTAGTTTGCCCGTATTGAGGGAAACGCATACTTTCGCGAAATCCGGAACATATCCCGAGAGTGTGTTCCATAATTCGCCTGCGCTTCTGGATAGGTAAAGCGTTGCTCTTCGATTCTCGCAGGGTTAACGAGAGTAGCCTCGCCTGTAATCTAAACGCATATACCGGCGAAGCATCGTCAAGCATCGACGGGTGGCAGAGAGAGCCAAACAGCTCGGAATGCACCATTTCGCAGCACCATCTTCCCGTTGACGAAACACTTCCTGAATCGATGCCGCAGGTTTTGGATACTATACCGGGAACCGTGCGAATTCTGTATTCTCACTGCGTGGTACTATTGACAACATCACCAAAGGATTGTAATATAAGCGATACTCTGATCCGATACATCAGGGCAGCGTAATGACAACGAAAAAGGAGCATGTATGTCGAATGTACGAATGTATCTCATGGGAAGCACTATCGCGGCATTACTCATTGCCGGTGGTGGCGCTTCCTGCAGAACCGAAGCCCCTGGAAGAAGTGCCGAGACTATCGATCTGCCCTCGCCAGACCTTGATGGTCGCATGTCACTGGAGAAAGCGATTTCCCAGCGAAGATCGATTCGCTCTTTCACGGCTACACAACTGAGTATGGAACAAATCGGTCAATTGCTCTGGGCGGCGCAGGGCATCACGAATGAAAGAGGTTTTCGCAGTGCACCATCGGCCGGCGCGCTGTATCCGCTGGAATTATACGTCATACTTCCGAATGCAATGTACCATTACCGTCCGGACGGCCACAGGCTCGAGCTGCACGTATCCAAGGACATGCGGCGGGCAGTCGCCGAAGCCGCACTCGGACAAGCGGCGCTGACCGAAGCACCAGCGGTGTTTCTGTTCACCGCCGTACATGACAGAACCGCTGTCCGCTACGGAGAACGTGCTACACGGTACATACATATGGAAGTCGGACATGCAGCCCAGAATCTCTCGCTCCAGGCAGTGGCACTCGGTCTTGACAGTGTTCCCATCGGCGCGATGAACGATGCTCGTGTCGCCAAAGCGCTCTCACTCCCAGCGGAACATTCGCCGATGTACTTGCTTCCCGTGGGTCACGCCCGGTAGAGTTGTCATTCACGCAGCCATTGAGGTGCAATTGATATCTGCAATTGCAGCTATTCTCAGTCGATCACCATGCTGCGTGAAAACGAGAGCATGCAACAAAGGCGTTATTACGGAGGAAATCGTCGAAGTATTGAGTAGGATGCACCCGTGCGCTAATGAGCAGAGGCCGGCTCCATGCAGGAGTCGGCCTCATAGCACATCGTCACAATCACATCAATGTGAAACGCTATCGGCAATGAAATGCGAATGCGGCAGGAGTATCAGAGATCTATAGTCTCGCCGAACTCCATTACGCGAGCACGCATTCCCAGTGCCTCCAC
>Ga0209498_1000514_pt1 | contig 23687 bp, 47 predicted proteins | sample WalLakDeSediment_FD_184131 | JGI IMG/M metagenome (GOLD analysis project Ga0209498, IMG submission 184131) | Lake sediment microbial communities from Walker lake, Nevada to study Microbial Dark Matter (Phase II) - Walker Lake 11/02/13 Deep... | ecosystem: Environmental > Aquatic > Freshwater >...
CCAACTCCCTGTTCTCTCGATACAGGCCGTCGGTCTTTTCTGAAGCGTCCTTTTGCACTTGCTTTGCATCTTCTCTCGCTTGCCTCTGCTGTTCCTGGAAGTCTATCTTGCCAAGGTTGAACTCTCCGCTCACTTTGAAGGGCGGCTCCGGCTGATGCCCCATCTGCTTCATGGCATGCTCATATTCCTGATAATCGAGCCTCGCTTTAGCTTCCCGCGCCTTTCTGGTCCAATACTCATCCCCCTCCTCGTCCTTTTCACGCACCCGCCGTGGGTCTACGGCATTCACTGTTTTCGGTCGAAAGACATCCTCAACCGGCATCCTGTCCCTCCTTCTCTAAAAGCGATTCATGCACAATATAACCTGCCAAAGTAATGCCCTTCTCCTCAAAGAACAGAAAAAGGCAAGTGTCAATGAAGTTGCCCAGAGGCATATCCTGGCGCCATCCCCATATCTTTATCGCTGCTTCTTGCCCTGCTCTCATGATAGGCGAATAGTCCATGGTGAAGACGCGAGGCACTACTCGGATCTGCTGTGCATCGGCCAGGATATTGGTCTGCGAGGATCTGATGTCACTCTTCCCATTACCTCGGCTATCTGCTACTTTCCCTGGCTTGGTCTTCTTTCTCTCCTCTATGCTTCGTCCTGCCCAGGGGGGGCTAACGACCTCGCCGGTGTTCATATCCACTCGCCCGATACTCTTATGACTGCCTTTCCCATCCCGGCGTGATGCAAGCATCACATGACCTGTGAAGTCTTTTCTATCGGCTATCACTTCCCCACAAGAACAACCATACCCCAGTTCTTGGTCATCTATTTCCTGTTCTGCATCTTCTGCACCCGTTGCTCCACTCTCTTGCTCAAAAGGTTCTTGCTCTTTGAGCATAATCTCCTTTTTCGGCCCCCCTGTTCTTTTCTTGCTCCCTTGCTCTTTCATTACTCTTTTCCCTGGCCTTTTTCTTGCGCTCTTGTCCTTGCTCCCCCTACTCTTTCGCCGCTCTTCCATTACTCTTTTCCATTTAACAGCAGCCCCAGCGTTTTGTCAAGTGCTACAAAGAATTGCTACGGTGTGTTGTCATAGATGGGTTGACAAATATAGCACCTAGTTGTAACATATTAAACATGAGGCTCAAAATTTTACTTGATGAGAAGGTCGTCCTTGATAAAGACATAGGGGACATCGATCACGACCATATGAGGGAGCCCCTGTTTACACTTGGAGAGCTGGGTGAGCTTATAGTCGCTGAAAAACTTAAATCACTCGGGATAGATACTATTCGACTCTTCACAAACTCTGCGTCTGATTTTCTCTTAACTAAAAGCAGAAAACTATTAGAGGTAAAAACGGCGAGAAAGGGATATAATACGACAACCGAGTGTTTTGCTTTTCAGGTACACCGTAACATTTCCCAATATATCATAATTTGGGCAGTTGATATTGATAAGTTTTTTGTCCTTGACAAGAAACAGGTAAAGTTAGGAGTCAATCGAATTTATCCAAATGCAAAGAAATGGTTGAACGCGGAAGGTAATTGGTGTATTCTAACTTAGGATAAGTAGGCAATGAACAGACAGGCGCTTGCCATTATCATCCAAGAGGGATCACGTATACTGACTCAGGTTATTCGCAACCGGGCCATCCTCTTCACTCCCTCTGCCCGGCCTGATTCTGATGAAGAGCCCCATGAAGCCATCGAAAACCGCGCTCCTGCCTCTGCTGAACCTCAGCCTACTCCTGGCAGGGCCACTGCAATAGCCACCGGCTGCATCCCCTGCTCTATCGGCCATCTCGGAACCTGCTCCGGCTTGCTGAATGAAGCCATGCGCTTTGCCCGTAAAGACGGCCTAGAGTCCGGCGAGGTAATCGAGCGCATCAATATGTGCATGGATGAGCTCAACGCCCTGGAAAGGGTCGATCTGCGCCCCGAGATGATACATGATCTCCCGGCATGGGAGAAGAGCCTGGCTGAACAGGCGCTCACGTTGAGCCGGTCCTTACGCCATGACCTCGAGGGGATCTCCGACGCCGCTACTTTGGAGGCGGTGGCAGCCAATACACAGGTCCAGCGCCAGCAGATCGGAAAGGCATGGTTCCAGGAGCGATTGGCGCGCATGACCCCGGAGCAAAGAGAAAAGGTGAAGGAAGAGCTCACCAGAAGAGTCCAAGAGGAGGCCAACGATGATTCAGGCTGAATGGGATAGGCAACGAGAGGAGGACATGCAGGCTGAGAAGATATGGGATAAGCAACATCAGGAGGAGTTTTCGGCAGAACCTCGCGGAGGGTTGCTTGGAAAGAGGCGGGATGCGTTGTCGGAAGTGATACCGGGCCGTTACGGGGATATCGAACTCGATCCCTTATTCGATTCCTTCTCCGACATGCTGGAGGGGATGGTATATTCGAGACCTCTTAGCCCTGCCGAGCCCAAAGAGATCAAGCATGTCGTCCTGGATGCCGACGAAACTATATGGCATATCAAGCCCTGGAGTGTTGCCAGCATCGTCGCTCCTATCGGCAAGACCAGCGCGGATAAGCTGCCAGTCAGAAGGTGGAGAGGGAAGAAGAAGGCGTCCGGGCACGTTAAGCTGGATCCGACGCTCCGCGCTACACTGAAAGACCTCAAGGCAAGAGGGATCGGTGTCTCCATTGCCTCTACCAACGACAAGAAATCGGTTGTAGCTCTTCTGGACGCATTCGGCCTCACAGATCAGTTCACTGATATTGAGGCAGATTCATTCACTCCCAAGAACAAGATGGTCAGGGATATCGCCAAACGCAACAACGTAGATACAGAACAAATCATGTTCGTGAACGACAGCTTCCATAATATCCAGGATGTCGAGCATTGCACCGATGCCATGGCGCTGATCATGGGCTACAACGTCGCCAAGATTTCCGATATCCTGGAGTACATCAAATAGGAGGTGCCACGTGCCTACAGCGACAGCAGTAGTGGATGGCTCGACACTGATCGGTCTGAAAGACACGATCCACACCAAGTGGTTTGAACTGCAAAACACGAAGCAGTCAGACCGTGAATATGCCTACCTGCAGAAGAAAGCCTACGACGAGATTGTCAAACTCGGCAAGAAGGCAATAAGCACCCTGAAGAAGGTCAACCCTAACTCTCCTTTCATCGAGCGGATTCAGAAAACCGTGGATGAGGTCGAGCGTAAGTCAATGGTATCCCCGGAGATGAGCGTGGGCCCCGGCCGCACTGCCAGATCAACGGGAGGCGAAACATCACAGTCCTGGAAATACAGGGACAAGGACCGCAAGGAAGGGAAAGACGTTCCCTTTGGCGGGTGTCTCTGTGACATAGGCGACGATGTTATGGCCATCATAGAGAACCTGGTCGTAAGCCCGGAGAGCTGACGGTGGCCGCAAAGTGTACGCCTTGTGTCGGTAAAGACTTGAAGGACCTGCTCGCGACGCTGCAGGACCCGGAGATCGATAAGATTCTGGCCAAGGTTCCGGACTGCCCTGACCCACGCGAGATACAGATGTGCATAATAAAGAGACGCGCAAACAGAAGCGCTTATAATGTATTCATCTCTAACTGTCTTCGGGGGCACCAAATTAAAAGTTTTGGCGAAGCTCCAGAGGCAATGCGGAAATGTGCTAAGCAATGGAAAGACCAACAAGGGAAACTTTGACGCTTCTTTACAACAGCGGCTTGTCAGGGCGAGGCATAGCACGGCTACTAATTGTCCCGGTCCCTACAGTGTTCTCTTGGATGAAGCAACTGGACATCAAGTTAAGAAGCCATAGCGAAGCTACTTACGTACATCTACAACAACATCCCGAAGCACTCGAGAATTTTCTAAAAGCTGCCAGGGTATCAAGATTAGGAAAGCCGCAAACAGAAGAGGAAAAGGAGAAAAGAGCATCGAAGCATCGTGGACAACATCGCTCTGATGAAACCAAAAGAAGAATAAGTATAGCGCTGAAAGGAAGGCGGTGGTCATTAGAACAGAGGAAGCGATGCTTACCTATAGTAATGGCCAATCGAAAGATAAGGCCAACGACACTGGAAAAATCCCTTCAGGCCATCATAGACCACTACAAGTTGCCCTACAAATATGTTGGTGATGGATACACGTTTATTGCAGGGCGATGCCCTGACTTCTTCAACATAGATGGACAAAAGGTAGTGGTAGAGGTCTTTAGCCGTTGGTGGCATGACCCTTTGAAGAACAAGAGGGTTAAGCCACAACATACCGAAGCAGCAACACTGGCTCACTACGCACAGTATGGCTTCAAATGTATAATCATCTGGGAAGAGGAATTGAGCAACAAAGAGGCTGTAGCAGTAAAGCTAAAGGCCACATCAAGTAATGCGCCGCTGAGTGGCGCAGTCGTAAAGGTGACGTAAAGGAGACATAACCATGGCAGACAAGGAATTCGCAAAGAAGGTAAGCCGGTTCCTGAAGAGCGCCGATAAGGTGTTCGGGGAACTCACCGAGCTGGTTGAAGCTGCCAGCGAGATCAAGCACGAAATCAAGCAGAAGTTCGGAAAGCTGGAAGACGAGAACAACGAGGCTGAGAGCTGATGGCTCTGATCTTCAAAGATCTGGATTACGTGAAGGTCGTCGGAGCCAACGGCGACTTCCGCTACGGCTGTGTCCAGGAGGTCAAAGATAAGTCATGGGTCATTGAGATCTCCTTCAACGATGAGGGGCTGAACAAGATAAGTTATGAAAACGCAGCCGGGGGAGCTACGGCAGATGACTACACCCAGAGCCTGACACCCGCAGAAAGGACCATGATCCCCTTGCTCGCCGGCGGCCTTAAAACCGCTGACATAGCCGAGGCATTGTCAATCTCTCCAGTCACAGCTCGCGGCTATATCCGGCTCCTGCGTATCAAGCTGCAACTGGACGACAGGGCACAGCTGATGGCCTTTGCCCAGGGACTCTGTAAAACATGGGGGGGGTGACGAGCAATGAAGGAACACCTGGTTCGGATTAACCTGGAAAAAGGCGGGTTCATTGACTTCTACCGCGATCATGACGGTAACAAGATCAGCCTCTGCAGCGGAGAGCATTGTGTTAATCTCCCAGAATTGACGGGGCTACAGACGACGGAACTATTCTCTCTGCTCGAACCGCTTGGCGAGAAGATCGAGTTTCCGCCTGATGAGGAAAGCAGCCTCACCATAGATGTGCCGGAGGATATAAGTGAGCCAATCTAAGATAGACGAGTGCTACTCCAAAGAGGACAACAAGGAAGCCCTGGATTGCTTGAGAGAGCTGGTCCAGCAGCCGTCCCCATGCCGTCTGCGGCTGGTTCTGTTCACCCAGGAGAACTGCCAGTCCTGCAAGAGCGAGGCAAAGAGGTACAGCGACGACATCAAGGCCGGCATCATCGAGGAGGTAAGCCTCGATTCTCCGGAGGGCACCAGGATCGCCATGAAGAACGGCATAGACTTCGTCCCCTCTCTCGTCGTTCTGGACTGCCACGACAACCTGATTGAGCCGAGCGTTTGAGCGCTTGCTATTGCCATGTCTCTGGGCTCGTTGTAGACTCTTTGTAAGAACGAAACCACAAAGGAGGTTTTACCATGGGCAAAGGAAGACTCTGGACTCGAGCCCTGAAGAGCAGGGTGACCCCGACAGGAAGATGGGCACCACCCCCGAACTCCCACGCCATCTGTGTCGGCATGAAGCTCTACGGACAGAAGGGCGGTGGCAAGCAGGGAGTGAAGAGCCGCTTCATCGCAGCCAGCAAGGGTTGCGCTCGCGGCGCCTAGTCGTGAGTTGTTCGCTTAACAGGAAGGGGAGCGTTATGCGCTCCCCTTCTTGTTTCGGTCAATCCGAGCATTGTGCGTCCTTCTCCACCTCTCGAACCTGGCATGCTTTCTCTCTTCCCGCAGCTCCTTCTCATTCAGGTTCTGCGCGCAGTTGATGCACACCCGGTCTTCCGGGCGAAACCGCACCGCATCCTCGCCGCACCTGTGGCACTTTGTTCCATTGAGCTTGTCCCACTCTGCCTGCCCCCGTGCCGATAAGCGGCGGCGCCGGCGGCCGCCGTCAATCACCTTCAGGTTAGGATCAACGTCTCGGAAAATTTCACTTGCCCTCTTGAAACGCATTGCTTTTCTGTCTCCCGGCTGCTACAATTTTAGATTATATGGGGACATAAATGCAAACCCTGTCGGAATTAGCCATTGACACATGGCCCCAGAACCCCTATAATCCGGTCGGAGGTGAAACATGGCAGAGAATAAGGAGGGAAACGACATGGGCTACTGGAAATGGTTAGGGGGCTGTCTCAAGGCACTCAAGCCCTGGCAACTGCTAAGAGACGCAGTCAGAGAACCACTCACAGAGGCTGTTGTCGGCGGAGTTGGGCTCGCGCTTCTTCTCGTATTCTCCACTTTCCTTGGAATCCTGGTTGATCGCGTTTACTTCCTCTTATTTCTAGGGATTATCCCTTGCATCCTGATAATTCTTCACGCTTGGCATAGGGAAAAGGGGAGATACAGCTATGCGCATCCTGATGAAATGGCTAAGAGATAGGAGGTGAAACATGGCAGGCGGAGTCTTTCTAGGTGTTGTTGACAGAGATGGCAGCATCGATATTCCATGGCGAGGCACTTACTTGCGCTGGAAACACAATTATGACCCTGGACAGAATCTTCTCGTCACCTTAGAGACAGGCGATAATACAATATATGCTAAGGTCATTAGAGTGGAGATGCCTACGCTCGAGCAGCTCAAGGATATGAAGGATGAGTTGAAGGCTGACTGGGATAGGTTTACTTCTGTGTTCCAGAACGCGACCATGGCAGACCAGGTCAGGATGCTTCGGGCATTGGACCTGGAGCAACGAAGGAGGTAAACGATGTTGGAAAAGTTTGTTGTTGGTAGGAAGTCCTACGCGGAAATGAAGAAGCTGATCAGGGAAAATGCCTCTCATTTCTTCCCTGACCATGTAGGCCACACCCTGGTATTTGAAGATGATAGCCCTCACGTTCTATGGGCTAGGTGCCTGGACTGTGATGATGCTGTAGGCGTTTGGACCCGTTGTAACTTCTGTATACATGGAGGACGGCACGGTTCTCTTGACTTTGGTTGTCGTCACAAATGCCAGCCTGGGCGATTCATTGTAGGTGAAACTAGAGGTGAAGCTGGGAGGAGAGCAGCCAGAGCTGAAGGGGATTCAGTTAGGTTGAATCCACAGCATATGGAAATCGGTCAGTTTTATTTTGCCGAATTAAAGGGGAGGACATCATATCTCTATCGCAAGGTTAGTGACCACGAAGTAGAAGTTTATGAATTGGCTTAGCCACTCCCCGGAGAATGAATAGATAAATGCAAGAGCTGTCAGCAAACACGCAAAAGACCTACGGGAGCTACATCAAGAAGTTCCGTGCGTTCCTCGATGGCCGGGAGCCTTCGCTCGAGCTGGCGGTGGCCTTCCTGGATGGCATGAAGGAAGGAGGCGCTGCGCGCAATACCATCGGCGTCGCCGGCCGCGCAATTCGCAACGAATTCAGCATCCAGGTGCCGGTCCCGACCATTGAGATGAGCGAACCGCGGTATCTAACCCTCGACCAGGTCAAGCACTTGATCAACAAGTCTCCCACTCTTCTCGAGAAAACGCTAATCACTGTCCTGTTCAGCTCCGCCTGCCGGATCTCGGAGATCCTCAACCTTACCATGGACGACCTTGAGCTCGACAAGGGTGTGGCCACGGTTACCAGGAAAGGCGGCCGGCGGGAGCGGATCGCTTTGGGGGGAGAGGGCAAAGAGGCTTTGCGGACATGGCTGGCAGCCCGGAAGTCTCGAAGCAAACGAGTGTTCATGGATTACACATACGGTGACATGTATATCCGCTTGAAGAAGCTGGCCAGGAAAGCGGGGATACCAGAGTTCACGGCCCACAGGCTGCGGCACAGCCGGATCAGACACTTATTAGACGGGGGCATAACAATAGAAGCTGTGGGAGAGGTGGCGGGCCACTCAAAACTAGATACAACCAGGCTCCTTTATGGGCGACTGCGTGCAGAGGACAGAGCACGCTACCTCTTGGGTTTCTAACTTTGAGAGAACTGAAAGGAGGGACACGAACATGGCAAGGAAGGCTCGCGATATCCGTAGCAAAGGCAGGATGGGAAGACAGTGTTGTCTGTGCGGGAAAGAAATACCCCATGGAGCACTGGGGGAGCATTTCCGTACAGAGCACCCTGAGTATCGGTACACCCTTTCCCGGACAGGAGGCCCCAGCGCCAAGACACATGGCTGCTACTACTACTGCGGCACATGTAACCGGAATCTAGGGGGGTTCTTAGACCTGGTAGACCACTACCAAAGAATACATCCAGAGCTTGTTTCCGTTCACCCGGAGAAGACGATTGAGCCTAACGAAGAGCTTGCCCGAGAAGGCCAGTCTGCTCCAGCCTCCCTAGATGCCTTATCCCTGGAGAACATAGATGCCTTACTGAAACAGGTAGACGAGAATATGAGGCTACTGGAGGAGACACGGGAGAAGAATCGCGAACTGCACGAAAAGTGCACTAGGTACGCCGTCCGGATTGTGGAACTGCAGAACGAGATAGCTCGGGAGGTTAAGAGTTTCAGGCAAGCGTAGCACTAAAGGAGGAGCGACATGGCAAAGCAGAAACTGATTATCATGCCCGACAGTTGGGCGAAGGTGCTCGAGGAGATCTCAAGGGAGATGGACCAGACCCTCGACCTCATCCCTGAGAACGATGAACAGAGAAGAGCCTTCCTGTTGTACCTGAACACCACCCGGGAAATAAGTGATTCGATGTTCAGCTACCTTCCTTCCGAAGAGAGGGAGAGCATAAAGTCTCTCTTCGGCCTCGGAGTGAACATCGGGATATTGTATGCGCGATCGCCTGGTCTTCTCATCGATATTATCAAGAGGGTCGAGGCCACGGGGATAGTCTGTGAAGATGAGGAGAGAGGTAATGAGATATGGCGATCACAATAGATGAACGGGATATTATAGCAATCACCTTGATGACAGACGATTATGATGTTGCGGGCTTATTCGACAAGGCTGCCGAAATCATGACGCAGTTACGGCAAGAGGGAACGCGGGAATTACTGGGTCTGAATTACGATTACGTAGAGAATTGTGTATCAGGTGAACGCATAATACTATTTGTGGAGGGGCATGAGGCAGACAAAGCACAACCACCGCGCCCACAGAAGGATCAACCTGGGGTCGAAGCCAGAAGCTCCGAGTATGTGGATTCGGTTCCTCAGACTGTTAGACCGTCTGCTGGACTGGCTGCTGGAGAGGATATGGCGAAGATGAGCTGGCGGCCTGAGAATTGGAAGAACCCTGGCAAGTATGGATGTACCAGAACCAGGGCAGATATGTTTGAGAAAGGTGCAGATGCCATGCTCAAAGCCCTGAAAGAAAAGGGCGCATACATGACGCCGGACCAGATGAGGCTGATAGCACCTGAGAGGCAACATCCTTATGGGTGGCTGGTCTTTATACCTGAAGACGAGGAGGAGAAGTGAAACTACAAAAGGCCATCGAAGTCTTAGACCGCTACTTTGTTCGTAACCATGAGGTGCGCTGGGCAGTCTTAAACGAAGCCGCAGGGCTCCTCATCGAGGCCGGGAAGAGGGTGCGGGACATGAGGATCTCACCCTGCACAACGGCTGATGAGTTGCTGCCCGGTGAGACTGAAGAGGAGGAGCATGAACATGAAAGACATGAGAACAATAGCCGTCCTACCGCGTAGGCGCGGGCATGAGCCGGTGGAGGTATTCGTCTACGGCGTACACTGGGGAGTCTTCATCGGAAGAGTGGACGACGTGAGAGTGATAGCCAACAGCTGGCTGATAAGAATAACAGATGTGCATGGCAAGACCACGGCCCGATTCATCGTAGATGGCATTGTGAGAGGAGACTGAAAGCAGTATGATCGCAGAACAAGAAGCACGGATAGGCCATGACACCAAAGTAGTCACCATCGATGGCAAGGCCACTACCTGGAGCTTGTGGTCGATGCTTTCATCGGTAATCTTCTCGGTAATGAAGCACAGACACCACGGTTGGAGCTTTATTACGATGGCTTATCGAGAGAAAGACGATCACAGTAAGATCACGCTCTACTTCGGCAAAGAACGCGAGGATATCAGCAATGTCTAGAAATCCACCGGTCCGGACCGGGCTGACAATCAAAGAAGCTCTCGAGGGTGGGCCGCTCGCTATTGCTGATATGCACCGCATCTACAAGGATAAGATGACCGCGGTCAATGCCCTCCGCAGCAAGCGCGACCGGATCCGGCCGGCGACATACTGGAGCTTTGCCAGGCAGTGCCAGTTTGCCCGGGCCCTGGGGTTTATTGAGAAGGAGAGTGAGACGCCAGTGAGTGAAGTGCCACAGGGAGATCGGCTATTGGCAATAAGAGATGGCAAGGTGGTGCCGTCTACTGTCATCATTTACCGGTTAACGGCTGCAGGGCTGGCTGAGCAGGATGCCTGGGGTAATCTACAAGGTGCTGCCAGGAAACACTTCGGCTGGAAGTGAGCGTTTGGTTTAGGGGTTGACAATGGCACCCTTGCAAATCATAATGATCTGAAGGGAGGGATGATATGGCCAACAAAAACCTCAAGGAAGCCCGGCGCACTGCACAGGAGTATCTCGAGGGGAAGCGCGATTCTAATGCAGAGGAATGGATTAAGCAATTCGTGAATAAAATCTGCAAAGAGCAACGTGTGGAGTCGCCGGAGGTTATTGTTGTAGAAGATCCCATCCTACTTGAGTTTGCTGGTACCAGTAAAGCCGTGTATCGGTATCCCGAAGAAACGATTTATGTAGGGGCAGACTGGCCGGCACTGGCTCCTGTTACTAGAGAGCTCCACCGACATATCGAGTTCAAAAAGCACGGTGATGCTAACCTAAAGAAGCTCAGCGAATGTCTGGCGCAAGGGACGCCGCAGGCTCAATGTCCTACTGAGATAGCACGTGATGACTGGATAAGAGCTAATGCGGACAGGTTATATGATATATGGTCCGAGGCGCAGCGAGACTACGCTCCTCCTGGGGCCGGCACATTGGGACCTCAAAGAACCCAGCCAATATAGCTTAGCCCTCTCCCCCCTGCACTTTACGCTCTTTTGCCGCTCTTTCCACGCTCTTTTGCTTTCCCCTTCAACACCGTCCCCCACTGCTCCCCATCTCTTTCGCCGCCGCCGCCAGTAGCGCATAGGTAACACGAATGCGGCAACGTAGCACGAACGAGCTACGAATGCGGCAAGGTAACACGAACGGCAGGATCGTAGACGGCGGCAGAAGCCCCCAAATACTACATAGTTTTTGGTGATATTAGCGAATATATTTGACACGCTCCCTGTAGCTACTGCTATACTTGTATTCGTGCTGGCGTAGCTACCAGCTACACCGCACTTGCACCTTAACAACTGAATACAGCGTAGCACTCCCAAGGCTGGCAAATAACGATCGGGGGGAATATATCATGCAAACCACAATCGCAACGAATGCCAGCTTCCAGAACATAGCCAAGGCCGCGCTCGGCGGCGCAAACTTCGATCACGATGCTCACTATATGGCGCTCGTACAATCAACGCGCCAAGCGCTTGAAGCGCTAGGCCGGAACGCTCGCCTAGCAGTCGAGGCCGCCTATATCTTCAGCCGCAAAGTACCACACAACGAACGCCAAGACCTATTCCAAGAGCTTACAGCGGCAATACTCGAGAGCGGCACTGATAATCCAGCATTCGCCTATACGATAGCGAGGCGTGACTGGCAGAACTGGTACCGTAGCTACAAGCTACATAGCCAATTCCACGAGGGGCGCTTGTCTGAGACAATCGTGAATGCCGATGGCGATGAGACTGAACTCGCCGAATTGCTTGTCGGCGAGATCGAATTCGAGGCCAAGCAAATTGACAAGCTAGACGCTCGGGCGCTATGGGCGCAAATACCAAAGGATATCCAGCGCCTAGTTCGCAAGCGCCTCATTGGTAAACCGCTCGGTAACAGCCGCACTCGCAAACGCGGCAGGCCGAAGTCTACGAAGGCGCTGAATGATACCGAGCGCAAGCGCCTCAATCGCTGGGTTACCAGCGAAGGTTACAAGCTACTCATAAACTAGCCGCAAAGCTAGATCAAAGCTAGAATGTCACAGATAATGCCAGCTTCGGGAGTTGCTACACTGTAAGCGGTGGCGAGGGCGGCCGATTCGTCGGCCGCCTTTTGCTATCGTAGCAAGGCCAATGCTTTGTGAGCGGCCTAGCAACCTCAATCCGTGCCCATACTCGGGACGCTCGGGGCTGACTTCGATCAATCGATGTGGGGGACGCGGACACTCGATGCGACAGCTAAACACAGAGCACACCGGGATGCCCGCGGCCTGAACGCCGAGGCATAGGGCACTCCAAACGCGGCTCCCGGGACAAGGCCCAGGCCCGGCCCTGGCCGTGGTGACCAGGTTAACCCACGGGGACTGGCTGGCCTAAATCAGCCTAGCGCGCGGCGTGCGAATCAGCCGCCGTCCTGCCGGACGTAAACAGGCCGAGGTGTCATTGCCGTAGCTCGCCCTCGTTAGCGGTGGACTGCCGGCACGGTAGTTGTAGCTCATGGTACGGCTGTGGGGTGACTCCCCCCAGTCTCAAGAGCACAAGGCGCAGCTGGCACTATCCCGTCATGCGCTCTTCCGCCGTCCCTAGTTCAAGGGGCAACGTGCGGGCAAACGGGGCACATGTCGGGACGTCAGCCGGGGCAGTAGCAAGCCCCAACTCAGGCCTTCACCGACCATGAGAGTATTCCGCCTGCAAAAGTCCCAGGTGGAACTATCGTGACGTGGTAGCTGTGTGGACTGTTAGACGGAGCATGACGCCGGGTTCAGTTCCCCCGACTTTGGCGGTCGGGGGAGCTATGTTTTTGATTCCATGCACTGGCTGTTAGCACTTGCTGTTAGCAGCCAGCGATGGGGGCAAAAGCCTCAAATACAGCGAAGGGGGTGAAGCATGGCAAAGACCAAGACGCGTAAGTGTCACATTTGCCTGCATCGGCCTGCCGCTACTGAGCGCGGCTTCTGCAAGCACTGCCAGTCTCAGCTAGAGGCCGACAGGCGTCGCAAGCGCCAAGCGCCGCCCTTTCGGTATGTCACATACCGAGGGGTGACCGCCGCTTTTCACCAGAATGGCGACGGCGACACGCTGACCGTTCAGCGTGTCACGCGTGACCCGGAGAGGTTGCCGAAGCGTCGGCACATCAATCTCGACATGTACTGTCCGGGATACACGCGCGAACAGGTCAAAAAGCTCAAGCGGCTCTGCTTGAGTTTGGCGAAATAAAACGAAGGGGGTGCTACATGGCACAGGCAATCAAGTTCGAGGTCAAGGGGGGGAATCTCATCATCACCTGCCCCATGAACGGCGGGACGCCGTCCAAAACCGGGAAGTCACTGGTGGTCGCCTCTACCGGCGGGTTCGTCGAAGTGCCCGGCAGCGACATCAGGGTCAACCTGAACGCCATCAAGCCGCGCAGCTAGTCGCCCGGCCACCTGGGGGCAAGGGCAACCTTGCCCCCAGCTGCAGGTCGATCAGCATTACAGAACTGAATAGGGGGTAATTCAATGGCAACCGTCAAGGAACTGACGGATCGGCTCAAGTCCTGGTATGGCGATGATGCAATCATTGCCGCGCCCGTCTGGGTTGAAGAGGACGTCATCGGGTATGCCCGGGAGCACATGCAAATGGAGATATCCAGAGAGCAGGCGCAGGGCATTCTCGAGGACATGCACAACAACCATGACGCCGAACTGGGCATCACTTGGGACACGATCCACTCCGCCCTCGAGATGATCGAGAGCAACACCGCATCCGTTTAGCCATTCACGTCCCGGAGCTGTTCCCCCGAGCAGCTCCGGTGGTGAGGGGCTAAACCTCAAGAACTGAATAAGGGGGTGAAATGAGCTACGAGATTGTCTATGGCAAGCAGTTCGTGAAGCTCCGCAAGACGGGCGAGGTTATCCCAATGCTTCTGGCAGGATCGAACAACTGCTTTGAGGTCGGGATAGGCGGGCGCAACGGGCGCCGGTCGCGAGACTGGGCGAATCAGCGCTTCTATCTTCGCAAGGGCAAGATCAGCGACAAGCCCGAGGCTATCATGGCCAAGGTCGACGCTGAATTGTCTCGCCGGATCCGTGACCGCTACGACAAGACAGACAAGCCGGCCGGTATTCGCGCACGGTTTGGATACTATGCCGGAATTGCGGTCGGCGGCGGCCACTGTAGCGACACGTCCTGGGATAAGTACCGAGGCGTGTATGCCAATGGCATCAAGAACGCGCTGACTATAGAAGAGCTGGACAAACTCGGCGTCAACCTGTATTTCTTTGACGTAGGGTTATCGCTCGGGGACAGGCTGCCGGACACGCCGGCGTCTGTGACCATCAAGACTGAGCGCCAATTCTTCGAGGAACTTCGCAAATGGCGCGGCTGGCAGAACGGCAACGGCAAAGGCTTCTGGCTCGGCTTCTCTCCACGGAGCACGGACATGGTACTCGAGAGACTTCGCGCACCAAAGCGCAAACCAGCCACCGAGAAGGTAAGGGTCGACCAGGATCACTATTTCGTGCTAACGGACGGGTATAACGGCCTTGTCAAGTACACCAGCCGGGGCTACAAGTACAGCTCGAGATCTGGCGGCAAGCGCTTCCGCACCGAGAAGGACGCCGAGAAGTACCGGCAGCAGCTTCTGAAGAACAACCGCTACAAGGCCGATGTCTGGAGGGTTGAGCGAATAGACTGCCCGACCAGCTTCCGCGTATAGGATGCAACAGATATTCGAGCTCGCGGGAATAGCATAAGGGGGGGGCAAGTCCCCCCAGGGCCGCAAGTCCCCACCGCCAAGTGGTGCGGCCCGGGTGACGCTAACGGGGGCAATAATTGAATAGGGGGTGCACTATGCGAGCGACGACTCAACGCATGGCACTCCTGGAGACCTTGGGCAAGGTCAAGTCTGCAGTAGCGGGGAAGCATCCGCTCCCGGTATGCACCGCCGTCCTCATCCGGGCCGGTGGTGGCCAGCTCACGCTTGTCGGCACCGACCTGGAAGTCGCGCTGACGGCAAGCTGTAAGGCCACCATTGGCCGACAGGGGGCGGTCGCTGCAACACCGAAGGATCTCGAGGCGTTTCTCAAGCTGGCGAAGGCGGACACCGTCACTCTGTCACTGGTGGGCAAGAACTCACTGAGGATAGAGGCCGGATCCGCCGCTACTACGCTTGAGGGTTATGCCGCCGAGGACTTCCCACCGCTACCGGGAGCCAAAGGAAAGCCGGTCACTGTAAACGGCCTATCCGACGCACTGAGGCAGATCAGCTATGCTGTCGCCAAAAAAGATCACAGGCCGGTTCTGACTGGTGTCCTCTTCGATCCCAGGAATGGCAAGATGGCGCTGGCTGCTGCGGATGGCTACCGCCTTGCGGAAACGACCGTCAAGATGAAGGGCCAACTGGAGCAGACGATCGTGCCGCGAAAGGCAGTCCTGCTCATCGAGAAGCTGATGCCCGGCAAAATCTCAATTCACAGAGACGAGAGGAACATCAGCTTTGTCGGGGATGGCCTGGTACTCACTGCGGAAGCGATCAAGGGGACGTTTCCCAACTACCAGCAGATCATCCCCAAGGGCGGCTCGGCACTGACGGTAGACAGCGCCGCGCTCAAGGACGCCCTGAACACGGTGGCGGTCACTATGCCGGCCAATAGAGCAATTCGACTGTTGGCCAGGGGTGGCAAGCTCTCGGTATCGACAAAGAGTGATGAGCGGGGTCAAACCGAGGTCAAGGTACCGGCGAAGGGCAAGGTCAAGATCGCCTTTGACGCCAAATTCCTCAAGGATCTGCTCAACAAGGCCGGCACCGAGCTAACGCTGCGGACAACCAATGCCCAATCTCCAGGAGTCGTCAAACAGAACGGAACGGTCCACGTCGTCATGCCACTCTTCGTCGAGTGGTGACTTCACTATCCGGGCCGAGGGCCGGAGATTGCTCCGGCCCTTCCTCGGACAGTTAAGTCCGGAAGGGGGTGAACAATGCCATATCAGCATGATATAGAGCGCATATCTGCCCTGCTACAGGACATCCCAGAGGAAGATTTGCCCGAGGATGAGTGCTTGTTCTGGCTAACCGTGGCTTCCGAGCTGCATCAGATGATCCAGCATGCCAGCCACGCAGAACAACCTCTTCTCATCTTCAAGGCTTACAGAAAAGCCGGCACTCAGTACATCTGGGAGTTCGAGGTCAAGGACCTGGCTAAACCGCGCGCCGATCGGTGTAACTGGCACGGGCAGGACGTCAGCCAATGGCTGTACGCCGGCGCGATATTGCTACAGCAGGGAAGAGTATCGTCCCATCACTGAAAGGGGGTGAAGATGTTAAGCAAACAAGTCCTATCCGCGGCCGGCACCAAGGGCGGCAAAGCCCCCAAGCATAGATGGACCGACGAGGAAAGGGAGATAGTCCGGCGTGACTACAAAGGCACAAATGCCAGCGCCCAGGAGATAGCTGGCCGCCTTGGTGTGACCCTGTTCGGCGTCAAGGGGCAAGTTGCCCTGCTAGGGCTACAGCAGCAGAAATCTCCCCCCTGGACGCAGCATGAGCTGGCCCAGCTCGAGGAACTGATACATCGCTATTCGGTGGTGGAGATCGCCAAGAAACTCCATCGCTCCCCGAATGCTGTAAAGATCAAGGCCACCAGGATGAAACTCAAGCTGAGATCGAGGGACAGCTGGTTTACCAAGACGGAAGTCTGCGAGATCTGTGGTGTAGACCATAAGAAGGTCCAGCAATGGATCGACAGTGGCGCATTGAAGGCAACCTGGCACTATGGGACACGACCATCTAAGCTGGGCCTTGCCAGTTGGCACATTGAGGCAAGAGATCTGCGGCTCTTCATCATCAAACACTCCGGAGAACTGCTCGGCCGAAACGTGGATATACAGCAAATTGTCTGGCTATTAACTGATCAAGTCTAAGAAAGGGGGTAAAAGCATGAGCTGGAGAAACCACAAAACACACAGGGAAGAGACGAAGGCGGTAAAGGACGCGCTCATCCAGGCCGGCTTCACTAACGTGAGAGTCGGTCACGGGACCGGCACGGCCTGGGGATGGCTGAAGATCCATTGTGATCCCAAGCCCGGGCAGTCCTTCCAGGACAAGAGGGTCGAGGCCATCAGGATCGCCCAGGCGGTCACCGGACGGCACGGCGATTACGATGGGGACATCAATGTCTACTGAGGGGGTGAATCCAATGCCAAAGCAATGTCAGCTCAAGGTGCCTCTGAATACACCCACCAGGCAACGCCTGGCGCGGGAGTTAGACGAGGCCGAGAAGAAGGCGCACCAGAACCTGGCCCGGTACAAGTTCCACAACTTCGGCTACTGGGCGGCGGTGTGGGTGCATCTGAACAGGGCCGGCGGTTTCAAGCGGCCCAATCCCTTCGTCGATTACGTTCAACTAGCACGAAAGAAAGGGGGTGAAACACATGAGGCTCAAGTGGAGTCCGGTAAAGGTCATGGAGACTGCTGATGAGCTCGACCGCTGCATCAAGGCTCTATCCGGGCCACTGGAGAAGGCCAAGGCAGTTGCAGTCTCAGGAAAGGAAGAGCCTAATCTTCCTGACTACGTGAAATGGCAGTTCAACCTGGTAATAGGCGAGATAGACCGGGTGAGCAGCGTATTCCCGTACAAGATAGAGAGGCTTCGCGCAGTGGTTCCTAAAGATGCTCTGGCCGAAGAACAGCAAATACTGGCCATAGCTGCAACGAGGCCGGAATTACTGCCAAAATGAAAGGAAGGGGGTGAGTATGACACCAAAGGAAAGCCTGAGTGCCAAGCTCAAGCGGTATCGCCAGCAGAAAAGTGACGAATACGCGAAGGTGATCCTGTCCACGCCACGCAAGGTTCCTCTGTACTCGGCAATACCATATCCGGGGGTGGTGATGATCATGGGCGACATCAGGACAGGCAAGACGGGACTGGCCCATGAGATCGCCCACGAAATGCACAAGCGCCGCAACTTACCGGCTATCCTGCACATGCCGCGGATGGATGAGAAGCAGAGGAAATCCCTGCAGCGCATTACGCCGGCCTGGATGCAGGTGACCACAAAGAGGAACCAGTGGAAAGACAAGTCGGTGGTGATCTATGACGAGGCGGCACAGTCGGCGCATGCCCGGAGAAGCCAGAGCGGTGATGCCGTGGAGCTGGATGAGTTGTTGGCCATTGCTGGACAGAGACAACAGCTGATCCTCTTCATAAGCCACTACTCGAGGAAGCTGGACCTCAACGTCTGCACGTCGATCCACCGCATCATCTGGAAGCGGCCGACCTTTGCACACCAGCTCTGGGAGCGAGACGAAATGGCCGACTTCACCAGCAAGGCATACGACTTCTTCAAGGGAATCAAGGGGCCAGTGGCTCAGAAGAGATCCTGCCTGATACTGGACATGGAGAACTTCGGATTCCTGCAATGCAGCAACAAGCTGCCGCCCTGGTGGACGGATCGGCTGTCCTGCATCTTCAAGGAGATTCAGGTTCAGGGCAAGGGCTGAGATCGTGATGCAACAGATATTCGAGCTCGCGGGAATAGCTATAGTGCAGGGAGGTGATAGCCATGAAGCCATGAAGTAGACGCAACGAAATCGGAAATACACAGGAGGAAGGCATGAAAAGTCAAGAGTACATGAACACATGGGGGAAGGATAACCCCAAGTCGGTCTGCGCGTGTGGACACACCGGGGATGGGGGGAATAGCCAACACGCCGACAGGTTCCAGCTAGGCCACGGCGTGTGTCTGGTGAGAGACTGCAACTGCCAGCAGTTCACCTGGGTAGAATGGACTGACGAGGCCAAGACAGCATTGGAGCTGCGTTAGACGCCTTCCAAGGAAGAAACCAAGTAAGGAGGACAATCGATGAACAGAACAGAAGTATTAGAAAGGCTCGAGCCGATCTGCCACACCAAGGTGAGGCAGGTTGAGCACTCAGCCCGGACACGGGTTATCTGCGAGCCGGGCCAGGTCGTGATCAGGCCCAGTGGCGGAAGCCAGGTGGTGCTTATAGGCGAAAAGGGGGTCAAGGCCCTGACGACCTTCGTGGGGCTCCCGCGGAAGATGTCCGAGGAGCTGAGCCCGGATCTGTTCGGCAGAGTGGCGACGGAGCTGCTGAGCCGGAAGGAACGATATAACCTGCTGCTTGAGGGCGATGTGGTAGAATCCTTCTCGCAGTATCGGGGATTGAGGAATCTGCCGGTCGAGAGGGTGTTGTCTACCATTGAGCGAGCAGTGCCAGGGTGTGACTATCACAGGGTCACGACACACCCGAATTCTTCAGCCTCGCTCGAGATAGTGGGCACACAACAGCAGGCAGTCCGCAGGGGTGATATGGTGAGGGCCGGCGCCTTGGTGTCGTTCAGCCCGATCAATACGATCGCCCCGACGGTGGAAAGCTACGTCCTGCGGCTGGTCTGTACCAACGGTGCCACCAGCCGCACAGTGCTCTCAAACTTCACCGGGGGCGGTGGAGAGGGGGATGATGTCTGGCAGTGGTTCCGGCAGTCCGTTCGGGCAGCCTACGAATCACTCGGAGAGGTGGTGAACCGCTACCAGGAAATGGTCAGGGAGCGCATACCGGCTGACCACAGAGCAGCCATGCTGGAAGAGCTGCTGCGGCAGGCCGGGATCACAGGCAAAGAGGCCGAGGCAGTACGGGCACAGGCGATCCAGGAGTCCCCTCACACGTCCTACGACATGGTGAACCTGATCACCTGGGCCACGAGCCATATAGTCCAGTCCCCGGAGAGACGGCAGCGAGCCCTCGGAGCTGCGGCTACCTTCACATCGGAGAGCGAGCATGCCAGAACTTGCCCGCTGTGCCACATCAGACAATAATCTCACACTACGGGCATGGCCCTGCGCGCTGGGGGGATTGCTTTCCCCCGATCGTCAACTCTCCCCAGCGCCGGGCCACCAGAAAGGAAAAAACGATGAACGACGAGATAGAGAGGATTGTCAGGGGGGTGCTGCTCAACACCGAGGCGCAGGAGAAATGGATCGAGGATGCGAACGCTGTCTTATTGACGGCGATGGATGTATTTGCTGATCGCTACCTCGAGGCATCGTGCAAGTCCAAGAAGTCCGCATTCCGCCTCGGTGTCATTGTCGGTGCTCTCTATGAACAATCCCAGGAAAGGAGAAACGACCATGGTAGACATAACTAAACTGGTCGGTCCTGAATATCGCGACCGCGGAGTCAGTATTGAGGAAGAGGGAGACCGGGACCTGGTGCTACGCTACCAGGGCACGGAAATAGCTCGAGTCTCAAAGACCGGCGTAACTACCGCCAACCTGGTTGAGACGAGAGACAAATGGCATCTTTACCTCGAGATCGCCAAGAACTAGACAGGGCGACGATGCCCGGAAAGGAGGTGCTCTTGTGCGAAAACACTGGAAAACTGTAGAGGTGTCCGCGGAAAAGTTCACTGAGATCAAGAAAAGCTACTCCGGAGACACCATAAGCTCTAGCAAGACGATCCGTCGGCCCTTCCAGTTTCAAGGCGCCCTCTTCGTCTCAACGGGAGGGAGGTCCGGCGGCGGCACGACTCCCACTGAAGAGTGTTATAAGATCGTGCCAAGGCACTTGTTCAAGGGCAAAGCCAGGTGGTATGGCGAAGGGGACGCCGGCGAGGATTGGGGTGAAAGGCGGCGAGGCCAAGCTGAAGGATTCTACCATGCCATGCTGATACAACGAGGCAAGACGTTATGGGTACTGGTGGGGCCGCCGCTGCAATTCGTGCAAGAGCCAGGCTGTATCGTTGCCGTACAGCCAGCGCTACTCTAAGAAAGGAGGTAAGAGTGGACGGCCTATTTGACTCACAAACCGAAAAGGTCTTCTGCCCCTATGACGGGCATGAGCTGGCCGACAGCAAGTGGGTGTGGTGCAACCGGCGACTCCGCGCCTGCCCTGACGGTCATGTGTGGGAGGTTTGCCATAATGCCGGCTGGAAGAAGTCGGTCGAGTTCAGCCCTATTGAGATGGTGAGGTGCCGGTGCAGTACTCCAACCCCAAAGCTGCTCATGAATGCACCGCCCGACAAGAACGTCAAAACACCACCCCTGTGCCCGGACTGCTACGACGTGGTCAAGAAAGCCTGGCGGCCGGACCCAGAGGCCAGCCATGCACACCTGATAATCAGCCCGATCAGGCTTGAGGAAGGACTGTACTTCAAGTATGAAACCCGGGTCGCAATCAATCCGTACCCTAACCCACACGGGTGCGGTGGCTGGCTTGGAGGCGGTGGGGCGAAAAACGAGGGTGAGCTGGTGAACGTAGTAACTGACTTCAAGCTCGCGACCCAGTTCTGGCAGGATCTGGGAGTGAAGGCAGAGGTCATACGCAAACCAGAGAGGACCCCTACTGAGGATGTCAACGAGCGGATCGTAGCCCGGACCCAGGAGAAGACAAAGGAAGAACCCCAGCTGAAGCTGCTTGTCTAGGAGCAAATACAGGGCAACTACGCCCGAAAGGAGGAAACTGATGGCTGAGAAATACTATATTGATAGAACCCAGGACCCAGACTGGTATGTGCTGAAACGGGAGCTGCCGCCGCCGGTACACCTTGCCCCACGTCCTTGGGAAATCGTGGCCAGCGGCAAGCTCGGCCCGCTTGAGGACATGAAAGCCAACCTTGAGGCAGGCGATCTTCATGTACCGCCCAGAGTAGAGCAGTGCCATGCCAAGGACCAGCCCAAGCGCCAGGTCAAGCTGATAGATGGGACATGGTTTGAGGGTACCTATGTCAGGGAGAGGGATGGGATCGGACTCCAACTGAAGGATGTCTACGCCTCTGAGCCGCCAGAGAATGTGTGCGTACCGGTCGAAGAGCTGGTCCTGATCCCCTGGTCGTCGATGCTCTACGAGATAATCGAGTAGGCCGGCCGGGTCCCGTCGGGGGTAGGGCGACAGAGCTGTTCGCCCTGCCCCTTTTTTTGTCCTGTTCGTGGCACGAGTGGGCCAAAGCTAGAAGGGGGTATTGACAGAGTGTAACTAAACCTGTAAACTGTGTTAATGGCAGAGATCAGGTTAAAGGTCGAGAATCTACTCTCCTACGCTCAAGCCGCCAAACTGCTAGGGGTGACTCGCCCGTACATTTATTCACTAGTCGCTAAGGGGCAACTCCGCTCCCTTGAGATAGGTGGTAGACGTTTCGTTATCAAGGAAGACGTTGAGAGGCTCACAAGTGAGAAATCTGGCAGCAATAAAGGCTAAGGCCAACGCCAAGTTTACTTGCCAAGAATGTGGCTCTACTGAGCGAGCTCAAGCACACCACGAAAGGCCAGGCGATGATTCATCTTTAATTTGTATCTGCGCAGAGTGTCATAGCGCGAAGCACCCTGACATTCCGAAAGCCCTCTTCTTCAACAAGAATCAGCAACCTTATTGGCATAATAAATCAGCATCATCATTGGCAAGGGAGCTAAGGGTTCACCCCAGAACCGTGGTGAGAGCTGCCAAACACTTAGGCATAGCCGGGGGTGAGTTAACTAGACAAGATGAAGCACGACTACGGACAATATTACCTCGGGCGGCCAAACCGAAACGAGAGGAGGAAAGAAAACCCCGCCCAATACGGGTTTGCCCAAGATGCAACTACTCTTGGCAGGGAATTACCTTCATGCGCCCATCAATCGGATCTGTATGCCCTCGTTGCGCCAACTACTTCTTTCTAGACAACCCGAAGGCATCTCAGTCGAAGTATAGTTCCCAACCTCCACTCTTCCCTAGAATGACTCCACACCGACTGTCGCCATACCGGTACAGAACCAAGCACACCGCAAAACATCCAAAGACCCTTGCTGTAAAGTGAGAAAAGGGAGGTAACGATGGCACTGACAAATGAAGAGAAGGAAACCATCATCACGTTCGACGAGACTCCGGCCGATGCAGACATCTTCACCTACAACAAGCGATATCAGAAGCATCTTGAACAGAAGCTCGGTATCAAGCCATACTCGACCAACGGCGCCGGCGGCCGGGACTACAAAGTGCCGAAGGCCAGGCTACGCCTGCCCCAGGCGAAACGAGTCTATTCGCCGGAGCAGCAGGAGAAGATGCGAAAGCGCCTGGCCAACCACCGTCAGAAATCGATTATTAGCGCAGGAAACACAGCAGCACGTGGCGCAAAACAGGCGACAATATCCGGCGAGGGGAAAGGCACAGGCACCCCTTTGCGGAGTGCGAAAACAAGGACGAAAAAGGAACTCCCCCTGAGAAAGGGGGAGCCCTAACGAGGGGGACACTGGCGACATGGCAGAGTCACCATTTTCATTGTACTGATGCCGCCGGGTCCTGTCAAGAAAGATGGTCGCAAAACTAGGATCGACTGATGGTGTGGTTCGCATCCGCATGCTGCCACAGAATTCCAGGCTAGTGGATACACGTAAGAACATGGGGTTCACACAGTGCACAATGGCAAAAGCCCTGAGAATAGGGCAGAGTCGTCTTCGCGATATTGAGAACCTGCGCACTGTACCGAATGATAAGTTAATGAAGGAGATTGCTGCTCTTCTGGACAAACCTGTTGATTATCTCTTCCCCTACACCCTCTTGAGGGCTATTGAGGCAGGAGTCTTCAAGGTACGCAAAGCAGAGCTTCCCCCGCTGC
>Ga0209498_1000516_pt1 | contig 23622 bp, 34 predicted proteins | sample WalLakDeSediment_FD_184131 | JGI IMG/M metagenome (GOLD analysis project Ga0209498, IMG submission 184131) | Lake sediment microbial communities from Walker lake, Nevada to study Microbial Dark Matter (Phase II) - Walker Lake 11/02/13 Deep... | ecosystem: Environmental > Aquatic > Freshwater >...
ACCCCGGCAGATGCCTAGCCTCCCGGTACAGCTCCGGAATGTATCCCTGGCTGCTGCCCGGGCTATGCTTGCTGCGTCCAGGTCGGTAGGTAAGCCCGTTAATCTCCGGGAAGTTCTCCAGGCGGATTCGCAGGTTGTCGAAGAGCGGCGGGTAATATGCGAGGCGTGCGATCAATGGGATGCTCAGCGCCGGAGATGCGCTAAGTGCGGGTGCTACACAGGTCTCAAACAGCGGATGGCCACTGAGAGTTGTCCGCTCGGTAAATGGAAGGCATCAACAGAAAGGGACCTATGTTGAACAACGAAGACAGAGACCGAATCATCTCCGGGATATCCGAATCTATGGAGAGCTCGTCGATACAATAGACGGGTGAGGTAACCATATGAGTACAGTACAGATGGAAGACCTTTCGGGAAGCTTCATACGAATACTTGCCCTGGCAGGTCTACCGGACAGCATGTCCCGGTTAAAAAAAGAATCTCCCGAGCTGCATACCCGGCTGACGTCGCTGGGATATGACGCTCTGGACTTCCCGCTCCTGAAGGCCTGCCTTCGCAGCGGGGATGTAAACCCGGCAGCATCGCCGAAGGACAGGTGAAGGTAATGTCCCGAGTATTTATCGAGGTTTCTTCCCGTGTTGAGCGGGATTCGGATACCGGAAAATGTCGCCTGCGTATGTGGGTGAGCGAGACGAGCAACAACATCCCGTCGGAGGTGTTCCTCTACCAGACCATCCCTGGGGTTCCTCTCCGGGATACCGAACTGTCGGAGATGTTCGTGGCGGTCTGTACCTACGGGGACGTCGACCAGTTCTCAACGAATCGGCCTACGGATGCGGGTACGTTGTTCTACCGGAAATCCGGCCTGGATTTGCTCTTCAAATCGGAGAGCGAGGCGGAGAAGTATCGGAGGACCATCCTCAAGATGGTGAAGCAGGCGGTGGCGGATATCTGTCGGGTGAACAGTCTCGAACCTGCGGAAGTAAGCGAGGTGAATCTGTGAGTGACCTTATGACAATCCAGACCTGGGAAATCCACAACAGGGTGCAGCACAGCAGTCTCCTGGCGGTCAAAGTGTCCGGGACCCAGGTAGACCCGAATATGTTCGTCGTATGGTGTCCTACGGGCGCAGACGGGTGCGTCCCTGCGCATTTCGACAGCGAGGTAAGCATCTGTCCGGGAAGGGCGCTCCTGAGCATCGCAAGCGCAACGGATATGGATGAGCTGGGAACGGAACCGGATGATGACCAGCCGATGTTCCGCACGGACACGTTCTGCGCAGTATGCAGCAGCATGAATGACCTGAATACCCTGAAGAACCTCCTCCTGGACGACATCCGGGCCAATCTTCGTATCCAGCGCCTGCCGGAGAGCGGAATTGCCGTAGTCGACGAGCTTGTAAACGACCAGGATACCCCGGATTCCGACGCTGTTCTTTATTTTCCGATGTAACGGTTGAAATAGACATCCGGCGGGCGTATTCTAAGACTTAAACAACCACGCATCCCCTACTCCCCCATCCCCGGGAGCCGGACAGTCACTTAGACCGTCCGGCTTCTTCTTTTCAGGCTCAGGACTTATCCTTTGCTCTGTGTTTGCCGACCTTGATATCTTTCCGGGTCTGTCGTATATTGAATCGTGGCGTTCCTCGCGGGGCGCGAAGATTTGAACTGCATAAAACTCGGATAAGGAACAGTCACAATGGACAAACTGGCAGCAGACCACGTACGGGACATCCACGGTAAGGAACTCTACCGACTTTCGCACATCCGTCGCATCCCTGAATTCGTCATGAATGCGAAACTTGCGTCCGAGGATGATTTGGCGGACCTCCCTGACGGAGCGTTCCTCGACCCCACCACAAGACGGTTCCCGGCGCATACCCGTGCGGACGCCTGGATGTCATATCATTTCATCAAGGACCTGAATGCCGCGGACGCTTCCAACCCGTTCGTCAAGGAAGCCATCGACCAGGCGCTCAACCTCTGGAAGCTGGCCGAAGAAGATTCCGAAGACGAGATGCCTTGCGAGATGTCCGAAGAGGATTCCGAGGACGAGATGCCTTGCGAGATGCCCGAACCGGCTGAGGATGCTGACCCGGAGCATGTGAAGCTTGTCGTCCGCAGCGGGGATACGGAACTCCTGGCAATCGACGTCTATGGTCAAGCCGACCTGGAGAAGGTGGCCTCCGGATTCCTCGCCAATCCGGGTCGTTTTCCGTATCACGTCCGGAAGGATTTCGCGGAGCAGGTACAGAAGGAGGCCTCCCGCAAGGGATGGGAACTCCCTCTCCGAGTGGACAACGACCTGCAGAAGACAGCCGGGATGGCGGTAGGCTGCAAGTCGGACGTCGTCAAGGTAATTCAGGACCGGGAAATCGTCGCCCGGATGCGCAGACCGGATACCTTGCCGCAACTCAAGGAGCTTCGGGAACTGGTGGAGAAGGGTGCCGGCGAGGTGGTTCCGCCGGACCTGGTGGAGAAGGTGGCCGGTATGGTGGACGCGGTCGATCGTCTCACGGGGTCTCACGGGAGGATGACGCCTCCGGAAATGGAACTGTTTCATACGACTGTCAGGGATATGCGGGAGTTCAAAGAAGCCGCTTCCCGTATCCGCGGCGGCAGGTACGTCGACAAGGCAACGCTCTGCTCGGAACAGGTCCAGGAATTCGCCCGCAACGAGCTGGGAATCGAGTTCACCTCCCCGGAGGAATACCTTAACAAGGTGGCATCCGGAATCACGCTCAACCAGAGCAACCGTCTGCAGGCGAAAATCCTCGAAATTCAGATGAGGTAGACCCCGATGGGTAAATCCGTACAGGAATGGCTCCAGGACCCGGAGCTGTTTACCACCTGCGCGATGGGTCTGGTGTTCGACAAGTTCGGAACGGAGGTCCTGAAGTGGGACCCGGCAACGATTGTCCTGGAGATTGAGCGTACCTTCAATATCGAGGTCGACCACCGGCTGATGGACAAAGTCAATGCTGGAATAACCCTGTTTGACAGCAACCTGTTCTTCATATCCCCGGAGGTGTTCAGCCCGGTATGCAACATCCTGAATTTCGGGGCAATGCTTGGAGGCATGTCCATCCCGGCAAGTCTGGATGACATCCTCTGGGGGTGTACGGAGGCCCGGATACTTCTCGGGGACATCTACGTGAAAGAATCCTTTGGGCACGGCCCCGCCCGGTATACGGGAGCGCTTCTGGCGAGCGCCGGTATTCAGCAGCCGCCGCCCATCCTATCCTTTGCGGAACTCCCGGAGACATATATCGAAGACATCGAATACACGGAGGATGACCTCCTGGAGATGGTACGTAAACAGGATGCGGACCTGGAGGAGATGGAACGGGAGAACGTCAAACGGATGTACCGGATGCTGGACCAGCTGACGAAACTCCCGATCAAGATGGACGATATGTTCCTGGAAGCTGTCAGGACTCAGGTACGTCAGATGGAGCCGCTTCTGGACTTCCCTCAGACGGATTGACCACGATGGTTTCAACTCCGTGACCTCCCCGAGCGTTGTTCAGGGCTTCCACCTGCTTAACGCGCAGCGGAACAGGTACCGCCTCTATACGAAGGAGCCTGACGATCTCCTCCTCCGTAACCATCCTGTAATCCCGACAAAGCGAGGCCACCAGGCCGTCGAAATGCTTGGAATTCAGCTGGGAGATCTTCCCTTCGGCATCCAGCCCTGCGGGTGCGTTGACGACGGCTGCGGACAGCTTATCCTCCTGAGACTGCCGCTTAGCCTTAAGGCATGCCTGCATTACTTTCTCGACGAGGTCGAGCGTTCCTTTCTGAAGCCATTTCGGCATTGAAGGCACGGATTCGTTGAGGGCTCTTGCCCGCTTCGCAGCTTCCTGAACGGTCATTGACCGAATTTCTCCGCGGCTGTCCCGATGCATCACATGTCCTTTGGATGCCCATACTTCCAGTGTTTCTGCCATACTCCTCGTTTCCTCTTTCCGGGTTGTATTCCAGGTACCGATCGATAACCTGACTTTACATCAGGATATTCCCGGTGTCAATCAACAGCCGACCATTTGCCCACGGGGCATTTATTTTTCGGATCCAAAGTAAGTGAGATAAGGTCGCAGCCGCATTCCGTGCAGATAAGCAGATTGTCGTCCTCCCGGAACGCCTGCATGTGACATTCCGAGCATGCCATCAGCCGCTCAAACTGATTACCACTTTCCATTTCCGTAGATTCGGGCATAGTCTTCCTCCGACATTTGGATGTTAAGGGCTTCGCTGATATTCGGATATGCCCCGGAACTGAACCAGAGCGCCGTCAGCGCGAAATTCGTACTGTGTGCGAAGTCGTCAAAGGTTCCGGCCACCTTGGAGACGAGAACGATATCGGTCCCCCGAGGGTTGTTCCTACGGTCTTCGACGAGATTAAGGAAGTCGTCCAGGTGATTCGTATCCCCGAGCCCTACTTTCCCGGTACCGCCGGTCGATGTGAGGGTGTCGTACCGGGGGAAGGTGACCTTACCACCCTTTATCATGTGGCAGAGGGTTGTAAGCGACCGGGGCTTGTCCAGGAAGTAGCAGCTTCGGTACCCTTTCTTGTTTTTGCTGTAGGAGACAATCGCGCTTTTCGCGCTGACACCGTAACTGAAGGGTACCAGCCTGTTTATCGGGATACCCGCCTGGATGAGAAGCACCTCCCGGGCAGCCCCTTCCCCGTTATAGTCGTGGGCAACGAATGTCGGTGCGAAACGGGTTACCAGCTGCATCACCCGTTGAATCTGTTCCTGAATACCTACCGTAGGGGGTATCCGCTCCAGGTAAAGGCATTCGCCTATTTCGCCGGAGAGCGTGGCCAGCGTTATCGTTGTCGACGATTTCGAGTCCTCGCCGCCGCCGCCCCAGTCAATTCCGAGTGCGGACATCTTCGCCCGGACGGATACCTGGGCGGCTGCCCCCGCCTCATTTACCCGGTCCCTACGGCAGGCGGCCTGTAGTTCGTGGAGATTGACCAGCCGGGTGCTGCTTTCGTAACTTTCCCCGAGACACTCGTTGAAAAAGCGCCAGGTAGGGTAGTTCCGCTTCTTGTACAGCAGCTCAGCCCAGTTCTGAGGGTTCCCGTAGTGGTATACGTGGGTAACCTGAGATACGTGATAGCCTACGAAGGTGTTCATGAGGTCCGGTTTCCGGTGAATCCAGCAGCTGTTCATCGGGTCAAGGAGGCGTTTGCACTTGGAACACGACGGCCCGGCCTCCTGAATCATGTCCAGCAGGTCATAATCGACGCAGGCGATGTTCCAGTGACCACACCTAGGGCATCTCATCGCACACTCCGCCATAGAAGTCTGCTGCCAGAGCTTTTCAGCGGTATTATCCAGGGTTTTCGGCGTTCCGGAGAACCGCTGGTTACGATGAACCTCGGAACCGGACAAAACCTCGGCGATAACCGGGATAAAATCCCAGTTCATGTCCTGGCAGTTATGAGAAGCAATGCCGTTCGCGAAATAGGTGTTGGTGCCTACAATTTCTATGTCGTAGACATCCTTTACACCCGTGTACTCCACCCATGCTACGGGGTCCGCTTGGAGCGCCGCTCTCGAAGTTTCTGGTGTTATTTCATCCGGCTTCGAAAAAAGAGCAAAATCGGAAGAGATTGCGTATACCCTGCTGGAGAGGGCTCTGAATAGCCGAGCATCTTCAGCATCTCGGGTGCTGGGGTGTAAAACCCTGATAATATCCGGAACTTCCCCAGGACAAGGCTGTGATACATAGGTGTTGTCGGCGGAAGCGTAAGCGGCCGGGTCTTTAATTATGTGCATATTCACGCCCATAACGTGGTCGATGATTTCTCCTATGTGCATCCAGCCCCTATTTGTCGGTACAAGGTGGTCAGCGGTCCCCTCAAGGGTCTTCCCGGACACAGTTCCGACTCTAAAACACGGGCGTTTTCCGTGATAAGACGGGTCCTTGGCTAGGACACTGTCCATGATATGTCCTTCTTTATCGAACGAGTCAACTACATCTCCGCTTCTCAAGTCTTTTATACATTTTCCAGGCATGATTTCCGTGTCACCGACGACAGATTCGTCTACCACAATCTCCGAGGCGAATATCGAGCGAATCCGGTCCGGGTCCAGGAGCGCGAAACTGAAGAAAAGGATGGTATCGTTCATCAGGGTGCGCTGCAGGGTGGTCTGTTCCCCGAATTTATCCAGAAGATAGGTATCCTCGTACTCCGTACTGGATAGAAGAGGGCGTATATACTGGTTGGAGATACGCTTTACCTGGCTGAATCGAGGACAGACGAACAAAATGTTGTAGTAGGCCCGCATAAGGCCCATTATCAGGCGACTTCCGCTCAAATTCTGGCTTTTTCCGAGCTGCCGCCCGCATTTCCAGAGCGCTCTACGGGGTAAACCCATGGAAAACATGCTCTCGAAGGCCTTGTGCTTACCCATTGAGTATGCTTTGCCTTTTATCTTGAAAAGAGCGGCGGCCACGGGGGCCAGATTCAGTTTATCCGCAGGCGTATTCTTCATGATGTCCAACGCCTGCTGCATCAGTTGGATCTGTTCCCGATTCTTATCGGAGTGGATTGACTGCGTATCAGGTGTCACGGGTGATATCCGCCTTTGTTCTACTTCCCTGTGTCCGGGTATACCTTCGCCTGAAACGCGGAAAAAGCAAGAAAAATGCTTAATTTTAGGGTGTTTTTATGGCATAATAGCTTGCTGCGGAACTATTTAGTTCTTCGTGGCAAAAAGCCTCCGAAGGGAGGCGTTCCGGATGCGTATTCCGGAACGGTGCCGTATTCCGGTTTCTGGAATACGGCGCAACAGCACAGGAAGTGTTTTCCTGTGCTGCCGCTCACTCACTCACCCACCCACCCTCCACAACAGCTTTGTTTTTTCTTAGCCGGCAGATGTATAGTATCCTGTGCCGATTGAGCCGAATCAGAGCAAGAACAGCCTAAAAAAGGAGGGCGCCGGCTATGTCAGCTGGAGAGTACCTGAAAAGGAAAACAGCGGAACCCGGGCAGATTACAAACCCGAGCCGCTACGCAACCGGAATCCTGCACCCTAACAAGAGGCCGGTAACGGCGGCGGAACTGCCCCTGGCAGCTACGCCGAAAGACAGTCCGGAAACCCGAGGCCGGACAGTTCTTCCCGAGAGCGCGGAGGGCGAGGCAGATGCCTAAAGAAAAGCCCAGCAAGGCGTACATGACGATACTTATCATCATGTTCGTATTGTTCGCCTGGGACCTGCCATCGCCGGCAGCCGGAGTACTTCCGGTGTTGTTTCTGGTGGTCTTGTTCGCAGGGGTCGCACACATCACCTTGGCAGCGTTTTTCTATTACATGCTGTTCTGGGCAGCCCTGAGGTATGCTGGAAAGTTGACGTTCGCAGGAGCGGAAATCGACATGTACGCCGTACTGCTCGTAATAGTGCTGATGATGGGGCATTTCTACTGGAGATGTCTCGGATGCGTCTCCGAGGAAGAGGCTGACCCCTATATGAGGAAGACTCCTCCGGGTCATTAACTTGAACACACAAAAACCGAAAAAGCGCCGGAGGATTATCCCCGGCGCTTTTCTTTTGGAGGGCCAGGTCTTATGTTTGAAATGGAGAGAATCGAAGCCGGCACCTCGGTCACCGATTTCGATTTCGAGGTCGATACCAGGACGGACACCTTCCGGAAGTACTACCAGCACAAGGAAGCCTGCGACAGGCTGGAGTCCGCCTTGTACAACGACCTCATTAACGCCAAGCGGGAGTTCGACCGGAGCTTTGACAAGCTCATCCGGGCGGAAACGGCGCTGAACCAGTTCCGGCAGAAGAAGGCGGATACCGGAACTCTCCTCTCGGAACTCCTAAAAGGAAAACAGCGGAACCCGGGAAGAGTAAACCCGAGCCGTTACGCAACCGGAATCCTGCACCCTAACAAGAGGCCGACCCCTATATGAGGAAGACTCCTCCGGGTCATTAACTTGAACACACAAAAACCGAAAAAGCGCCGGAGGATTATCCCCGGCGCTTTTCTCTTAGGAGACAGTACAAATGGTCTGTAAAGCAATTAACACCTTGCTGCTCGTTGCAGGGCTCCTCCTCGTTGGATGCAGCTCCAGGCAAACGGCCTTGGATAACATCCTCGGCCCGGAGATGACAAGAGTAGGATATCTCAAACATACGATATTCTATGATATCAAGACAATCCGACGGGAGTATGGACTTCCCGGGAAATTGGAACTGGTCATGGAGACTCCCATGATGATACACGCAGAGGCCCGGACTATCGCAGTCGGCACGCCCGTACGAGTATCCCCTTGGTACCGTAAAGGCCGGGTTACCCATATCTACGGGGTAGTTCTGCACTGTCAAGGGTACCCTCCCTTGTATGTCCTGATACGAGCTAAATGGGAGAATATCGACCAGGTAAATGCGGTCCTGCAGACGTTCTGGCAGAGCAGCCCTCCGACAGTTCCGGATGATGATTCATACAGATCACGGTACATCCGTACCGGGATGCTCGCACCGGGCATGTCTGAGCAGGACGTACACCTGGCGTGGGGCCCTCCTTTGGACCGGGTGGTACTCCGGGCGAAAGGTGAGACCCGGCTGAGGTACTACAAATATCACAGACAATCCGTTGACGTTATCGTGTCGCACTTCACCGGTGTTACCGCCGTGGAAGATGTTCGACCGGGAAGACGTAACAAGGTGTCCAGGTTTTACGACCCTGATAAGTATCCTGTGCCGCAGGAATTTAGAGACAGAAACATGTAGGAGGAAGGATCTATGTTTGAAATGGAGAGAATCGAAGCCCGGGAGAAGCTCTCCCGACGGCAGATCGACTTCCGGGTGGCAGGCACCCGGTATCGGGTTGTCTACCCGAACAAGCTGATTGACCGGAACATCCTCCGGCTCATCGGCGTGGACCGGGGGTACTGGTCCGAGGAAGAGTTCGCCCGCTGGGTGGACTCGGACGAGTTCTTGAAACACTTCAGCGGGTACGACGTGACCTACGCCGACCCGCTGGCGTACGAACTGGCCTCCGCAGACCTGTCGGAGGTTTGCTATGGCTGAGATTACGACGATCGACTCGGCTGAGGACGCCGGGTGGAGTATAATCGACAGCCGCACCGGAAGGGTCCGGATGGCGAACCTGGCGGAGGAGGGCGAATCCGGTGAGGATGCCTGGTTCTGTCTTACCTGCGACGTTCGGTTGGACGGGCCCGATGATGAGTGTGCGAACTTCTGTCGAAGTTCTTCGGAGGTGCTCCATGGCCTCTGACTTGATGCCCATCAGCAAACGGGAGTTCTACCTCCGCGGTGGATTCTCCCACCCGAGGATGTGCCGCATCATGAGAGGCGGCTTCTGGAAGTATTATCAACTCAACTAGGAGGGATTATGTCCAACCACTGCAACTGTTGCTCGACGGACGTCGAGTGGGTCCGGGAACATCTCAACTGGGACCCGGTAATCAAGACCCACGAGAAGGATGTCTCCGAACTCGATTGGGAGGAGGAGGCCCGGCTCTGCATGGATATCTGGAAGATGGATTCCCGGGATATCGACGTGGGGACGCTGGCCGGGCTTCTCGAGGAGGCCCACACCCCGGATATCGCCACCCTGACGGCGCTTCGCCTGGCAAGGGTACATCACCTCTCACGGGAGGACGCCGAGCGCGTTGTGCGCTGCCTGGACCCGGATATCTGGGGACCGGAGGCCCCGGACATCGGAGGCCCGCTGAGCAACGGCTCCGGCTGTTTCCTGGCCGGACATAACGGATGGTGGGTCGGCTGGTCCGACTCCGGAACTATCGTCAAGGTCTACAACTCAGATGCCGAGGTGTCGAACCTCGACGATCCCGATCTGCAGAACGTAAACTGGGAGGAGGACTGCGTTCTCATCCCCCGAGAAGAAGGAGACGCAGGATGATTGCTATTGCAGCGGACCTGCATCTGTGGCCGCACGTGTGGCGGTCGGTACGCAGCCTGGAGGGCGACGCCTTCCGGGCTTTCGACGAAATCGTCGACCGGATACTGGAGGCGCCGGATGCGGAAAAAGCCTTCATCATGGCCGGTGACATCTTCGATGAGCCGAAGGTCGAGGGGCTCACCCTCAAGACATTCGCCGACGGTATGTCCCGCCTCCTCGACGCCGGCGTCAAGGTCTATCACGTAGACGGGAACCACGACAAGGGGAAAGAGTCGATACCGTCGATCCACGGCAGCATCTCCCTCCATCGGAACAAGGTTGCGGTTGACGGCCGTACGGTGGTGGGTCTCAACTGGATGCCGAAGGAACAGCTCCGGGCCGAGCTGTCGGAACTTCCGGCTGCGGATATCCTGGTGCTGCACTGCCGGATGGAACATCTCACGGGCTTCGTCGAGGCCTGTGATATCTCCGTGGAGGAGATTCCGGACCACTTCAGTTCCATCATTGCCGGGGACATCCACGTCACCGGTCTGGAAGAGCTGGAGAACGGTTTCTGCCTGTCTCCCGGGTCACCTCACCCCTGCAGTCTGTCCGAGACAGGCGAGCACGGGTTCTGGATTCTCCGCGGTGAAATGCCGGAATTCCAGCCCGTCCGAAACCGGAAGATTGTCCGAGTGGAGATATCCTCGGACGATGAGCTGGACCGGTTCCGCGAACTGCTCGCAGGATACGAGCAGTTCGATGCATACGCACCCCTGGTGGAGGTGTCCTACGCCCCCGAGTACCTGGGCCGGATATCTGACATCGCCGAACAGATGTCGGACCGGGTGAAGCACCTGTTCCGGCGACGTAAGACAGGCGACAGCCTTATTTCGGGAGCACAGGCCGCCTCCGATATGAAGGAGGGCTGGAAACTCGGGCTCCTGGAGTCCCTGCCGTTCGCGGTGGACGAGGGTAAGAGTCCGGAACTCTACCAGCTCCTGAGCACCCTGCTGGCGTTCCCGCCGCAGGACAAAGACGATAACATCAAGGAATACCTGGAGGCGTACTGTGATTCTTGAGAGAGTGGAAGCGTGGAACGTGTGTCAGTACGAGCACGTGGTCCTGGACTTCGAGTTCGGGATAACCGGGATAACCGGTCGGAACGGTATCGGCAAGACGAACTTGATCGACACCAGCCTGTTCTTCGGATTGACCGGTAAAATCATCCGGAGCGACATCAACAAGGAGGACCTGCTCCGTTGGGGTACGGCTGCCGGGGAGGTCCAGGTGACCTTCTCCCACGACAGCAAGAACTACCAGCTTACCCGGAGGGTACACACGTCCTTCGTAGGGCTGGACGACGTGGACGACCCGACCTGGAAGCTCCGGGGCGCGGAGGCGAGCAAGTTCATGGAGGACGCCCTCGGGGTGGACTTCAAGGTGTTTCACAACGCCTGCTGGACTTCCCAGGGCGCGCTTACGGATATCATCCGGATGACGCACTCCCAGCGGATGACGTTCTTCCAGAAGCTGACGGATGTCATCCGGGCGGAGCGTCTGCGGGACCTCATCACGCAGTTCGGGCTGGCCAAGCTCCCGATTATCGAGGACCGGTCGGAAGCTATCCTCCTGAAAGAGGGGGAGCAGTCCGCAGCCGTAAAGGCTGTTTCCGAGTCCAAGGCAGTTGTCGACCTGGCGAAGGTGGAGGAAGCCGAACACCTGGAGAAGTACAACGAGGTGGCCCCGCTTAAGCACCTCCGCCGGGCAACGGAAGTTGCGCAGGACATCCGGTCCGCGGAGCAGAAACTGGAGCAACGGCTCCGAGCGGAAGCCGAGGCCGGCAAAGTCCTGACAGATGCAGGCGGCGAGCTGGAGGAGCCGGAGGCCCTTACGGATGCCGAACAGAAGGCCCTTACGGTAGATCTGGAGGCGGTCGACCGAGAGGCGACGTACCTGGAGCAGATGCTCGACGAGCACCTCGCGCTCAGCAAAGACGTCGAAGATGTCTCGAAGCGGGCGGAAGCCGCAGCAGAGATTCTCAACGACCTCCGTACGAAAAAGGTCGAGGCGGGAATCCGGATCCGTTCGAAGAAGGAGCACCTGTCCTTCCAGCAGCAGAAGATCTGCCCTACCTGCGGCGCTGCCCTGGAGATGACGGACGAGCAGCTTGAGGAGCTGGCGCAGGCCGTCGCTGTCGAGGAAGCCGAGTACCTGGAACTGTCCGGGAAGGTGACCGCTCAGGATGCGCAGGTGAAGGCCCTGTTCGCAGAGCAGAAGGAGAAGGCGGGCCAAGCTCAGAAGCTGTCCGCCCGGATATCCCAGGGAGAGAGCTACGTAGAGCGCGAGAGCGCACTCCTCGGGGACTTCGACCTGGCGGAACTCCGGGAGAGAAGCACGCGCATCGCAGAGGCGGCTAAACGGCGTAATCTCCTGCGAGAGCTGAAGGGTGCTCTGGAGGCTGCGAAAGACGCGGTGTCCGAGGCCTCCCGGGAGGTGGCCTCGTTGAAGGCTCTGCCTACCGTTTCGGAAGCCCAGCTCGCGGAACTGACCGCCCTGGGAACTGCCGCACAGGCCGCTTCCCGAGCTGTTCGGGACGCAGAGCTGCTGCAAAGGGATGCGGAGGTTACCCTCCGGCACATTCGGCAGGAGCTGGATACGATGCGGGCGCATCAGGTTCGTTATCTGGCGACGGCGAAGAAGCGGAAACTCCTGGAGGAGGCGCACTCCGTCCTCCACCGGGACAACCTCCCGAAAATCGTAATGTCGTCGATCCTCAGTGCCTTGAATCTGCAGATCGGACTGTATCTCAGCGAGTTCGATACGGTGTTCAGCGCAAGGGTAACCGAGAACTTCGATCTGGTCTGCACTTTTCCGGACCGGGATGACGTTCCGGCGGCCCTCCTTTCCGGAGGACAGTCCGTTGCGTTGGCCCTCGCGTTCAAGTTCGCGGTGGCGACGCTGTTCAGCTCGTCCATGCCCCTGATGGTGCTGGATGAGCCTACGGTGTACTTGGACGTGGATAACGTCCGCAACGTAGCGCGGCTCCTGGAGCGTATCCGGGATATCGCCGCCAAGGGGACCTTCATCCTCGTGGCTACTCATGACGAAGCCTTGTACCCGGCCATGTCACGATGCGTCGATCTCGGCGAAATCGTAACGTAGTCGGGCCAGCAAGGAGGCCGGCGGGTATCCGGAGAGGCATTTCCGGATACCCGTTTTCACTACCCACCGACTCATCAACAAGGAGATACTCCTATGAACATCAAGGAAAAGATTACACGCAGGCTCATCCAGCCGAGAGCGAGCGCGGACGAGTTCGAGAACGCTGTCCGGGATTTCAACCTGGAGCGGTTCGTCAAGGACTGCTTCAACATCGGACACAGTCCGTTCGACTACCTCCGGAAACGGGGTGTCGAAAGTACCTTCATCCGGGGTAATTTCGCGGACGGGTTTTTCCACGGAGACGGTACCCCTCTCCGGGAGCAGCCGCAGCAGACCGGGCGATGCACCTTCCTGGTGGACCGGGGTTCCGCCGGTCGGGAAGAGGGCTGGATTCAGCTCTACCTGGCGGAAGGAGGGGGCGAGTGATCCACCAGAACATCGAGGGGTTGCAAGAGGAATGCGACCGGATGATCGCTCGGTTCATATCAATGAACTTCGACATCACCGATACGGAGAATGAACATTCCAAGATGGTGTTTATTCTGCGCCGCAAGAACCGGGTCTTGGAGGCCCTCAGCTCTACCCGGGCTATCAAGTCCTGCAAAGTACGGCTGGACGATGTGTTCCCCCTGGTCGAGCATCTCCAGGACCTGTACGAGGCTTGCCGGGAGGCGGTTAACCGGTCCAACAGGTACCAAGTAACGGAGGACTGGGAAGATGTACCTGCAGATAACAACGCGGTGTAATATGGCATGCGCGCACTGCTGCTACGCATGCACGGAAGAGGGTGTCGATATGGATATCGATACCGTAAAGAACGCCCTTAAAGCAAGGCCCGAATACGTCACCGTAGGCGGCGGTGAGCCGACACTGCACCCTCAATTCCTCGAAATCCTTTGCAGGTGTATCGGGGCTGCGGAGTCCGAAGGGGTCTTCGTCGTAACCAACGGAAGTGACTCGGAACTTTCCCGTATCATCTTCAAGTTGGCTAAGTCCGATGTTATCGGGGCGTGCTTGTCGGTGGACGGATATCACGACCCGATCGACTGGGACATCCGGAAGCTCTTCACCGACGCGAAGATGACCCGGGACGTCACCGAAAAGGAAATCAATTCCGGACGGTGCGACTGGGGCACGGATGACGGGTGTGTCTGCGATGACCCGTTCGTCCAGCCGGACGGGTTTGTCCGTCTCTGCGGGTGCGCGGACTCCCCCGTTATCGGGAACGTAAACGACCCGAAATTCTCTCTGTACAAGGCCTTGGAAAAGGTCGGGCATGGTTACGAGGACGGGAGATGTATCAAGTCGCTGCGAGCGGCGGAAGCGTCCGAGCATGGGACGACTATGACCTGCCCTACCTGCGGGGAGTCCCTAGCCGGGGACGGGTACACAATGGCCCTGCATTGCCCGAACGCCGAAATCGGTGCGGACATAGAGCCGGATGCACCGGCAATCTATTGCAAAGGAGACGGAAAATGTTCAGCGTAAGACAGAAGAGGGCAATCGCGGAGGCCGTGCAGGACATCCTGCGCAGTACGCAGCACCCGGAACTTCCGGAAGGGGAGATCCAATTTCTCCTCCGCGTAGAGGGTTCCGAGAGCTGGTCCTGGGCCGAGATTCGCAACAACGGAGCGGTTGATAAGCCCGGTGTCAACCCCTGGAACGAGCAACAAGACCGGAGTGGCAGCTGATGGAATGCCTGCACTGCGGGGACTGTTGCAGGAGGATGTCCCCCCTATCGGCTCCTGACCCTTGTCCGCATATCGTGGAGACTGGTTCGTTCGTCCTCTGTGGAGTGTACGAATGTCGTCCGGAGGAGTGTCGAAAGCACTCCTTCCCGATGAAGTATTGTCCGGTAGGTCTGGAAATACTGGACATCGGAGTACCTGAAAAGGCTCACCGCCGTATCGACGACGGGTATACCTTGACTAAAAAACTCAAAAAAGGAGGTTCCCTCAATGAACCTGATTCTTAAAATCGAAGTACCGGAACAGCCCTGCCCCACCGATCTGGAGGATCTGGGGGACAGGTTCTGCTCCGCATCGTACCCTTTCCGGATACATATCGGGGAGCACATCCTCGACGGCCGGGGCTGGTTGTTTTGCGGATGGCTGCCGCCCGGAGCCTGCTGCGACCTCGACGGGTCCGGACTTCATCTCTGGGGTTCGAGCCAACCCGGGGATTGGAGGTGCCTGGACTCCGACGGCCAGAACTCCGGGAAACCGCAGGTGATGAATCCCGACCTGCAGGCCCCCGGTCTGAACCCGGGCCTGCCTATCCTCGTCGGCCCGACCGCCGGAGGTCAGGATGCCCAAGTTACCCCGGAAGTGTTCCCGGAGTGGCAGACCTGCCTCTCGGCCGGGGACGACGTAGGCGCCGAGAAGGCCCGAGAGCGTATGGTCAGCTACCTTAATGAACTTCTGACCTGCGATTTCGCTCCTCGTATCGGTCCGCCGTCTGCGGAACTGGTCTGGACTGACCTGAAGGCGCCTACGGAAAAGCTTCCGGATATCCGCGTCGGGAACTGGCGCGGAGCAGGGCCCTGCCTGGCCTGGAAGGCGGACGGGGGGTACAAATATTTGTACTACCCGGACGAGTACGACGTCGTGGAAATATGTCAGAAGTACTTCCCGGACGCAACTGCGGGCGACATTCGTGTTGTCCAGGACGCGGTAGTTTGAGCCCGGATACTGTGGACTACCTGGGGGACCCGCTCCCCCGGGCAGCCCGCTTCGATACCGGTACCCCCGCTTCCCGGAGGTATTGGTCGGAGTTGAAGGCCTGCGGAATTCGTACCGGATTCAACCCGCAGGTTGCGGGAAGGATGGCCAACAAGGCCGTAGCCTGCTACAGTGCCCGCGTAGCTCAGGCGTACATGGAAGGGCATCTGGTAAAGGAGGATTTACCGTGAACAATTACGACGACGATGAATCTGCCCGTCTGAATCTCGCGGCCTTTCAAAAGGGCGTTGTCGAGGCGTTGGACCGGCTTGACCCGGAGCGCAGTCGTGAGTACGACTCCTTGTTCTGGGGAAACGTCACCGGGCACGAGTTCGAGTCCCCGGAGGATGCCTTCAGCAACGGGCAGGAGGTTGCCGAGGCCTCCGCCGACCAGGAGGCTGCCGAGATACCTTGTGACTGCGGTAACCCTACCGCATCGTGGCACGGGTCTCCCGTAGGCCTCAGGGCCTATATGTGCGACATCTGCTGGGACGTATACCTGGAGGCGCATCCCGCCATCCGGGAGGCACAGGAGGTTGGAGCGTGCATTTGAAATCCGGATATCCCGGGTCGCAGTCGGTTGCGGTGTGCAAATCCGCCGGCAACAAGGACCCGCACTTCGTCATCGAAGGCGCGACAAGGGCCGAACTGGACCCTTGGAAAATCAACCGATATCTGTCCGACTGCGACTGGACGGATAAAGGCAGCCCGGGTTGGATTACGCCGCACATCCGGTGCGACGAGTTCCTACGGGAAAACAACGACAACGACAAGGAGAAATGACATGGCTTGGATTATTGGAACGGTGTCCCCCTCGGAACTGGCAGAACTCCGTGAACGAGGCTGGCAGGACGAGGCTCCTCCGGAGAGCTTCTGCTCCGAAGACGAAGTTCAGGGCAACGGCGAGGACGTGACCCGCATGTTCTACGTGGACAACGACCTGTTCTCGATTATGACGGGTCCGGGTTGGGAAGTCCCTCCTCCCGAAGAGGCTATCCTGGACCAGCTTACCCCGGCTGTCGAGGGACGCCGCCGGGAGGAGGCGATGGACCGAGAGTCCGAAAAGACTCCCGGAGAAATCCTCCCGGACGACTTCTGGGAAAAATCCGGGTATCTCGTAGCCCATGACGGCGACGTCATCTCCCCGAAAGAAGGGGAAGACTGGATCTGCCTTTCCGGACACGTTGCCGTCCGGAACCAGACCGGAGGCACCTGGCGCGCAGGAGGTAGTTCCCGGCAGACCGTCTCCGGTCAGAAAGGCGGGCGATGGCAAGCCCACGACAGCTCCCGGCAGAGCGTCTTCTACCAGAAAGGCGGGGAATGGCGTGCCCACGATACATCCCAGCAGGCCGTCTACAATCAGCAAGGCGGCACCTGGTATGCATACCACGACTCCCGGCAGATCGTCTCAGATCAGAAAGGAGGTACTTGGGCCCCCTATCAGGATTCCAAGCAGACCATCCTCGAAGATACAGAATCCGGAGAAATTCCCTCGGAAGACGTCGGGGAAAAATCCGGGTGGCTTGTAGCCCGGGACGGCGACGTCATCTCCCCCAAAGCCGGGGAAGACTGGATCTGCCTTTCCGGACACGTTACCGTCCGGAACCAAACCGGAGGCCACTGACAGGCCTACGACATTTCAAGGCAGACCGTCTCCAACCAGAAAGGCGGGGGCTGGGATGCCCGGGGCGCCTCCCGGCAGACCGTCTCCAGGCAGGAAGGCGGTTGGTGGCATGCCTGGGACAAATCCCAGCAGACCATCTCTGACCAGAAAGGCGGGATCTGGTATGAGTACCACAAGTCCAAGCAGAAAATCCTCGACAACAAAAAGGAGAGGGCGAGTGAGAGTAATAATATATGACGGAGGGGTCCAGGTGACCCCGATTCCCGGCGGACTCCTGAATGCCCTACGGTATACGTACCGTACGCAGGAAGTGTCCGGATACCGGAAGCGCTGGGTTTCCCGGAAAATAGACCTGTTCACAAGACAGGGCGATTCCGTGCTGACGTACCCGGGATTCACGGACAAGGTCTGTGAATACATGCGATTGCATCACCCGGATGCGAAGGTTATTGACGGGAGGTCTCCGCTTCCGGAGCCTGCGTACGACAACCTGCAGCCGCTGAGAGGCAGGCAGGACGAGGCCCTGGCCACGCTGCTGTCCTACCACAACGGGATTCTCAAGATGCCTACGGGTTCGGGTAAGTCGTTCCTCATCGGGCAACTCCTCCGACTGTTCCCGGAAAGTCGGACGCTGATAACGACACCTTCACTGTCCATCCTGGATGACCTGTTCCGGAGGTGTTGCGAGGCTGTCGAAGACCTCGGGATATGCGTCGGGATGCATTCGTCCAAACGTAAGACGGATAGTCAGAAGCTGGCGAAAGTCCCGGCGCGAAGTCGCACGGAGCCTACGGTGATGGTGATGTCCACGGGGTCCCTCCCGAACATCGACCCGGATTGGCCCGATATCCTGCTCTTCGACGAGGTTCATGAAGCGGCTACCGGAAGTCGCGGCCCGATACTTGTACCTTTCCTAGGGTGCCGGATGTACGGCTTTTCAGCCACCCCCTTCGGCCGACCGGACGGGGCGGACGCGGAAACGGAGGCATTCTTCGGACCCGTGCGGTATGCGGTAGAGTACCGGGAAGGTGTGACCTCCGACATGGTGGTACCTATCCACGTGACGATGCTTCGAGTAGTCGTGCGTGATTTCCCGGAGTACTCCGCGGACCATATGCGGCAGAGGTTCGGCTATTGGCTGAACGAGGCCCGCAATAACGCGGCTATGAGGTACGTGCATGCGCACTACACGGACGACGACCAGGTCCTGTTCCTGGTGCGAACTGTCGAACATGCGGTCGTCCTTCAGGAGTTGACCGGGTACCCGATATGCTACAGCTCGATAACCCCGTCGACCTGGTTGAACCTGCATAAGAACGGGCACCGCCCGTTGTATACCCCGGAAGAGCTTCAACAGGTGAACGACTGGGTAGTACAACAGCGATCGGCGGAGCCTCCGAGAACATTCCGGAGCGTAAGGAAAGCTGTGGAAACAGCGTTCCTGGAAGGAGCTGTCCCTTGCGAAGCATTCCTCCGGGAGTGCAAATGCGATGTGAACGCATTCAAGGACGCATTCCGGGAGGGAGGCCTCCACCGCCTGATTGCGACGACAGTATTCAAGCAGGGGGTTGATTTCCCCCGACTGAACTGTCTGGTACGAATGGACGGCATGACCGGAAGTATCCCCTCAATCCAGATAGGAGGGAGGACAAGCCGGAAGAACGACGGGAAAGAATCCGGGGAAGTTGTGGACTTTCTCGACGACTACGGGGATTATTACCTCGGCAGGTCGTACACCCGCAGAACGGAATATGAAAAAGCCGGATGGACTGTCCGGGACGTATGAGGAGCACATAATGGATGAGCATACCCTGAGTACCGCACTGAAGGCGTGGACCGGCGGTTGTCTGGACCCGGACCTGGACAAGGTACCGTGGTCGAGGTTACGTCGGAATATAACCGAGAACAAGGTGGACCCGTTCGCCTTCATCTACTGGTACGTTGCCGGCCTGCACCGGTGGAGCATCGGCAGGCTCAGCTGGCACAACGAGCTGTGCTGCGAGAACACCTTCCGGAGGTACCGTTTCGGTAAGACGGACCTGACGCCGATGCGGCCCCCGGAAGAGGTGGCCCCCTTGAGTACCGGACTGCTTGAAACAGGCAGGACGGTTCAAAGTATCGTGACCGGTCGGGAACTCCCGGCAATTGCCCGGTTCGATATGGCGGTCACCAACGACATATCCTTGGAAAACGACTTGGAGACGTGGACTAAGGGGGTGCTGACGATGTTCGGCGACAGGGTCCGGGCTGGTAAGTACCCGGGACTCCGGGAACTCCTGGAGAGCCCTTCAGAAGCCCGGTGGATGAGGTACGTGTATCCGGTTCTGTATCCTCCTTCGGTGGAGAAGGAAGTCTCCGATGCGTGGGACTGAGACCCGGCTCGATTCCGGGGAACACCTTCCGGAGTCGCAACGTCCGGAGTATTACTGGGAGGAAGACGGGATTCTCGTAGCCCGGGACGGCGACGTCATCTCCCCGAAATACTGGGAGTACTGGGTTTGCTTATCCGGGCACGTCACCGTCAGGAGCCAAACCGGAGGAAACTTCCAGGCCCGGGGTAGCTCCCGGCAGACCGTCTGCGACCAGGAAGGCGGGGACTGGTATGCCTACGATAACTCCCGGCAGACCGTCTCCGGTCAGGAAGGAGGTCGGTGGCGTGCCTGGGGCAACTCCCGGCAGATCGTCTCCGACCAGAAAGGCGGGGGCTGGGATGCCTACGATAACTCCCGGCAGACCGTCTCCGGTCAGGAAGACGGGGACTGGGGTGCGCGGGGTAAATCCCGGCAGACCGTCTCCGGACAGAAAGGCGGGCACTGGTATGCCTACGATAACTCCCGGCAGACCGTCTCCGGTCAGGAAGGCGGGCACTGGATTGTCATGGGCAACTCCCGGCAGACAATATCCGGGCAGAAAGGCGGGGTTTGGTATGTATACGAAAAATCAAGCCAAGAGATAAAGGAGGCAGAAAATCCTGGGCAACGAAAAGGAGGACCTGGATGAAAAGCAGTATTGAGACCCGGCTCGACTCCGGGAAATACCTCCCGTACGCCCGACGTCCGGAGTACGACTGGGAAGAGGACGGATGTCTCGTAGCCCGGAACGGCGACGTAATCTCCCCCAAATTCGGGGAGAACTGGGTCTGTCTATCAGGGCATGTTACCGTCCGGAATCAGACCGGAGGAAACTGGGCAGCCTGGGGAACCTCGCGGCAGACCGTCTCCGGCCAGGAAGGCGGACACTGTATTGCGTGGGACAAATCCCAGCAGACCGTTTCCGGTCAGGAAGGCGGGTACTGGAGGGCCTACAACAACTCCCGGCAGACCGTCTACGACCAGAAAGGCGGCTGGTGGGATGCCTGGGACAACTCCCGGCAGACCGTCTCCAGGCAGAAAGGCGGCCGGTGGGCTGCCTACGATACGGCCAGACAGACCGTCTCCGGTCAGGAAGGCGGGAGCTGGGGTGCCTGGGGTAAGTCTCGGCAGACCGTATCCGGCCAGAAAGGCGGGGAATGGGTTGCCAGGGATATGTCCCGGCAGATCGTCTCCGGTCAGGAAGGCGGGGAATGGCGTGCCTGGGGTAACTCCAGGCAGGCCGTCTCCAACCAGAAAGGCGGGAAATGGCTTGCGGACACACCTTCCCAGCAGACAACCCTGAACAACGAAAAGGAGGACCCGGATGAGTAGAAGTATCGAGACCCGGCTTGACTCCGGGAAATACGTCACGTACATCCGACGTCCGGAGCACGTCTGGGAGGAGGACGGGTGTCTTGTAGCCCGGGACGGAGATGCCATCTCCCCGAAATATGGGGAGCACTGGGTCTGTCTATCCGGACACGTTACCGTCCGGAACCAAACCGGAGGAAACTTTCAGGCCCGGGGCAGCTCCCGGCAGACCGTCTACGACCAGAAAGGCGGGGAATGGCATGCTCGGGGCAATTCCCGGCAGACCGTCTCCGGCCAGAAAGGCGGGTACTGGCGTGCCTGCGAAAACTCCCGGCAGACCGTCTCCGGCCAGAAAGGCGGCTGGTGGGCTGCCTACGATATCTCCTGGCAGACCGTCTCCGGCCAGGAAGGCGGACACTGGTATGCTTACGAAAACTCCCAGCAGACCGTCTCCGGTCAGAAAGGCGGGAGCTGGGATGCCTGGGGTAAGTCTCGGCAGACCGTCTATGACCAGAAAGGCGGGAACTGGCTTGCCTACGGAAACTCCCGACAGAAAGTCCTGGACAACAAAAAGGAGTACCCGGATGAGTAGAAGTATCGAGACCCGGCTTGACTCCGGGAAATACGTCACGTACATCCGACGTCCGGAGCACGTCTGGGAAGAGAACGGGCATCTTGTAGCCCGGGACGGCGACGTCATCTCCCCGAAATACGGGGAGCAATGGGTCTGCCTATCCGGGCACGTTACCGTCCGGAATCAAACCGGAGGAAACTGGGTAGCCTGGGGAACCTCGCGGCAGACCGTCTCCGGCCAGGAAGGCGGACACTGGTATGCTTACGAAAACTCCCAGCAGACCGTCTCCGGTCAGAAAGGTGGACACTGGACTGCCTTGGAGAACTCCCGGCAGACAATATCCGGGCAGAAAGGCGGATTCCGTACTTCCTTCGAACAAGCCACGCAGAAAGTCTCGGATGTCCTTGCGTTCGGTCACCCTCGACCCGGTCATCAAATTCAGCCGCGACGATATGAACACAATCGCTTCCGGCGGAAACTGGCTGGTCGTCAAGGACCACAACGGAGTCACCTTCACCCGGCACGGAATCACCGCGGTCACGGACCCGGACGATCTGGACCGGCGGGAACAGAGCAAGACCACCAACCTGGACAGCATCAGCCGGGAGATGTACTCCGCCACGCAGGACCTCTTCGGCGGCGGCAACATCAGCCCGGAAATGCTGGGGATGCTTAATTCCCGGATTCAGGCCCGCATCGACGTCATCCGCGCCCGGGAATACCCGGCGAAGATCGGTCCGCAGATGCTGGACGCCTCGATTCTCCGACTGGAACGCGACCCCGTACTCCGGGACAGCGTCCTCGTCGAAATCAATCCGGACCTCCCGGATCCCTTGAACGAGCTTACCATCCGGTTCCGGGTGGGCGCAACCACAGAATAAAGGAGTTTGTCCATGGCAGCACAGCCCGCAAAAGATATCTTCGGAACAGAGGCCGTTCCGGGTACCGCCTGGCAGATGGAGGGCGCCGTCCTCCAGATCGAGGGTGCCGAGAATCTGGTGGTCGCATCTGCGAACCTCAGTTACGGACGTCCGATTCAGCAGGTTACGCCCATCAACCAGAACCGCAGGTTCCTCCTCACCGGGAAACCCGCAGGCTCGCTGGCGATGGGCATGCTTGTCGGGCCGTATCGCGGCCTGAAGCAGTTCCTCAAAGACTTCTCGGACCCCTGCCGGGTGAACGAGAACGTCATCACCGTACTCCCCGCAGGCCTGACCCCCTGCGAGGGCGACACGGTGATTACCCGCATGGTACTCCACGGATGCATCATCGGCAGCCTGCAGTACAGCGTGCAGGGGAACGACTCCGGCATCGCCATCGTCAACGGCAACATCACCATGCAGTTCTTCTTCCTCACGCATGACGAGAACTAGCAGATGGCATTCAGGCTTGCAGAAGCCCGGATACTGCTGGCACTCCCATACCAGGACCAGTACCTGGTCGCGGTTGAAGGGCTCGGAGGACCGGTCACCGCGGTAGACACCTCCGGGTCGTCTTCCGCATCGGGTGTCCGCGGCGGACGGGTATGGCGACCGGGGGACAGAGCCCTGGCCGCGGTCTCGTCCGTAGATTCCCAGAGAAGCCGTTCGCTCATCTATCTCCTCAGCGCGTACCCTGTTCCGTTCCCGGCAGGGGAAGACACGGAGTTTTTCCCGGTCTCCCTGCGGGACGAGTCGGACACGGGACAGTTCGGCAATCCGATGTACCGGGTGGTCCACGCGCAGTCCAGGTTCCCGATACTGTTCCAGGACAGGTCCTACGGCAGGCCTCTGGATATCAACCCCGGGGACTGGTACCAGCAGAACGTATTCAACGGAGTCGTACTTCTGTCGGACTTTCTCCGCCGTTGCGGCGTTTCCCCGCGGTCCTACGAGGACGACTACAGCGCGGACGAGCTGGTACGCAGAGTCTTCCACGACATGCAGTCCGAATCCCCTACGTCATCCGATACGCGCATTCACCGGGGAAACCACTCCCTCCGCA
>Ga0209498_1000517_pt1 | contig 23622 bp, 21 predicted proteins | sample WalLakDeSediment_FD_184131 | JGI IMG/M metagenome (GOLD analysis project Ga0209498, IMG submission 184131) | Lake sediment microbial communities from Walker lake, Nevada to study Microbial Dark Matter (Phase II) - Walker Lake 11/02/13 Deep... | ecosystem: Environmental > Aquatic > Freshwater >...
GCCGGAAGGTGCAACAGATCACGCACTGGTTGAGCGTATCTTCGAACAACTCCACAGCGCCAGCCACGCCATCGGCGTGACGGTCGTGGGCGGCCACACTGAGATCACCTACGGCCTGGAACGGCCTATCGTCGTCGGCGCGATGTTCGGTGAGGTCGCGCCGGAGCGGTTGGTGCGCTCCGATGGCGCGCGCCCCGGCGACGCGCTCATCCTCACCAAAGGCATCTGCGTCGAAGGGACGGCCATCCTGGCGCGGGAGGCGTCAGCACAACTCCAGGGCAGCGTCGATGCAACCCTATTGGAACGCGCCGCGCAATTCTTGCACGATCCGGGCATCAGCGTCGTACGCGACGCGGCAATCGTTGCGGCGGCGGGCGAAGTGCACGCGATGCACGATCCCACCGAAGGCGGCGTCGCCACCGGTATCCACGAGATGACCCAGGCGGCGGGCGTGGGTGCGGTGGTGGAGGGCACGTCGCTGCCTATCTACCCGGAGACGCGTACGCTTTGCGACGCACTGCACCTGGATCCGCTCGGCCTCATCGCCTCCGGCGCACTCCTGGCGGCCGTCGCCCCCGATAGCGCGCAGCCTATCATCCAGGCGCTGGCGGACGAGGGTATCCCGGCGACTGTGATCGGTGTACTATGCGAAACGCCAGGCGTCATAGTGCGCAGCGAAGATGGGGACGAACATCCACTGCCCACCTTCGCGCGCGACGAAGTCGCACGCTTCTTCGACACCCTGTGACTCCGTCAGATACCATGCCTCCAGAATTTCCGGCTATCCCTCCCGATCGCGCAGACGGGCGCAGCTCTTTCGTCCACCTTGCGCTGATCGTCACGGGCACGCTAGGCCTTATCGCGCCGCTCAAGCTCCTCCCGGCGTGGGCGGCGCTGGCGGCGATCGCCGGCTGGCCCTGGCAGACGTTACGCGTACCGGCGATCGGCCTCAGCGCCGCTTTCGTCATCATCGATTGGACGATGCTGGGCCTGCTGCCGGTGAAACGACGTTCGTGGGGGCCGGTCACGCCCTCACTGCTCGGCTTAACCATCGTACGCACGCTCCTCTCGTGGATCGGCGCGATGCTCGTCCCCAACAGCGCCGGCCTGGCGCTCGTGGCCTTCCTGCACGCGCTCTTGAGCAGCGCTGCGATCTACGCCACCTGGGTCGAACCCTTCCGTGTGGGCGTCACGCAACAGGCATACCACCCGCGGCAGTGGGATCATCACACCCCACCCCTGCGTGTGTTGCACATCTCCGATCTGCACTTCGAAGGACCATCGCCGCGCGAGCACAAACTGCTGGCCCAGATTGACGCACTCGCTCCCGATCTCATCCTGCTGACCGGCGATTATCTCAACCTCTCCTCCGTGTACGATCCGGCAGCCCAGGCGGGCGCGCGGGACCTTTTGGCGCACCTGCACGCACCGCTCGGTGTCTACGCCATCACCGGAAGTCCCGTAGTGGATATCAAAGGCGTCGTGCCCAAAATCTTCGCTGGGTTGGACATCCATTGGCTTAAGGATGAGGCGCACACCATCTGGCACGGCGCGTCCGCTATGCACATCCTCGGCGTCCGCACCACCTACGACGAAGCCCGCGACGCTGCTGCGTTACGCCGTCTGATGCAGGCGAAACCGGACAACGCTTTCACACTGCTGCTCTATCACACCCCTGATTTAATGCCCGAGGCCGCGCGACTCGGTGTGCAGCTCTATCTATGCGGGCATACACACGGCGGGCAGCTTCGATTGCCCATCTACGGCGCACTGGCGACCAGTTCGCGTTGGGGAAAGCGATACGAAATGGGGTTGTACCGCGAAGGCGACTGCACGCTCTACGTCAGCCGGGGATTGGGAGTGGAAGGCTTGGGCGCACCGCGCGCCCGCTTCCTCGCGAAGCCGGAGATCGTCCTGTGGGCGATCAGGGGGAAATAGGCAGGGCCTTATTGACGAAACGCCAAAACGTAGTATCCTTGAAACGAGAGCTTGCGTTGGTCAGGTAGTCGCGTGCTGTGCACAATGTGCGTCAGCGCGAGGAAAGTCCGGACTCCACAGGGCGCAGCGCCGGGTAACTCCCGGGCGGGGCAACTCGCGGACAGGGCCACAGAGACAAACCGCCGAGGGTCGCAAGACCAGGTAAGGGTGAAAAGGTGGTGTAAGAGACCACCGGCGCGCCGGGTAACCGGTGCGGCCAGGCAACCCCCGTTGGGAGCAAGGCCAAGCAGGAGGGACGGCCGCAAGGCTGGGAAGTGACCCGCTTCCTCCCCCAAGGGGGCAACCTCCGGGTAGGCTGCTAGAGGCCGGTGGCGACGCCGGTCCCAGATAGATGACTGCCGATGACAGAATCCGGCTTATAGACCGGCGCAAGCTCATAGCGACGGGAGGCCCTACTCAGGGCCTCTTTTTTGATATTTGCCAAACCGGTGTTTTGTGGTAAGATTGCCGGGTGTCTGGAGACGGACTTTCTGCTCTTGGCGCAGACCAAGAGTAATCCCATAGAAAGGAGGTCAATCCGTCTTGATGAAACAAAGAAAGCATAATTACGAATTGTTGTTTGTCATTGATCCTACGCTCAGTGAGGAGGATAAAGAAAACCTTCTCAACCGGGTGAAAGGCTACCTCGAACAAGCAGACGGCGAGGTCTTCAGCTTCAAGAGCTGGGGACTGAGACGGCTCGCTTACGCCATCAACAACCAAAAAGAGGGGCAGTACTATCTTGTCCAATGCGCTATGACGGCGGGCAAGGTTTCCGAATTCCGGCGCAGCCTCAGCCTTGCCGAAGGGATTTTACGGGAAATGGTTATCCGCATCGACGAGGAATTCCAGCCGGAGAAACCGGAGCGCCCCCCCAAACCAGAGAAAGTCCCCGTATCTGACGACGATCCCAACGACGACACGTCGGACGACGAAGACGAAGACTAAAAACGCTCGCAAAAGGCACGCTGATGGCACGCGGACTCAACAAAGTTATGATTATCGGGCGTCTGGGGCGCGACCCAGAGATGCGGTTTACCGCCACTGGGCGCCCGGTGGCGTCCTTTAGCGTTGCTACCACACGCGGGTGGACCAACAACGACGGAGAGCGGCAGGAAGAAACCGAGTGGTTTCACGTGGTAACCTGGGGCGGCTTAGCGGAGTTATGCAAAAAACGCCTCCACAAAGGCTCCCAAGTCTACGTCGAAGGGCGTTTGCAGACTCGCTGCTGGGAAGGCCCGGATGGAGAGCGCCATTACCGCACCGAACTTGTGGCCCAGGAACTCATCTTCCTGGACGGGCACGAGAGCGCATCTGACGAGGAAGTCGATCTCTTCCCCGCCGACGATATAGAGAACCAAACACTATTCTAATCAAGGAGAAAAACTGTGAGTGACTTCAGACAGCGACGTGGACGCCGGTTTGCCCCACGCCGAAAGGTTTGTTACTTTTGCAATGACAAAGCCGATGGCATCGATTACAAGGACGTCGATCTGCTACGCCGATTTGTGAGCGATCGCGGTAAGATTCGCCCGCGTCGCCAGACGGGTACGTGTGCCAAACATCAGCGGCGATTGACCGTAGCGATCAAACGCGCACGGCATATGGCCCTGCTACCCTTTGTAGCCGACATCCAGAGATGAGAATCAATCCTTAGTATACCGGGCATAGGCGTTCCTATGCCCGGCGTTTGTTGGAGAGTCTACAATGGCTAAACAAAAAGGCACATCCCCTAAGAGCCCGACGCGCCGGCAAGTTGCCCGTCGCGTCAAAGAGGAAAGGCTCAGTCGCATTTTGATATGGTCGGCGATCGGTGTTGCGGCGCTCATCGTACTGATTATTGGATACGGGCTTTTAACGGAACTCGTCATCAAAGCCCGCCAGCCGGTGGCTCGCATTGATGGCAACGCCATCACCACACAGCAATACCAACAGCGTTTGTACTACGAACGTCTGCTCATGCGACAGCAACTCAACGTCTACCAAAGCTACTTGTTCCAGCTCGATCCCACCGAAGAGACGATGCAGAGTCTTTACCAGCAGATCCAGTTCACGGTGAGTAACCTGGAGAGTCAACTCGCACCGAATATGGCCTCTTTATTCGGCAAGCAAGTCCTGGACACGATGTTGGAAGAGGAACTGGTGCGGCAGGAGGCGGCAGCCCGCAACCTGGTTGTAAGCAAGGATGAAGTGACGCTGGCCATCGAGGAGATGCTCGGTTACGACCGCGCTGCCGAGACGATAACGGACACCACCACGGTCGAGAGTTTCGACACGCTGTACAAGGACTTCAACGAGAATATCCTCAAGCCCAGCCGTTTTTCTGAACGGGACTTCCGCGCGATGGTTGAAACCAGCCTGCTCCGCGAGCAGCTTCAGGCCCTCGTTGGCGCAGATATTGCGCAGACATCGGATCAAGTGGAGACGGTCTTCCTGGCTGTGGATAGCGAAGAAACAGGATTGGCGCTCCGTGAACTCATCAATCTCGGCGCAGAAGACCCCTTCGTGCTGATAGAAGAACTCAACAATGATGGCAATGATCAGACCGCCGGTTATGCCTTGCCGTGGATGCCCGTGGGGTATCTGGCAAGCCAGTTGGGGATGGACATAGAACGGGTAGCTTTCAATACACCGGTCGGCAAGGCTTCAGAGCCAACGTTGGGCAATGACGGACAGTTGTATGTGATCTACGTCAGCGGTCACGAAGAGCGCCCGTTGGATGAGGCTATGTTGCGTCAGATGCGTCAAGAAACATACGCTACCTGGCTAGAAACACAAAAAGCGCGATGGGAATATCTCAACTGGCAGGCGGCAGTGCTAACCGCGCCATAGAATTCCATAACACAAGTCACCTTATGCTGAAAGCCCCCTTTGATGTAAAGGGGGCTTTTTTACAACGACAGACGCGCTACTACACCATACGGTGGGCATCGAGCACATTGCGAACTTGCGCAATCTTCCCTAAAACCCGCGTCAAGGACGAGAGATCGGGCACTTCGAGGGTCATATATACGGGCAAAATGTTATAACGACTGCGCTTGCCGGTGCTAACCGCGGCCATGTTGATCTCATTATTAGCGATCACTTCGGTGATATCGCGTAGCAACCCAGAGCGATCATAAGCTGTCACGACTACCTGAATGGGGAACGTATGTTTGTCTGACCCCCAATCCACCTCGATAAGGCGCTCCAGATCTGGTAAGTCCATACGTGCAATGTTGGGGCAATCCTGCCGGTGTACCGTCACACCACGGCCACGGGTGATATAGCCGATGACATCATCCCCAGGAATAGGATTACAGCATTTCGCCAGATGCGTTAGCACCCCGCCGGTACCGCGAATGTTGATCGCGCCGGTCACGACATCCGGCAGTACCGCCGGTGTAGCAGCATACAGATCGATTTCATCCTCACCGTCATCCCCATCATCCGGCTTGGCATCGAACTGGCTGATATAGCCCTCCAAACGGCTGGAGATTGCGCCGCTGCCGATATCGCCAATCCCAACCGCCGCCAGGAAGTCTTCAGTGTTGGGATAGCGCTTGCGGAATAGCTCAGCGACCTCATCCATCGACAGGACCAACTCCAGGCGCTTCAGAAGTTTGTCAACAACCAGACGCCCTTGTGCGATGTTCTGCTCTTTGCCCTGCCGGCGGAACCACTGTTTGATCTTCTGCCGGGCGCGAGTTGTCTTGGTGTAGCCCAACTCATCGCTCAACCAATCCCGGCTGGGGCCGCCTTTGCGACCACGGATGATCTCCACCTGTTCCCCAGTATTAAGCTGGTAATGCAACGGCGTCCAACGGCCATCGACTTTGGCGCCGCGACACGTATGACCGATTTCGGTATGCACGGCGTAGGCAAAGTCCAGTGGCGTTGCCCCGCGGGGCAGATCGATGAGGCGACCACGCGGGGTAAAAACGTAGACGCGGTCTTGAAAAACATCCGCACGCACCGAAGCCACAAAGGCGCGCACATCTTCCACTTCGTCGGTATAGTCTTCGACGCTCTGGCGCACAACAGAAATCTGCTCCAACGCTTCGGCGCTAAACAGCGCTTTATTTTCTTTATAACGCCAGTGTGCCGCCACGCCTAATTCCGCAACTTCGTCCATATGGTATGTACGAATCTGGATCTCCAACGGCACACCGTTTTCTCCGATGACCGCGGTATGCAGACTCTGGTAACCATTGGGTTTGGGATGCGCGATATAGTCATCAAACTCCCCCGGTACCGGCGTCCATAACTGATGCACAATCCCCAAGACTTGATAACAATGGGTGTTGTTCTCAACGAGCACGCGCATGCCTTCGGCATCGTAGACGCGCGCAAAAGGCAGGTTCTTTCGCCGCATTTTATTGTAAATGCTGTAGATATGTTTGGGCCGCCCCTTAATCTTGGCAGGGATTTCCTCTTGGGCCAGCGCTGCTTGCAGGATGGCGATGTGCTTGGCAACCCGCGCAGCGCGCTCTTCTTGGAGCGCGGTCAACAACCGTTCCAGCTCCTCAAACATCGGGGGGTTGAGATAACGAAAGGCGAGGTCTTCCAGTTCAGCCTTCCAGACCCAGATACCGAGCCGGTTGGCGACCGGCGCAAAAATTTCCAGCGTTTCGCGCGCCATACGTTGTTGTTTCTCCGGGGCCAAGGGCTTTAACGTTCGCATATTATGTAAACGGTCGGCCAGCTTGATAAAGATGACACGCACATCATCCTGAACCATTGCCAAGAGGAGTTTGCGCAAGCTCTCCAATTCTTGCAAGTCGCGGAAGCGCATACTGTCTTCCTTGACGCGCTCTTCGACTTTATCCAGCTTGGTCACGCCCTCGACCAGCATAAGGACTTCTTGGCCAAACTGCGCCTCCAACTCTGGGCGGGGCACCCCACAGTCTTCGAGCACATCATGCAACAATCCAGCGGCAATGACCGCTGGATCGAAGTGCATTTTGGCCAGGATGTAGGCTACGTTGAGAGGATGGACGATGTAAGGTCCGCCGGATTTACGTTCTTGTCCGTCGTGCGCGGCGGCGGCGAAGTCGTAGGCGCGGCGGATGAGGGCGCGGGAGAAAGATGATGCGCTGTCCTCGGGAATCTGCGCGAGAATAGTAGAAAGGGTAGGAGCAGAGTATTGCGTCATTGAGACCATCCCCTAATTTCACCATATCACTCCAGCCCTAAACTAGTGAATCCACTGCGCACCTACATCGTTCGCTGGATGATTGGTCAAGTTTACAGTTCCAGTGCCATCACGGTTGACGGCATAGATATCCATACTTCCACCAGCCGCAGAGACGTAAAGTATCTGAGTTCCATCCGGCGACCAACTAAATACAACCTCCGATACTGAAGGGGTATTTGTCAGGTTCACCAGGTCTGTGCCATCGGCTTTCATCACATAAATGTCATCGTCTCCGGTACGATCTGAACGAAACGCAATATAAGCGCCATCTGGAGACCATTGCGGCCCAATATCTCGCGCAGGATGATTGGTCAGGTTGACCGGGTTTTTACCATCCGCATCCATAACATAAATTTCCCAGTTGAAATCGCGTTGTGAAGTGAAAAGAATGTTTCTGCCATCTGGCGACCAACTGGGTTCTCCATGCGGTTGCCCAGTTTGCGTAAGATTGATAGGGTTCTGACCATCAGCATCCACACGCCACACATCCGGGACGCCGCTATGGTTGGACACAAACAATAACTTCTTACCATCCGGCGACCATATCGGAGATGTGTCGCGGGCAAATGAACTAAACAGGGTTACAGTCTCCCCACCAGAGGCAGGGACAATACATATATCTAGATCCCGCCCAATGCAAACAAAGGCAAAGGCATCCGCTTCTTTCGAATAGACAACCGAATCTTTATTGTCAAGAGACATAGTTAACTGACGCAGAATATTACCAAAACCATCAATGAGATAAAGGTCCTCCCCACCATTAACTCTAAGCACAGCAACAAACGCGCGCAAGGGAGAAACCCACTTGAGCTCGACAATTTGCATATCTCCAGGAAAAGGCATTGCCTGCACATCTCCCCCATCAAGCGACATTGAGTGCCAGCGCAGGTCGCCATTCTCACGATCTGAGATAAATAGAAGCCGTCCAGCGCCAAAATCCCAGACCGCGGGCGTGGAAAGAGGAGAAACGGCCAGCGATGCTGGCGCACTTATAGGAGAATGTACCTCTGTTTCAGGCATCGGTGTTTTAGCACAGGATACAAGTGTAAGCAAGATAAACCCTACAAGCCATAGAAGGAATATTGATCGAATTCTCATTTATTCAGCTCCCGGTCCTTACATATAACAATCCAAGGTCGTCGAACTTTGTTCGACGACCTTGGTGAAGAAAGTACAGCCCTAAGTGATTACTGGAGGTTGAAAGCGTTAAAAGTGTACATCGAATCCATGCCCGCGACACTCTTTTCAGAGTTCACAAACGCGACGATGTCAGAACCACTAACCACCTCAATCACGGCAGAACCGATGAAACGACGATTGGTGCCATCAAACCAGGCTACATCGTCAAGGATGTCAGACTGAGCTGCCGTAGCGAGTGGGCCCTCATAGCGGTTGAGGAACCCACCAACGGTAGTATGTGTGTAATCCTGAGTTTGATTCTTGACAGAGCTAAAGGTACCGTCTGATGTGTAGGTGATCTTAACGGTTGCTTCGCCGCCATCCACCGTCACAATAGTCAATGAGGTGTAGTAACCATAGAAGCCAGACTGGATGAGGGGCACGCTGATCTTACCCGTTCCCTCAGACGTGAACATACCATTGTATGTACCAGCCTGCGCCCCAGCTGCAGGGAGAGCTTCCTGGTTTACGATAGCAACTATGGGCACATCAGATTCCAGTACAACCGAACCAAAGAAGCGATAACCTGCTTCATTCGGGAACGTCCCGAAAAGGTCAGAGTCGGCCGCTGTATTCCCGGTTGGGCCATCGTAGCGTACCACAGAAGCGCCCGCGGCAACGGTGTGCGTTACAACGACACTTGTACTCGCAGGATTGGAGAAGGTTGCATCGGAGCTGTAGGTGATTTTAACCTCAGCATCGGTGGCACCGGGATTCGCAATGGTCAAGCTAGCATAGTACCCAAAGTAGTTGCGCATATACGCGGGCAACACGACTGTAGTACCGCTAGAGCTAAACCCGTTGTACGTGAACAACTTACCCTGCACGTGCTGATTGACTACCGCCACAACCGGCTCGTTCGAGGTGATCTTTGCCGCGCCGAGGAAACGCCCGGTGTAGGCTTCACAACCGGCCACTGCTGGCGCGCCCAACTGGACGAGCGTAAGCTGGGTAAGCATCGTGCCTGCATACTGAGGAATCGGAACACTCGACGGGTTATAGACAGCACCAGCAGTACAACCATCAGCGCGTACGGTGGGGATGTACTCAATATTGACCGTGGCAGTACCGCCACCCACGTTCTGAATCATCACCTCGGTGTAGTACCCGTACCAGTTATACATGACGACGGGCAACAACACAGACGTCGCGCCTTCGCTCGCACCACTGTATGAGCTAAAGGGCGGCTGTGAATCGCCGTTCCCGGAGTCTGTCTGCTGGTTCGCTACTGCCGCAATAGGCTGGTCGGCGCTAACTACGGCAGACCACATACCGGTTCCCAAGGTAGCTTCAGTGGCCTGAAGCACTGTGATTGAACCCCCAACAGGAACATTGGGGAAATCACGGCTCATACCGGGGGTGGTTACACCATCTGCGTTGTAGTAATCTACGCGAACATTCGCCGCACCATCGCCCAAGTTGGCGATTTGATAGCTGGTGTTCCACGGCAGGCCATAGGACACGCCCTGGGCACCAACTGTCGTTACCAAACCAACGAGCAACAAAACAGTTAAAAACATACTAAACTTCTTCATTACTATCCTCCTAATCAAGATTATTTTTTTAGAGAAATCAGGGCAATTGACATCAAGCATCTTCACACCAAGCAACCACCCCCTTTCTCAAACGTCTATATTGCACTATAGCGCAAAATCCGCTTTTCACAATACCTCTTTACGGTTAGTTCGGTAGTCTATACCCACAAAAACCTTCAACGACGCTTAAAAGCTAATAACCCTTTCGGGTTATTAGTAGTCAAGCTCACTTTTCGGTGCTCTGACTTGCATAGCAAGCAACGCCCAACCCATTTCATTAATCGTTTGAACCAAACGATAGGCAAGATTAATCATCAACGCAGAAGAGAAAGGCATCCAGGGCAGCAATAACACACTTGCGGTCAATTCTTTGAGACCCAATCCGCCCGGCAATAACGTACTCAACAAGGCTACCAGCATTGTCAAAGTCGAAATTCCAATAGCATCTATCAAGCCTAAGTTAACATGGCCCGCAAACGCTCGGGCCGCATAATAAAGCGCAAAGCCAGCGAAGATCCACGGCAAGACATACCATCCCCACCACACCAAAATATCGCGGCGTTTGGGGTTGTAGTCTAAGGCCTGCTTGCCTAAGCGACGTAATCCCCAATTGGTGACGTCAACAAAGACCTGTGGGCGGGCGAGAAGTCCAATGAGGCCGACAATTCCAATTATAGTAAGCGGAAGCCCGCCAACATTCGGGATATTGGTATAGAAGGGCCACAGCGCCAAAAAGGTACAAACACCAGCGATACCAATAATGAGGGTTTCCAAAACAACACAATTAACCACGGCAGATGCAACGACGCCGACCTGGCGATACATCACCAGGCGCCCACCAATGTACCACAAAGAGGTAGGAACGCGCTTGGCTAAAGTCGAAACATAATAGAAACGGAAGTTCATCCGGATATTAGCAAAGTTACCCAACCGGGCCATCATCAGATGCCAAACCCAAAAAGTAACACCTAGTGCAAGTGAATGGAAAAATATGGTTAAACCCAAGTATCCAAAATGCAAACGCCAGGGAAAAGAGATTAATGTGTCCCAGTCTCGCAGAACAACAATCCCCACCATAACGAAAACCAGCAAGAAAATGCCCGTGATGAGCCATTTCATAAAGTTAGAGGATTGCAAATATCGTATCATTTTGTCAACACAAAGACCATTTTTGTCGTCACCACCTCGCGCAGAAATGGTAAACGCGCCAAATAATTCAGCAAAGCCAGGATGGATTTGGCTAACCATCCCCGTTGGGAAAGATAACGCCACCCAAAGGGCAACATTCGCTGCATGACGACGCGTAGCTCCAAGTCACGGATCAAGGTCAAGAATTGCTTAACCGTGACCCGATTGAGATCGGGAAGTTGTTGCACGCTGTCCCAATCTACCTGAGCCGGCGGAATGTAATCGGCATTACGTGCGAGGCGCATTTCGGCCCGCTGGGCAGCCTCAATCAAGGTGCGGTCGGAAAAGAAGAGATGGGGCCAGGGGAAATTGATCCAACCATCTAAATGCGCCCCCCAAGGACTGTAAAAGGGCGGGAAATACAGAAAGATAAGTCCGTCAGGCTTCAGGATCCGCTTACAGGCTTGTAAAGTTGCGCGGACATTTTCGATGTGCTCAAAGGCATTGACCGATAAGATAACGTCAAAGCTGTTGTCGGAAAAGGGCATAAACGCAGCATCGGCGGTGAGCGGATACAGTGCTCCGTGTTGTGTCAACCGTATAGCAACCTGGTTGCTGTATGTGCGCCTATCGAGGGAAATCGCTTGTCGAGCCCCATAATCAACACAATAAGCGGCCTTTCCGCCCAAACCACCACCGACATCCAGAACTCGCTTTCCCTCGATCTGCCAATGGGCGCCGAAGACAGGTATCACCAGAGCAGCTTCCTCATGATCACGTTTTTGATAGTCATCATCGCTCAACTTTGCCGTGGCTAACTCTTGATGCATCGGTTGAGGCGGTATAATCTTGTTTATGTGCTCAACTAACCACAATCCCAAACGTGACATATCGGTCTCATTATAACTATGCCTGTGCGACGCAGATTATCGAGTTACCACGCGCAATCTCAGCATTAATATCCAGATACGCCAGGAACCAAGCCAGCGGGTAAGTCAACAAAGCGAAGAAAGCTCTAAATGGTGCGTAATTCCAAAATAAGTTATTCAACTCAAAGGCTAATTCACCTTGCCAACCAAAGCCATAACGCATCCGCAGGATTTGAAATCCGGCGCGTTCCAGTTTCTCCGTGAGTTCTTCAGGCAAATATTCATCGCGCACGTGATCATCAATCAAATGCTGCTTAAATGCAGGGAAAATTCGGCGTTGTTGTTGATGGCGTAATGGTAAATGTAATACCAGCACGCCGCCAGGTTTCAGGGCAGCCCGGAAAGCCAGCAAGATCGCAACATCATCTACGATGTGTTCCAGGACATCAACGCTGATCAGCATATCATATTGCGCTTCACCCATATCAGCTATAGCGAGATCTGCGCAGGAAAAAGCCAGGATTCGTTCTAAACCGGCTATGTGTGCAATTTTACAATTAGCCTGCACGATGTCAGGATCAATCTCGATCCCGTGCAAGTGGAGGTGTGGATATGTTTGCGCCAATGCAAACAAGACTAGAGCGCGACCACAACCTGCATCCATAATTTGCGCATCGGGCGGCACAGTAAGCTGTTGGATTTCCCATAAAACATGACCGGCACGGATGCGCGAATGAATCCCGAACGGCCCAAATAACGATACAAACGCCCGCATCAAGGGGTTGCGTTGTACATACCGCTGTTCGCGTCCCAGATTACGAAACATACCGAGGTTCAACTTCATTTCTCCTCGGGTTCACAAATGAAGATAAAGGTATAGGTCAGGTTAAGCGGAATCCAACGCCCAAACAGGCGAAAGAAGATGTTGTACAAATACCAGAAAACTTTATACCGTTCCTTGTACACACGGGACATTCCGGTGTCATACTTGTGTACCGAACACACCCGCAATCCATTGGCGGTAAGCAATTGTTCCCATTCGACGCGCGTCGCAAAGCGTTCAAATTCCTGCAAGTCAGGCAGAAGTTCGCCATATTTATACACGTTATAGATAGCCCGAACATGATGTGAGTTTGGCAGCAAGAGCGCCGCTTTTCCTTCCGGTTTCAAAACGCGTGTCATTTCTTGCACAGCCGCCGCCGGGTCGATAAAGTGTTCCAGACTGCCCAGGTTAACCACGTAGTCAAATGTATGAGGAGACCATGGCAAGCGCTGTGCATCGCCCAAAAGAAACATGCCTACCTGAGGATACTCTTTGGCCGCTTTTTGAAGAGCAACGTGGGAAATATCAATCCCCACAGCTTCTACACTTCTATCAGCGGCCATTGCTGCCAGATAGCCTAATCCACAAGCGACATCCAACAGACGAACGCCAGGCTGCACCTGTAACAGGTTCAGTATATACGCAGCTTGCCCGGTGTTTTTGTGTTCCCCCATCCAACCCTGATAAAGCTGATCGTAAGAGTGCTGCAATTGGGTGAGCGAGGTCGGTACCTTTTGTAAATCTTTCATGGATTCTTCCTGGAGGCTGTTTTGAGTAACGTCTTGAATTTAACCCAACTGATAGCAAGGCTCAACGGCACCAACGTGACATCCCGCTCCACAAAAATATCCTTGCATGGATCCCATATCAGACGCCGCAGTGTGCCGGCCAACAAGGTCCAAGGATGGGTATGATTCTTCTGTTTGGCAAGATATGCGCCACGGTACCAAGCGGCCATGGTGCGTTTGAGGCTTTGCATATCATCTGTACGTTGATGAAAGACACGTGCTTCCGGCGCATACAACAGCCGGTAGCCAGCCGCATTCAAACGATAGCCGATATCCATGTCTTCCGCATTGGTGCGAAACGTCACATCGAATCCACCTATTTCACGCAAGGCCGAAACGCGAAAGGACATGCATAATCCGTATAAGAAAGGAACGTAGCGCGAACGCCGGCCATGACCCTGGCTGGCATGAGCACGACGCCAACGATCAGCCCGCGAACGAATATTGGACTCAATCCCCTGCCCTCCCACACCGGCCAGATAAGGATCGTCGGTATAATAGGCGCTCAACACCTCGAGAAAATCACGCGCCGGAAAAGCATCCACATCCACAAACACCAAAATATCGCCAACCGCGGCCTTTATAGCTGTGTTACGCGCGGCGGCAAGACCCTGGTTTTGCTTATGCGTGAGCAATGTGACCGGATAACGTTCAATAATCGCCTGGCTTTCATCAGTTGAACCGTCATTGATAACCAAAATTTGGTCAGGCGGAGAAGATTGCGTCAAAATTGACTCTATGCTCTGCCCAATGTAAGTTGCGCCATTATAACATGGAATTGCAACCGAAATCCGCATCTTTTTTACGATTTCTCCATTCACTGGCGGGATTATACTTCTGGTCTTGAGAGAGTCAACCTCAAACGAAACAGGTCTCTATCCCCCAAAAAATCACGACCGGGCAACTTGAGATTGCCCGGTCGTAGCAGCTATGGTAACATCCTGAAAATCAGGGTTGCATATTGAAGGCGTTGAAGGTATACATTGAATCTACACCCAGAATGTCTTTCTCCTCATTGACGAAAGCCACAATGGGGACCGTCGAAGTAATGATCGCGGAACCAATAAAGCGTATGTTCCCCGAGCTATCGGCCCAGGTTGCAGGATCGGTAACAATATCACCAATCTGGATGCCACCTTTGGTTCCCTCATAGATATTTAACGGCGCAGCGCCGATAATCGTATGATGATAGGTTTTCGACACATTGAGTACACTGCTGTAATACCCATCAGACGTGTAAGAGATATATACATCGCCTGTTGCACCTGTTGCACTTTGAATGGTCAACGAAGTATAATAAGCAAAGAAGTTGGCTTGAATAAGTGGGGCGCTGACTTTGGTCGTTGCTTTGTTGACATCCAGTGCACTATAAGTACCCGCTTGCGCGTCGCCGGCTTTGATCGCCTCTTGATTGATGATGGCGACAACCGGCTGGTCAGATTCTATTACCACAGTGCCGAAGAACTGCGTGAAAGCCACCTCATCATCCAAATCGCTTTGATCGTCACTGGCGGGTGGGCCATCATAGCGATTGATAGACTCTCCTGGCGGGATTACAAAATGCGCCGATACCGATTTCCCTTGATTGGCGACAGGTTTAGAATAAGTATTATCAGCGTTATAAGTTACGGTGACGTTAGCAGAAGCTTCTAGGGAAGTGTTGGCAATCGTCAAACTGGCGTAATAGCCATAATGTCCCCGCATATAAATGGGGGCCACAATCTTGCGCGCGCCGCTACTAAACCCATTGTAGGTGAACAGTTTGACATCCGAAACTTGATGTTGGTTGACCACCACCACAATCGGCTTATCGGACTCAATCACCGCCGCGCCCAGGAACCGGCCTTTCCAACGCCCATCAATCATGATGCTGCCGCTCAAAATCTGGCCGGCGCCCAATTCCGTCATGTTTTTCTGACTTTTATGCAAAGCAGCATAAGGCGGAATGGTGTTACTATTGTCCGTGACCCCCTCCGCTCCGGCAATCTGCCCTTCGATGGTGGTAGGATAGTAGGTTATATTGACGTTCGCGGCAGTCTCGAAATCTACGTTCTGGATGAAAATTTCGGTGTAATACCCAAACCAGTTATACATAACCACGGGCAAAATCACCGTTCGAGAGCCGGAAGTTTCGCCAGCATAGGAACTAAATGGGGCGATAGGAGTTAAGGCTTCAGGAGCCGAAGGCAGCAATTGTTGATTGGCTATGCCGGCAATGTTTTGATCGGCATAAATCACTGCCGAAAATCGTCCGGTATCTAAATTTGGATCGTCGGTTTTCTGAATGACCGTGACGGATCCGCCTACCGGCACTGCTGGATATACTAATGATGCTGAGCCTTGTAGAATTCCCTCAGAATCATAGTAATCTACGTGAATATCTGTTGGCGCCTCGCCGACATTCTGAATCTGATAACTAGTGTACCAGGGATTCAAGTATTGCGCCTGGGCTTGAACAGTTGCCAACAGAACAATTACTAATGCGCCTATTCTGATGACATATTTGAGACTCCTGCACTTGGACATTGCACCCTCCTAATCTAAAAAACTAATACAACAAGGTCAAGTTCTAGAAGTTCAGCGGATATAAGACCAGTATACAGCCACTTTCTTAAGTTTGAAAGAGTATAACCAATTTTTACGTTGTTCTCCGTACAGTTTGCCAGGCGCCCATTAACCAGGCAATTTTGCTTAAGAGGATACCCGGCGCCGTATGCATGTAGGGCCAAACTGCCAGGTTCCTCGCAAAAATCCGCGCTGTTCCTCCGAGAGCCAGCACAGGCAACGCTAATGCAAGCGCCCACGGCGATCTAAAGACAAAAGGCGCATCGAGAAAATCAGCAAAAGCCGCATTGACTTTGACAGAGTAGCGCCCATACGTGTACGCATGACGCCAAATATCGGCCAGGCTCACGCGTGAAGGGTGGTGATGGATTACCGATTGTGGCATAAAGCGCAATTCGAATCCGGCCTGGCGTATGCGTGTTGTCCATTCGGCATCTTCGCCGGCGGCTTTGGGGTAATCTTCATTCAAGCCGCCAACGGCCTCGATGACTTTGCGCCGCACGCATAGGTTGAGCGTTGGCAATAGACCGCGCGTACCAGGGGAGGTCGTGGTCAAATATTCGTGGAACCAACTTAAGTTGTCACACAATGTCCAATAGTTATCAGAGACAAACGTGACTCCACCCCCAACCACATTGATGGCATCATCTGTGAACGCTGCGGCGAACTGCGCCAACCAATCCGGTTCAGCAATGCAATCTGCGTCAGTAAAGCAGATAAGGTCTCCGGCAGCCTGGCGGATGCCAATGTTGCGCGCTACAGACGGACTTGCCGGTGTGCCGGTGGAAATCAAACGCACCAAAGCATCTTCTTGCACCAACCCCGGACCATCCAATCCCACTACCAACACCTCAACTTGAGATAGATCAAATACCTGTTGCCGAAAAGATGTCAAAGTCTGATCTATCATAGGCGAATTGAGGTTAGGAATGACAATCGAGATGCGTGGCATTGTTGTAAACTCCTCCGTGTTACGCAGACGTCATTTCCATTAAGTGTTGTCGGAAGCAACGCCCAAGCATCTCAATAGAAAATTGTGCCACAAATAGCTTGTATCCTTCTGCGGCCAATTGCTGCCGCAAAGCCGGCGCTGCTCGCAAATGCAGAATAGCCTCGGCCAAAGACTGAGGGTCATCCATTTTGCAGAAATACACGTGCTCACTATGCGTCAAGTAGCGGCGGACGGTCAGCCCACCGCCGGTCAACAAAGGTTTTGCCATCGCCAACGCTTCGTAGATTTTGTTCTGGATGGTAATTTGCGCCTGAGGTGTTACGCCAAAGGTTCCTAAGCAAATATCGGCGGCTGCAATGCGAGTGGGCAACTCGTGTGGCTCCATCCAGCTAACAAACTCAACGTTGTTCAAAGCATACTGCGCTACCAAACTCACTGCACGTTCTTTGAGCGGCCCACTGCCAATGAGCACAAAACGAATATCTGCGTAGTCTTGTAACTGTCGCGCCGCCTCGATGATGGTCAAAACGCCGTGCGTGTAGATAAATGTGCCATAAAACATCACGGTGAAATATGCAGGATCGGAATCGACAGCGATAGGATGATACACCCGCTCATCCGCTCCGGTAAGCACCAGCCTGAAGCGGTCTGTGGAGAAACCGTAAGTATCTTGGAACCACGTAATGTAATCATCAGACATCACAATGATCCGGTCAAGTAAGCGCAGGGCCAGCTTCTCAATCCGATAAATGAGTTGTCCCGTCAAACGGTGATTTTTGACCAGTTCGCGTTCTACCGCGACGAGATAGATGGACATGAACGCATCACCAACCAATGGGCGGCGTTTCAGCCAGGTCAGTACCCGTGCCAGGAAAACGTCCATTTGACAAGGGTATCCCAACACCATCACATCATAGTCGGGAATATGGAAATACTTCCACAGGAGATGTGCGTAAGTGCGCAGAACTCGCCACCAGAATTGAGGATGTGCCCACCCGCCACTGGCCGCCTGTACACGGTCTTCGATCCCGTGCCACAGCGTCTCGTGACACTCGATAACTTCTACGCCGTTGCGGCGTAGTCCTTCAATCATGATTTTATTGCGAGTATATTCGGCTCGATAAGTACCAAAATAACAAACTCGCATCAGAGTATCCCGTTTCCTAGCTATGCATCAAGGACTCAACAAAAGTCCGATGTTGCGCAGCCCATTCACAAACCCATAACGCCAACGCCTCGCCGGTATGCGAAGGATGCCAATCCCATAATTGAGTTACACGGGTGTTATCGGTGACGTAGTAAGGGATATCGAAGGGGCGCGTCTCGTCTGAACTGGCTACCGGTAACGTCGAGCCGAAGTACTCCCGGCAGATCTGAGTTAGTTCACACAACGAGAGTGCGCTGGCCGGCCCGCCACCAACATTGACCACCCGCGAAATCGCGCGGGACGGCGCTTGTATTTGCCGCCATGTCAACGCGGCTACATCCTCGGCGCTTACAAAATCACGCACTTGCTTACCGCTTCCGCCAAAGCCGATATAACGCAAGGGACGTTCTAACAGGAAGGCATATACCCAGAAAGACAAAATACCCTGATCTACTCGGCCAAATTGCCCTGGCCCGCCGATAACCCCGCAGCGGTTGATCCACACAGGAAAATCAAAAGCCAATGCATATTCTTGCGCTAATAGTTCAGAGGCCAATTTTGTCGCCCCATACAACGAAACCGGCGCCGCAGTAGGGAACTCCTCACCGATACCCTGCGCCGAAAAGCCAACCGGATATGACGCCGATAGCACCGGCGTAAAACGTGTCGCCGTTTCATGTAAGGGCAAATTGCATAAAGCAGGGATCGAATATACCCGGCTGGTACTCAAGAGGACCAGACCGGCCCGATGTTCCCGGCAATACTCCAGGATATTGAGCGTTCCTTCCAGGTTATGCTGCATCAACTGGCGTGATGAAGCACCATTACTTCCCCCCACCCCGGCCAAAACGGTAGGATTGGCGGCGCAGTCAATGACCCAATCCACAGCCGGTAATGCGACCATATCAGAGGCCAGACGAATATCGCCACGCATCAAATGGACACCCAGACGTGATAACGACGCAATAGAGGTTTCCGCTCCATAGCGTGACAAATTATCAATCCCGTAGATCTCAACGCCCGGCGACGCCTCGGTAAAATACATCGCCATGCGCGAACCAACATAACCACATATACCGGTAATGAGCAGCCTCACACATCCTCCCGCCGGCGCCAGGCAGCGACAATCTCCTCGAAAATCTGTTCGAGTGAAATTGAGATGTCCCACTCCGGATAGTGCGTGCGCATTTTGTTGAGATTAGAGATGTAACAAATATGATCGCCAATCCGATTTTGCTCGACGTAATCATACTGCATAGGCCTGCCGGTGATCTGCGCGACCATTTCGAAGGCCTCTAAAATGGAGCAGGAATTCGCTCGTCCGCCTCCGATATTGTAAACTTCAGCGCTGCGCGGGTTCTCGGCAAATGCAGCAATGAAGCGAGCAACATCCAATGCATGGATATTGTCGCGCACTTGTTTGCCTTTGTAACCATAGATATGGTATACGCCACCCTCTACATTAACCTTAACCAGATAACTTAAAAAGCCATGTAATTCCACTCCAGCGTGGTTTGGTCCAGTTAAACATCCGCCACGCAAACAACACGTCTTCATGCCAAAGTAACGGCCATATTCCTGCACCATCAGATCTGCAGCAGCTTTCGAAGCGCCAAAGATAGAGTGTTTTGATTGATCAATAGAAAAATCTTCAGCAATACCATCGACAAAAGCTGGATCATCGTACTCCCAGCGCATAGGCAACTCCTTAAGGGTTATACGATTAGGCGCATCGCCATACACCTTATTCGTTGACATATACACAAAAGGAGCATCGGGCGTATTGCGGCGCGCCGCTTCCAACAAATTCAAAGTACCGACCGCATTTACATCGAAGTCATCGAAAGGACGCCGAGCCGCGAGATCATGGCTAGGTTGCGCGGCGCAATGCACAATCAATTCAAGATGAAAGTCCGCAAACCAACGTAAAATCGCAACGCGATCACGAATGTCAATGTCGTAGTGCTGGAAATTGGGATACGACTGCAACAACCGCGCCTGATTCCAGCGCGTGTCGCCCTGTGGACCGAAGAAATCAGCGCGCATATTGTTATCGATCCCATGCACAACATGCCCCGCCTGTGCAAAATAACTGACAACCTCACTGCCAATCAAACCACTAGACCCTGTAACTAACACTTGCATCGTGTTCAAACCTCCAATTAATTATATGACGTACTCCCGAAGCGGTTTTTGTGCCAAATAACACACGTGCCAGGTGGCGAGGTCTTTCAATATAGCCGGCCATCTCGCCGTATTCACCCGGCTCAAACGGGTGTAGATATCCAACACTTCAAAGTCAGCCTGTAGAATCAAACGCTTCACATCATCAATTTTAAGTGGATAGAGACCCCACGTATCGTAACACGTTGCATAACTCCGGAACTTGGTCCCGTGAAGCCAATTGACAACGGCAATAGCCCTGCGCTCCCCTAAGAAATGAAAAGGCTTGAAGTTATGCCCCCCCACCATAGCCAAAGAGTAGAAAGGCGGAAATGACAGATACAGCATACCGCCGGGCTTCAATACACGCCAGACTTCCGCAAGCAGTGTATCAGGTTCGGCGAGATGCTCAACTAAACTACTGGCATACACCAAATCAAAACGACGCGATGCAAAAGGCAACGGACGTGAAACATCGGCTATACAAAAGGGGATTTGCGTCTTGGGGAAAAAAGTGTCCGCCTGAAAATCACAAGCAACAAACCGGCTTGCCTCTTGGTTTAATACATAGGAATATCCCCCGCGACCAGCGCCCAATTCCAAGACAGAGCTTTCAGCGAACCGAACGCCTCTGCTCTCCAATTCACGCATAGAAGCATACGCGATATAGCGTTGCAATTCTCGATAATGTTCTGGCGACCGCCAACGACGCATGCCCAACTTGATAAACCCAAACATTTTTAGTCCTGTGGCTGAATCGCAAAAATGAAGACGCCGCCTTGCTCATAAACAAGCGTCACCCCGGCCAGGGCCTTCAACTGCGTTACATTCAATCCCGGTTCGGAAAAATGACCTTTCTGCCCTACATAGATATGGTCCACACCCGATGCGCGCAAAGCGACAATGCCTGCCGGATCTTGTTCCAGGCCTTTTACCGCCCGTGACATCTCTGCGACTTCAAGAAAGTGTGTTGGATTAAGATAACTTAACATCACTCCCGCCGTCGTCAAACGATTGGTGAAATATGGAATCCAATATCCCGCATCTGTACCATGAGGCATTTCAGACAACCACATTTCTGTATTCACGGCAAAAAGCGCGTCAGGCGGCATATGTTGGTTGATCCAGTGCATCGCAGCAACATCATCCTGGGTCACGAAATAACGGAATAACTCAAGTTCGGAGACCCGCACGTGACTACTCATAAAGCACAATAGACTGAACGCAACCAGCAAAAAGGGCTTTAACGCAGTCATAAGCGTCATCCAACGAATGTTAACATAACGCCAAAGCGCATCACTGGCTGCCCCTACCACCAATCCGAACGGCAAATAGAGCATAATCGCTACTGCGCCGAAATTTGTCACTTTGAGAAATGGGATATCGAGCACATACGCATACCCAAGAAGAAAAAGACACAACGTCCACAGCAAAACCAAGCCTATAAACTTTTTATGGCGAACAAACATACCCCATACGAAACTCATCGCCACAACAACCAATAACCAGGGACGGGCCATAAGATACGGCCATGATTCCAGCGGGAAATCGTAAAATCGCTGCAAGGCCGTGCGATACTCGGGCTGAATATCCTTTTGATTGGATGCGGCTTGTAGATACGTTTGCCCGGCCGACCAAACTGCCGGTGTAATGACCAGAAGCGTTACACTCCCGATAAGGACGATGGCTAACACAACACGCCACAAACACTGCGCTTTATGTGCTCGCCATACTTCCCATAAAAGAAGCGGTCCCAACAGCAAGGCATAGAATATTGCCACCCGAAAGTGCAATAAAAACATGCCGCCCGTTAATAGAGCAGCAAATCCTATCAACCAATGCGCTTGCTTTCGAGTATTCTGAAACGCCCGTATAGCTTCCCAAGTGACTAACCAAGCCGGCAATAAGAGCGCCTGTCCGGCGACTTGTGTAAAACGTCCCCAGTTGACGTAGAAAGCCGGATGATGGGCCAAAAGCCCAACCAGTGCCGCGCCCACGATTGCCCCTACACGTCCGACCTTGCGATCCAAAACAAAATACGTTCCGATCCCGCACAGCCCATTCAGTACCTGTGCAGCCCACAACAAAGCCGTATGCGCCGGGACGTGAGCTAACCATTGCACTACGCCAGATAAGGCATACAAACCCAAATGATATTGTTGCAATGGAACGGGAAAGTAAGGCGCTAACGTCAACGGCAAACGGCCCTGCACAGCCGTCAATTGCGTTAATAACGTGTGATGTAGTGAATCCGACCAAGCCGGAAAGGGTTGAGCGCGAATCACCCAAAAACGTATGAAGAGGGTCATCCCAGAAACGCCAAGTGCGGTCCATTCAAGATAATCGAAACGCACAATTTGACGCCAGTCATGTCGCATCCGCCAGACAAACAGAATAGCGCACAAACACAAGAAAACGCCTAACTTGTAAGGCCCAAGCGCCAACTGGGGAAGAACAAAGCGCAACCCATAGAAAAAGACAGGATAAAAGGCGATACCTAGACTAATCGCCACAATCCACCGCTGCAAACCCTCCCAACGACGCCACAAACCACTGACAGCCAGCATCGCCCATCCCGGCAACAGCAACATAGCGACTAACACAGTAATTGTACGTATTTCTATCATTGTGAACCTGTGGGACGTTGAGGGGTAAGGTCACGTCGCCAAACGCTATTAAGCATAAGCTGCCCCTTTCTTCATGTAGCGGTGCGCCTACATCGCATAATTGATGAGCACATGCAAACAAAGCATATAGCTGACCAACCAACTTGCGGCCCTTAAAGCGATGATTCTTTTATTTTCTAACGATACGGTTGCCGTTAATAACATAGCAAACGGTATAAGCGAAGGAAACAGATACCGACCTTGAGGTTGAAAGTCATGAGTCCAGGAGTTATATATAGAAGCCGCTATGTTCAAAAAAATGAATAAAGGAGTGCAAATAAGCAACACTTTCATCACTAAATTCAACAACGACCATTTTGACCACGCCACAACTATAGTAATGCCCACATTTAACGCGGACACGGCAACGGCAACGGCAATGGCATAGATCCAAGTGGGCAAAACGACAGTGAAATGCCCAAAGAACCCATAGAAACTCTTCAACGAATCTCGGTACCAGTCCCTATTTATCGCAACAATTGTTATTGGTTCATGTCTTTCGGCTAAACGATAACTTGGCCTCGTTATGTTGCTAGGCTTAAAACCGGGCCAAGCCCTGATTTCCCTCATCTCTTCGACTCTTGTACTCCAATCTCCTTGCGTGAAGGGATATACGAGTTTTAGTGGCGCAATAATCAAGAAAACAATTACAAA
>Ga0209498_1000518_pt1 | contig 23610 bp, 20 predicted proteins | sample WalLakDeSediment_FD_184131 | JGI IMG/M metagenome (GOLD analysis project Ga0209498, IMG submission 184131) | Lake sediment microbial communities from Walker lake, Nevada to study Microbial Dark Matter (Phase II) - Walker Lake 11/02/13 Deep... | ecosystem: Environmental > Aquatic > Freshwater >...
GAATTTAGTTTCGGGATTAAGTTTAACAATAGAAGGCGAATCTATTTCTGCTGCTTCAACAACAACTTCAATAGAGTTACCATTTATATTCAATGCACTCAGATATGGAGCAGATGGTTCGGGATTGTCATCCCACATCCAGCCTTTGCCCCAATACATTGAATCCTTTTTTGTTATATCAGCATAAATTCCGCCCGATATATTTTTAATGCCAAGTGATTTAATTACTACAACTAATGAATCCAAATCTTCAGAAGAAAAAAGCGGATCGAATCCACCAACTACAAAAACATCACCGAATAATGTATCACCTTCAATAACACCGGTGTGGTAAATATCTGTCCTGAAAGTATAATACTCACCAAGATTTATTAATGCTGCAGCAGATGTGAGCAATTTCATATTTGATGCAGGACGGAGCAGCAGCTTATTATTTTTTTGATAGAGGGAGATGCTGTCAGTCAGATCAAATATATCAAGTGCAATTAATGTTTTATCGAAGAAAGGATCATTAATAATTTTTTCGATGTTTGATGCGAGATTACTAATTGTGGATTTCGGAATGTGGACCTGACTGCCGTCAGGCAAGTTTTCGGATTGCGGGAAAAGATTAAATTGAAAAAGTATGATTATGTAGATTAGAATTAACTTATTAATTCTATTATCCACTATTGGATTTAATTTAACTGGCTGCACCTTTAGTCTATCCATTTTCCATCAAACATTTTCCATTTAAAAATATTCTCTCACCCTGAATTCCGCACCAATTTCTTCTTCAGTTATTTTTCGGGCGTGTTCGATATCAACTTCATCAATTGAAACAATTGACATTACAACCTTCTCAACAAATGGTTTAGATTTTTTAGCAAAGTCAATCATTTCATCATAGTAAGATGTGTCAAGACCAACAAGTTCAGAGTATTGTTTTGGATCAAATGTATTCAGACTAATTGAAACAACATCAATCAAACCTTTCATTTCCGGTGTGATATCTCTTTTATTAATGATGTTCCCATGACCGTTAGTGTTAAGCCGCGTTTTCCCGCCATTATCTTTCACGTATCTTGAAATTTCTTTAACAACGTCCCATCTGATTACCGGTTCACCATATCCGCAGAAAACAATTTCTTTATAGTCTTTAGGATCGCCAATTTCTTTTATGTAAACATCTGCTGATGGTTCATCGTTTCTTTCCATTCCAAGATTATACCCACGGATAAAAGGCTTTTCTTTTCTTTGGCAAAAAACACAATGAGCATTGCAGCGGTTTGTAACATTAATATATAGCGAATCACCAAGCTTATAAGTGAAGGCAGTTTCTGGTTTGCTTCCAATTCCGAATATTCTGAATGCATTGAATGAAGTAATCCGTGCAACGTCTTCGATTCTTAACTTATGGAGCTCTGCAATTTTTTCGGCAACGAACTTCACATAAGATGGCTCGTTACGTTTGCCTCTGTGTGGAACCGGCGTCATAAAAGGTGAATCTGTTTCAAGCAGTAAATTTTCCGGCGGAATATGCTGAAGTATTCTTCGAAGGTTATCTGCTTTCTTGTAAGTAATATTTCCTGTGAATGAAATCATGAAATTCATTCCAACTAATTCCATTGCATCTTCAAGCGAGCCATTGAAACAATGGAACTGTCCTTTCAAACCTGAACCGCAATAGCTCCTGATGATCTTCATCATATCTTCATCCGAATCACGATTATGAATAATGATTGGCAAATCTAATTTTAAAGCGAGATCAATTTGTGCTTTGAAAGCTTCAATCTGTTTTTCTTTTGGGGAGAAGTCATAATAATAATCAAGTCCGATTTCACCAATGGCAGCAATCTTTTTGTGCGTTGCTAAGTTTTCAATTTCAGAAATGAGTGATGAATCCCAATCTTTTGTATCGTGAGGATGAATACCAACTGCACCGTAAACCATATCATATTTTTTTGTGAGCTCAATAACTTGTTCTGCTGTTTTCAAATCTGTGGCAGGAACAAGAATGTAATCAACATTACTTTGTTTAGCCCTGGTAATTATCTCATCCAGTTCGCCGGAAAAGTTTGGATAGAAAAGATGTGCGTGAGTGTCTATAAACATAGTTTTTCAACGATAAATAATAGCTGGAAATCTCAAATAACAAAAAATAAAACTCAAACAAAAATCAAAATTGAAATCAAAATTGAAATCAAAATTGTAAAAATTCAAACTTAATTTTTTAATTATTTGAGATTTGGTCATTGAATATTATTTGTAATTTGAACATTGTTATTTGGTGCTTCAACTCATCTAGCTTACTTCGCCAATTATAATAAACTGCTCATTTATTTCATTTGCAAGCTTAAGTGCTGATCCAACTTTTTTCTTTGAAATGATAATTACCAGACCTAAGCCCATATTAAAAACCTCTCTCATTTCATCATCACTTATTTCACCGGTAGATTGAATCAGTTTAAATATTGATGGAACTTCCCAGCTGCTCCAATCAATATTAAGTTTTAAATCTTTCGGAAGAATTCTTTTTGTGTTTCCAACAATACCACCGCCGGTAATATGTGAAAGACCTTTTACTTCGATTTTACTCTTTACTGTTTTAATTAAATGCAGATAAGATCTGTGAACTGAAAGGAGTTCTTCACCTAAAGTTTTTTTGAGTGATGGAATTTTGTCTTTGAGTTTATACATTTCAAGAAGAACTTTTCTTGCAAGAGAATAACCGTTTGTATGAAGCCCGGTAGCAGGAACTCCAATGAGCACATCTCCGGCAGAAATTTTATCACCTTTAATTATTTCTGATTTTTCAACAATGCCGACAATAGTCCCTGATAAATCATAATCTCCAATTTGATAAACACCCGGCATCTCTGCAGTTTCACCGCCGATCAATGAACAGCCGTTTTCTTTACACGCAATTGAAAATCCTTTTACAATTTCTGCAGCAACAACCGTATCAAGTTTTCCGAAAGCCATATAATCCAGAAAGAAAAGAGGTTCTGCACCACAAACTGCAATGTCATTCACACAATGGTTAACCAAATCCTGACCAATCGTATCATGCTTATTTAATTCGATAGCTATTTTCAGTTTTGTTCCAACACCATCAACACTTGAAACCAAAACCGGCTCTTTGTAATTAGTTAAATCGGGTTGAAAGAAAGCACCGAAAAGTCCAATATCTGCAAGAACAGATTTATTAAAAGTTGATTTAGCATAGCTTTTAATTTTATCAACGGTTTCTTCGCCAGCTTTTATACTTACACCGGCATCCTCGTACTTCTTAGCCAAAATTAATACCCTTTAATCTAAATTAACGAAGTTAAAATTTTCCTTTTGAAAATTAAGCACTTACCCCCTCTTATTCAAAAGTATTAGTTTTGTGATATGGATTATACCGCTTATAAAAATTAATATTTCAATGCGACGTTACCAGTACCATATCATCCAATGCCTGCAAAAATTAGGTTAATTTTGATATATTTGCGCCTTGATTTTATGCAAGATAAAATGAAAAAATGGAAACAGAAGAACTAAATCAGAGAGAAAAAGCGATACTCAGGTCGATCGTTCAGCAGTTTATTTTGACTGCTACACCAGTCGGCTCCCGTAATATTACCAAGAAATACGATATTGGTTTTTCACCAGCTACAGTTAGAAATATTATGTCTGACCTGGAAGATTCAGGATTTATCAATCATCCGCATACTTCCGCAGGTAGAGTGCCTACAGATAAAGGTTACCGTTACTATGTTGACTCTTTGATGGATGTTGATAAATTGAATTCAAAAGAAAAGGGGTTGATTGAAAATAGTTTAAATCTGTCAATTGATGAGACCGATGAGCTTGTCAAGGCAACTTCAAAACTGCTAAGTTCAATCACAAGACAGATAGCATGTGTAACCTATCCAAATCTTGATTCGGGAATACTTGAGAAAATTCAAATTATTAGTCTGACATTAACAAGAATTCTTGTTGTGATAAGTATTAGATCCGGATTAGTAAAGACTATCACAATGGAGCTTGATACTGAGATGAAAGAATCTCAGATTGAATCTGTTCAATTGCTGCTCAACGAAAAACTTTCAGGATTAAGTCTTGAAGAAATAAGAAGTACTTTCAGAGAAAGATTTATTGATGTTCAGGAAGATCAAAAACCAATTATCAGATTATTTGTTGATTCGGTTGATAAACTTTTTAAGGACGAAGTTAAATCCGAGCGACTTATTGTTACAGGTGCAAAAAATCTGATGCAGCAGCCTGAATTTGAAAATCCGGAAAACTTTCAAAGTATAATCGAACTAATTGAAGATAAGGATGTAATAATCCATATCATGGAAAAATCTTCTGAATCAAAAAAAGAAGAAGTATATATTTCAATCGGTAGTGAGAATATCGAAAAAAAATTAAAAGAGTACAGTTTTGTAAGTAAAGAATATAAATTCGGCGAGACAAGCGGAACACTCGGAATAATCGGCCCGAAAAGGATGGAGTATTCGCGGATTGTAGCAATTGTAGATTATCTTGCCAAAGTTTTAACAGAACATTTAAAAACACGATAAATAAAATAGGAGTAGATGAATTATGAGTAAATTTAGAAAAGATAAACACCAGGATGAACAAAATAAAATGTCAGAGCAAGAAGAAAATAAATCAGAAGAATTAGGGCAGAATGAAAATATTGATGCTGATGTTTCTGATAAATCGGAAGCTAAAATTGCTGAACTTGAACTACAGCTTAAAGAATGGCAGGACAAATTATTAAGGAAAGCTGCAGAGTTTGAGAATTATAAAAGAAGAACTGAAAACGATCAGTTTAATTTGATTAACTACGCTGCAGAATCTTTTATAATCAAACTGCTGCCTGTTGTTGATGATTTTGAAAGATCAATGGAACACATTGACGATATTGATAATAACAAAGCTGTTAAAGAAGGAATAAAGTTAGTTTATGAAAAGCTGCTGAAGTTGTTGAATGAACATGGAGTAAAAAAAATGCAAACTAAAGGAGAACTATTCAACGTAGATTACCACGATGCATTGATGCAGAGGAAAGATGATTCAGTTCCTCCTCACACTGTTTTGGAAGAGGTCGAATCCGGTTATCTCTATCGTGATAAAGTAATACGACACGCAAAGGTTATTGTGAGCGAAGAATCTTCAGATGATACGCAGGCTTCAGGTGGAGGTTCTTACGATACATCATCAGAAAATGAGAAATAAAATCAATGACTAAAAGAGATTATTATGAAGTTCTTGGTGTAAGCCGTAACGCAACAAAAGATGAAATAAAAAAAGCTTACCGTAAGCTTGCAATGCAATATCATCCGGATAGAAATCCGGGAGATAAAGGCGCTGAAGACAAATTCAAAGAAGCGGCTGAAGCGTATGAAATACTCAGCCACGACGATAAAAGAAATAATTATGATCGCTTCGGACACGAAGGTGTAAGAGGCAGCGGATTCGGCACGGAGGGATTCTCCAATATCAATGACATATTCTCTCATTTCTCAGATATCTTCGGCGGCTCATCAATATTTGATGAATTCTTTGGCGGAAGCCAGCGCGGCAGGTCAAGAAGACGAGGACCAGGCACTCCAGGCTCTGATTTACGTGTAAACCTGAAACTTACTCTCGAAGAGATTGCAAGCGGAACTTCAAAAAAAATAAAAATTAAAAAACAGGTTAAGTGTAATGATTGTAATGGCACTGGTGCTCAAACCGGAACTTCTTTGAAAACCTGTCCTGTCTGTAACGGTGCCGGTGAAGTTAAAACGGTTTCAAGATCTGTGTTTGGTCAATTTGTTAATATCAGTACTTGTCAGAATTGTTACGGTGAAGGTCAGGTAGTTGATTCTCCTTGCAGAAATTGTTCCGGTGATGGCAGAGTAAATGATGAAGTTACGATAAAGATAGATGCTCCTGCAGGAGTAGAGGATGGTAATTATATGACACTGCGAGGTGAAGGAAACGCCGGAAAACGAGGCGGTCAAGCCGGTGATATTATTGTGGTTTTTCAGGAACTCCGGCACGAACATTTTATCAGAGAAAAGAATGATATTGTGTATGACCTTTTTATTACTTTTCCTCAGGCTGCTCTCGGTGCTGATATTGAAGTTCCAACTTTAAACGGAAAAGCTATGCTGAAGATCGACCCTGGTACACAGCCCGGTAAATTATTAAAAATGAAAGGTAAAGGAATCAGGTATCTGAATTATTCAGGCAGCGGTGACCAGATTGTAAGAATCAATGTTGTGGTTCCGCAAAAACTGAATTCTAAGGAAAAGGATATAATCAAACAGCTATCCGATATGCCAAATCTGAAAAATATTTCCGAGAATGAAAGGAAGAGTTTCTTCAGCAAATTTGGTCTATGAGGATTTCAGCCAATTAGTTCAAATGGAATAAATTTATTTGTTGGTTTTTTCAGTTTTTATCTCTTCATTTTGATTGATGTTTGAAAAGCTCTCGAAAAAAATAGGACTTACTGAAACAGAAATCGTTGTAATTCTATTTCTTGCTGGTTTATTTATTATCGGGTTCGTATATATTGAATTTATTAAACCGGATGCAGAAGAATACAAATACTTTGACTATGCAAAACAAGACAGCATCTTTTCTTATTATTCAAATCTCGATCCGGAGTTTAATGCTGACGAACTTCAATCTGAAAGTAATCTGGAAATAAAAAAGAGAGTTTTAGAGCTTTCCGATACGGTAGTTTATGTAAAGAAGAATATAGCCGCACTTGCCGAGAAAAGCATAAATATCAATACCGCAGGAATAAATGAATTGGTAAAGCTGCCTGGAATAGGCGAAAAAACAGCAGAAAAAATCATTGAGCTTCGAAATCAAAGGGGTAAGTTTAAAAGATTAGAAGAACTTATGGATGTTAAAGGTATAGGTGAAGTAAAGTTTAACAAAATTAAAAAGTTTTTATATATTGGATAACGAAACAAAAAATTTTTTCCCGGAGGAATAATGAAATCCCAAGCTGGCGATCCCTGGTATGTTCACGCAGCACTGTACCTTGTAATCGCAATTCTTGCAATCATACTAATTAAAGTAGCTATTATTGATCCAAAAGAAGCTGTTGAACAGGATAAGTTCTGGAAAACTGAATCAAGATTCAGAATGAATAATATAAAAGCTGCTGAAATTTTGTATCAGAAGAAATTCGGGAATTTTACTGACAATCTTGATAAGCTTATCAACTTTGTTAAAGAAGACAAATTTGTTGATAGCGTAATGAATGCTTTTGACTCACTGACTATGAGACCTGCTAATCCATTCAAACCTTTATCTCACGGTGAATTTACTCCGGAAAGTTTACGAATATCACCGAGATCATTTCAGACATACATTCTTCAAATCGATACATCAATTACTATTGATACCACAATCAACCGAAGAGGAGTTGTCGTAAAAATCGATACTAATCGGGTATTGGGAACCAAATACTATCTCGAAGATCCGGACGGCTATGGAACAGTCGGCGATCTTTTTAATGATGCATTGAAAAATACTTCCTCCTGGGAGTAGTTTTTGCTTAATGAATGAAACTCTGAGATGTGTCGGTTTCAACTTAACCGCCTCCAGGCTGCAATTTGTAGAAACAGAAAGAGTATCTGATCAATTTAGCATTATTAGTTATGGGCAGACTTTTATAAGCCCGCCAATAACAGTCGATAATTTTTCTGAGATGAACCTGCATCACTATCTTCAGGCTGCATTTGAAGAAGTTAAAATTAGAACCGCAATAACCTGCAATGCAGCATCATTTTCTCTTCCCCCTGAATTATTTATGATTATACAACTGCCCTACGATTCAAATCTCACACAAAAAGAAATCAGAGATGAGTTCATCTGGGAGATTTCAAAACTTTATCCGTTCGTTGGGATAGATAATTTAGCAATGAAATTTTATGAACTGGGAAGTGGTTTTTTAACCGGAAGAAATAATGCTCTCATTGTCGCACTAAACAAAATATTTTTAATTCAGATAAAAAATTTCTGTTTGCAAAACAACCTCACACCAAAGCTCATTGATTGTGCATCAATTGCAGCTAACAGTTATATAAATACCAATAATTCAGATAAACAATCTGCTAATATTCATCTTTATAATTCCAGAAATACTGTAACTCTTTTCGTAAATATCTCTTCAAAGCCTGCTTATGTCAAAGTTTTGAAAAAGTCATCACAAGTTTCATTTAAATCAATAGTAGATGAGTTATCAGACCAGAAATTTGGAAAGTTGAAAAATGATTATTCACTCAGTGCCGTAATTTCCGGAGATGAAATAAGTGAAGATTTATTCTCAGAATTACGAGAGACTACCGGATTAAGCTTCAAACAATTTAATCCTTTTGATTTTATCAGACTTCATAGTGAAGTTAACAACGATGGAATTGAATCCGGATCATTCAGCTCATTTACATCTGCAGTTGGTATTGCTTCAAGATTTAACTCATAAAAACAATGCGATTAAGAATTACATCCGGCAGCTTAAAAGGACGATACATCAACGTTCCAAAGTCTGACTTAGTCAGACCTACAACCGAAAGAGTAAGAGAAACGATATTCAATATCTTAACAAACAGAATTTCATTTGAAGGCATTACAGTATTGGATTTATATGCGGGTTCAGGTGCACTCGGGTTTGAATGCTTAAGCAGAGGCGCAGGAGAGATTCATTTCGTGGAAAAAAATTCGGTAATGTATCGGAATCTTGAAGAAAATATCCGGACTCTTAAAGCGGAGGACAAATGCACTATCTTTAAGCTGCCTGCGATAAAGTTTTCATCAATGAAACCAAAAACTGAGTATGATTTAGTCTTCGCAGATCCGCCATTCTTCAAAGATGATATTTATAATGTTGTTGGAAATATATTAAGGAATAAATACCTTCGCACCAATTGTTTTATGATCATAGAAAGATCAATTCAAACTAAACTAAAAGATATTGAGAATTTCAGAATTGAACCTTTCAAAATAATTGGAGATGCTTGTCTTTACGAAATAACATATACAAATTAATTTCACCCTGCCTGTTTTTCATTATAACCTGCACCTGCTTTCCGCAGCCTTTCGATAGACAGTTGAACACTATTCCGGTTAGTGATAGTGAAGGTTTATTAAAAAATATTTTTACCGGCGGACACAATAATCTCGAACATCAGTTTGTTGATATTGATGGCGATGGTGATCTCGATATTTTTTTTCTCGACAGTGATCAATCTTTCGGATGGTACAAAAATACCGGTAGTAGCTCTAACCCTGACTTTCAGTATTCACTCACCAATCCGCAGGGATTATTTTTCTTGAACTGGTTCTACTTTGTTGATATCGACAACGATGGTGATCTGGATTATTTCACAAGTAATAATGATCAGATATCATTTTACCGAAACGATGGTAATTCAAACTTCCCCATTTTCATAATGGCTGCTGATACCGTCTTCGATGCTGATGGCGATCCGATATATAGTGAGTTTTCAAGTAATCCTTTATTTGCCGACATGGATGATGATGGCGATTTGGATTTCTTCAGCGGTAACTCAGCAGGAACGGTTACTTACTATGAAAATATAGGAACACCACAGAATTTCAATTTAAAGTTCATTACAAACGAATGGCAAAATCTTATCATAATCGGTGGAGCACTTGATGATCCCAGACATGGTGCAAGTTCGCTGGATTTTATTGATATAGATGATGACTCGGACTTAGACCTGTTCTGGGGAGATTTTTTCAGCAAAAGTATGTATGTGATTGAAAACCAGGGAACACCTTCAAATCCGGATATGAAACGTATCTCAGATATTTATCCAATTAATTCGGATAGCCTTTATACCAGCGGATTTAATATGCCAAGGTTTGCTGATATTGATGGCGATGGAGATTATGATATGTTTGTTTCAGTGCTTTATGATCCAACGGTACCTCAATCACTAATGTTTTACGAAAACATTGGCAGCGCTCAATCAGCAAATCATATTTTAAGAACAAAAAATTATTTAAAGACACTTGATGCAGGAAATAACAGCGCACCTTTTTTTGTAGATATTGATAATGACGGTGACCTTGATCTATTTATAGGTTCCCTTAACAACCCGCTGGGTTCAATTCACTTTTTGGAGAACATTGGCACATCATCAAATCCATCTTTTTTTTACAGAGATTCTTCTTACTTTAACATAAGTAGTGACCTCAGCATAGCCCCCGCTTTTGGTGATATTGATAATGACGGCGATTACGATTTATTCGTCGGTAAACTTGATGGAACAATAGAGGTTTTTATTAATTCAGGAACTCCATCATCACCAATATTCTTAACGGGTACGACTCTTCTAAATAATCTTGGTCAGGTTATTGACATAGGTTCCAGTGCAGTGCCTTTTTTACTTGATTATGATAGTGATGGCGATCTTGATTTGATTGTCGGTGGCTTTAATGGAAGATTCAGCTTATTTGAAAACACAGGGAATAGTTCTTCATATGAGTTCACACTTAACTCATCATACTTCGGAACATTAGATGTTGGAGATAACAGCACACCTTTTCTTTTTGATTACGATAAGGATGGCGACTACGATCTTTTCTCAGGAAGCCGGAAAGGTGAACTATTTTATTTCAGAAATGACGGTAGTAATATTGCCCCGATCTGGACTGAAATAACAAATAAGTTCATCGATGACAATTTCGGCGGTAACACACATCCATTCTTTGTGGATATTGATAATGATTCTGATTTAGATTTATTCCTTGGAAATGTTAAAGGAGGGTTATATTTTTACAACAATTCTGAAATAACAAATATTGCTGATTGGGGATTAAGACCGATCGAAAATTTTTCACTCGAAGTTTATCCAAATCCTTTTAATCCAAGAACACAGATCAGAATCGAAAATAAGGAAGCACATTTCACTACAATTGATATTTTCAATTCGCTCGGTGAAAAAGTAAAGTCTTTGCATAATGACTATATGCCTGCCAGTACTCACTACTATTATTGGTATGGAGAAAATAACTCGGGAGAGATTCTTCCATCAGGAGTTTACTTCATACTCGCTTCTTCTGAGATAAATACAAAAGCAATTAAAGTATTGTTTTTAAAATAAATAATAAGGAAAAAATGAAAAATTTTTTGGCAGTTGTTTTTTACAGTCTGCTTTATTTTAATTCAATTGCGGTTGGGCAGAATGTTACCTTGCTTGGTTCTTTGAATCCATACCCGACTAAAGTTTATACAGATATCTGGGGCTATGAAGCAGGTGGAAGAGAATACGCTTTTCTTGGTGTAACAGGCGGAACATCTATAATTGATGTTACAAATCCAGCTAATCCTGTAGAAATTGTTTTTATTCCCGGACCTCTTGCACCTCCTTATGAGTGGAGAGATTTTAAAACTCATTCGCACTATCTTTATATAACAAGTGAGGGTTCGGGTACTGGTTCCGGATTGCAGATAGTTGACTTATCTCAACTACCCGATACAGCAAATCTGGTTAATACTTTCAATCAAACATTTACGAGAGCGCACAATCTTTATATAGATAATGGATTTGCATATATAGTAGGTACAAGCTTAGGCGGAATTCATATTCTTGATTTAGCAGATCCGGTCAATCCTGTGCAGACAGCTTATTATGGTGCCAGCGGATATGTTCATGATGTCTATGTTTGGAACGATACAGCTTATGCTTCTTCCGCTGACACATACGATTTGATCAATGTAACAAATAAATCAAATCCGCAGCTAATAAGTCAGAGTGTTGCGCTTCCCGGAATTTATGCTCACAGCGGCTGGCTAACAGAAGATAAAAGGTATTTTATTGCCTGCGAAGAATTTAACGAAAGAGACATTATAGTTTGGGATCTGGTGGACAGAACAACCTGGGACCTTGTTGTTCCAACCTGGCAGATGGCAGGCGCTTCACCTGTTCACAATGTTTTTGTGCTGGGTGATTACGCACATATTTCCTACTACAAAGATGGTTATGTTGTCCTCGATATTTCCGATCCAACAAATCCGCAATTTGCTGGACAATACGATACGTACCCGGGTTCAGGCGGAGGTACATATAACGGAGCATGGGGAGTTTATCCTTACCTTACTTCAGGGAATGTTATTGTATCAGATATGGCGACCGGACTCTACATTTGTAAGTTCACACCACCGACAACCAAAGTTGAAAACAGTGATTTCCAGCCTTCTGATATTTTATTGGAACAGAACTATCCAAATCCGTTTAATCCCACGACCAAAATAAAATTTGCCATTCCATTTGTAGAGACGCATCGCGATGCGTCTCTACTGGTAACATTAAAAGTTTATGATATTCTCGGCAACGAATTTGCAACACTCGTCAACGAATATAAACCATCCGGCAGATATGAAGTTGTTTTTGATGCGAGCGAACTTCCGTCAGGAATTTATCTTGCCAGACTTTCTGCTGGTAATCAATCAAGATTAATTAAAATGAGTTTAGTCAAATAACAATAATTAAAGGAACAATATGAAATTTTTATTCCCGATTTTTCTGATCACTGGATTGTTGGTTGCACAAACAAATGTAACTTTTTTGAGTAACTTCAATCCATATCCCTCAGCAGGATATAATGACATATGGGGTTATGTTGACGGCGCAGGAAATGAGTATGCCTTACTTGGTGTTCGAACCGGAACTTCAATTGTAAACGTTACTAATCCGGCAAATCCAGTTGAGGTTGCATTCATTCCGGGACCAAATTCAACCTGGCGCGATTTAAAAACCCACAGCACTTACGCATACATTGTTACAGAAGGAACCACACCCAGTTCTTCAAGAGGTTTGCAGATAGTTGATCTTTCACAACTTCCGGCTACAGCCACATTGGTAAATACGATTGACACATGGTTTACGCGTGCACATAATATTTTTATTGATAATGGCTATGCTTATGTAATCGGTACAAACAATGGTGGAGGTATGCATATTCTTGATTTGAGCAATCCTGTAAATCCTGTAAGAACAAATTATTACACCGGAAGCAATTACATTCACGATGTTTATGTTTGGAATGATACTGTTGTTGCGGCTGCAGAAGATTCTTATGATTTGATCAGTGTTTCAAATAAGTTCAGCCCTCAGTTGTTATCAGTTAGCCTGATTTTACCAGGAATATATGCTCACAGCGGATGGATGACTGAAGATAAAAGATATTTTATTGGAACTGAAGAATTTAATGTAAGGGATATAACTGTGTGGGATCTCCAGGACAGGTCAAGCTGGAATTTAGTTGTTAGCAGCTGGCATATGCCCGGAAGCAGTGCATATGTTCATAATTTATTTATCAAAGGTGACTTTGCACACATTTCATACTACACTTCCGGCTATGTAGTTCTTGATATATCCGATCCAACAAATCCTCAGCTTGCAGGTCATTATGATACGTATCCTCAGAATAATGGAGGAACTTACAATGGTGCCTGGGGATGCTATCCATATCTTCCATCAGGAAATACTCTTATTTCAGATATTCAAACTGGATTATATGTTTTAAAGTTTAACGCCTCTATTCCGGTCGAACTTACTTCTTTTACAGCCCAGGTTTTTAGACAGGCTGTTACCTTGAACTGGCAAACTTCCAGTGAAAAAAATAATATGGGCTTTGAGGTTCAAAGAAAAACTGATGATGAATTTTTCACAGTCGCATTTGTTGAGGGTAATGGAACTACAACCGAGTTTAAAGATTATTCATTTACAGATGAAAATCTGTTTGCCGGAAAATACACTTATCGGCTGAAACAAGTTGACTTTGATGGCAGCAGTGACTTTTCAGAAGAGTTGTCGGTTGAAGTTACAAATCCATCACAATTTGTTCTTAACCAGAATTATCCAAATCCGTTCAACCCATCAACAAATATCAGGTTTAACACACCAACTGCCGGTTTTGTTAATGTGTCAGTGTTTAATCTTATTGGGGAAAAAGTTGCTGAACTGGTTAGTGAATACCTCCCGGAAGGAGAGCACAATCTTAGTTTTAATGCAAGTAATTTACCTTCAGGTGTTTACGTAGCTAAACTTGCTACTGAAAGTATGAATCAATCAATAAAAATGACATTATTAAAGTAAAGAGAGAGAATATGAAAATCGCTCTGAATGTTTTTCTGATAATTATTTCCGGATTAATTCTTTTTTACTCCTGCAGCGATGAGCCAACCGGTCCTTCAGTAGACAGCACTAACAATGGCTTTCAATCTAAAGAAGTTGCTGAAATTTTTGCTCAGAATTGCAATCAGTCTGGTTGTCATGGTAACTCAGATCCTCATCATAATCTTAAGTTCACAACATTTTCTGAAATGATAAAAGGATCAATCGGCAGACCTCTGAACGGGCATCATGATAAAATTAGTAAAACAGCTCATGGTGATGGTGTTTATGGAGGAAGTCCGGTAGTTCCGTTTAATGCTGAAAAAAGTTTGGTTTATAACCTTCTTATTGGAAACATTGAGGATCAGAATCAGCGCATGCCTTACCAGAGAAGTGCTCTGTCGCAAACTCAGATAAATACCATTAAAGAATGGATTGATAACGGTGCTCGGGATTATAATGGAAATGTACCGTACACAGGTGGTGAGAAGATTTATGTCTGCAATCAGGGCTCAGATGAAATTTATGAAATAGATGCTCAAGATAAATTAGCTTCGCGAATAATTGACGTTGACTTCATTGCTCAAGCAGATGCACCTCATAATGTTCAGATTCGGGGAGGATATTATTATGTTACTCTTATAGCCTCGGGCAGGCTGCTGAAAATTGATGCTTCTACAAATCAGATTGTTGGGCAGGTCAGCGGTCTTGATAATGCAGGGATGATTCAAATTACAAAAGATGGAAAGACCGTATTCGTTTCCCGTTCATCAACAGCTCCGAGTATTTACAATATAATTTATGCCATTGATACCGAATCAATGACAAAAACAGCCGACATAAGTCTGCCGGTTACAGGGCTTCCCCACGCTATCTGGTTAACGAACGATGACAAAAAATTGTTTGTGGGAAATATGACAAAGGACAGAATTTCAATTGTGGATGTTAATACTCTCGAAGTGATTGAAAATGATATCGTTTTGTCATCAAGCCCGGTTCCGGTTCACGAACCAATGCACATATACGTTTCTCCAGATGATAAATATCTTTACGTAAATTGCAGAAAATCAAGTTTAATGCTGGTCATCAATCTTGATACAAAACAAGTAATTCAGCAGTTAGCCATAAAAAATCATCCAATGCAATCAGCGGTTTCCAGGGATGGAACTAAGATCTATACCGTTTCTCATCACGAACCTATTATTACCGAGATAACAAAAACTGGTGAAAGCTGGTCTATCACACGGGAGTATACTCACGAAGCATTTCACCATTTGTATGGCGCAGATTTATCTGCTGATGGAAAATATCTTTATGTAACTTGCTCAAATAGTGATCCTGCACATCAGTTTGAACCGCACTATAAAATTCCAGGTAAGACAAGACCCTCACTGGTGTGTGTTTACGATGTAACGAAAAATGAAGTCGTTAAGATTATGGATGTAGGAAGTTTTGCAACGGGAATTGCAGCAAGAGAAAATTAGTTCACTTTTGCAGTTACTAACCTGTCGTAATATTCATAAGGCAAAATAAAAGTAGAGTTTCGTTCCCGCAGGTAAGAAATTATTTGCTTGAAAGAATTGAATTGAGCTTCGTCCCAAATATTTGGATGAATTTGAAAAACAACATATTCATCCATTGTGTTATGAGTGATGACAAATTTATCATAGTCCGGATTGCCAACCGGATACTCCATTTCAGCGCTTCTGCCAAGCACAAGTTTATCAGAACCCTCTAACCCAAAAAACCAGACTTTAATCTCATCGAATTCTCTCAAAGCTGAAATTGTAGTGCTGTCGATAGCATTTCCGGGTGCGCCGAAAGTACGAAGTGTAATATTAAGTTTTTCCCTTGCAAGATTCTGAGCTTTACTTAATTGTTCCTTTTGATATTCCATAGATGAATTTCTGAATTCATCGTACTCTTCACCGTTGGGATGCTTAGCTCCTAACAAATGATCATAACCATGATTCCATAATTCTATGTAACCTGTTTTATGTAAGTACTTTAATAAACCAAAATATCTTTCATCTTTTGTTTCCAGGGAATTACAAATTACTCCGGCGCTGGCTTTTATTTTTTCTGAGACAACATAATGAAAGAAGTTCGTCCATTTAACAGGTATGATTGAAGTACCATCATATATTAAGTCATCGGCTTTTAAAATTATGAGTTGACTGTAGATTGACATATTAAACGAATAACTATTTATTAGTTTTTCAAAGCTAAATATTTCAAGAGTTATTACTGCTTCTCCAGGCGAAGTGGGCGAATAATAAATTACTTTCATCCCGGAGGATTCAATTGTGCCTGAATTTGTTTTCCATCTGAATTGATAAGAATCAATTTTATCATTGTTAGAAGAGAGGATTATTGTTGTTGAATCATTACAGCGAACATATTTATTATAAATAATATCAAACTCTTCTGAGTAACTCTGCGATGGAAAGATAGAACCAGAGAAGATTAAAATCGAAATCAGAAATATTGTGTACGAACAGGTATTCAAATTATTACTTCATTTATTATAATTACCCAATTAAGAATTATTTACTATGAAAAATAGTTAAATAACCCAACTAATTAAGCATTGGATTTTCAAGAAGTGAATCATTTTATAATATTAAAAACAATAAGTAATATTTAGCCAGTAATTTCAATAATTATTTATCTTTTTAAAATGCGTAAAGTAATCTATCCCGGTACATTTGATCCTGTTACATACGGACACATTGATTTAATTGAACGAGCAATTGAACTTTTTGATGCAGTAGTTGTAACGGTAGCAATTAATCCTGGCAAGGCTCCATTATTTTCTACTGAAGAACGAGTGAGTATGCTTAAGGAAAGTTTAAAAGAATTCCCCAATGTTTCAGTTGATTCATTTGATGGTCTGGTTGTTCACCACGCGAAAATGGTTGGTGCGACTTGCATCCTCAGAGGTCTTCGTGCAGTAAGTGACTTTGAATATGAATTTCAAATGGCATTAATGAACAGAAAACTTGCTAATGATATTGCTACAGTTTTTCTAATGCCGCACGAGAAGTTTACTTATCTTAATTCAACAATAATCAGAAACCTTGCAAGCTTAAAGAGTGATGTAAGTGATTTTGTACCGCCTATCGTGGCAGAAGCATTGAAGAAAAAATTTCAATGCTTTTGAAATGAAAAAATTAATTAATTGAAAAAGGGTGTCGCCAGACACCCTTTTTTATAAAAGCTAAACAACCTGGTTTTACACTTAAGCTATAATTAGCTCAGGAAAACTATTGTAACAAGCAGAAATAAAGCACTGAAAAGTATGCTTGTTATAATATTTAATGCGGTATCATTTTGCATACGGCTGAACCAAACTTTTGTTAATGATTTATTAATTGCTAAGAATTTTTCAACTATTATACCGCTGCGAAAATCTCATTTAGTTTATTTTTGGGATGAATTCGATAGAATTGAGGTAAATTCTACTAATTTCGAGGGTAAATTTGTTGAGTTATTACGGGGTTTACTCTTGGAAAAATTGAGGTCATGACAAAATTGACCGCAGTTAGAACAATAAAAAAACCGCAGCAGGAATGCAACCTCTACTGCGGTCTTTATAAAATTTACGTTGAAACTACTTTGATAAAATCATCTTCATTGTTTTTGTGAATTCTCCAGAAGTCAGAGAATAAAAATAAATTCCGCTCGATAAACCTGAGGCATCGAATTGTAATTCGTAACTACCTGCATTTAGTTCGCCTTCAATAATGTTTGCAACTTCATTACCCAAAACATCAAATATTTTTAATGTAGTGTATCCGCTCTGTGGAATGATGAAACTAATTCTCGTTGAGGGATTAAACGGGTTTGGATAATTTTGATTGAGCGTGAAGTCATTCAATACTTCAAGAATTGAAACTTCAACCTCACTGCTGTATTCAAAAGTTCCACTGAAGTCTAATTGTTTCAGACGATAAAAATATTTACCGACTGGAACTGAGTTATCTGAAAATGAATAATATCGCATTTCAGTTGAGTTTCCATTGCCATTTACAAAACCGATATTGGAGTAAACTTCTGATTCAGCATTTCGTCGTTCAATCTCAAAGCCATAGTTATTAATTTCTGTAGCAGTTATCCAGCTTAAATTGACTTGTCCACTAACTACCTCAGCGGAGAATGAAACCAGTTCAACAGGTACGAATGAAAATGTGTACTCATAAACTCCCTGACCAGTTGCTGTGCCACAACCGGCAAACAAAGTATGGTTACCTGTTGTGTTAAACACTAAAGCACGAACACCATAAGTATTTAACATTGTGCCGCTGTTAAATGAGGACCAGTTATCCCCACCATCAGTTGTAATGAAAACACCTATATCAGTTGGAGTACTCCTGTCTAATCCAACAAAATACTGATTCGTGAGCACAGGTCTGATTGCTAATGAACGAATTAATGTACCTGTTGCTGAAGGAAGTCCGTTATGTTTTTTAGCCCAGCTTGCACCTGCATCAGTTGAAAGATAAAAACCCCCATTAACTGTATTCATAAATAATCCGGCAGCGACTATATTCGGATTATCTTCGCTTACCTGGATTACTCTGACAGGATTAATTTCTGTAGGATCGGTCGGTAAACCATTACTTGATAAAACCCAGTTAGCTCCGCCATCGGTACTCTTGTAGATTGCTGAAGGACCGGTTGATGTTATAGGATCAAAAGAAGTTCCTGCATAAATTGTATTCGGATCAGCAGGTGACATAGCAAGTGCCAGAAAATTTTTTATTGCACCAATACCATTAACTATTGGAAACCAGTTTGCGCCTCCATCTGTTGTTTTATATATACCATTAGTTGCATTTGCAGTTGCATTAAAAATCGTGCAGTATACAATATTTGGATCAGGGAGAACCAGCAAGGCTTGAACACCAAGAGTACCCGCAGGTTCAGCGATACCGTTAACAATTCTGGTCCATGAATCTCCTCCGTTTGTAGTTTTATAAACACCGTCATTTGCACCGGGTGCAGTTCCAGCATATATCACAAACTGTCCGATTGGATGATCTTTCGGTAGTGCAATGGCCTGAACCTGGGTATTTAATAATCCGTTATTTACTGCAGACCATGTTAAGCCTCCATCCGTTGATCTATTGACTCCCTGATCTAAACCACAAGCATACATTACATCCTGATTAAGTTGATAGATGTCCATTCCATAAACACGCCCGATTGTAGTGGTAGTGGTTGTCCAAATATCTACTCCTTCCTGAGCAAAAATAAATGGAGCAATGAATACGTATAAAAACAAAATGTTAAAAAACTTTTTCATAAGCATCCTCCCTTAAAAAAATTAATAGTATATAAATTAGTTTGAGAAAGAAAAGTAACCAGTGAAATGAAATTCATAGATGCCCTCCTATATTGTTGATTAATTTCCTAAATCAGGATAATCAATCCTCTGATGAAAAGGGCTTAAATGCGAGCAGATAGTTAAAAATTAAAATAGTCCAAGGTTCGCTGCACTTCCATCCCTAAGCACAGAGGACTAATTACAGCGGAAACTTTATAAAAAAAAAGATGATAGTCAATAGGCAGTCAACTGTTATTTATTGAATTTTCTACCTCAGTAGCCTGAAAAGTAATTCTTTAAGCTGACATATTAACTCAAGTATGCTTTTGAATTAACTTGCTTATGGGGCACAGTACAAATAATTTTCAATGGTAAATTTTTATTATTTATACATTCATCAAACTACAGGGCTGAAAATATGAGCTTAAGTCTTATCGCTAAATCAATAAAGCCCTCCCCTACCCTTGCACTCAATGAAAAGTTTGCAATCTTAAAAGAGAAAGGTGATCCGGTAATTCACCTCGGTGGAGGAGAGCCAAAAACCCGTGTTCCAATGGAAGCTATTATGGCTACTGTCTCACACGTTAACACTGGAGAAGTCAGGTATGCACCTGCTGACGGAATACCTGCTCTGAAACAAGCAGTCATACGATACACAGAAGAATTTTACGACAGAAAAGTTACACCGCAGCATATCATTGCTTCCGGTGGTGCTAAGCAGGCAATAATGGTTGCGCTTCAGGCAATTCTTAATCCACAGGAAGAAGTAATATTTCCTGCACCTTACTGGGTAAGCTATCCGGATATGGCAAGATTGATTGGTGCAATTCCTGTTCCAGCTTTACCTGAAGATGGAACTTTCTATCCAAGACTAAAAGATATTGAAGACCGCGTTGGTTCTTACACAAAGGCAGTTATCATCAACAGTCCGAATAATCCAACCGGTGCGATGTATTCAGAAGAATTTATTTCCGATGTTGTTCAATTCTGTGAGAAGAAAGATATCTGGCTAATTATGGATGATATCTATCATCGTCTCATATTTGATGGAAGAAAAATTATTAATCCATTCAAGTATGCAAAAAAGCAGGATGAAAATTCCAAGCTGATAATTGTAAATGGAGTATCAAAGCAATACGCGATGACAGGATTCAGAATTGGCTGGGCAGTAGGAAATAAAAAAGTCATAGCAGCAATGAGCAATATCCAGGGTCATCAAACTTCCGGTCCTTCTGTACTTTTACAGAAAGCTGCTGTTGGTGCATTGAATGGAATTCAGTCAAGTGTTGAATCTTTACGAGTAACTCTTGAAAATAACAGAAATGTAATGATAGGACTGTTAAACTCGTTTGAGGGTGTTAAAGTAACTAAACCGGATGGCACATTTTATTGCTTTGCTGATTTCAGTGTTTACAATAAGAGCTCAAATGTGCTATCAGCATTTCTGATTGATAAAGTTCAGGTGCTCACTGTTCCCGGTGCTGAATTCGGACTCGAAGGTTATTTAAGATTAAGCTACTGCGGAACAATCAAAGATATTCAGGATGGAATTGAAAGAATGAAATGGGCGCTTGATCCTAATTCACCTAACGAACTTTACATTGGCGACAGAAAATTAGTGAGGGATTGGTCATGAGTAAATATTTAGAATTTGATACACCAGCAACAAAACAAGCAATGGAGCTTGCATCAGATTTCAGGTTAAAGAACCAGGGCTTTACAGATTTAGATAGAGTATTCTGGAATCTTCCTGACGAAGCATTGTATGAAGAAGCAGTTTTCCGAAATGAAGGAAAGATCACCCGTCACGGGCCTTTACTTGTAAATACAAAACCACATACTGCGCGTGCTGCTTCAGATAAGTTTGTCGTTGAAGAACAGAGCACAAAAGATAAAATCTGGTGGGGAGTTTACAACCGGCCTTTCAGCAGTGAAAAGTTTTCTTCTGTGATGGCAAGAGCTCGTGCTTATCTTCAAGGTGAAGAACTTTTTGTCCAGGATGTTTATGCTGGCGCTGATCCGGATTACAGATTAAAAGTGAGAGTAATAGCAGAAAAAGCATGGCATAGTCTCTTTGCCAGAAATATGTTTATAACTATTGATAATAAAGATGAGCTTAAAAACTTCATCCCTGATTTTACAGTAATTTCTTTACCGGGCTTCAAACTTGATCCTTCAATTGACGGCTCACGAACACAAACCGGTATTCTTCTCAACTTTGCTGAAAGAACAGCAATTATAGCCAACTCTCTTTATGGTGGTGAAATTAAAAAATCAGTTTTCACTGTGCTGAATTTCTTGCTGACATTTGAAGATGTGCTTCCGATGCATTGTTCAGCAAACCTCGGTAAAAAAGGAGATGTTGCTCTGTTCTTTGGATTAAGCGGAACAGGTAAAACTACTTTGTCCGCAGATCCAAACAGATTGCTCATTGGTGATGATGAGCACGGCTGGAGTTCCAATGGAGTATTTAATTTTGAAGGTGGCTGTTATGCAAAAGTTATCCGTCTTTCTGCCGAAGCTGAGCCTGAAATCTATGCGACTACAAGACGGTTCGGAACTATTCTGGAAAATGTCGTATTTGATCCTGTTAGCAGGCATATTGATCTAGACGATGATATGATAACTGAAAACACGCGTTGTTCTTACCCTATAGATTTCATTCCAAATATTGTTAAAGAAGGATACGTTCACAAGCATCCGAAGAATATTATTTTCTTAACCTGTGATGCTTCTGGAGTTATGCCGCCAATTGCAAGATTAAATCCGGAACAGGCACAGTATCATTTCATAAGCGGATATACTTCAAAGATTGCTGGAACAGAAATCGGACTCGGTATTGAACCACAGATTACTTTCTCCGCTTGTTTTGGCGGACCGTTTATGGTTCGTCATCCTTATGATTATTCACAGATGCTTAAAGAAAGAATGCTTAAGCACAAAGCAAATGTCTGGCTTGTAAACACAGGCTGGGTTGGCGGAAGGTTTGGTGTTGGAAAAAGGATAAGCATTCGCCACACAAGAAATCTTTTAAATGCTGCTCTCGATGGAAAGCTTGATAATGTGAAATACAGAAGAGATAAATTGTTTGGATTCGAAGTTCCTCTCTCCTGTCCAGATGTTCCTGAAGATGTGCTTGAGCCATCCAACAGTTGGGGAAATAAAGATGAATACTGGAAAAAATACGATGCACTCGCAGCAAGGTTTGTAGAGAACTTCAAACTATTTGCAGATGGAACTGCAGAAGAAGTGAAGAAAGCCGGACCTGTGAGATTGAAATAGATATGACAGATTTTTGAAATCTGTTATATCTATCTTTTTTAGAAATGCCAGATTTTGAAAATCTGGCATTTCTTTTCATTTTTACTCTATGAAAATTGATTATTACACACCATTTTATAACGATCAGTTTTATCATATCTATAACAGAGGTAATAGCAGTGAGAATATATTCTATGAACCTGAGAATTATTACTTTTTCTTAAAGCGTCTTGGTGATTACTTAACGAACTGCGTTGAGATTTTTGCTTATTGTCTCTTACCGAATCATTTCCATTTACTAATCAGAGTAACGGACAAAAACCTTGTAGGTGAACAGTTTAGATTACTATTTCTTAGCTATTCAAAAGCTATTAATAAGCAGAGAGAAAGGACTGGCAGTCTATTTCAAAAAAGATTTAAACGAACAGTTATTGAAGGTATTCCTTCCCTTTGCAGAGCAGCGATCTATATTCATACTAACCCTGTACATCATAAAATTGCAAATGACTTCGAAAATTATTTGTACAGTTCGTTTCAAAGTTTGCTCTCTGATAAAGAGACAAAACCCAATCGAGAAGAAATACTAAAATGGTTTGGTGGAAGAGATAATTTTCTTATACTACATAAAGAAAGAATTGAGTTACCTGATTCCGATAACTTTTTAGTTGAGAATTAGATTAGATATGCCAGATTTTTGAAATCTGGCATATCTTGAAAGCAGAAGAAGAAAAGAAAACTGGGCCGGTCAGGTTTAATTCCTAATTTATAGAGACGGGTCGATGACCCGTCTTTTTTATTTAAGCAAACTTGAAAAAATATTTACCGTACTTATACCTTATCCATCGAACTAATTTCAGATCTCCAAGTCATAAAATTATTTACACAAAAATAATT